>Ga0134125_10007169_pt1 | contig 12591 bp, 13 predicted proteins | sample KB31751_FD_96464 | JGI IMG/M metagenome (GOLD analysis project Ga0134125, IMG submission 96464) | Terrestrial soil microbial communities with excess Nitrogen fertilizer from Kellogg Biological Station, Michigan, USA - KB3-175-1 | ecosystem: Environmental > Terrestrial > Soil > Unclassified ... | reverse complement strand
TGCAGAGTGCGCTTCCCGTTCTCACGAAAAGCTTGAGCGGCGACAAGCATTCGCAAAAAGTGAAATTCGACCCTGCCCCTAACGGCAAGCCCACGCACGACGCACGACGCACGACGCACGTCGACATCGTCGCCCCGAAGATCTCCGAACCCGATCCACTCGCCATCGACCCCGAGCTCACGCGCCGCTGGTTGGTCAGCTTTCTCAAAGACGAGGTCGTGCGGCGCCGGGACTTCAAGAAGGGAGTCGTCGGCCTCTCGGGCGGCGTCGACTCGGCGCTCACGGCGTTTCTCGCGGTCGAAGCGCTCGGCAAGGAGAACGTGATCGGCGTGCGCATGCCGTATCGCACCTCGAGCGCCGAGAGCCTCGAGCACGCCCAGCTCGTCAGCGACCGGCTCGGCATCAGCACGGTGACGATCGACATCTCCGCCGCCGTCGACGGCTATCTGAAGCAGATCGACGGCGCCGATCCGCACCGGCTCGGCAACATCATGGCGCGCGAGCGCATGATCGTGCTGTTCGATCTTTCCGCGGCGCATAAAGCGCTGCCGCTCGGGACGAGCAACAAATCGGAGCGGCTGCTCGGCTATTTCACCTGGCATGGCGACGACGCGCCGCCCGTAAATCCGCTCGGCGACCTGTTCAAGAGCCAGGTGTGGGAACTGGCGCGGCATGTCGGGGTGCCGGACGAAATCGTCGGCAAACCGGCCACGGCCGACTTGATCAAGGGCCAGACCGACGAAGGCGATCTGGGCGTATCGTACGCCGTCGCGGACCGTATCCTCTATCACCTGATCCGCGGGGAAGAGCCGAACGGCTTCAGCAAGAAGGAAGTCGCAATCGTGCGCAAACGGCTCGACTCCACGCACTGGAAGCGCCGGCTGCCCACGGTGGCGGTGGTATCGCAGACGGCAATCGGGGAATTCTACCTGAGACCGGTGGACTACTGATGTCACAAAAGGGCCGTCACCCGCACGATTCCGAAGCGACGCTCACCGAGCTGATGATGCCGCATCACGCCAACATCATGGGCAACGTGTTCGGCGGGCACATCCTCGCCCTGGTGGACCGCGTCGCGGCGGTCGCGGCGATCCGCCACTCGCATCGCGCCTGTGTCACCGTGTCGGTGGACAAGGTCGATTTTCGCGAGCCCATTCATGTCGGCGAGCTGGTGACCGCGGTCGCCCGCGTCAACTTCGCCGGCCGGACCTCGATGGAGGTCGGTGTGAAGGTGCTCGCGGAGAACGTGCTGACGGGCGATCGCAAGCATACGAATTCCTGCTATGTCACCTACGTCGCGCTGGACGAGAACGGCAAGCCCACGGAGGTTCCCCCGATCGTGCCCGAGACCGCCGACGAAAAACGCCGCTACGATCGCGCCGCCAAGCGCCGCGCCAATCGCGTGATGGAGCGCCGCTACGATCAGGGGAAGGGTGAGTAAGGTCGTCCTCGTTTTATCGGGCGGCGGAGCGAAAGCGATCGCTCATGCCGGCGCGTATCGGGCGCTCGAGCAGGCCAATCTCGTTCCCAGTCACATCGTCGCGACTTCGATGGGCGGCGTCATCGGCGCGGCCATCGCCGCGGGCACCCCGTACGAAGAGATCCGGCGCCGCGCCATGAGCCTGCGGCGCAAAGACATCGCGCCGTTCGATCCGATGGTGCTCGTCAAAGGGCTGTTCACGCGCAGCCTGTTTCCGGCGACGGCGCTGCGCCGCGCGATCTCGCGCCTCGTTCCGAAGACGCACTTCGAGCACCTGCGCATCCCACTCACCGTGACCGCCGTGGACGTCGAAAGCGGGGAGCTGCTGCTGCTGGGCGGGCGCGAGCGGCGCGGGCACGAGTTCGACCGGCGCGGGCGCGACATCGAGCTCGAGGATGCGCTGTACGCGACCTGCGCGCTGCCGCTCTATTTCCCGCCGCTCGAAGCCGACGGCCGGCGCCTCGCCGACGGCGGTCTCCGCGCCGTCTTGCCCCTCAATGCCGCACGGCAGCTGGAGCCGGACGCCGACCTCTTCGTCGCGATTCACATTGGACCCGGTTTCGATGAGCACTCGGCGGAGGCCGGCAGTGCGGCGCAGCTCAAGATTCCCCGCGTCATTCGCACGCACGGCGAGGCGCTGTGGGCCATGATGGCCGATCAGACCGAGCGTGAGGTGGCGGCGTGGCCCAAGGACGGGCCGAAGCTGATCTACGTGCGCGCGGTGGTCGAGCGCGAGGCGACGTTCGCGGCGGACCGGGCGCAGGCCTACATGGAGATGGGTTTCCAGACGACCAAAAGAGCCTTAGGATAGGCTCAATGCGCGCTTCCGAGATCATGATCACCGACGTGATTGTCGCGGCCGCCGGCGCCACGTCGTCCGAAGTCGCCGCGCTGATGCGCGTCAAGAACATCTCCGTGGTGCCCGTCGTCGATAATCCGAAGGACCGCCGCTACCTCGGCACGATCTCCGATCGCGACATCGTGGCACGGTGCCTCGGCGCCGGCCACGACCCCACGGACTGCTCCGCCGCCGATCACGCGAGGACCGATACGCCCGTCGTGAAGCCGGAGACCGAGCTGAAGGGCTTCAAGGTCGCGAAGCAGATCGATCCCACCGATCATCACGTGCGCGCCACGATTGTCGTGCTCGATGGCGACAAGAAAGTCGTCGGCTTCATTCCGCATCCCGAAGAGGTGCAGGGAATCGTGTTCGCGTGAGCCGGAAGCTCTTCACACTCGCCGAAGCGAATCGCACGCTGCCGCTGGTCAAGCGCATCGTGCAGGACATCATGGTGGTCTACCCGCAGTGGAAGGACCTCGTCGCGCAGTACGAGCTCGTCGCGTCGAAGGCGCGTCCCGAGTGGGGCGAGTCGCAGGAGCAGCTCGATCTCAAAAACCAGATCGACGCGATGGCCGCGAAGATCAACGACTTCCTCGGCGAGCTCGAGCAGATCGGCTGCGAGTTCAAGGGCTTCGACGAAGGGCTCGTCGATTTCCACGGCTACCTCGAGGAGCGCGAGATCCTGTGGTGCTGGAAGTCCGGGGAAGAGCGGATCACGCATTGGCACGAGCTCGATGCCGGATTTGCCGGCCGTCAGCCGCTGCCGGAAGTGCTGATGCGCACATGAGAGGGTTGTGGCTGTTCGTTCATGTGATCGGATTCGCGGCCTGGCTCGGCGGCGGTCTCGCGGTCATGCTCAGCGGAATCACGGCAAAGTACTTCCCGCCCGAGCAACGGCTCGCGGCCTACCGGATCATGGCGATCGTCATGCGCAATCTGGTCGGCACGGGCGCGGTGTTGGTCGTGGTGAGCGGGTTCGTGCTGTCGGTCCCCTATTTCCGGGGCGCGACCGTTCCCACCTGGCTGATGGCGATGCAGATCTTCGGATTTCTCGGAGCACTCGTCGCGATCGCGATCGCCGTGCCGACGGCCGCGCGGCTCGGCCGGATCGATCTCGATCCGCGCGGCGAGCTACCGGAGAGCTTTGCGGGACTCCGCCGCAGGCAGGCGATTTTTTCGACGCTGGCCGGCGTGTTTGCGCTGCTGGCGCTCCTCGCCGGCACGCTGTTTCGATCCTAGCCGGCACTCCGCCCGCACCGGGCACTCAGGGCACTTCGGTTTTCGCGCGGGGCAGATCAGCGCTCCCAGTTCCATCAGCGCCTGATTGAACTTCCACGCCGTCTTGCCGTTCCTCGGCGTGATCGCGGCGGCGAACGCCCACACATCCTTCGGCTCGAACGCGCGCTCGAGTACACGCTTCACGTTCGTGTCCACGGTTGGAACCGGCTTCTCGTACGCAAAGCACGCGACGGCGCCCGCTGTGTACCGGCCCACACCGGGGAGCTTCTGAAGTTCAACAGGCTCCGCCGGTACCCGATACCCGCTACCCGATAGCTCTCGCGCCAGCGAATGAAGGTTGCGGGCGCGTGCGTAGTAACCCAGGCCCTCCCACGCCTCCATGACTGCCTTGGGCCGTGAGCGCGCCAAGTCGGCGAGCGTCGGGAATCGCTTCAAGAACTTCGGGTAGAACTCCAGAACGCGGCTGACCTGCGTCTGCTGCAGCATGAACTCCGAGACGAGGATGGCATAGGGATTGCGCGTAGCACGCCACGGTAAGTCGCGCGCCGCCCGGCGGTACCAGGCCAAGAGCTTGCGAATAAAGGGTTTTCGGCTTTCAGGGGTAGACGTGGTGGCCATGCCTACACAAGATACAAGCCCATGAGAGCACTCACCGCCGCCCTCGACCTGCGGCGATATGTCGGGCGGTGGTCACTGCGTAGCGCGAGCCACGCGGGGCGCTTCTGGTTCATGCTCGTCGATCTCGCGCGGGGGCTGGCCGAATGGCGCGTCTGGTTTCCCCGCGCGATCGACCAGACCTACGCCCTCGGGTACGGCAGCCTGTTCATCGTGACGCTCGTGGCAGGCTTCGCCGGGGCGGTGACCAGCCTGCAGGCCGGCTACCAGTTCACCGGACAATTGCCTCTGTACGTCGCGGGCGGGATCATTTCCGAATCGATGATTCTGGAGCTCGGCCCGGTGCTCACCGGCCTCATCCTCGCCGGCCGGATCGGGGCACGGTATGCGGCCGAGCTGGGGAGTATGCGCGTGACGGAGCAGATCGATGCGCTCGAGAGCCTGGGGCGCTCGCCGGTCACCCATCTCCTGCTGCCGCGCATCCTGGCCGGGATCGTCGCCATTCCGGTGCTGGTGATGCTCGCCAACGGGTTCGGGATTCTCGTCGGCTACATCACCGCGCAGTCGTCCCTGGGGCTGTCGTATGCCGACTTCGAATTCGGCGCGCGTTATTTCTTCAGACCGCTGGACCTGTACTACTCGATCGTGAAGTCGTTCGCGTTCGCCACCGCCGTCACCGTGATTCCGTGCTACATCGGATTCAACACCCAGCAGGGAGCCGAGGGGGTCGGACGCGCCACGACGCAGGCGGTGGTCGCCGCGTCGGTAACGGTGCTGATGCTCGACACGATTCTCACGAAGCTGATCCTGGGCACGGCGCAATGAGCATCGAGCTGAAGAACGTCTCCAAGCGCTTCGTCGACAACGTCGTGCTGGACGGCGTGAATTTCGAAGTGAAGGTCGGCGAGACGGTGGCGCTGCTCGGCCCTTCGGGTACCGGCAAGAGCGTCCTGCTCAAGCACATCATCGGCCTGATCAAGCCCGATTCGGGCGAGGTCTGGGTCGATGGCCAGCAGGTGCCGCTCCTGGGCCGCAAGGAGCTGTCGAAGCTGCGGAGCCGCATCGGCTACGTCTTCCAGAACGGCGCGCTGTTCGATTCGATGGACGTGTTCGAGAACATCCGCCTGGGCATCACGGACGAGGATCTGTACGCCGACAAGGACTACTGCATCCAGCGCGTGAAGGAGTGCCTGCGGCTCGTGAACCTGAATGACGACGTCGGCCGCAAGTATCCGTCCGAGCTGTCGGGGGGCATGCGCAAGCGGGTGGGCATTTCCCGTGCGATCGCCGGGAAACCGACATATTTGTTGTACGATGAGCCGACCTCGGGTCTCGATCCGGTGAACGCGGACGTGATCGATTCGCTGGTCGAGCGGCTGCAGCAGGAAATCGGCGTGACGAGCGTGGTCGTGACGCACGACGTGCGCGGCGCGTTCCGCGTCGCCGACCGGATCGCGCTGCTGTCGAAGGCGAAGGTCCGCGCCGTGGGCACCGCCGAGGAAATCATCGCGTCGAAGGATCCGATCGTGCAGCAATTCCTGGAGCGCGATCTGGAGATGGCGGTGATTCAGGCCGGTCAATTGACATTTGAGACTCCGGCGCGGAGACGCTCCGGAGGGTATGACATCAAGGGAGCCCGCTAGTGGACCTCTCGTACAAGCAGGAAGTCGGGGTCGGGGCGTTCGTGCTGGTCGGCGTCGCGGTGGTTCTGGTCGGCCTGTTCTGGCTGACCGGCCGGTCGATCCGCACCAGCGGCATCTCGATCGATGTCATGTTCGAAAGCGTCGCCGGTCTGAAGCAGGGCGATCCGGTGCTGGTCTCCGGCGTCAAGAAGGGCAGGGTGGCCAGCGTCTCGCTCGAGCGCGTGAAGAGCGTGCGCGTCAGGCTCGAGATCTCCAAGGACGTGTCGCCGCACATCGATGCCAGCGCCGCGGTCGGCTCGATGGATCTGTTCGGCGCCAAGTTCATCGACTACAACCCCGGCGCGCGGGAGGAAATGCTCGCCAAGGGCCGAGTGATCACGGGGACCAACGCGCCGGATATCACCGATGTGGCGCAGGGCGTCGCGACCCGCGCCAACGAGCTGATGGAAAACGCCGCCAACATCGTGTCGGACCGGCTGGGTGAGGACATCCACAACACGCTGGTGATGACGCAGCGCGCGATGAGCACGCTCTCGGGTATGCCGGACGGCCCGTTCGTGAAGCAGACGACGCGCACCCTGCAGGCCACCGAGAAGGTGATGCAGCGGGTCGACTCGATGCTCGGCTCGGGCACCGGTGCGAGCATCGATTCCGTCTCGCGCAACCTGGCCCGGCTGACCGATCGCCTGTCGCATACGACGACGCAGCTCGACACGCTGCTCACTCGCATGAATCGCGGCGAGGGGACGCTGGGCAAAATGGCGAGCGACAGCATGATGTACCGGAACCTCACCGATCTGTCGCGGGCACTCACGGAGCTGCTCACCGATCTCAAGGAACACCCCGACAAGTACATGAAGCCCGGTTTGGTGAGGGTGAAACTGTTCTAACCGTCACTTTCCTCGGTACGTCCGCGGCGCGCCCGACCGTCGAGCGCAATGTCTCGGGTCTTGCCATTCATCGTGAAGGCGAGACCCTTCTGTTTGAGTGCGGCGAGGGCACCCAGCGCCAGATGATGCGCTACGGGGTGAGCTTCGCGCTCTCCGAAATCTTCTTCACTCACTTTCACGCCGATCATTTCCTCGGCGTCATCGGACTGATCCGCACCCTCGGCCTGCAGGGCCGCCCCGAGCCGCTGTTCCTGTACGGACCCAAAGGCGCGAAGAAAGTGCTCGGCACGGCCCTGACGCTCGGCGTCGAGCGCGTGCCGTTTACGGTCGAGATCTTCGAAGTCAAAGCCGGTGATACCGTGGGTGGGGAAGGGGGAAGGGGGAAGAGGGACGGGTACGATGTGTGCGCGTTCCCGACAGAGCATGGTGGCGGGCCGTCGGTCGGATACGTGCTCCGGGAGCATGCGCGACGGGGGCGCTTCGACGTCGACAAAGCCCGCGCGATGGGAATCCCCGAAGGCCCGCTGTGGGGGAAGCTCACGAAAGGCGAGGACGTGCAACTGTCCGACGGTCAGACCGTCCGGCCGTCCGACCTCGTTGGCCCGGCGCGCCCCGGCCGGCTCGTCGCGTTCACCGGCGACACGCGGCCATGCGCCGCCACGGTCGATGCCGCGCAGGGCGCCGATCTTCTGATTCACGAGGCCACGTTCGGCGAGGAAGAGCGCGATCGCGCGCGCGACACCGGCCACGCGACCGCGAAGGAAGCCGCGCAGGTCGCGCTGGCCGCCAAGGCGAAGCGCCTCGTCCTGTCGCACGTCTCCGCCCGCTACTCGATCAGCGCCGACGAGCTGGTGCGCGAGGCGCGCGAAGTCTTTCCAAATGTGAGTGTTGCCCGGGATGGGCTGGAGGTCGATGTGCCGTTCGCCGAGTGAGTTATATTCTCCGCCCCATGGGTCCAGTGTCCTTCACGTACTCCGCCACCGTTCCGTCTCCGATCGACAAAGTCTTCGCCTTGATCGCCGATCCGATGCGCATGCCCGAATGGCTGCCGCGCTGCATCGGCGTCAAAGCGACGACCACCGAGCGCGCCGGCAAGGGCGCCCGCTTCAAGCTCACCTTTCAGCGCGACGACAACCGCCACGAGTCGGTCATCGAGATCATCGATTTCCAGGTGCCGCACACGTTCGGCTGGGTCGAGATCTACCATCGCGCGGGGTCGAAGACGTTTTTCGGCTTGAGCTTCGCGGGAGGATCGACGAAGGTCACGTTGAAGCACGTGTGGGTGCCGACGGGCTTTCGCTCGTGGCTCAACGGGCAGTTCTACCGGCGCCGCAACTCGCGCCGGATGTTCGACGGGCTGATCAACAATTTGAGAAAGGCGTTAGGGCGGTAGGGTCCCTTTCACCGAGCCCGAAGCATCGACTGTAACCCGTACCGCGCCATCATAATCAGCCAGAGCGTCGTGCGTGAGCGCAGATACCACTGGCCCCACCGCGCGGAGAGACGGAGCGTCGAGAGTAAGAGTGAGAGCACCGGTTGATCCTCCAGTAAGGTGAATCGATACACCCCATCGTAGACCGGTAATACCCAGCCAACTGCACGGATCTATAGACGCCTGGGACTAGATCGTGAGGCTGACGCAGCGGCTTTTCGCGGGGTAGTAATTCCATGCCGTCGAATCGCTCCCCGTTATCGATCCAACTCATCGCGGGCGTTGTCGTGATCGCCGCGCTCGCGCTCGGCCACGAGTTTTTCATTCCCATCGCGCTGGCGCTGTGCTTTCACGCGCTGCTGCGACCCGTGGTGCGCTTTCTCGAGGGACTTCACGTTCCTACCGCGCTCGGCGCCGCGCTGGTCTCACTGACCGCGCTGGGACTGATCGTGGTCGCCGGGTTCGGCTTGTCCGGACCGATCGGGGGCTTCATGGAGCGCGCGCCGGAAAGCATCGCGAAGGCGCGCGTGAAGATCCACGAGATGGGAACGCCGTTTCGCCGCGTGAGCGAAGCGGCGGCGGGACGCGACTCGACCGCGCAGCAGCCCGACTCCACGCATCGCAAGCCTGCGCCGGCACCGGCATCTCCACCGGCATCCCCGCCGTCGGGCGGCGGGGGGGTGGTTGGCGGCTCCTTTGTCGCGACGGTGCTCGGGCAAGGCACTGCGTTTCTCGCCGGCCTGATCGAGGTCCTGGTATTGCTCTATCTGATGCTGGCCGCGGGCAACACGCTGTTTCGCAAGTTGATCAAGGTCGTCCCCGGCCCCGACGAGAAACGCACCGCGAGCGACGTGCTGCATCAGACGGAGTCGATCGTCGCGCGCTATCTCGTGGTGACGGCGTTGATCAATTTTGTCCAGGCCATCGGCGTCGGCCTGGCGATGTGGTGGATCGGCATGCCCGATCCCCTGATGTGGGGGGTGCTCACGTTCGCGCTCGAGTTCATCCCCTACGTGGGCGGCGCGATCAACGTGGCACTGCTGCTGGTGACCGGATTCACCGCGTTCTCGGGCACGGGCAAGATCCTGCTCGGGCCCGCGCTCTATCTCGTGATCACCACGCTGCAGAACAACGTGATCTCCCCCTACGCCTATGGCGACCGGCTCAAGCTCAACCCGCTCGCGGTGATGATCTGCGTGATGTTCTTCTGGTTTATCTGGGGAATTCCGGGCGTCTTCCTTTCTATACCCATCGCCGCCACGTTGAAGGTGCTCGGCGACCAGGTGCCGCGGTTCAGCGCGCTGGGAGAGTTGCTTGGAGAATAGATGTAGGGGGGTTATTTTCCGGGCCCGTCGTTCGGGGCTGTAGCTCAGCTGGGAGAGCGCCTGGATCGCACCCAGGAGGTCAGGGGTTCGAGCCCCCTCAGCTCCACTCGCATTGCTGCCCCTTGGTGTAACTGGCAACACGCCTGACTCTGGATCAGGAGAGTCCTGGTTCGATCCCAGGAGGGGCAACTAGGTCCCGAGTGCTCGCTTAGCGAGCGCGAGGGATCTGTTTTTTTCTTGCCCCTCCCGATCCCATGCCCCAAGGTCTAGTAACCGAGTCCTCCCGCGCTTCCTACGCTGAGATCGCGATGATCACTTCGACGGAGGGTCAGATGCGAGTGCTCGTTTTCGTACCACTGCTGGCGATCGGCAGCTCGATCGCGTTCTCACAGGTGCCTGCGACGGCAAGAGGCAGCGCTCTGCCGACGATCGTGGTGCTCGCGACCGGCGGGACCATTGCCGGCGCGGCCTCGAGTGACGTGCAAGCCGGCTACACCAGCGGTCAGGTCGGCGTCGAGCAGCTGCTCGCGGCCGTGCCGCAGGCCAAGAAACTCGCCAACCTGCGCGGCGAGCAGGTCGCGAATATCGGCTCGCAGGATATGAACGACTCGGTCTGGATCAAGCTGGCGACGCGGATCAACGCGCTGCTGGCGCAGCCAGACGTCGCCGGCGTCGTCATCACGCACGGGACGGACACCATCGAGGAAACGGCGTACTTCCTCAACCTCGTCGTGAAATCGACCAAGCCGGTGGTGCTGACCGGTTCCATGCGCCCCTCCACGGCGCTCTCGGCCGACGGTCCGCTCAATTTCTATAATGCAGTCGGCGTCGCGGCGAGCCCGCAGGCTGCAGGTCGCGGCGTACTCGTGGTGGTCAATGATTGGATCCACGGCGCGGGCTCACTCACCAAAACCAGCACGACGGCGGTACAGACCTTTCTTTCCCCGATCTCGGGTCTGATCGGCACCGTCTCGTACGGGCAGCCCGAGTTCTACCGTGGGCCGGTGGGCAAGAACACGACCACGTCAGAGTTCTCCGTCGACAACAACACCGCGTTGCCGCGTGTGGAGATCATCATGGCCTCTGAGAACATGGACGGGGCGATGATCAACGCGGCCGTGGCGGCCGGAGCGAAGGGCATCGTGATCGCCGGTGTCGGCAACGGCAACATGACCGCGGCGGCGGTCGCGGCGCTCGCGGCGCAGGCGAAAAAAGGCATCGTGTGCGTGCGGTCATCGCGGGTCACCACGGGCAATGTCGGGCGAAACGTCGAGATCGACGATGACAAGTACGGCTTTGTTGCATCGCTCGGACTCAATCCTCAAAAAGCGCGCGTGTTGCTGCGCCTTGCGCTGACCAAGACGAGCGATCCAAAGGTGATCCAGCGCTACTTTGATGAGTATTAGGCCGCGGATTATCTTGAGGCTCCATGCTCGCCGTCATCCTGTTCGTCGCCGCCACGCAGGCGCCGACAGCCACCGCGCGTGCGGTCGCCAAACCTCCGGTCATCGACGGTCGCCTGACCGACTCCGCGTGGCTGGACGCGAGTCCTGTGACCGGGTTCATCCAACGCGAGCTGCACGAAGGGCAGCCGGTCACCGAGCGCACCGAAGTTCGCATCATCACCGACGGTGAGGCGGTGTACGTGGGCGCCTGGCTCTACGACGATGAACCCGGCGCCATCGTTCCCGGCGCCAAGGTCCGCGACGGCGACATCTCCAAGAGCGACTACTTCGGCATTCTCTTCGATACCTATCACGACCGTCAAAACGGGTTCGTGTTCACGACCACTCCGGCGGCGATCGAGTACGACGCCCAGGTCGTCAACGAGGGCGAAGGTGGTGGAGTCCAGCTCCCCGGCCAGACGTCGGCCACGGCCGGGGCGCTGGGCGGGTTCAACATCAACTGGGACGGGACCTGGACCGTCGCCACCTCGGTCGACTCGGCCGGGTGGTACGCCGAGTTTCGGATTCCCTTTACCACGCTGCGGTTTGGCGCGGGCGAGACGCAGACCTGGGGACTGAATCTCGTCCGCAGCATCCGGCGCAAGAGCGAAGAAGCGTTCTGGTCATTTATCCCGCGGCAGTTCACGCTCATGAAGATCTCGCACGCGGGGACGCTCGACGGTGTGCAGGTACCGTCGCGTCGCGTCTGGTACGTCACGCCGTACGCGCTCACCGGGAGGGAGCGCAACTACCTGATCGAGCCCGAGGCACACAGTCGCAACGAGGTGGGCGGCGATCTGAAGGTCGGCCTGACGCAAAGTCTCACGCTCGACCTCACCTACAACACCGACTTCGCCCAGGTCGAGGTCGACGAGCAGCGCACCAACCTCACGCGCTTCCCGCTGTTCTTCCCCGAGAAGCGGCCGTTCTTTCTCGAGAATGCCGGGATCTTCTCCGCGGGCACGCCGCAAGCCGTCGATCTGTTCTTTACTCGGCGCATCGGCATCGACTCGTTAGGACAGCCCGTGCCCATCGTGGGCGGCGGCCGTGCAACGGGCCGCTTGAGCGGGCTGACCGTGGGCGGTCTGCAGATTTTCACCGAGGATCAGAGCTATTCCGTATTCCGCGTGGGGCGCGAGCTCGCGACCCGCTCGCGCATTGGAGTCATCGGCGTGCAACGCATGGCGACCGACGTCGCCGAGGACTGGAATCGCGTCGTCGCCGTCGATGGCCGCATCGGCATGGGCGACGCGTGGACCGTGGATTGGTGGGGCGCCGGCTCCGCGAAGCCCGGACCCGCTGACGACATCGCCTACAGCGCGCGCCTCGGCTATGAAACCAAGCGTTGGAGCAATGTCGCCCGATATATCCAGGTGGGCAGCGAATTCGATCCACAGGTCGGATTCCTCAACCGGACCGGTGGGTATCGCTATTACGAAGCGGGCCTGATGTGGAAACAGCGCTTCCCCGGCATTCCGTGGATCAAGGAGTGGATCCCGCATGCCAACTATCGCGGCTACTACCGGCTCAATGGTTTCTGGCAGGAGGGACGGCTCCACCTCGATCTCACCGAGTTCGATCTCGCCAACGGCGGCAGGTTCGGCCCGGAGGTGAACGTCGAGCATCAGGGGCTGGAAGTGCCGTTCGAGATCTCGCCGGGGGTGACGCTGCCGATCGGCTC
>Ga0134125_10007168_pt1 | contig 12593 bp, 8 predicted proteins | sample KB31751_FD_96464 | JGI IMG/M metagenome (GOLD analysis project Ga0134125, IMG submission 96464) | Terrestrial soil microbial communities with excess Nitrogen fertilizer from Kellogg Biological Station, Michigan, USA - KB3-175-1 | ecosystem: Environmental > Terrestrial > Soil > Unclassified ... | reverse complement strand
GACCGGGTGGCCACCCCGCTGACCGTGCAGGCGGCGTCGGGCTGGATCAACACCAGGGATCCCGATCGGCCGCCGGTGCAGGCCGGCGCGAGGATCTCGGAGTATGTCGCGGGCGGCTACGGCGCGCTTGGTGCGCTCACCGCGCTGAGAACGTTGTCCAGCAACACAACCCATCTCGTCGAGGTGGACGTGTCGGTGCTGGAGTCGCTGCTGTCGACGCTTCCGTACCCGATGCTGATGGCCGAGAAGATGCGAAGCCTCGGCATGCCTGCCACCACCAGATCCGCGCCGATGATGGGGATCGTCCGCGCCGCGGACGGTTGGATCGGGATCAACTGCCTGACAGGGCAGCACTGGCTCGATGCGTGCGCGATGCTCGGTCTGCCTGAATACGGCGAGCATCAGATCGCGATCATGCTCGGAGGCCCTGAGCGCGCCGAGTTCTACGAGAAGGCGCAGCCATGGCTCGCAGAGCGAACCGTGGCCGAGATCGTCGAATTGGGCCAGGCGATGCGGATTCCGGTTTCCCCGGTCAACGACGGGGCAACGGTCGTGGACTGCCCGCAATACCGGGATCGCGAGTTCTTCGTGGGCGCGGCTGGTGACGACTGGTCGTTCCGCAGGCCGGGCGCCGCGTTCCGGCTGTCGCGGACGCCCGTGTTGCCGCCGCGCCCCGCGCCTCGCCTCGGTGCGGAAGCAGCCGCCGAAGCGCCTGCGAGATCATCTGATTGGCGCGCCGGTGGCGCGGGCGCGGAGCCGGCGCAGCCCTTCGCAGGCATCACGGTTCTTGACCTGAGCACATTCTGGGCGGGCGCCTACCTGACCTGCTACCTCGGTGCGTTCGGTGCCGACGTCGTGAAAGTGGAGTCGATCCAACGGCCCGACGGGCATCGCTATTCGGGTGCTTGGGCCTACGAGGGTGACCGGTGGTATGAGCGCAGCGCAATGTGGCAGGGCACCAATCTCAACAAGCGCGACATCACACTGGATCTCACGTCGGATCGGGGCCGTGACTTGATCCGTCGACTCGTCCGCGACGCCGACGTCGTCGTGGAGAATTTCTCGCCCCGGGTGATCGAGCAGTTCGGGTTGGATTACGAATCTCTGGTGGAGCTGAAACCGGACGTGATCCTGGTGCGGATGCCGGGGTTCGGGCTGGAGGGACCGTGGCGCGACTACGTCGGTTGGGCACTCAACTTCGAGCAGACATCGGGTATGGCGGCCGTCACCGGGTACGCCGAAGGGCCGCCGTGCAATCTGCAGGGACCCGCCGACCCGATCGTCGGGGTGCACGCAGGGGTCGCGCTTCTCGCCGCGCTCGAGCATCGACGCCGCACCGGCGAAGGACAACTCATCGAGGTCGCTCAGATCGAGGTTGCGGCCTGCGTTGCCGCCGAGCCGATCATCGAATACTCGATGAACGCCGTCGCGCGGCCGCGCGAGGGAAATCGTCGCCGCGGTCATGTACAAGGTGTCCATCCGACCGCTGCGGACAACGCGTGGGTGGCGCTGAGCGTGCGTGACGACAGCGACTGGGCGCACATGGTCGAGGCGATCGGGCGACCGGACCTGCTCGGCGATCCGCGTTTCGCGTCGGCGGCGCAGCGTCTGCGTGCGCACGACGAACTCGACACGGTGGTCGGCGATTGGACACGAACCCACACGGCCGCAGAAGTCGTCAACATCCTTGGTGCACGGCATGTTCCGGCAGAGCTGGTACTGACAGCGGACCGGATGTACAACATCCCGCAACTCGACGCGCGGGGATACTACGAGGAGGTCGAACACCCGCTCACCGGGCCGCACCGCTACCCTGGCTGGCCGTTCACGATGGCACCGGGTCCCACTCGGCACCACCGGTCCGCACCGCCGACCCTCGGCCAGCACAACGAGGACGTCCTGCGGGATCTTGGCCTCACCGATGACGAGCTCGCCGAATTGCGCGCACGGCAAGTCATCGGGGACTCCGCGCTCAACGCATAGGCGTCAGGCGGCGTTACTCGCCGGTCCGTGCGACTGTCCCTGCGAGGGTGAGGTGCTCGGCGCAGAGTCCTGGGGTTCGGAACTCGGGGTCGACGACGCGGGCGTCTTCTTGCCGCTGCGGAATCCCTTGAATGTGTCTGCCAGCTGCGTCAACGGCTTCTTCTTCGGTGAGGTTGTTTTGGTGGAGGTGTTGGGGGTGGCTTTGTTGCCGTCCTCGGTAACGTCCCCGAGCGTCGGCCCTGAGTCCGACAGCGTGGACGCCGGTGCCTCGGTGGAGGACGTGCCTGGACCGGACGACGCTTTTGGCGGTACCGGATCAGTCGCCCGATTAGGCGGCTGGTCGTCGTTCACCTGCGACTGCTGCGGCTGCTGTGCCAGCGATCTCGCATCGATCGACGGTGAGGTCGTTGGCGCGAGCGGCCTGGGAAGCGAGCCCGGGATCGCTTCGACTCCGGTGACGAAGTTGTGCGCCCCTTGTTCGAGTGCACCCGGAACCTCGGCCACCGCCACGAGCACGTTGCTCCGTGGTGTGATGAACGAGAACTTAACGGGCATTTCGGGATTCAGGTTCTCCCGATCGGTGTAGCCCATGTCCACGAGCACCCGAAGCAGCGGTTCGACGGCGCCCAGCACCGGCTCCGTGAACAGCGTCACGTGCGCCATGGCCGCGGCTTGCCGCACGGGCGCCAGCAACGGTAGTTGGTCGGCAGGCACGAAAACGTAAGTGTCGGTCCCGCCCGCACTGTTCGAAACGGTCTTGACCAAGACCGGCGTGGTGCCGCCGCCTGTCAGGGGGTTGTAGTCCACGGGGTCGTAATACTGGTCCGGGTGGACGTACTCAATCGCCACGAGCGTGTTCGCGAGTGACAGCGGGTTGAAGTAGGCCGGGAAATCGGCGTAAGGGTCGTACTCGTTCGTCACATACGTGGTGTCGTACACCGACGGTTGTGCGGGACCGGTCGACGTGAGGACGAACGGGATCTTCAGGCCCGGGAATCGACCATAAATGCCGCCGTTCGGGAGATTCGGCGACGCGATCATCACGAAGAGCAGTCCGTCCTTCGGTGGCGCGTCGAGGTCGGCGGGGTCAAGCTCGCGTCGTACCTTCTCGGAGACAAGGGTTCCTTCCGAGTAGGCGACCACGGCGAGGAACTGGTTCGAATTGTCTTTCACCGTTTGGTCCAGCACCGGGACGCCCGCGTTGACGCTGTTGTCGATGTCGAATCCCGCCGGGTATTGAACCGGAATGTAGGAGAAGGTGTTCGGGACGACGGTGCCCTTCAGCTTGTGCGGGATGTTCGCCGCGTCTGGGTCACCGCGTCCGCCGATGCCGATGGTGGCAGCTGCGAGTTGCACCTGCGCGTTGTCCACCGTGGTGTCGGTCGCATGCCCGAAGACGAGGACTGTCGACAGCGCGGCGGCAGCGGTGCCGGCGAGTATCACGGAGGGTGACTGCCGACGCTCCCGGACCGCCCGCTCGACGGGGGCAGCCGGACCACTCTTGGGCTTGCGATGCTTTGCCACAGCCTGCTCCTCACGATCGCCGAGGCGTTCGGCACGCGCTGAACGTTATCGTATGGCAGCCAGTTTGGCGGAAAAATCTAGGTGAAATCTCCTGTGAACACGCCTTAGCTGGAGCAGTGACCGGCTCTTAGCTCGTTCAGTGCGGCTCCGCGACCAGTGACCAGTAGCGTTGTTCGCGCTCGGTCAGCTCGTTCGACGTGATCGCCGCGAACGCAACGGCGTCGCGAGCGAATCGGGCCGCGGCGTCGGGAAGCGCGTCCGGGCCCTCGAGCCGGAAGCAACTCGGCGCAAGCGGACCGAACAGCAGAGCGCGGCGCAGGTGCGGCCAGTTTTCCAGGCACCGTTCGACGCCCGCGGCCCTCGCGAACGCCACGGCGGCCAGGTTCATCCGGGTCTTCTGTGGCATCCCGCGCCGCGAACGGTACGCCTCGATGGATGAGCGCCGGTCGGCATCATTCGTCGCCGCAACCACATCGCCCCACGTGTACGCGATCCATCGGGCCTGCAACTCCAGCGGCACAAAGTACCCGCCCGACTGGTCCCACATGCCGACGAAGGCCAGCCCCGGCAGGTCGGGATGAAAGGTATGGCGGTCCGCGTCCATGTGCACCGCGTCGAGGTCGATGATCGCGCGAATCTCCTCGCTCAGAAACGGCAGGCCCAACGCGAACCCCGTGCCGAACACTATTGCGTCGAACTTCTCGGCATGCCCGTCGGCGAAGGTCACGGTGGCATTCGCGACGGAATTCATCCACGGTCGCACCGTGATGAGGCCCTCCGCCACGAGCGGAAGGTACTGCTGGCTGAGCGTGACGCCCGCGGCGAAGAGGGAAGGGTCTGGCGCAGGCGCTCCGTACTGCTCCGGGCTGCCGCCCGCCTCGACCACGATCTCCTTCAATTGCCGGTCGATCTCCGCCGCGGGGAGCCGCTCGGCCGCGATGGCTCCGTATCGCGTAAATATTCGATGGTCGGAGGGGACTCCCGCCGCGAACTTCGGCAACACATACCGCTGACGCCGCTGGGTGACCACGACGCGACTTGCGCCGACCTGAGCGAGTTCGGCGGCGATCTCCAAGGCGCTGATCGCGCCGCCGGCGACGAGTACGCGCTTACCGCAGGTCGGTGCGTGGCTCCGATAGTGATGGGTGGAGCTCACGCCTACCGAGCCTGTGAACCCGTCCAGCCCGGGACCGTTGGGATCGTTGGGGATTGGAACCTACCGGTGGCCACCACCACGCGGTCGAACCGCTCGGTCGTGGCGGTGTGGCCCACAAGCCATCCGGAGCCATCGCGGCTGACCCGGTCGACGCGACTGCCGAACCGGACGCGTGACACGAGGTCGAACGTCTCGGCGTAGCGATGGAGGTAGGCGAGGATGTCGCGGGCCGACGGGTAGAACAGGTCGGCCTCGTGCTCGAGGTCACTGAAGGCCGTCAGGACGCGACTGGTGTTGGTGTGCATCGTCGGCCACACACCACTGACGCCAGGCAGCCCGGTCCACTGACCGCCCAGCATCGGAGCCTGTTCGAAAATCGTCGGCTCGAACCCTGCGACAGGAGCCAACGCGCCGTCGCCAGCCCGCCGGGTCCGGCACCGAGCACCGCGACGCTTCCCGTCATCGGCGAACTGTCGCACGACGGCGACGAGACTGCGGGGTGTTTGTCCACAAGACGGGATGCCATGCAAGAGTGGGTTCGATCTATCCGGCGAACGTTGCATGCGCGAGGAGGCGCTAGATGGCCAGGCTGAGGTTCGGATACTTCATCGCACCGTTTCACCGCGCGGGGACGAACCCGACGCTGGCCCTGCAGCGGGATCTCGAATTCGCAGAGCACCTCGATGCGCTCGGCTACGACGAGGTGTGGTATGGCGAGCACCACTCCGCGGGGAGCGAGATCATCAGCTCACCCGAGATCTTCATCGCCGCAGCCGCCGAGCGGGCGAAGAGAATCCGCTTCGGCACCGGGGTCATATCCCTCGCGTACCACAACCCGCTCTGGGTTGCCGACCGCTTGATGCTCCTCGACCACCTGACGCATGGCCGTGTCATCGGTGGGATGGGGCCGGGCTCGCTGCCCAGCGACTCGGCGATGATCGGTCTGAACCCGACCGACACCCGCGAGCTCCTCGAAACCAACCTCGACATCGTCGTGCGGCTGTTGGCAGGGGAGACCGTGTCAGCGAAAACCCCGACACATGAACTGATCGACGCGCGGGCTGCAACTCGCGCCGTACTCAGAGGGAGGCATCCCGCTTGCGGTCGCGGCAGTCGCGTCACCGACCGGTGCTCGGCTGGCGGGCAAGCACGGCATCGGACTGCTCTCGATCGGCGCAACGTTGGTCGTCGAAGGCTTCGACGCGCTCGCATACCACTGGGGAATAGTCGAGGAGCGGGCCGTCGCGTTCGGGACGCAGGTCGACAGGAGCGACTGGACCCTGGTCGGGCCGATGCACATCGCCGAGACGGAGGAACAGGCGCGCGCCGACGTGAGATTCGCGATTGAGCCCTGGTTCAGGTACTTCCAGAAGGTCGCCGCGTTCCCGCAGATGACCATCCCTGGCGATCAGGTCGACGAGATGATCAACATCATCAACGACGCGGGCGCCGGTGTGATCGGCACGCCCGAACAGGCGCGTGCCCAGGTGCAGCGGCTGTGGGATCAGTCCGGCGGCTTCGGTTGCATGTTGCAGATGGGCCACGAGTGGGCGAATCCCGCCGCGACGAAGCGGTCGGCCGAACTGTTTGCCGCCGAGGTGATCCCGCACTTCCAGGGTCAGGCGAAGCCGACCCTGGATGCCGCGGCGCGAGCCAGTGAGGTGCGGGACGATCTCGCCCAGACGCAGCTTCAGGCGATCGACCACATGACGAAGAAATATCAGGACGAGGTGGATTCGAAGTGACGGTCACCGCTGAGCGGCATTCAGTGACCGGCGGCGGCGATCATGTCGAGGATCTGCTTGGGGCCTAGTGGCGAACCCGAGATCGTGATGCCGAGGGGAGCTAGAGCGTCTGCGACGGCGTTGACGACCGCGGCAGGCGACGCAATCGCACCACCTTCGCCCATTCCCTTGACGCCCAAAGGATTACCGGCCGGCGACTCGATATGGCCGACCTCGATCTTGGGCACCTCGCAAGCGGTCGGCAGCAGATAGTCGACGAACGTGCTGGTGAGCGGATTGCCGTCGTCGTCGTAGACCATGTGCTCGTAGAGCACGCCGCCGAGCCCCTGGACCACGCCCCCGAAGATCTGGCCCTCCACGATCTTCGGATTGATCATTCGCCCACAGTCCTCGCTGACGACGTACCGGAGGATCGTGACCCGACCCGTATCAACGTCGACCTCGCAGGTGCAGATGTGGCACGCGTTGGAGAACGTGAACGGCGGCGCCTTGTATCGGTGCGACACCTCCAGTCCGGGCGTGATGCCGGGTGGGAGCATGTCATGGCCGATGTACGCCAATTGGCCCAGTTCGGCGAAGCTTATTCCCCTGGTAGCCGTGCCGCGGACGAAGATCCGACTGTTGTCGACATCGAGATCCTCGACGGCCGCCTCGAGTGTATCCGCCGCGATCTCAAGCAATTTCGACCGCAACTCGATGCTCGCCGCCGCCACCGCGTTGCCGTACAGCACCGCGCTGCGGCTGCCTTGCGTGCCTGCGCCGTAGGGAGTGGCGGCGGTGTCGCCTTGGACTACGCTGACGTCTTCCGGGGCACAGCCAAGGTGCTCGGCGACCACCTGTTTCATGGTTGTCACTACACTCATACCGGTGCTCGAGCTGCCGAGCAACACCGTCACCTTGCCGCTGTGGTCCATTCGAACCACTGCCCCTTCGGTGCCCAATGCTCCGAAGGCGATCGCCGACGGCTCGACGCACAGGCAGATCCCGATGCCGAGGTAGCGTCCCTCATCCCGGGCGCTGGCCTGTCGGGCCCGGAAGTCGTCGTAATCGATCATCGACGCGGCCTGCTCGAGCGTGTCGGCGGGGGTGATCGCATCGACGGACAGCGTGCTGGGCAACGTATACGGCAGATCCTCGGCCTGGATGACGTTGCGGCGGCGCAGTTCTAACGGGTCGACACCGATTTGGCGGGCGGCTGTGTCCATCAACTGCTCGATGCCGACCGCGTACATGAGGAATGGGCCGCGGTACGGGGACTTGCCGCATGTATTGGTGTACACCGCCTGACTCGCAAAACCGACCTTCGGGATCTTGTAGGCGTTCGTCAGAAACGGCGCCAGAAAGGCTCCCATGCCGCCAGATCCCAACGTCTGGTACGCGCCGATGTTCTCGATGTAATCGCCTCGAATGGCCTTGATGGTGCCGTCGGCGTCCAGCGCCATCGAGAGGTCCATCGCCTCATCGCGCGCGTGGGCTGCCGCCGTCAGGTTTTCACGTCGGTCCTCGATCCAGCGCACCGGACGACCGAGCAGCGTGGCGGCCAGCACCACCGCCCACTCGTCGCGCGCGAGCATCGTCTTCTGGCCGAATCCGCCGCCGACATCCGGCTGCAGCACCCGTATCTTGTTGGTGCCGATGCCGAGCAGCCCGGCGAGGAACGCCTGTACGCCGTGAACGCTCTGGGTCGAGCTCCAAACGGTCAGCTCGTCGCTGTGCGGCTCCCAATCGGCGATGATGCCGCGGCACTCCATGGGAGCTTGCACGTAGCGGTGCATGACGATGGTGTCTCGGACCACGTGGGCGGCGTTCGCGAAGGCCTGCTCGAGGTCGGGGGGGCCGAACTGTGGAATGACCTGAGGTGTGTTGGTGCCGAGTTCCGGATGCACCACGTCGCTGTTGGCGTCGCGGGCCGCGTCGACGTCGAGCACCGGATCCTGCGGCTCGATCTCCACGTCGATCAGCTCGACGGCGTCCTCGGCGAGGTAGCGATTCTCGGCGACGACGATGGCGATGGGGTCGCCGACATAGCGGACGTCGTTCTCGGCGAGACAGTACTTCGGCGGATACGGTGCATCCGGCAGGCCGGCCACTGATGTGTCGTGCACCAGCGGGTTGAGGTCGGCGGCGGTGTACACCGCGCGTACGCCTGGCGCCGAGCGGGCGGCCTCCGCATCGAGCCTGACGATGCGACCACGGGCCACCTCGCTGCGCAGGAACGCCGCGTCCGAGGCCCCGCCGACCACGACATCGGCGATATAGCGACCGCGCCCCGTGAGCAGGCGCGGATCTTCGGTCCGCGCAACGGCCTGCCCCATGAACCGACCGGCGGTCATGACGAACTCCCGTTATCCGCCGAGGCCGCGCGTTTCACCGCGGCAATGATGCCTTGATATCCCGTGCAACGACAAAGGTTTCCGGACAGCGCATCGCGGATCTCCTCGTCGGAGGGGGTCGGGCATTCAGCGAGGAAGGCATGTGCCGAAACCACGAAACCCGGTGTGCAGTAACCGCATTGGAGCGCATGCTCGGATTGGAAGGCCGCTTGGAGGGGCGTCAGGCCCCCGGCGCGCTCCGAAAGGCCCTCGATCGTCGTCACCTCGGCGCCGTCGGCCTGGACCGCGAACATCAAGCACGAGCGGACCGCGTCACCGTTGAGCAGCACCGTGCACGCGCCGCAGACACCGTGCTCGCAGCCCAGATGCGTGCCAGTCAGACTCAGGTCGTCACGCAAGAAGTCCGCAAGGGTTCGCCGCGCCTCCACCGTGCGGGAAACCCGTTCACCGTTGACCGTCACAGTCAGCGCAATTTCACGCATGTTTCGCCTCGTTGATTGCGGTAGCAAGCACCCGTGGCACAAGTGCTTTGGCCATTCTTCTGCGTTGCCCAGCGGAGGCGTGAAGGTCACCGGGCGGGTCCAGTGTCGCCGCGACCGCCGCCCCGATATCGGGTAGATCGAGATCGTCGACTGCGGCTCCGATCAGCGCCGATTCCGTCGCCCGGGCGCGCAATGGCACACTGTCGACACCAAACAAGGCCAATGCCACCCGGCTCACTCGTTGGCCGTCGAGTTGGATCCCACAGACGGTGCCGCACATGGCGAAGTCACCCGCGCGACGGGCCACCTCGTCGACCGCCCAGCCACAACTGCCGGGCCACACCGGAAAGTGGGCTGCCACCAAGACCTCGTCCGGCGCCATGGCGGTCACCCACGTCGACATGAAGAACTTCCCAGCGGGAATGCGCCGGCTGCCGTTCGGTCCGACGACCTCGAGCGAAGCGTCGACCGCGATCGCCACCGCGGGATACTCCGCGGCGGGATCAGCATGCGCTAGCCCAATGTGCCGCGGTTACGGATCTGGTGGTGCCCGATGTGCGACGTCGCCTTGGCGAGCAAGGGCACGGCAGCCGCGTCCTGGCTGCGTGTGACGTTGGCCTGGGTGGTCATGGCTCCCACGCGTATCGAGCCGTCGACGGCCATGATGCCGTGGAGTTCCTCGATCGCCCGCAGGTCGACAAGATGGTCGAAACGTGAAAGGCGCAGTGACAGAAGAGGAATCAGGCTCTGCCCGCCCGCGAGTACCTTCGCCTCGTCGCCATGTCGTTGCAATATCGCGATCGCCTCGGCCAGTTCTCCTGGGCAGTGGTAGTCGAATGGTGCGGGCTTCACCGGCGTGCCCCGTGGCACGGCATATGTCGGCTCCGACCACCCGCGTGGTCACGGACGAAGGTCTGCATTTGCCCCCCGGCCCTGAATCAAGTTCATGCCCGGGCTAAGCACGGGCTAAGCATCGCACACATACTCGAGGCGGGTCGTAGAATGCGAAGCTGGCCTGACGCGCGGGTCAGGGCAATTCGAGTGCCAACTTCCGCAGTTCCCGTCGAGACGTGACGCCGAGTTTGGCGAAGATCTTGCCCAGGTGCCACTCCACGGTGCGGGGACTGATGAACAGCTGGGCGGCGATCTCCGAATTGGTGTAGCCCTCGCGGGCCAGCCGGGTGATATAGCTCTCCTGGGTCGTCAACCCTGCCGCGGCTCCTTTCGGCTGCCGGAGGACCGATTCGCCGGTGGCCCTAAGTTCCCGTCGTGCTCGTTCGGCGAAGCCATCGGCACCTATTTCGACGAACATGTCGTACGCTGTGCGCAACTCCGTGCGGGCGTCGGCGCGGCGGTTGTTTCTACGCAGCCACTCACCGTAGATGAGATGCGAGCGACCCCAATGCACGACGACGGGGGAGCGCTCCAGATGGGCTATGGCTCTACGGTATTCGTCTTCGGCGACGCTTGGGCTACTTACCAGCGCCTTGGATCGTGCCGCGATACCAAGGGCGGCTTGAGTCCCGCTGGCATCGGCTCGCTCGAGCAACTGGCGAACGGCATCGGCGGCAACGGTCGACTCGCCGCAGCGGCTCGCCGCCTCGACCGCCTCAACCAGTGCCCAGCCGCACATTCCGATGTCGTCGTAGTCCGCAGCGGTGATGGCCGCCGTGAGTGCCTCGGCGTACTGCCCGAGACCGTTGTGCAGGATCGCAGCAGAATAAAGGGCGACGGCCACCGCGATTCCCTCGCCGCGGGATGTCGCGGCCTCGATCGTCGCGCGGACGTGCTCGCGGCACAACTGTTCCTGTCCGCGATAGGCCGCCAAGTAGGGATTGATCAAACGCTGCATGGGTGCGCCGGTCGCCGTCGTGATCAAGTCAGCTTCTTCGAGCACCTCTGCAACCTGGGAGAACCTTCCCGACGTGACGCACAGGCCGGCGTAGGTGGACAACGCAATGGGCAGAAGTGTCAAAGCGCCTGTAGCGCGGATGGATTCAAGCTGACGAGCGGTCAGCGAGGCATAGGTGTCCTGGTCGAAGAGGTCGAGCGAGACCCGACTCGTGATGTCGTGCCAGCGGGCGACCGCCGATCCTGCCGCCTCCTCGAGCAGATATTCGTCCATGGCCCTTTTCAACAACGGGGCTGCCGCGACATGACCCTCTATGAGTCTGACGATGAGTCCATCTAACAGCAGGTCGATGGCTCGGGGCGATGCGGGCGCGGGCGGCGCGTCCCGGGCCTCGCGCGCCACCATCGGCGCCGAGTTGTCCGGCCCGGTTGAAAGCCGGCCGACGATGATCGACGCGAGCAGGGCCTCCAGATAGGTTTCACGTGCCAGCAGCGGGTCAAGGCTGCGCAGCCGCTTGGCTGCCGCGATTAAGAGTGCCGGCGCATCGCGGCCGCGGCGAGCAGCGAAAGCCAGCTTGGCTCGTAGCAAATCGACTCGCGCACTGAGGAACTCGTCGGTACCTAACCCGTTCGCGAGCGTCAGTAGCTTGCCAGCCGTGTTCGGATCGCCAGCGTCGAAGGCCGTCTGAGCGGCGGTGAACGCACGCTTGGCCCGCCGGTCGGGCTCGGGTGTCAGATCCACGGCGTGCGACAGGAACGCGGCGGCTGCTGCGACGCCGCCACGAGCACGCGCTCTTTCGGCGGCGAGAACCAACCCTTCGGCGATCTGTTCGTCGGGCCCGGCCGAAGCGTGTGCGAAGTGCCAGGCACGGTGGTCTTCTGTTGCTTGACCCGAGATCGCCTGGGCCAACGCGCCGTGCGCCTGCCGTCGCTCCGATAGCGATGCGTTGGCGTAGATCGCCGACCGGACGAGCGGATGACGGAAACGGACCGACCCGTCGATTGTGATGAGCCCGGCGGCTTCCGCGGGCGCCGCGGCATCGGCGCAGATATCGAGATGATCGGCCGCGGCCCACAGCCACGATGATTCCCCGGATGATTCAGCCGCCGCGAGGAGTAGCAGTGTTCGCGTTTGCGTGGGGAGGTCGTGCAGGCGCCGGCCAAACGTCCGCTCGATTCGACTCGCGGTCGATTTCGCTTTCGCCAGACCGTATCCACCGGCCAACTCGGCTGGGGTGAGTGCGCGGTGCAATTCGAGCAGCGCCAGTGGGTTGCCACGCGATTCTGAGATGATGATCTCTTGGGTTCGTTAATTGAGTTTGCCCGGTAACATCGCCGCGAGCAGGGCACGCGCGTCTGCCTCTTCCAGCCCACGCAGGGCGAGTTCGGGAAGACCCGCCAGGTCGTCGTCATCGCCCGAGTCGCGAACGCAGAACAACATCACCACTGGATCGGCCAGCATCCTGCGGGCCACGAATGCCAACGTCTGCCGAGACGCTCGATCGACCCACTGCGTGTC
>Ga0134125_10007167_pt1 | contig 12594 bp, 11 predicted proteins | sample KB31751_FD_96464 | JGI IMG/M metagenome (GOLD analysis project Ga0134125, IMG submission 96464) | Terrestrial soil microbial communities with excess Nitrogen fertilizer from Kellogg Biological Station, Michigan, USA - KB3-175-1 | ecosystem: Environmental > Terrestrial > Soil > Unclassified ... | reverse complement strand
CCTGGCCAAAGCTTTACCGAAACCCTGCGCCGCAAGCTGAACTGGGGTAAGGATATACGTAATGAGTAACCCTTACTGAATGAAGTTAAAGCCAAGCGCATTTATAAAAGAGATTCTTGTTGTTTGTTCGTTTCTGCTTGTATCGACCATAAGCGCGCAAACGGTTGAACACTATACGGGCAATGGCTGCAACTGTTTCATATACCCCGGAGGGCCCGACAGCACTAAGACGTACACGCCCACCCACGCCGATATAGATTCAGCAGAGAATGCGATAAAAAGGAAAATGGCCATGAAGCACCCGCCCGATAATATGTACGACCTGGTTAACCTTGGCCTCGATAATTTTGAACGCCACTACCACGGTACATACAACGCTAAAGGCAAGAAGGAACTACGTATACATGGAGTAAACAAATCGAACCCCAACGAAGTGTGGGTTACTTATTATGATTTTACCACGAGCAAAATTTATGACTTCATTTTGTATGGCAGCCATTAGGAAAATTTCACATGAGGCTATTGGCTAATTTCAACCGTATTCATATTTTTGAGTACAGAAAAATTATAACCATGAAAAAATTAAGCTTGTTATTTTTTGTTTGCCTTGCCTTTGTTTTGAATAGTAATGCCCAGCATAAAGTGGGCGAGAAATTAGATAGCGGCCTTGTTGCCTGGGTTGATGCTAAAGGCGAGCACGGCATTATAGTAACGAATGAAGATTTGGGAAAAATGAAATGGGACGACGCTGTAAAGGCATGCGCTGCACTTGGTAATGGCTGGCACCTGCCCGATAAAGATGAACTGAATAAAGTTTACTTGAACGAACCAAAAATTGGTGGCAATTTTCAGAAGACACCATACTGGAGTTCCACTGAATTCAAGAACAAGCTTTCGTGCTGGTACCAAAGCATGACCAGTGGCGTGCAAGATGCCAACGATGTGAAGTCGATTCACAATGTGCGTGCTGTAAAAACGTTCTAAAAGATTACAATCTTGCCGGAATAAACCATTGTGCCATCCGTTAGCCTGATAATATAGAGGCCACTTGTAAGTCTCTGGTGAAGCAGCAATGCAGTGCCTTCAACAGAATAAGAAGGTGTACAATCTTGCCCCATTACATTATAAATGCGCAGGGTTTTGAATGCAGTTGGTGAAATGTTTTGAGTGTGAATGCTGTTCTCGGTGCTGTTGTAATAGAGAGTACCATCAGGCTCTGTAACGCTTGCTATTCCTGATGGAGCTACCGTTACAAATAAACTCGCTGCATCGTTTTTACAACCTGCGCTGGTAGTTTCAGTTACGATAACATTGCCGCTCTTAGTGCCGAATTTAATGGTAACAGCATTGGTGCCTTGTCCGCTGGTTACACTTGCACCTGATGGGCCAGCCCATAAGTATGTTGAGCCTGTAGTGTTAGGTACACTATACGAACCATTGCCTGATGACACAACACTTATAGGGCCGGTAATAGAATATGGGTTAGGAATAAGGTTGAAGAAATCGGCTGCCCAATAGGTAGAATGGAAGTTGGGTTCTTCAATGGCGTAGGTAGCCGCTGCGCCGCCTTGTCTCGGGCATGAGCCTGTATCAACCGCAATACCATGTGGCATACTGGTTATACTGTAAGAATAAACGGCAGGGCTGCCAAGGCTGTCGTTATATATAGAAAGGGTTACGTTGGCGTTACCTTGAAATGAGCTATAGGTTGAATCGACAGTTTGGTCGGCGTGGTTCATATAGGTCCATTGTTTCATTAGCTCGGTGGCGTTAACGGGGCTTACGGTAAAGTCGGCTGAGCCCTGGCATATCATAGCCTTAGGATATGTACCTGTGTAGCCCGGGTTTTGTGCCTTAACCAAAGCGCCCCATTGTGCAGGGGTCTTGGTTACAAAGCCATCCATTGCCGATATAGCTGTCGATGCACTTGTTGCAGCTTTGTAGGGTACACCGGCCATTACAGCACCACGGCTAAATACATCGGGATAAGTAGCCATCATAACTGCAGTCATTGCCCCGCCTGCAGAGAGGCCTGTAACATAAACCTGCGATGCATCAATAGAGTAGTGGGCTTTCATGTAGTCAACCATTTGCTTAATGCTCAAGGCTTCACCAACATTACGATCGGCTTGGGTTGTATCGAACCAATTAAAACAAAGGCTGCTATTATTGGTGCTGGTTTGTTCAGGGTACACAACGTAGAATTTATGCAAGTCGGCCAGCTTATTCCAACCTGTTTGCTGTGCATAAACGGAGGCGCTTTCAGTACAACCATGCAAAGCAACCACCAATGGTGCAGGACCACTAATGCCGGTAGGAACATATATGTACATGTTCAATCCGCCAGGGTTTGTACCAAAACTGCTTACGGGGGTTATTTGCCCTGAAAGAAAGAAACTAAAAAGGGAAACGGTAACAGATAAAATGATCTTCTTCATGCGATTTTTAGTACAGGGCGACCTGAACCTACTTGTTCTTTACATACACAAGGTTGGCGCCAACAGAATACTGCCTGAAGTTTTCCTTGTCCATCGCTGTATAGAACGACAGCCCGCAACCGGGTACAATTCTATCATGCAGCTCTATAATGAATACATCAACCTTATCTATCCACTTCTTGTAATTCTCCTTGAACACTTCTTTTTCAGTGCCTTCAATGTCAATCTTCAGCAAGTCTATTTTAGGGAAACCTGAGTCCGCCAATATCTTATCAATGGTTATGCCGGGGAAAGTGCCAGGGCCGGATTCATTCGTCTCCATCACCTGGAATGAAGTTTTTCCTACCGATGTATTTACAATCTTCAGGTTGGTGTTGCTTGTCCATATACCTGCCTGTATGCTTTTGAAATTAGGGTATTGCTTGCAGTTATTATTCAGCGCCTCAACATTCGAACCCTCTGGCTCAACCGCTATTACTGTAGCATTGGGAAACATGTTCAGAAAAAGAAGAGATGCATATCCTGCATTAGCTCCGGTGTCGACAACAAGTTTAACATCATTCATTTTAGGGAGGTTGAATTCCTCATCTAAAAAGTTCTGGATAAAGCTTTGTCCGTCCGTTGTTCCCAGCCTTACTTTTACGGGGTATTTAATCCCATCCACATCAAACTCAACAACCTTATCCGATTTCTCTTTAGGGAAAAGTGTGCGAGCCATCTTAAAACCTTTCACAATGCCAAATCTTTCCATGTACGGAAAGTAGTTCCTAAGTCTGCTGCTGATACTCATGCGTTAGTTATTATAATCCAAATATAAGATTTAGAAAGAGATAAAAATTCTTCCCTCAATTCGATATCCATGGTTGGAACATTACTTCTCAACAACAACCTTGCCGCTCGATACCAGTTGCCCTTCCTCGTTCATTACTCTGTATAGGTATAGCCCTGCAGGCTGGCCACTAATATCTAATTGTGTTACTTCTGAATTTATCCTGCCTGAATAAATTCTTTCACCCATAATGTTGAATATCTCCACTTCTGAATTTTTGGTGCTGCTTCCTGATTGAATAGAAAACTCTCCATTATTTGGGTTGGGCCAGATGGCTACCCTTTCTTTATTTATAAGCAATTGGTTTATTCCGGTTACTGTAGAGGTGTCTTTGAAACTAAATATGCTACCTTCAATAGTAGTTAGGCCATAGAATTTATCACCGTAAAGAGTAAGATTACCATAAGGCTCATCACTCATACTCCCATTGAAACTAAATAATTGTTTATATCCCGTACCATCAGTATCTATTGAAAAAATTGTCCCATACTTACCTGTTCCGCCTTGGCTCGTCATGCCATACAATTTTTCCCCTAAAAGAGTTAAATCTGCAATTGGCTCAGCTCCATTGGTACCATTAAAGTCAAGTAAAACTTTATATCCTGCACCATTTGTATCTAAAGAAAAAAGTACTCCATCATTTTTTGGGCCACCGTATCTCGTCATCCCGTATAATACATTTCCATTAAGTATTAGTGAGCCCATTGGGTTCTTCCCGCTGGCTGAATCGAAATAATGTATTACATTAAAACCTGTTCCGTCAGTATTTATTCTAAAAACCACACCTCCATTCAAACTATCTCCGCCCCCATTTGTCATCCCATATAAAACTCCATTAGAAAGAATAAGGGAACCCCATGGGTCATCTCCGTCGGGGCCGGTAAAGTTATGGAGGTCTTTATATCCTGTGCCATCTGTATCTATACAAAAAACATTACCTGCAGAAGCAGATACCCCTTCAAATGTCATTCCATATAATGTCTTGCCTGAAAGAATCAATGACCCTTCAGGCGCCTTACCTGTAGAATCACTAAACGGGAGGATGGTCTTAAAATTATTCCCATCTGAATCAATGGAAAATATATTAGTAAGTGTCATTCCATATAGCTTGGTTCCAGAAATTGTTAGGCTACCAGCGGGAGTTCGTCCATTAGTATTATCAAACGATAACAAATCCTTAAAGCCATTGCCATTTGTATCTATTGAAAAAATTACTCCTATTGTATCAGCTCCACCAAAACAAGTCATTCCGAATAATCGTCCTCCGGAGGCTGTTACAGAACCATAAGTCACATCTCCATCCAATCCTCCACTAAAATTATACAGAACCTTCAACTGCGCATTGGTGATTTCGAAAAATAATAAGAAGATGGCGAGTAAGTGATATTTTCTCATGATACTCACAAATATAGCCCAAATGCCCCATTAAAGCAATAGCTTATGTCGCAAAATGTCTCTTTGCTAATTCCTTACTGAGTTACGGTAATTACTTACCGTGGCAGTTCTTATATTTTTTACCGCTACCGCAAGGGCAGGGGTCATTGCGCCCAACTCTCTTTTCGGCCTTAGCAGGTTGCTGAGGTTTTGGAGGAGGAGGTGCACCACCTTGTTGCTGAGCTTGTTGTTCCATACCTCCTGAACGGCTGGTTTCATATTCCACTTCCTGTGGTTCCATTTCTGGGGCTTCTTTTATCTGGCCGGGGTTTTGTATAAACACCGCACTCTTTAACAGGAATGCTGATATGCTCTTGTTCATGCGAACAACCATACTCTTAAACAGTTCGAACGATTCAAACTTATATATCAGCAAGGGATCTTTTTGTTCATATACAGCATTCTGTACTGACTGGCGGAGGTCATCCATTTCACGAAGGTGTTCTTTCCATTCGTCGTCCATCACTGCCAGGATAACTGTCTTTTCCAGTTCGCGCATTACATCTTTACCACCGCTCTGGTAAGCATTCTTCAGGTTAACCACAACGGGTATAACCCTCAAGCCATCTGACATCGGTACTTGAATATTCTCGAAACGGTTATTGGCGTCTTCAAAAACATTCTTTATAACGGGGTATACTTCCTGCGCAATTTTTTCATGTTTCTTCTGGTAATTCTCCATTACCTTTTCAGAAACTTTATGAGCAATTTGGTCTGATGTAAGTGCTCCGAACTCTTCTGCAGTTACGGGGCTTTCAATAGATAGTGTACGGAAGAGCTCCAGCTTAAAGCCTTCAAAATCGCCTGCTTCGTGGTATTCTCCGGCAATGGTTTCACACACATCGAGGAACATGTTGGCAATATCGAGCGAAATCCTTTCGCCAAATAAAGCATGGCGACGCCGTGTATAAATAACCTCGCGCTGCTGGTTCATTACATCATCATAGTCAATGAGGCGCTTACGTATACCAAAGTTGTTTTCTTCAACTTTCTTTTGGGCGCGTTCAATCGATTTGGTAATGAGCGAGTGTTGTATCACCTCGCCTTCTTCAATACCCATGCGGTCCATCATGCGCGCAATACGCTCCGAGCCGAATAAACGCATCAGGTCGTCTTCCAGTGAAACGAAGAATTGTGAAGAACCGGGATCGCCCTGGCGGCCCGCACGGCCACGTAGCTGCCTGTCGACACGGCGTGATTCATGGCGCTCGGTACCCATAATGGCTAAACCGCCTGCTTCCTGCACACCTGTGCCAAGCTTAATATCGGTACCACGGCCTGCCATGTTGGTGGCAATGGTTACAGTACCCGGCTTACCTGCTTCAGCTACAATTTCAGCTTCACGCTGGTGCATCTTAGCATTAAGTACATTATGCTTTAGTCCGCGCAGCTTCAACATACGGCTAAGTAATTCTGATACTTCAACCGATGTTGTACCCACCAGCACAGGCCTTCCTGCTTTCACGCATTCCTGCACCTGGTCGATAACTGCGTTATATTTTTCACGTTTTGTTTTATAAACCAAATCCTCCCTGTCATCGCGAATCATCGCTTTGTTGGTAGGTATGGCAACAACTTCAAGTTTGTATATGCTCCAGAATTCACCTGCTTCCGTTTCAGCAGTACCTGTCATACCGGCAAGCTTGTGGTACATACGGAAATAGTTCTGCAGCGTAACAGTAGCATAGGTTTGTGTTTCTGCTTCTATCTTAACGTTTTCTTTTGCTTCAATAGCCTGGTGCAAGCCATCGGAATAGCGCCTGCCTTCCATAATGCGGCCTGTCTGCTCATCTACAATCTTTACTTCCCCTTCCATCACTACATACTCCACATCTTTTTCAAAAAGTGTATATGCCTTTAGCAATTGGTTAATAGTATGCACACGTTCCGACTTGATCGAGAAATCGCGAAGCAACTCATCTTTCCTTTTCGATTTTTCTTCATCAGAAACTTCCATGCGTTCAATTTCAGCCATGGCTGAACCCACATCAGGAAGAATAAAGAATTTAGGATCTTCACCTTGCGAAGTAATCAGATCAATACCTTTATCGGTAAGTTCTACAGTATTATTCTTTTCATCAATAACGAAGAAAAGTTCTTCGTCAACCTTTTGCATTTCACGTCCCTGGTCTTGCAGGTAGAAATTGGTTGTTTTCTGCAAAAGTGTCCTGTTGCCTTCTTCGCTAAGTACTTTTATAAGGGCTTTATTCTTTGGTAATCCGCGATGAGCACGTAAAAGAGGTAAGCCAGCTTCTTTATCATTCTTGGCTTCAATCAACGCCTTGGCATCTTGCAAATATTTATTGGTAATTGTGCGCTGGGCGTTTATAAGTTTCTCAACCCTTGGCTTCATCTGGAAGAACTCATGCTTATCGCCACGTGGCGTAGGGCCTGAAATAATAAGCGGAGTACGTGCATCGTCAATCAACACTGAGTCAACCTCATCGACAATGGCAAAGTAATGGCCGCGTTGTACAAGGTCCTCAGGCGAGCGAGCCATATTATCGCGTAGGTAGTCGAAGCCATATTCGTTGTTGGTGCCATAGGTAATATCGGCCAGGTATGCGTGTCTGCGTTCGTGTGAATTGGGTTCGTGCCTGTCAATACAATCAACACGCAAGCCATGAAATTCAAATATAGGGCCCATCCATTCCGAGTCACGTTTTGCAAGGTAATCGTTCACCGTAACCAGGTGAACACCGCGACCCGTGAGGGCATTAAGGTATACAGGGAAAATAGCTACAAGGGTTTTACCTTCACCCGTTGCCATTTCGGCAATTTTGCCAGAGTGTAATACCGCACCACCAATAAGCTGTACCGGGTAAGGAACCATATCCCATTTTACATCGTTGCCGCGAACGCTCCAGGTACTTTTCCACCTTGCTTTATCACCGGCTATTTCAATATGATTGAATTCTGCTGCACGGTCACGGTCCCATTGCGTTGCGGTAACTTCAAGAGATTCTCTTTCTTTGAAACGTTTGGCTGTTTCACGTACTACCGCAAAAGCCTCAGGTAATATATCCTGCAATTCCTTGCCGATATCTTCCAGTATTTCTTTTTCAATCTTATCTATCTCTTTGTATAATTCTTCCTTTTCAGCAACTGGAATGTCTCCTTCAACCCTTGCTTTTAATCCGGCCTTCTTATTTTCATTGTCTTTTACCTTATCGGCTATACGGTTTTTGAACTCCGCGGTTTTGGCACGCAGGGCATCGTCACTTATGCCGGTGAGTGAATTCTGTATTTCAAGACTTTTATCGACAATGGGCTGAATTTCTTTTACATCACGGTCGTGCTTACTACCAAATACCTTTTGTAAACTATTAACTAAACCTTCTAACATGGCTTATATTTTATTCGTTCATTTAAAATAAGACTAGCAAAAATAACGCAAATTCCGGCACGGCGGAAGTTTTCGCTTTTATATAGTATTTATAACGTCTTCAGGGCCTAAAATACTTTACCGGGCTGAAGAAGATAATTGGTAAGGCAGGCAAAGGAATGGGTAAAAAAGTTAAAGCCCCTTTGCTAATAAAAGGGGCTTTACAATTAATAATTATAAGGCCTATGCTTAAATGTTGAACAACCTTGAGATAGAGAAGCCCAATTTAAAACCACCCTTAGACCAGGTGTCGGTAGAATTGGGAACAAAATTGTTTACGTTGATAAAAGGGCTGTTGCTCAGGTTAATTTCAAATACGTGGCCGCCGGTTTCAATTTCATAACCAACTGAAAAGCAATTATAAAAAGATATAGTAGGGTTATTGGTGCGGTAAGGCGACATGATATAGTAATATTCAAATACAAAGGCAGCGTGTTTACTCAGGCATACTTTGCCTGCAGCTCCACCATACATAATATTATTTGAATCTCTTGAATGGTTGTTGGTATTGGGAACAGCAAGCACATAGTTGCGGTGGTTGAACCCACCGAAAACCTCAACCGATGCTGCCCTGCCGAATTTCCTGTCTATTATTATTTCACCATCATACATCAACCTGTCGGAAGTCGTTTTGGTTAATTTGCTAGTATCGGCCCCGCTGTAAAAAATAGCATTGCTTTCAGGAGTAATTGCGGCATCGCCATATAAGGCCAATGAAATGGGCATACCAACCGATTTTTGCGTAAGAGGCCTATACTTGGCCATAACATCAAGCAGTTCCTGCCCCTTGCTGCGACCAAAACCGGCTTCAAGGTTTTTGGTTATACCAAATTCAAATGATAAATAAATATCGGTTACAACATCAAATCCGTAAAGGGTATGTATGCCGCCATTACTTTGTGCGCCCATGTTGCCAAAACGGTGCATCACACGAAACGACATATCTCCGGGTGCAACGGTTTTAGTTGTTTGCGCGTTAATGAGCCTTGTGTCTTTCCATGTTGACGCAAGTGGAGGGGGAGGGGTGTTTGCGTTTTGTACGGAATCGGCTAAATGCAAAAGATCTTGCGCCTTACTGAAAAAAGGAGCGCAGCAAATTATTGCTGCGCACAGTAAAAATTGTTTCTTATTTCGCATAACAAATGTTCTCTACATTTTTATTTTGTCTTCATCGGGCTCATAGTTGCAGTAACGGTAACATCTACGTTATCGGCAACATTAATACTGAGGAATGAAGGCAGTTTAATATTGTAATCGGCTATTTTAACATTGAATTTGGCATATACATACAGTTTGCCGCCTTTTACTGTGATAGTGCCCGGAACCGTAATTTGCTTTTTAACTCCATGCATATCCATGGTACCGGTTACTGTTATCTTGTGAACACCATCTTCCATGTAGTCAACGGTCTCGTTTATTTTACCCTTAAAAACTGTTGTAGGGTACTTTGACGATTCCATGTAGTCTTCGTTGAAGTGCTCCTTCATCAGGTCCTTCTTAAAGCTGAAAGCCGTATTTAAAAGTGATACATCAAATTCACCTGTAGCAATGCTCATAATAGGCTTTGCCATGGTATTCACCGCGTCAATGTCTTCGGCTTTTGTTTGCGAGTAGAAAGATATCCTGGCTGAATCGGCAAGGTATATTTGTGCGTTCGCGCTTTGCAGGTATAAACCCGAAAGACAAACTAAAGCTGCAATTATTTTTTTCACGTGTATAAATATTATTGGGGTGCTCCGTCAAGAACCCATTGCACCAATTTAGCCTTCAAACATGGATTACTATTCCAGCCGGGTTGAGGAACATTAGGCATTACATGAGGATTCCCTTTAACAAGATCACCATAAAACAGGCTGCTGGTTCCGCCTGAAGCATTGGCACTAAGGGCAGCATAGGTATTATAATTAGGAGCAGTACTATGCGGTACATGGCAGCCCGAAACTGCGCATTGCGTATTAATTATGGTATCAATACCACCGTTGTATGTAAGATGTGTTGTATCGCAACTTGCCGATAATACCGTAGTAGGAAGCAACGCCTCTTTATTTTCGCAGGAAGTTATAACCATTGCTGCAAAAGCAAACAGTCCTAAAGTTCCTAATATCAATTTACTCCTCATAAAATGAAGCTTAATCTGTTAACTATAGCAAAGGTACTAATTATTGAGCAATAATCTTACCTGTTTTAATACTTTGATTGTCGCTAACAATATTATAGAAATATATACCGTTTGGCAGGTTGTTCCTGTCAAGGCCTACTTCTTTACCCGAGAAAGTTACTTTTTGTACTTCCCTGCCGCTTAAATCGTAAACTGAAAGGGTAGCATTATTCACTTCATTGCTTAATGTAAATGTAGTTTTTACGGTAAACGGATTAGGATACACGTTAATTTCATTGTTATTAGCAGCAATCTCATTAACACCTGTTGGGGTTATTTCAGTTAATGTTGCAGTTGCAGTGTTCCACAGGTCACCTTTATCATTGGTACCATTGTTATTCACGGCATTAACAACTCCCCAAATTGATATTGTACCTGTGCCTTTTGCAGGGGCGGTCCAGTTAATTACTTCCTGGTAAGTAGTCCCATTGCCACCGGTACCGCTGGTAGGCGAAATGTTATTGCTGTGTTCAACAACGTTTAACACATAGAAACTAGGTTGAGCCGGGGTGTATTGTGTTGTAGTAGGATACGGTGAATTAAAGGTTCCCTCATTGGTTGGTGTTGTAACCGCTGCAGAGCCTTTTATAACACCCAACTGGAACCCAAAGCCGGGCTGGTTGGTAGTGCCATTATTCTTACCTACAATCTTTATAGTGTATTTTCCTCCGGCCACATAGTATTTGGTCTTTTTACCACCTGTTGAATCAAGTTCTACAGTAACGGCTATGTTTGCTGTGGGGCTGGTTGAATGGCAACCACCTGTGCCACCGCAACCTGCAAAATTGCCAAGGCCTGTTTCAGCGCCTGTACAGTCGTATCCGCCCGATGCTGCTGCACCGCCATGGTAACCTGAAATAACAATAGAGCCTGCACATGCAACGGCCGATAATGCTAGTAGTTTGATTTTTTTCATAATAGATGTTTTAGTTTAATTTTAATATTACAGGGTTAATTAAAATGCTTTATTTACTAAGCTTACAGTTAACTATAAAAACTGGACCAGGGGTTAAAACGAAGAACTTTATGATGTCCGCTCATTCATAGATGAGTTTTGTTGCCATTTGGTTGGGTCAAATATAAGAAAAATATCGTTTTTATTGATTATCAGTATTATCCGTAAACCCTTAAACTGGTGCCGGTTAAGGAAGTATTATACTTTTTCACCCCGCTTGTGGCCGGCCCGGTAACCACGCTTCCGCTTTCATTGAAAACCGATCCATGACAAGGGCATGGGAATGAAGCTTTTCCATCGAATTGTATTGAACAGCCTGCATGGGGGCATACATCGTAAAGTGCTATAAAATTGCCACTTACATCCCTGGCTATAATTATACTGTACTGGTTATAATATACATACCCACCGTTTGTCTTCAAGGCGCTATATTGCGAAGTGCTTATATCAATCGTAAAATCTACCGTAGGGGCATTATTGGATGAATTATTGTTCTTTTTGCAAGACTCCAAAACGGTGGCCGCTCCGGCAATTCCGCATGCCGCCAAAATTGTATTACGAAGAAAATCCCTTCTTTCCATATTCAGTAAATAACCAGTTATCCTCTTTATATATAAGATGACGTGAGGCCCGTAAAAGTTGGGTATTAACTAAACTAATTATCTGCTACTTCTTAGAAGTGATAGGTGAGCCCGCCTCCTAAACCGATAAATGACGAACCATTTTGTTGGCTGCTGCTGGCTGATAAAATAGGAGAGCCTTGCAACGATGGCTCAATATAAAGCGATAAGCCTTTGAATAGGCCATAGCTTATGCCCGGTGCGAAGTAATATGAGAAATAGACTTTTTGTTTGCTCTCAATACCTTCAACATCATAACCATCATCCCATCTTGAGTCCTGCCAGTAAAGTTCCATTTTACGGCTTGTTACAAAGTTTGCATTTCCGCCGGCAGTAATATAAAATCTTAACCGTGAATTGGGGGTAAAATTATATTTGAAGAGTAAGGGCACGCTAATGTAGTTTGCCTTTGCAGTACCGTTTACAACCAACACATCGCCAACACGTACTTTCCCTTCATAGGGGCAAGTTACATTTCCAAGGCTGGTCTGAAATTGGTATCCAATTCCGTCATCGTTCTGTTGGGCAACAATTGTGGTAGGGCTAATGCAAACCTGGAAGCTATAATAGTAGCAACCTGTAATCACGCTAATGTGGCGGCTAATATCATATCCTAAACGAATACCAACCTGGTACGGGCTATTCTCTTCTTCATTATTGACAGTATTGTTTAGAGGAACCTCATCTGTTTTGTCACCTTCAAACAATTCGTCGTTTATATAAGGTTGATAGAACAGTGAAACCGACAACTTTGAAAATAGGTTGGTTTTAGTTG
>Ga0134125_10007166_pt1 | contig 12594 bp, 11 predicted proteins | sample KB31751_FD_96464 | JGI IMG/M metagenome (GOLD analysis project Ga0134125, IMG submission 96464) | Terrestrial soil microbial communities with excess Nitrogen fertilizer from Kellogg Biological Station, Michigan, USA - KB3-175-1 | ecosystem: Environmental > Terrestrial > Soil > Unclassified ... | reverse complement strand
GATCCTAGCGCGTCGGGGCATCTGGTTCAGGAGGCTGGCGCCTTCGGCAGGTCGTCGAGCGCGGCGACCTCGGCGGGCGCGAGGACGATGCGCGCGGCGGCGACGTTCTCCTCGAGGTGGTCGACGCGCGAGGTCCCCGGGATGGGGAGCATCACCGGGCTCCGGCGCAGCGTCCAGGCGAGCACGATCTGCGCCGGCGTCGCGCCGTGCCGCCGGGCGATCTTGTCGATGGCCGCGCCTGCCTCGGTCAGCGTGCCGGCGCCCAGCGGGAACCAGGGGATGAAGCCGATCCCGTGGCGCGTGCAGTGGGCGAGCACCTCCTCGCTCCCGCGCTCGGTCAGGTTGTAGCGGTTCTGGACGGTGGCCACCGGGAAGACCTTCGACGCCGCCTCGATGTCGGCGACCTTCGCCTCGCTGAGCCCGGCGTAGCGAATGAGGCCCTCGTCGAGCAGCGACTTTACGGCGTCGAACTGTTCGTCGCGCGGGACCTTCGGATCGATCCGGTGGAGCTGCCAGAGGTCGAGCCGATCGACGCCCAGGTTACGCAGGCTCTTGTGCGCCTGCTGGACAAGGTACTCCGGTCGCCCGAGCGGCACCCAGCGGTCCGGGCCGGTGCGCGCCAGGCCCGCCTTGGTGGCGATGCGCAGGTCGCCGTAGGGATGCAGCGCCTCACGAATGAGGCGCTCCGAGACGTCGGGGCCGTACGAGTCGGCGGTGTCGATGAAGTCGACGCCGAGCTCGCGCGTCCGCTTCAGCGTCCGGATCGCCTCCGCGCGATCGGTGGGCTCGCCCCAGATGCCGGGCCCGGTGATCCGCATCGCCCCGAACCCCAGGCGATGGACGGGGAGCTCGCCGCCGAGCTTGAAAATCCAGGTCTTGGCGAGGTCGGGCTGCGCAGGCGCGGGCTCGGTCATGCGCCCAAGATAGCCACCAAGATAGCCATCGAGCTCGACCGCGTCCCGCGACGCGGCTCTTTTCTCATTTTTTGCAGTGTTCTATCATTTGTGGCGGAACGTGCCGCTTTTGAGCAGCCCTCAACGTGTCGGGAATACTGAGGTCTGCTCACCGTGACGCGGCGGCGACGCGTGGATTGGCCGATCATCTTGGGGCCGAAGGCACCGGTCCCGAAGGTGGTGGAGGAGCGATCTGCACGCGGGAAGCTGGCCTCGCTGCTGGCGGCCTTCGACGCGATCCACGCCCTCGACGATCCCGATCTGATCCTGCGGCGGGCGATCGAGCTCGGGCGCGATCGGATCGGCCTTCAGCGCGCCGGCATCTACGTGCTCGATCGGGCGCGCCAGCTCATGCTCGGGACCTGGGGGATGGACCTCGCGGGGAGCGTCGTCGACGAGCACCACCTCATGTACGACCTCAGCGAGACCGACCGCGAAGCGTTCCGGCGGTCGGAGGAGGCCGGCGAGCACTTCACCGTGTTCGAGAACTGCCCCATCGTCGAGCACCTCGAGGGGGAGACGCGGATCGTGGGGCGCGGCTGGGTCGCCTGCACGCCGATCCGGTCGGCGCGCGCGCCGATCGGGATCCTGTTCAACGACGCCGCGCTGACCGACGCCGCGGTCGACGAGGGCAAGCAGGCGCACGCCGCGATCCTCTGCTCGCTGCTGGGGACGATGCTCGATCCCGTGCGCGGGTCGCCGGGGCGCGGGGCGGCGCCCGCGGGCGAGTCGCCGGGCCACCGGCTGGTGTCGGCGACGGTGGTCCTGCTGGCCAAGGACCCGGCCATGGGCGGCAAGGAGATCGCCGCCACGCTCGACATCAGCCTCTCCCGGCTGGCGCGCGTCTTCAAATCCGAGATGGGGATGTCGCTGGTCGAGTACCGCAACCGGCTGAGGCTCGACCGCTTCGCCGTGCTGCTGGACAAGGGGCGGACCAACCTGCTCGAGGCGGCGCTGGCCGCCGGATTCGGCAGCTACGCCCAGTTCCACCGCGTGTTCCGGGCGATGCGGCACGTGACGCCCCGCGAATACCTGCGCCGGCAAGCCTGACGGGCGAGCGCGCGCGCCTGGCCGCGCGTGAATGTGCGATCATGAGGCGATGGTCGTCCCCCAGCTCGACCGGCGGCCGGCGCGCGCGCGGCGGCTGCTCGGCGCGATGATCTTGATCGCCGCGGGCTGCGCGACCGGCAAGGCCGCCCCCGACGCGGGGACCGGGAGCGACGGGACGCTCGAGACCGGCGGATCGACCGGCGCGGGTGGCGTCACCGGCAGCGGTGGCGCATTCGCCAGCGGCGGCGGGAGCGGCACGGGCGGCCTCGGTGGCACGGGCGGCGTCGCCGCCGGTGGCAAGGGGGGCGGGGCGGGTGGCGGCGCGAGCGGCACCGGCGGCGGGACCGGCACGGGCGGCGCGCCGCTCGTCCCCGCGCCCGTCTGGGGCTGGACCGGCGTGGTCGGCACCGGGCAGAGCCTGGCCGTCGGCGGTCACGGCAACGCGCCCGCGATGACGATCGGGGCGACGACGCAGCCGTTCCACAACCTGAAGCTCTCGCTCGGCAGCGTCACGGTGCCGCCCTGGAACGCCAGCGCCGGCGGTCTGTCGATGGTCGCGCTCGTCGAGCCGCTGCGCCCGATCACCGCCGCCTACCCGAGCCCGTACCCGGCCAACATCTACGGCGAGTCGGTGCACACGGCGCTCGGCGACGAGCTCACCTCGCTGGCGCTGGCCGCCGGCAAGAGCGACTTCGTGAGCGCCCAGACCGAGGTCGGCGAGGCGGGCCAGCCGATCGCCGTCATCTCCAAGGGGGCCCCCGACACCGGCACCACCGGGCGCGCCTATGCCGCTTCCTTGTTCGAAGTCCAGGCGATCGCGCGCCTGGCCAAGGCCCAGGGGAAGAGCTACGGCGTGGGGGCTGTCCTGCTCAACCACGGCGAGTCGGACGCCGGCAGCACGACCTACGAGGCGGACATGGTGACGCTGTGGACGAACTACAACCAGGACCTGCCGCCGCTGACCGGGCAGACGTTCACCATCCCCCTGCTGCTGTCGCAGCAGCACTCGAATCCGATGGACGGCGGGTCGACGTCGAGCGCGACGCAGGCCCAGTGGAAGATCGGCGTCGACCACCCGGGCGACATCATCTGCACCGGCCCCAAGTACCAGTACGCGTACGTGAGCGACTACACCCACCTCATCAACAAGGACTACGAGCGCCTCGGCGAGAAGGACGCGCAGGTCTTCTACCAGCGGGTGGTCCTCGGCGACGCCTGGCAGCCGCTGCAGCCGACGGGCGCCTCGCGCAACGGGCGCGTCATCACGGTCACCTTCAACGTCCCCGTGCCGCCGCTCGCCTGGGACACCGTCCTGCCCGCGCCGCACCAGGCGAGCAACACCGCCTGGGCGCAAGGGAAGGGGTTCGAGGTGCTGGGCGGGACCACGCCGATCACCATCAGCGGCGTGGCGCTGGCGGGGAACACCGCGCAGATCACCGTGGCCACCGACCTGCCGTCCTCCGGCGTGACGGTGGGCTACGCCTTCACCGCCGACGGCGCGCCGCGCCCGAACGGCACCGTCCGCTGGGGCCTGCTCCACGACTCGGATCCCTTCGTCGGCTACCTGACCGGCCTGCCGGGACAGAACTACGCCGTCGCGTTCCAGATGAACGTCCCCTGAGCGGCGCCGGCGTCAGGGGAGCACGAGCCCGGCGTTCGCCAGCAAGAGGACCGACGGTCTGCCGACGCCCCCGGCGAGATCTTGACCCGCGTCGGCGAGCACCTCGCGGGAGGTGACGAAGGCCTGGGCCTCGATCGTCGCGGTGAATCGATCCCGGTACTGGAAGGTGATGCCGCCGGCGCCGCCCACGGCGGCCACGAAGGTCGAGTCGACGCCGCTCGCTTGCTGGGTCGGCGTGAGCGGGAAGGTGAACGCGTCCCTGACGTAATCGATACCGGTCAGCACGGCGCCGAATGGCTGCACGCCGCCCAGCTCGAACCGGTAGCGCAGCTCGAGCGTCGCCAACCCTTGCGTCACCGTTGCCGACTCGTCGCTTCGCGGACGGATGGTGTCACTGAACGGTCCTGCCACCGTGAGGAAGACGGACATGCGCGGCCGGAGGAGATAGCCCGCCGAGAGCGCGATCCCGGGCGCCGGACCGACGTTTGGACGCTGGAGCGAGGCGAGCGCGGCGGCGCCGAGCGCGAGTCTCCAGAGGCGAGGCGGGGCAGGCGGCGGCTCCGGGGCGTACTGTTTGGGCTCCTCGTCGTCGCTGGCCGGTCCCACGGGCGCGGGCCGGCGCGCGCTCGGCCGCAGATCGCGGAGCAGCTCGACCGCGCGCACGGCCAGCACGGCGGGATCGTCGCCGCCGTCGCGCGAATAGACCGGCACGCGCCGGCGCAGCTCCGGCCCGCCGGGCAAGGTGAGGACGACGTCGATCACCGCGACGCCGTTCTCGCGCCCGAGCGAGATGGTCGCCGTGGCCGCCGCCGGCGGGCACCCCGCGCCGTCGGCCTGACTGCCGGGCAGGCAGTCGATCTCGGTGCTGGCGATCCCGCTCGCGGCCAGCTCGGCGCGGATGCGCGTGCTCGCCTCGACGAGGACGGCGTCGTCGGCCGGCGGCGCCCCCACCGCCACGAGCCCGGGCCCCGGCGCGCCGCCCGCGGTCGTCTCGGCGGGAGCGTCGGCGGCAGGCGGGACGAGGGGCGCCGGCGGCGCGGGGACGGCGCCGGTGGCGGCCAGCATCAACCCGACCCAGAGGGCGCCCGCGATCACGGACCTTGAAGGATAGCCTGAGCGTGGAGCAGGTAGGTCCCGTCGGGGAACCGCTGGAGATATTCCAATGCCAGCGGGCGCGCGGCCGCGCGGCCCGAGACGTGCGCCACGGCCAGCATGGCGCGGCCGAGCGCCTCCGAGGCGTACGGTCCCCGCGGCGCCTCGTCGAGATAGCGCCGGTACCAGTCGAGGCCCTCCTCGGGCGCGCCCCGATCGTCGGCCAGGCGTCCCAGGAAGAAGGCGGCGCTCTCGGCGGCCGGCGTGCCAGGGAAGCGGGTCCGCTGCGCGCGCAGCACCCGCTCGGCCAGGTACTTCCGCCCGGCGTAGCGGGCGGCGTCGGCGAGCGCCACCAGCGCCGGCCCGTCGGCGTGCTCGACCACGTCGTCGAGCCCGCGCGCCACCGCCTCGTCGACGACGCCCGCGGCGTCGCCCGACGACACGCGCACCGACCACTTCTCGGGCGCGAAGGGTGCCGCTTCGGGCTCGGCGATCGCGACCGCGCGGGCGGCCTGCCTGGTGCCGGCAGGCGCCTTGGCCCGGACGGGCAGCGCGGGGTGCGCCGGCGGGGCGGCGGTCGCGGCCGGCGCCGGGGCAGGGGACGCTGCCGTCGCGGCGGGGGAGACCACGGTGGCGGCGGGCGCGTGCGGCGTTGGTCCCGGAGGGGGCACGGTCAGCGGTGGGGCCGCCGGCGCGGCTGCGTTCTCGTCGATCCGCAGCTCGCGCGTCGCCAGGCGCGCCGTCAGGTGCTGTCCCGACCGCAGCGTCGCGTGCTCCGCCAGCAACGGTCCGCTCACCCGCACCGCGCCGGTTTGCAGGCGGACCTCGACCACCTCCTCGGCGCTCGACCAGCGCACGTCGAACACGGTGCCGATCACCTCGACGGTGTAGGGGCCGGCCTCGACGGTCCACGCCGCGTGCGGCAGGTGCATCACCGCGAAGTGCGCCTCCCCCTCCTCGAGCCGCAGCCGCGCGCCGTGCGGTCCAGGCGCCGCCACCGACATCCGCGCCCCCGCCCCGAGATCGATCCGCGTCCCGTCGGAGAACCGGACGGCCGCCGCCCGGTCGTGCGCGCCGCGGATGTAGCCGCTCTCCGCGATCGCCCCGCCGCCGACGTCGTAAGTGAGCGCCCGGCCGGAGCGCAGCCGCAGGCCGGCGATCGTCCCCGCCCCCACGACCGCGCAGGCAGCAGCAACCAGCGCCACGCGCGCGGACCACCGGCGCCCGTCGCGCTGCCCCTCCCGCTGGCGCGCCCGCCGCGCCTCCAGCCGGTGCCACGCGCCCGGCGCCGGCTCGCCCGCTGCCTCGGCCTTCGCCACGCGCCGCGCCGCCTCGGAGAGCGCCGCGATGAGCGCCTCGTCGTCGCGCCCGCTCACGCCTCGCCCTCCTCGGAGAGCCGCATCAGGTCGGGATCGCGCCGGACCAACGCGGCGATCCGCTTGCCGGCGCGCACCAGCCGCCGCTGCGCCGTCGAGATCGACACGCCGTGGACCTCGGCCACCTCGGCCAGCGTAAGCCGCTCGATCGTCCGGGCCACGAAGATCGAGCGCTCCTCGACGCTCAGCTGGTCGAGCAGCGCGTAGTAACGGGCGATGATGTCGCGGGCCTCGACGTCGGGCCCGGGGACGGCGGTGTCGGGCGTGGTCCCGGTGGGGGTGAGGTGGAGCCAGCGCCGCCGCTGGCGGCTGGCGATCTCTCCCCGCACGACCCGGATGCAGATCCCGCCCAGGAAGCCACGCACGGCGGCCGGCTCACGCAGCGTGCCGATTCGCCGGTAGAAGCGGAGAAAGACCTCCTGCAGCAGATCCTCGCGGTCCGGGCCGGGGCCGAGCAGCCGCCGCAGCATCTCGGCCGCGCCCGGCGAGAAGCGGTTCCAGGCCTCGAGCTCCGCCGCCCGCTCGCCGCGCCGGAGCGCTTCGGCGATCGCGGCGTCCGTCGGCGGGGTGGCCGCGGCGCCCTGAATGACGCGGAAGGGGGTAGGGGCCATATCCTCTGTAATAGTGCGATGGAGACCGGGGAACTGGTCAAGGATCGACCGGGGGGCCGATCTCGGGTAAACCCGGGCGATGGGGCGCCAGATCGGGGCCCGGCGCATCGCCGGCATCGGGACGTCGATCTTCACCGAGATCACGGCGCTGGCGGTCGAGCACGGCGCCGCCAACCTGGGGCAGGGGTTCCCGGACTTCGCCGCGCCCGGCTTCGTGAAGGAGGCGGCTCGGCGCCACATCCATGACGACCGGAACCAGTACGCGCCGAGCGCGGGCGTCCCGCGATTGCGGCGCGCGCTGTCCGAAGACTACCGCCGCCGCTGGCCGCAGGGCCCGAGCGTCGACCCCGACGCCGAGGTGACGGTCGGGGGCGGGGCCACCGAGCTCCTGCACGACGCCCTCCTGGCCATCGTCGATCCGGGCGACGAGGTGATCGTCTTCGAGCCGGCGTACGACGCCTACGCCCCCGACGTGGCGATGGCGGGGGGCGTCGTCCGGGCCGTGCCGCTCGAGCCGCCCGACTGGCGGTTCGAGCCGGCGCGCCTGGCGGCCGCGTTCGGGCCGCGCACGCGGGCGCTCATCCTGAACACGCCGCACAACCCGACCGGCAAGGCGTTCTGCCGCCCCGAGCTCGCGGTGATCGCCGAGCTCTGCCGCCAGCACGACGTGGTGGTGGTCGCCGACGAGGTCTACTCCGAGCTGACGTTCGGCGCGCCGCACCTGTCGATCGCCACGCTGCCGGGGATGTTCGAGCGGACGATCACCGTCGACAGCATGGGGAAGACGTTCAGCGTGACCGGCTGGAAGGTCGGCTGGGCGATCGCCCCGCCGCCGCTCACCGCGGCGCTGCGGGCCGTCCACCAGTTCGTCACCTTCACCAACGCGGCGCCGTTTCAGGAGGCGCTGGCCGACGTGCTGCCGCTCGCGGCGCGCGACGGCTACTACGCCGGCCTGCGCGCCGACTACGCGCGCCGGCGCGATCTGCTGGCAGCCGCGCTGCGAGGCGCGCGGCTCGACCCGTCCCCGATCGACGGCGCCTACTTCCTGCTCGCCGACCTGCGGCCGCACGGGGTGGCGGACGACGTGGCGTTCTGCCGGCGGCTGGTGACCGAGGTGGGCGTGGCGGCCATCCCCACCTCGGTCTTTTACGGTGAGCCGGCGGCGGCGCCACCGTTCGCGCGCTTCTGTTTCGCCAAGAGCGACGACACGCTGCGCGCGGCCGCGGCGCGCCTGGCGGCTCGACCGCCCCTCGTGCCGTGACCCCCGGCGGGCCGACCGACGCCGACCGGCTGCGCCTGCGCGAGGCGCCGCGCGAGCGGCCGGTGATGCGGCAGGTGTGGCGGGACCTCGGCTTTCTGCACTGGCCCATCGCTCGGGCCGCCGTCGCGGCCCGGTTGCCGCCGGGCCTGGAGGTCGACACCTTCGACGGCGTCGCCTACCTGGGCCTGGTCCCGTTCACCATCCCGCTGACGCGGACGCCCCGGCTCGGGCTCCCGATCGCGCCCGCCTTTCACGAGGTGAACCTGCGCACCTACGTGCACCGCGGCGGTCGCGATCCAGGCGTCTGGTTCTTCAGCCTCGACGCGGCCAGCCGGCTCGCCGTCGCTGGCGCGCGGGCCGCCTATCACCTGCCGTATTTTCACGCCCGCCTGTCGCTGGAGACGCTGGACGGACCGCGGTTCGTCTATCGGGCGCGGCGGCGCGGGGCCGGCCCGCCGGCCGAGCTCTCGGTGCGCTACGGCCCGATCGGACCGGTCGCCCCGGCCGCGCCGGGCTCGCTCGAATTTTTCCTGACGGAGCGGTACCTGCTCTACGCCTGGGACGGCCACGCGCTCTCGACGGCCCGGGTGCACCACGCGCCGTACCCGCTGGCGCCGGCGGTCGCCTCCGACGTTCGCGAGACACTGGCCCGGGCGGCCGGTCTGTCGCCGACCGCGGGCCCGCCGCCGGTGGTGCACCACGCCCGGGAGGTCGACGTGCGGATCTACCGGCCGCACCGCCTCAGCGCGTGAGATCGACCGCCAGCTTCACCACCACGGCCAGCACGACCACCAGCACGACGCCGCGGACCAGCCGATCGCCGTTGCGCACGGCCAGGTGTGCGCCGGTCGCCGCGCCGATGGCGTTGGCCGCCGCCATCGGCAGCGCCAGCCGCCAGAGGATCGTTCCCTTGACCGCGAACAGCGCGAAGGCGGCCAGGTTGGAGGCGAGGTTGACGACCTTGGCGTTGCCGGAGGCGCGCGTCAGGCTGTCGCCGAACACGGTGGCGAAGGCGACCACCAGCATCGAGCCGGTGCCGGGGCCGAAGAACCCGTCGTAGGCGCCGAGCGCGAAGGCGATCCCCGCCAGCGCCGCGCGCGCCGCCGCCGGCGACAGGGTGTGCGGGCGCGGCACGACGTTGCGCCGGGCCAGCACGACCGCGGCCGCGGCCAGGAGGAGCGCGATGACCACCCCGCGCAGCGGCCCGGGCGGGATGGCCAGCATGCTCCGCGCGCCGAGCAGGGACCCGGCGAACCCGGCGGCGAACCCCAGCGCCGCCCTGTCGCGGTCGAGCGCGCCGCGCCGCCAGAATGACAAGGCCGAGGTCGCCGCCCCGAACACCGCCTGCCCCTTGTTGGTGCCGAGCGCGAGCTGCGGCGGCAGCCCGGCGGCGAGCAGCGCGGGCAGGCTGACCAGGCCGCCACCGCCGGCGATGGCGTCGACCAGCCCGGCGCCGAAGGCGGCCACGACGGGGAGCGCGGTGAGGGCGGGGGAGAGCAAGGGCGCGCGGCGAGGATACCCGTTGCCTCTGTCGCGCGGGACCCTAGGTTGAGTCGGCATGAAGAGCAAAAACAGGTCACGCCGCGATCCGATCCGCTTCGCCGTGATCGGCCAGGGGCACTTCGCTCAGACTTCGATCTTGCCGGCGTTCGAGAACGCGCGGGGCTGCGAGCTCGCGGCCCTCTTCTCCGACGACGTGACCAAGCTGCGCGCGCTGCGCAAGCAGTACGACGTGGAGTACGCGCTCCCCTACGCAGAGCTCGGCGAGTTCCTGGAGTCGGGCGCGGTCGACGCCGTCTACGTCGCCGTCCCCAACGATCTCCACGCGCTCTTCACGGAGCGCGCCGCGGGGGCGGGCGTCCACGTGCTGTGCGAAAAGCCGATCGCCGCCAACAGCGCCCAGGCGACGCGGATGATCTCTGCCTGCGAGCGGGGCGGGGTCAAGCTGATGATCGCCTACCGGCTGCACTTCGAGCCGGCCAACCTGGCGGCGATGGAGATCGTCCGCGGCGGCGAGATCGGCGAGGCGCGCTTCCTGTCGACCGTCTTCTCACAGCAGGTGACCGCGGAGAACACCCGGACGCAGGGGGAGCACGCCGGGGGCCCGCTGCGCGACGTGGGCGTCTACTGCATCAACGCCGCCCGCTATCTGTTCCGCGACGAGCCGACCGAGGCGGTGGCGTTCGGCGCCCGCAAGCGGAACGACGCCCGCTTCCGGGAGATCGACGAACAGCTGGCCGCGCTGCTCCGGTTCCCGGGCGAGCGGCTGGCGCAGCTGACCTGCAGCTTCGGCGCTTACGGGCACTCGGAGGTCCGCGTGATGGGGACCAAGGGGACGGTCGCGTTGAGCCCGGCGTTCAACATGCGGGACCTGGTGCTGGAGGTCGAGGTCGGCGGCAAGACGCGGAGCAAGACGTTCAAGCGACGGGATCAAGTCGCGCCCGAGCTCGAGGAGCTCGCCGCCTGCATCCGTGAAGGTCGCGATCCGGAGCCGTCCGGCCGCGAGGGGCTGGCCGATCTCCGGGTGATCGAAGCGATCGAGGCCTCCGCCCGCAGCGGCCGGCGGGTTTCCATCGAGCGCGTGTTCCCCGAGCGGCGGCCCAGGGCGGGACAGGCGCGCCGGCGGCCGCCGCACGGCCGCGTCTCCACGGTCAACGTCCAGCCACCGACCCAACAAAGAAATTCCTGACCGCCATCCGGCCCCCGTCGGGACCGTAGAGCTCGACGGTGTAGGCGCCGACCTCCAGCTTGTGGTGCGACCAGGTCTGCCAGCGGCGGTCGTCGCCGATCGGCATGTAGTGGCGCGCCACCTCGACGCCCTCGTGGGTCCAAACGTGCTCGATGAAGCCGGCGCCGTGGCCGGAGACGGCCGAGTGGGCGTAGACGCGCTCGCCGGGCGTGAAGGCGTCGTTGGCGCCGGCCACCCCGACCAGCTCGCGGTTGACGATCCGGCGCCCGATCTCCAGCGTCGCGGCGGGGAGGCGGAGCCGTTCGCCCGGAAAGGCCCGGGCGGCCATGATGAACTCGAGTCCGGTCATGCCCGGGGCGGTTGCACGCCTCGTGCCGCGCCGCGGGCCCGGGCCGGCGCCGGGAGGGACGCTGCGGGGCCCGGCCCGATCTACGGTTTAGATATCTGTTCTATCGAAACGATACGAAGGGGATCGGCCGCTCACACCTTCACCGTTTTCCAGCGCCCCCGCCGGAAGAGCGCGATCGAGACCACCGCCACGGCCGAGAACGCGACCGCGATCGCGACGTAGGCGCCGGTCGGGCCGAGCCCGAGGCCGCGCGCCAGCAACATCGCCAGCGGGATCTCCCCCAGCCAGAAGCAGGCGAGGTTGATCCGCGTCGGCGTCCGGGTGTCGCCGGCGCCGTTGAAGGCTTGGGTCACCACCATGCCGTAGGCGTAGAAGGCGAAGCCGGCGGCCACGATGCGCAGGCAGCGGCCCCCCTGCGCGACCACGCTCGCCTCGGGCGTGAACAGACGGATCACCCCCTCGCCGAACAGCACCAGCAAGAGCCCGACCACGCCGAGGAACACCAAGTTGTAGAACGCCGCCTTCCAGACCGCGGCCTCCGCGCGCGCCGGATCGCCGGCGCCCAGGTTCTGGCCCACCAGCGTGGCCGCGGCGTTGCCGAGGCCCCACGACGGCAGGAGCGCGAACATCACCACCCGCATGGCGATGGTGTAGCCGGCCAGCGCCACGCTGCCGAACGCCGCCAGGATCTTCACCAGGCCGATCCAGCTGGTGAACCCGATCAACGTCTGCACGACGCCGTTCTTGGCCAGCCGGAAGATGGTCTTCATGGTCTCCGGCTCGAGGCGGAGGTGGTGGCGGCGGACGGCGAGGCGGCCTTTGCCGCGCGCCAGCGCGCGCAGCAGGAAGAGCACGCCGACGCTGCGCCCGATGGTCGTCGCCACGGCGGCGCCGGTGACGCCGAGCCGCGGGAAGGGGCCGAGGCCGAACACGAACAGCGGCCCGAGCAGGATGTTGATCCCGTTGGCCAGCCAGAGCGCGCGCATGGTGATGGCGGCATCGCCCGCGCCGCGGAAGGCGGCGTTGATGAGAAAGAGCAGCATGATGCTGACGTCGCCCACCAGCATGAGCTGCGCGTAACGCGCGCCGATCGCCAGCACGCCCGGGGAGGCCCCCAGCGCGGCCAGCAGCGCGGGGCCGAGGACGGCGCCCGCCGCGGCGATGACGGTGGCCAGCCCGAGCCCGATGAAGATCGCCTGCGCCGTCGCGCGCGAGGCGCCCTCGGGATCCTTGGCGCCGGTCCGGCGCGCCACCACCGCCCCCACCCCCATCGCCATCCCCATGCCCACGGCGTAGACGACGGTCAGCAGGCTCTCGGTCAGGCCGACGGCGGCGACGGCGTCGGCGCCGAGCTTGGAGACCCAGAAGATGTCGGCGATGGCGAAGATCGACTCCATCACCATCTCGAGGACCATCGGGACGGCGAGCAGGACGATGGCGCGCGCCAGCGGCATCGCCGTCAGGTCGCGGCGCGAGCCACTCAGCGCTTCGCGCACCAGCGGCCAGAACCGTTCGTCCGGTCGCGCGAGGCGGTCGGATTCCGGGCGGCCGGATTCCAGCGGTTCGATCTCCGAGGTCGACATCTCTCTCTC
>Ga0134125_10007164_pt1 | contig 12596 bp, 13 predicted proteins | sample KB31751_FD_96464 | JGI IMG/M metagenome (GOLD analysis project Ga0134125, IMG submission 96464) | Terrestrial soil microbial communities with excess Nitrogen fertilizer from Kellogg Biological Station, Michigan, USA - KB3-175-1 | ecosystem: Environmental > Terrestrial > Soil > Unclassified ... | reverse complement strand
TCCGGCTGGGTCGATATCCTCCGTTAGCTGAACGGAGAAGTCGGTCGGGGCGGGGGACCGAAGTTTGGTCCCCCGTTTCGTCTCCACCATGACGGGATTATCGTTCGCAGCACATGCCGAGCGCCGAAGACGTCAAATCCTGGTACAACCAACACTACGCCGCGAAGGGACTCGAGAGCATGCGTCCCGCCGCGGCGTATCCCGTTTTTCTCGACCTGCTCGGCGCCACTCCGGGCACGCGACTGCTCGACGTCAGCTGCGGTACCGGCTCGCTGCTCGCGGCCGCCCAGGCGCGCCGCGTCGAGGCGGTGGGGATCGATCTTTCCGATCAAGCGGTCAAGCTCGCCAAACGCGCCGCGCCGGGCGCCGAAGTCACGGTCGGAGCAGGGGAGTCGCTCCCTTACCGCAGCGCGTCATTCGATTTCGTGAGCTGCCTCGGCTCGCTCGAGCATTTCCTCGACATGGGCCAAGGGCTCGAGGAGATGAAACGCGTCGCCAAGCCGAGCGGGCGGTTCTGCATCATGGTGCCCAATCAGGATTTCATCGGCTGGAAGGTGATGGGGCACCAGGGCACCGCGCAGCAGGACATCAACGAGCATCTCTTGCCGCTCGCCGCATGGCGCCGGCTGTTCGCGCAGCACGGCCTGAGCGTGCGGAAGGTGGTGCCGGACCGCTGGCACGCCGTGCGCTGGCGTTCCGCGGGCGCGGGCGGGGCGGGCGGCGCGGGCGGCGCGAAACGACTGATTACCGGGCCGGTGCTCGAGGCGGCGTGGCGCCTGATTCCGCTGCGCTGGCAGTATCAGTTCGTGTTTGTGCTCGAGCGCGATACACCGCATCCCACTTCGCCATGATCTCCGTCCAGCCGAACGCGCTGCGCACCCGCTGCTCGCCCGCCGCGCCGAGTCGCTGCGCGAGCGCTGCATCACGCGAGAGCCGCTCGAGCGCCTGCGCCAACGCCGCCGAGTCTCCCGGCGGCACCAGCAAGCCACTCTGGTTGTGCTCCACGATGTCGGTGATCCCGCCGATGTCGCTCGCCACCACCGGCACGCCGTAGCTCATCGCCTCGAGCAGCACGACGCCGAGTCCTTCGGTGTCGCCGCGGGCATCGAGAATCGAAGGCAACACCAGCGCGTCCGACGCCGCATAGGTCGCGCGGAGCTCGTCATCCGACACGCGTCCTCGAAAGTCCACCCTGCTCCCCAGTCCCAAGTCCCTGGTCCCCGCCTCTAACGCCTGGCGCTCCGGGCCGTCGCCGATGACGACGAGGCGCGCGTCAGGCATCCGCGCGATCGCCTCGATGAGATGCTTCACGCCCTTTCGCTCCACCAGACGTCCTACAAACAGGACCTGAAACCCGCCGGCGCGCGGCAGCCGCGCTTGTGACGTGCCTGCGGCGAAGGGGAGCGTATAGGGAATCACCTCCACCGGAACCTGTGCGAACCGCGCGATCTCGCGCGCGGTGTAGGATGAAATCGCCACGATCGTATCGGAGATCTTCAGCGCCCAGCGGACGAACCAGCGCAGCCAGGGCAGGGAGCTCTGCACCCAGCGCAGCTCCACGCCGTACCAGGTCGTGACCAGCCGCGGCCGCTCTTTACTCGCGCGCTTCGCCATCCAGCCGAACAGCGCGTGAGGGACCGGCCAATGCACGTGAATGACGTCGTACTGCCGGCGACGGACCAAGCGGCGAATGCCGATCAGCCCACCGACGACATAGAACAGGGGCAGGATCTTGTAGAGCAACGAGCGGCGCATCCGGTCGGGCGTCGCCTCGTCGTGCGTGAGATCCTCCCGCCCGGCAAAGAAATAGCGGAAGCGGTGAACCGGGATACCGTCGAACGACTCGTTGCCGCCGCCTTTGTACGCCGAGGTGAACACCTCCACGTCGTGGCCCTCGGCCTGAAGGCGCTTGAGCAACGCCACGAGCCAGGGCACGATGACGTCGTCGCGCGTGCGCGGAAAGGCCGTCAGGACGTGGAGAATTCGCATCGGAAGTGCTGGTACTATACCGCTTTCCGCACTCCCGCGGGCAGTGGTATTATTCGCGACCCAAAACCTATGAATTATCGTGGCAGCTGGTGGATGCGCGCGCTACAGGCGGTCGTGCTGGTTGGCGCCGCATACTACCTCTATCACCAGATTGCCCCGCACTGGGCCGAGATCCGCGGCCGGCAGTTTGCGTGGCAACCGGGGGCGCTCGCGCTCGGGTCGGTCATCGTCGTGCTCACTCTGGCGGTGCTGGTCGGCGCCTGGATCACGAGCCTGCGCTGGTGCGCCGCGCAAATCACGGCGCTCGACGCGGCCAAGGTGTGGTTCACGTCGAACCTGGCGCGCTTTCTTCCCGGAGGCGTGTGGCAGTTCGCGAGCCTCGCCGTGATGTCGTCACGTTACGGGGTGAGCGCGACCGTGGCCACCGCGACCGTGCTGCTCGAGCAAGTCGTCCTGCTGCTGACCGGCCTCGCGGTCGTCGGCGTGCTGACGCCGGCGGTTCTGCATTCGGGCTGGTGGCAGGGCGCCCTCATCGCCGGCCTCGTGCTGGGCGCGTTGATGTTGGCGCTGCCGGGCGGCCGCCTCGGACGCTGGCTCGCCAACCACATTCCCGGGTTGAGCCTCGTCTGGTCGCAGCTCCGCCCGCAGCAGCTGATCCTTTTCTTCTTTATTCTGATCGTCCCCTGGTTCATGTACGGCACGGCGTTTCGATTTCTCGCGATCGGGCTGCTCGGGGGCGGCGTCACTGCATCGTGGGGGTTCTATATCGCGGCGTTTACGGGCAGCTACCTCGCCGGCGTGATCGCCGTATTCGCGCCGGCGGGACTGTTCGTGCGCGAAGCCGCGTTGATTGGCGTGCTGACTCCGGTCCTCGGGGGAGGGGATGCCGTGATTCTCGCGATCGCATCGCGCATTTGGCTTACCGCGCTCGAGATTGTTTCCGGAATCATCGTGCTGGCGCTGCCCAGTCACCCTAAAGTGATCTCATGACATCCTCCCGAATCCCCGGTCCGCCGTCAACAATCGCGGAGTTCACTCCCGCGCGGCCGCATCTGTTGGCGATCGCGATGCTCTCGGTGTTCGTGATCATCCTGTCGTTCCCGATGCTGACGGGGCAGTGGCTCGCATCGCCGCATGGGGATCAGTACGCCAGCGCGTACGCCTTCTATCAGTGGGAAGCGACCGAGTGGCGAGCGACCGGCTCGTTGCCCCTGTGGAATCCGATGATCATGGGCGGGTTGCCGTTCATCGCGGTCGTCACGCACGGCGAGACGCTGTATCCGACGGCGCTGCTCCGTTACGTCATGCCGGTCCACGTCGTGATGAACCTGGCGTTTTTCATCCACTACATCCTGGCCGGCTATTTCATGTTCCTGTTCCTGCGCCGCTACGCGGCGTCGTGGACGGGTGCGGTCACCGGCGCGCTCGCGTATCAGCTGACGGGCATCATGGTCTCGTACGTGCAACCGGGACATCCAGGCAAGCTGTTCGTCTCCACATTGCTGCCGCTGACGTTCCTCGCGCTCGTCGCCGCGCTGCGCGATCGACGCTGGTGGGGCTATGCATTGCTTGCCTTGTCCGTGGGGCTGTGCCTCTTGAGCCCGCACGTGCAAGCGACCTACTACCTGCTCGTCGCCGCGGCGCTGTTTTCGATCTATCTCACGTTCGGCGAGCCAAGCGCCGAGCCGCTGGGACCGCGCGTCAGGCGTCTCGCGCTCACGCTGGGTGCGGTGATCGTGGGATTCGGGATCGGGATGCCCCAAATCCTTCCGTTTATCGAGTACATCCCGCACTCGCCCCGCGCAGGAGGCTACGCGGTCGGCTACTCGGGCGCGACGTCGTACGGAATTCCGTGGGACCACATCCCGGAGTTTTTCATCGGCGGATTCACCGGCGCGCCCGAGGGGTACTGGGGCTCGAATCCGCTCAAGCTCCACTCCGAGTATCTCGGACTGCCGGTCATCGCGCTCGCGCTGCTGGGATTCGGCGACCGGCGCCGCCGGCTTGTCTGGTGGCTGGGCGGGATCGGCCTGCTGTTCCTCCTGATCGCGCTCGGCGGGGCGACGCCGTTCTACCATCTGTGGTGGGCCGTGATGCCGATGGTGAAAAAGACGCGCGCGCCGGGGATGGTGTTCTTCGTCGTGGCGTTCATCGTATCCACCTTCGCCGCGTTCGGTGTGACGCGCCTCGAGCGTGAGGGAACGGCGCACACGCGGGCCGTCCGCAACTGGCTCATCGCTGCCGGAGCGATTGCGTTGCTCGGTCTGGTCGGAGTGTTCGGCAAGCTCGCGGTCGGACTCGCGCCAGCGGAGCGCGTTGCCCAGGCCATCGCGCACGGCAACGCGATTCGAATCTCGGCGTTCATCGGTGCGGTCCTGTTTGCCGGCATCGCCGCGCTGGTGTGGGGCAGGCTGAGGGGCCGCGTGCCCGCGTTCGCGTTCGCGCTGGGCCTGCCGCTGCTCGTCGGCGCCGATCTGTGGCGCGACGGGCAGCATTTCTGGACCTACTCGCCGCCGCCGCAGCAGGGCCTGTATCGCAGCGACGCTGTAATCGCGCGCATGCAGCAGGCGCCCAAACCGCTGCGCGTTCTGAACATCAATGCGTATCCGCTGAACGTGCTCATGGCCCACGACATTCCCCAGGTCATGGGCTACCAGGGCAACGAGCTGCGCTATTACGACGAGCTGCTGGGCGGGCGCAATGAATGGCGCTATGTGCTCACCGCACCCCAGCTGTGGAATCTGCTCGCGGTCCGCTACGTCCTGATCTCCGACACAGCCGACATTCCCGGATATCACCGGTCGCTGGGGCCGGTCATGACCGCCGCGGGCACGCGGGCGTACCTGTACGAGGCCGATACCGTGCCGCCGTATGCCCGGGTCGTGCGAGGTGCCGTGAAACTCGACGAAACGATGATTCCACCCACACTGGCCGACCCGCGGTTGCCGGGATACGACCGCGTGGTGCTGTTTACGAATGATGCTCCGGTCACCCCATCGCCGATCGAGAAAACGCTGCCCGACCCGTCCAAATCCAAGGCGAACGTGACCGCCTGGGACGCTGGACGCATGACGATCGCGCTCGAGCCGCCTCCCGCCGAGTCCAGCTATGTGCTCGTTTCGGAGAACTGGTACGTCGACTGGCACGCCAGGGTGGATGGCCAAACCGCACCCGTGCTGCGCGGCGACAACTCGCTGATCACGGTCCCCGTGGGGCCGGGCGCGCGCAGTATCGAGCTCAGCTATCACTCGCGCACATTCATGCGTGGCAAGGAGCTCGCGCTCCTCAGCATGCTCATCGTGCTCGCCGGGTTCATCGTGCCGCCGGTGATCGAGCGCCGGAGAGGGAAGACTCTTGGCTGAGCGGGCGCTCGTCGTGATCCCGACGTACAACGAGGCGATCAACCTCCCACAGATCGTCCCGATCGCGCTCGCGCAGGACCCGCGGCTCGACGTCCTCGTGGTGGATGACAATTCACCGGATGGGACGGGGAAGATCGCCGACGAGCTGGCGCGCGCCAATCCACGGATTCATACGATTCACCGCGAAGGAAAGCTCGGCCTGGGAACGGCTTACATTGTGGGCTTCAAGTGGGCTCTCGAGCGGCAGTACGACTTTGTGTTCGAGATGGACGCCGATTTCTCGCACGACCCGGCACACCTCAAGGAGTTTCTCAAGGCGATCGAGGATGCGGACGTCGTGCTGGGCTCCCGGTACCTCAACGGAAAGGTGACGGTCGTCAACTGGCCGATGGGCCGCTTGATGCTATCGTATCTGGCCAATATCTACGCCCGCATGTTCACGGGGCTCAGGATCTGGGACCTGACGGGTGGATTCAAGTGCTTTCGCAGACGAGTCCTCGAAACGATCGATCTCTCGCAGGTGGTGTCGAACGGTTACGCATTTCAAATCGAGATGAGCGTCCGGGCATGGCGAAAAGGGTTCAAGATCCGAGAGATTCCGATCGTCTTCGTCGACCGGACCCTCGGACAAAGCAAAATGAACAAGGCCATCGTCCGCGAGGCGGTGTGGAAGGTGCCGCGCCTGCGGCTCATGGCCTGGTTCGGCCGCATTTGATCGGCCTGCCGGTCTACAAAATGACGGGATCGGGCAACGATTTCGTCATGCTGGACGCCCGTGTGTCCACGCCGGGCGACTGGACCGCGGAGGACATGCAGGCGGTGTGCGCGCGGGGCACCGGAATCGGCGCCGACGGCGTGGTCTTCGTGGGCCCCGGATCCAGGCCCGGTGCGGCCCGCATGATCTACTTCAATGCCGATGGATCACACGCCGCCATGTGCGGCAACGCGGCGCTGTGCAGCACCACGCTCGCGGCGCGGCTCGGCGTGGCGCCTGGAACCGGGATGGATCTCGAGACCGACGCGGGGACCTACCAGAGCCGCACCAGCGAGCCTGGGCGGGCCGAACTGCACCTGGCACCGGTGGACGTACCCAAGGCCGTCCCAAGGCTCGAACTGGCTTCCGGAGAGCGTCAGGTGGCGTTGGGGCGCGTGGGCGTACCGCATCTCGTGGTGGTGGTCGATGACGTCGACCAGGTGGACCTCATGGGCCGCGGCCGGTCGCTCAGGTTCGATCCGGCGCTCGCACCGGAGGGCGCCAACATCAACTTCATCTCAGCAGACGGTCCTGGAGCGGCCGAGCGGCCGGTCTGGCGCATGCGGACCTATGAACGCGGGGTCGAGGGCGAAACGCTGGCGTGTGGGACGGGCGCCGTGACCGCGGGATGCGCCATCGCGGAATGGGGTCTGGGACAGCTGCCGGTGGATATCCAGAGCCGCAGCGGCCGGCTCCTGACGATCCGCGCGACGAAGGAATCGAGCGGCCGTTACGGGGATGTATGGCTTGTGGGCGAGGGGAGAATGGTGTTCAGAGGTGTGATTACGTGAGCCGTTTGTCCACATTCACACATCACTCAACTTAACATAACGTCTATTATACGAAGTTGACTGCTACGACGCTGCGCCCTTCGTGAGCTCACCCAGACGCACCTTCGCTTCGGTCACCATGCCCTCTTTCGGAAAGTCCTTGATGATCCGCTTGTAGGCCGCGATGGCTTTGGCCGTGTCTGCGGCGCTCGTCCAGGCTCTCCCGGCATCGGACAGCATCTGCGCCTTTTGGAAGTCCAGGCGGGCCGCTCCCGACCCGTTCTCGTAGGCCTCACCGGCTTCCCGGAAGTGGCCGGTATTCTCGTAGGCGGCCCCCAGCAGCCCATACGCCTGCGCCCGGAACGCCCGGCCGGCCTTGGGCGCATAATCCCGCAACACCTCGATTGCCTGCTGCGACTGGCCCTGGAGCATGCGCACGTTGGCCAGGAGCAGCTTTCCTTCCTCGGCCGCGTTGGTGCCCGAGTAGTTCTCCGTGATCCGCGCGAGCTCGCTGGCGGCGAGCGGCAGGTTTTGACTCTCGAACGCGAACCGGGCGCCCTGAAGGTCGCGGCTCGCGACTTCCTCGGATTTCCGGTTCGTGGAAAGCGTCCACAGAAACAGCCCGACGCCGACGACGATCGCGGCGCCGACCCAATACGTGAGCTGGCGGTGCGCGTTGAACCAGGCGATCAGGCGATCGCCGAGCTGTCGATTGTCAGTTCGAACGGGAGTGCTGCTGATGCCGGGAGCTGCTGTCTGTGTCGCCATGTCTTCGGAAATGTCCAATGGTTCAATGTTCAGTGATTCACAGTGCCCCTGGGGTGACTCGAACACCCGGCCAACGGTTTAGGAAACCGCTGCTCTATCCACCTGAGCTACAGGGGCAGATTGTTGGGGCCGTAAACGCGGAAATCTACGCGAGTTAGGCGTAGTGCAGCAAGGCCTCTACGTGGCGTCCCTGGAGCCGCTGGCGGCCTTTGAGAAAGTCGAGCTCGATCAGGAAGCTGAAGCCCACGACCGACGCTCCCGTGCCTCCCACAAGCTGCGCGGCGGCGTTGGCCGTGCCACCCGTGGCTAGGACATCGTCCACCACCAGCACACGATCGCCGCTCTGGACGGCGTCGTGATGCATTTCCAGGGCATCCGTGCCGTACTCGAGCGCGTATTCCACCCGCTGGGTGGCCGCCGGCAGCTTCCCCGGCTTTCGGATCGGCACCAGCCCTGCCCCGAGCTCGAGCGCGATCGGCACACCGAACAAAAAGCCGCGTGATTCGATCGACACGACGCGATTGATGCGCGCGCTCCGGTACGGCTCCGCCATCGCCGCGATCACAGCCTCGAGCAACTTCGGATCGAGCAGCAGCGGCGTGACGTCCTTGAATACAATCCCCGGTTTTGGGAAATCCTTCACGTCACGGATCACCCGGCGCGTCATTTCCATGATTTTGGAAATGTCCGGCGGTGTGGAGTTATCGGATCTCAAAGGACCTCGGTACGTCACGTTCTAGTGGAACTTGAAGTGGCGCGACGCTCTCGACGCGCGCGGCCGGCGGCCCGCGTTTCAGTCGCTGCTCCAGTGTCGCCAGCGCCTCGTCTGAGCCACGAGAAACTACTTCAACCGAGCCGTCCGGAAGATTGCGTACGTAGCCGCTGAGCTCGAGTCGCTCGGCTTCGGACATCACAAACCACCTGAACCCGACGCCTTGAACCCGACCCCGGATAATCCAGCGTTTGAGGCTCAAACCGCCGAGGCGCGCTTGCGGCGCCGTCGCCACAGATAGAAACCGATCGTGCCCAGACTCAGCGGAATCAGCGCGACCAGCGCCCATGTGACGTAGCGATGGATCTCTTCGCTCCGGAGTGACGCCTCGTGCTGACCCAGGAAGTAGCCGATGTAGGTGAGAATGGCGCACCACACGCCGGCGCCCACCGCGGTGTACAGGATGAACTTCGGCAGCGGCATCTTATGCAGCCCCGCCGGGATCGAGATCAGGTGCCGGATGACGGGAAACAGTCGTCCGATCAGTGTGCTGATCTCGCCGTGCTGGGCGAAGAAGCGCTCCGAGCGCTCGAGATTCTTTTCGCTCAACAGGATGTATCTGCCGTAGCGCTGGATCAGCGGGCGTCCGATCACCTGCGCCCCGTAGTAGTTCGCGAGCGCGCCGAGGATGCTTCCCAGGATGCCGCACAGCAACGCGACGGCGAAGTTCATCTCCCCCTTCGCGGCCCAGTACCCTGCCGGCGTCATCACCAGCTCGCTCGGCACAGGCAGGATCGACGATTCCATCGTCATCAGCGCGATGATCCCCGGATAGCCGAGCTCGAGGCAGACCTTGAGAATCCAGTCGATGAAGTGACTAACCATCGAAGCCGTGCTCACCGACCAGGGGGACGAATCGGGCGTCGCCGATCGGCGTCATCTGCACGCCGCCAGCGGTGCGCCGTACGACGGTCAGCTTCTGCGCGCCGCGGGCGCCGAGCGGAATGATCATGCGACCACGCGGCGAAAGCTGCTCGACGAGCGGCGGCGGGATCTCCGGACCGCCGGCGGCGACGAGAATCGCGTCGTACGGCGCGTAGGCGCTCCAGCCCAGCGTCCCATCGCCCACGAGCATCGAGACGATGAGGCCCGCCGAGCGGAGTGCGGCCTGCGCCGATTTCGCGAGCGCCGGCACACGCTCGATCGTGAACACCGGTCCCGCGAGCGCGGCGAGCAGCGCCGTCTGATAGCCCGAGCCGGTCCCGATCTCGAGCACTTTCTCGTCCCCCTTGAGGCCGAGCGTCTCGAGGTAGCGGGCCTGCGTGTACGGCTGCGAGATGGTCTGTCCATTGCCGATCGGCAGCGCGGCGTCTTCGTACGCGCGATGGCGCACCGCTTCGGGGACAAAGAGATGCCGGGGCGTGATCGAGAACGCCTTGAGCACGGCGAGATCGCGAATCCCCTGCGCGCGCAGCTGCTCCACCAGGCGAGCGCGATACCCGCCGTAGGTGTCGCGACTAGCGGTCACCGAGATTCCACTTGCTGACGACTTCGAGCAGCTTGTAGTTCGTCATGTCGACGTGCAGCGGCGTGACGGACATATAGCCGTCCTTCACGGCCTGAAAGTCCGAGTCCGCACCGCCCGACCACGTCACGCGGCCGCCGCCGATCCAGTGCACCTCGCGGCCCCACGGATCTTTCATCGTCGCGATTTCTTCGTGGAAGACGCGGCTGCCGAGATTCGTGACTTTCACGCCTTTGACCTGATCGCCCGGAATCGGCGGCAGGTTGATGTTGAGCAGCGTCTCTCCCGGAAAGTTCTCGACCTGCACGATGCGTTTGACCAGTCGCTCGAGCCCCTTGCGATGGCTCTCGAGATGCTCGAGGTCGAAGCTCCCATAGGAGATCGCGACGCTCGGCACGCCGGCGGCGAGGCCTTCCATGGCGGCCGAGACCGTACCCGAGTACAGCACGTCCTCGCCCATGTTCGGGCCGTGGTTGACGCCGGAGAACACCCAGTTCGGACCATCCGGCATCAGGGCGCCCAGGGCGAGCAGCACGCAGTCGGTCGGCGTGCCGTCCACCTGGAACGCGCCATCGGAGCGGCGGTGCGCCCGGAGTGGCCGGTGCAATGTCAGCGAATGCGACGTCCCGCTCTGCTCGCGATCCGGCGCTACCACAGTGACTTGCCCTACGGTCGCGCACACGTCGGCCAGCAGCGAGATGCCCGGCGCGAGCACGCCATCGTCGTTGGAAACCAGGATCCTCAAGCCGTCTTGTTTGTCAGTCACGAAGCCCCAATTGCTGCGCGAACGCGCGGACCATGCGCCAGGTGTCCCCGAAATAGCGAAAGTGGCTCGGGCCGCCGTAGATCGTCGGCACTTCCACCGACGTCACACGATAACCAGCCCGCAAAGCCTCGAGCAGAAAGTTCGCCTCGAATTCGTAACGATCCCCGGCAGGCTGGACCCGCTCGGCCAGGGCCCGGGTGAACGCCCGGAAGCCGGTCTGGGCGTCCCTGATCGCCTGGCGGCCAATCCGCGACGCGACGCTGGCCGACAGCCAATTGGTGAGCCGCCGCGACACCGGCATGGCCCCGTTGCGCGCGCGTGCCCCCAGGACCAGATCCGCCGCTCCGGCTGCGATGGGCTGCAAGAGCCGCGGGATCTCGGCCGCAGGATGCTGGCCGTCGGCATCGATGGTGACGATGACCTCCGCGCCATCGGCGCGGGCTCGGGCGAGCCCGGTACGCAGCGCCGCGCCCTTGCCGCGATTCCGTGGGTGCGTCAGAACGATGGCCCCAGCCCCGAGTCCCTGATCCCCAGTCCCGTCCGTCGAGCCATCGTCCACCACAATCACACGCGCATCCGGGAGGGAAACCTGCGAGAGCACCGCTCCAAGCGTCGCCGCGGCCTGATAGGCGGGAATGACGACCGCAACCCGCAACTCAGCTCCCCTCGAGGATGCCGAGCAGCGACTTGAGCTGAGCGCGGAGCTCCTTGACCGTTTCGGTGGCGAGCGCGCGCCGGGCCTCGGGCTTGAGCTCCCCCGAGCGCCGGTACTGCTCGATCTTCTGCCGCGCCCCTTCGATCGTGTACTTCTCCGTGTACAGCAGGTGTTTCACGAGCATGATCAGCTCGATCTCGCGCCGCTGGTACACGCGATTGCCCGAGCGATTCTTGGCGGGATTGAGAAACCGGAACTGGCTCTCCCAATAGCGCAGCACGTGGGGCTTCAGGTCGGTGAGCTGGCAGACCTCACCGATCGAGAAGAACTCCTGGATCGGGGCCGGGACGGGAGCGCTCACCGCGTCTCCGCTTTCAGCTCGCGCTCCATCAGGTCGGCGATCGCCTGGCGAGGCGGTTTCTTGTGGAACAGGATGTTCGACACCTCGCGCGCGATCGGCAGCTCGACGCCGTGACGCTCGCCGAGCGCCACCGCGGTGCGCGTGGTGTTGACGCCTTCGACGACGGCGGCCTTCCCTGCGAGCGCCTGCTCGAGCGTCTGTCCCTGCCCCAGCGCGACGCCGAGCGTGCGGTTGCGCGACAGCGCGCCGGTCGCGGTGAGAATCAGGTCGCCCATCCCGGCGAGGCCGGCGAAGGTCATCGGCTGCGCGCCGAGCGCCACGCCGAGCCGGGTGATTTCGGCGAGCCCGCGCGTGATCAATGCGGCGCGCGTGTTGAACCCGAGGCCGAGGCCTTCGAGAATGCCCGCCGCCAGCGCGATCACGTTCTTCAACGCGCCGGCCAGCTCGACACCGATGACATCGGTGTGCGAGTACACGCGGAAATAATTCGTGGAAAAGAGCCGTTGCGTGCGGCGGGCGACATCGTCGACGGTCGAGGCCGCCACCACGGCCGTCGGCTGGCGCTGAAATACTTCCCAGGCGAACGACGGGCCGGAGAGCACGGCGATCGGCGTCGCGGTCGCCATTACCTCCAGGAGCACGCTGGAGGGCCGCTCGAGCCGATCGGGATCGAGCCCCTTGGACGCGCTCACGACGAGCGGGCGCGCCTCGCGCAGCGCCGCGGCCGCCTCGGTCATCACCCCGCGCACGGCATGCGACGGCGCGGCCGACACGATCGCGTCTACCCCGCGCAGAGACGCGCCCAGGTCGGCCTCCGCGCGCAACGTCGGCGCGAGCTCGGCGCCGGGCAGAAACATGTCGTTGCAATGACGCTGGTTCACGCTCTCGATCACTTCCGCCTCGCGCGCCCACAGCGTGACCTGCTCGCCTTTGC
>Ga0134125_10007162_pt1 | contig 12600 bp, 9 predicted proteins | sample KB31751_FD_96464 | JGI IMG/M metagenome (GOLD analysis project Ga0134125, IMG submission 96464) | Terrestrial soil microbial communities with excess Nitrogen fertilizer from Kellogg Biological Station, Michigan, USA - KB3-175-1 | ecosystem: Environmental > Terrestrial > Soil > Unclassified ... | reverse complement strand
TCACCGTGACGCATGAATGCGCCGCGCCGAAATCGAAGGTCCTCGAACGCGTCGGCATCGGCTGGCCGATGGTGCTGTCGAATCTGAAGAGCCTCCTGGAGACTGGTGCTGCGTTCGATATCCCGCTGTCGCAGACGCCTTGTCATCAGGAAGAAGAGAAAGCCCGCGCGAATGCGCAAGGGAATGCACAAGAGGCCGCCCATGCCTGATCGTTTCCTCTATGTCACCTACATCCGCACCACGCCCGAGAAGTTGTGGGACGCGCTGATGGATCCCAAGCTCAACAAGCTCTACTGGTTCGGCGCCTTCATGCAGAGCGACTGGAAGAAGGGCGCCCCCTGGAAGATCGTTCTCAACGACGGCCGCATCGCCGACACCGGCGAAATCGTTGAGATCGAGAAGCCGAAGAAGATCGTGATCAAATGGCGGAACGAGTTCATGCCTGAGATCAAGGCCGAAGGCTGGTCGCAATGCACGATCGAGCTCGAACCGTCGGGCGATATGGTGAAGCTCACGGTGCTGCACGAAATCGACAAGACCGGCTCGAAACTCATCCAGGCCGTTTCCGGCGGCTGGCCGAAAATCCTGTCCGGCTTGAAAACCTTACTGGAGACCGGCGAGCCGCTCCCCGACATGGCGGTGTCGAAAAAGTGACGTGCAAGAAGCCGCGCGGTGATTATGCTGTCACCGCGCGGCAACGAGCGGCTTCGTCATGATATTGCAATCGACAATCACTTGCCCCAAATGCGGCCATCAGGCCATGGAGACCATGCCTGCGGACGCCTGCGTGATTGCGTATGTCTGCAAGGGCTGCGGCGAAGAGTTGCGCCCGCTCGCCGGCGACTGCTGCGTGTTCTGCTCCTACGGCTCGGTCCCTTGTCCTTCCATCCAGGAACGACGCCGGGTCTGAGGCATCGGCGATGCGATTCTGCCATGCATTCCGCGCACCGTGACGGAGCGCCGAAAATCCCCTAAACTCGCGCAAAATCCCGACAACCGAGTGCGAGGAACGCGATGTACACGGAGCTTGGACTATTCATCGGCGGCAAATGGGCGAACGGCGCGGGCCGCAAGGGCGAGCCCGTCCTCAATCCCGCGAACGAAAAAACGCTCGCCGAATTGCCGCATGCGAGCAAGGCGGACCTCGACGAGGCGCTCGCCGCCGCCAAGAAGGGCTTCGAAGTCTGGCGCAAGACCGATAGCTGGTCGCGCGGCCGCGTGATGGCGAAAGCTGCCGACTTGATCCGCGAGCGCGCCGACAAGATCGCAAAAATTCTCACGCAGGAGCAGGGCAAGCCTTTCGTCGAAGCCAAGATCGAAGTGGGCGCCGCCGCCGACGTCATTCAGTGGATGGCGGAGGAAGGCAAGCGCTCTTACGGCCGCGTGATCCCCTCGCGCCTTCCCGGCACGCGCACGTTCACGACGCAAGAGCCCGTCGGCATTGTGGCTGCGTTCACGCCGTGGAATTTTCCGGCGGTGACCCCCGCACGCAAGATCGCGGGTGCGCTTGGCGCCGGCTGCTCGCTCATTCTGAAAGCGTCGGAAGAAGTGCCGGGCACGGCGGTCGAGATCGCGAAAGCCTTTGCCGATGCGGGCCTGCCCGAAGGCGTGCTCAATCTTGTCTTCGGCGTGCCGTCGGAAGTCTCCGAGCATCTGATGGCGAAGCCCGAGATCCGCAAAATCTCTTTCACGGGCTCGATCCCGGTCGGCAAGCATCTCGCGAAGCTCGCCGCGAACGGCATGAAGCGCGCGACAATGGAATTGGGCGGCCACTCGCCGGTCATCGTCTTCGACGACGTCGACCCCGAAAAGACCGCCGATTTCGCCGCGGGCGGAAAATTCAGGAACGCCGGCCAGGTGTGCATTTCGCCGACGCGTTTCTTTGTGCAGGAAAATTCCTACAAGAAATTCGCCGAACGCTTCACTGAAAAGGCGAAGTCGCTCAAGCTCGGCGACGGCCTCGACAAGAACACGAATATGGGCCCGCTCGCGAATGCGCGCCGGCTGGATGCGATGGCGAATATCGTCGCGGATTGCCAGAGCCGCGGCGCCAAGATCGCGGCCGGCGGCTCGCGCCACGGTAACCAGGGCTATTTCTTCGAGCCAACGGTCGTCACCGACATCCAGGACGATTCGAAACTCATGACGCAGGAGCCGTTCGGGCCGGTGGCGCCGATCATTCCGTTCAAGAGCTTCGATGAAGTGGTGGCGCGCGCGAACGCGCTGGAGTTCGGTCTTGCGGCCTATGCTTTCACCAGCTCGACCAAGACGGCGAACGCGATTTCCGATGCGCTTCAATCGGGCATGGTGGGCGTCAACACCTTCGCGATTTCCATGGCCGAGACGCCCTTTGGCGGCATTAAAGAGAGCGGCTACGGCCACGAGGGCTCGGTCGAAGGGCTCGAGGCCTACACCAACAAGAAGTTCATTTCGCAGGCCTGAGCCCACTTTTTTGTCATCCCGGGCGAGCGAAGCGAGACCCGGGATCCAGATACGCAGGCGTTTATGGATCCCGGACAGCCCTCGCTTCGCTCGGGCTTCCGGGATGACGATACCGAAGGCGTAAAAACCCTTTATTTCCGGGCGGTTCGGCGCAGGTCGGGCTGCCCGATTTCGTTCTGGTTGCAGCGCAGGATTTCAGCCCTTCGGGTGTTGAAACCCTGAAAGCACCAGAGATTTCAGCATGATGCCGCGCCCATCCATCCCCCTTGAGGGCTCTCGTTTCGCCGTGCATGAAGTGCGCGGGAACGCCCAATGGACCAGGAAAGCGACGAAGCGCTCATGCTGCGAATCGCGCGCGGCGACGAGCGGGCGTTCCGCGTTCTTGCGCCCCGTTACGCGGCGCGCGCGACGGGACTCGCGCGCCGCATCTGCGGAAATTCCGCCGACGCCGAAGAGATCGTGCAGGAAGCTTTTCTGCGCGTCTGGGTCAACGCGCCGCGCTGGCGGCCGGAGGCGCTGTTCCGCACCTGGTTCTATCGCATCGTTTTTAATCTCGCGCTCAACAAGAAACGCCGCGCGCCGTTCGATCCGCTTGAGGCTGCCGGCGATCCCGCCGACCCCGCGCCGCGCGCGGATGATGCCATGGCGCGGCGCGAGCAGGACCGTCTCGTCGCGAGCGCAATCGCCGAGCTGCCCGCGCGGCAGCGGAGCGCGATCGCGCTCACTTATGGCGACGAACTTTCTAACGCGGAAGCCGCGGCCGTGCTCGGCACCTCCGTCTCGGCTTTCGAAACCTTGCTGGTCCGTGCGCGCCGCGCGCTCAGGATCAAACTGAACTGGACGAACGATGAAGACTGAGGAGAACCGGAACATGAATCGCACCAGCGACCTTTTGGACGAAGTCATCGCCCGGCAGATGCACAAGAACGACGCGGCCGACGAAGCCGTGGCGGCGCGCGTTCTGAAAAATCTTGGCGGCCCGCTGCCGCGCCAGCGCCATTCGCTGTTCGATCGCTGGCCGTCCTTGTTGCTCACGCGCGATTACGCGCCGGCCTGGCCGCGGTTAGCTGTGCTCGCCTGCGTCGCGCTGTTCGGCTGCATGGTCGGCCTCGCGACGCCCAATTTGAGCGTGCGAAAATCCAACGCGATGGTGCGAATCGCGGAAGCCGACGGCGGCTCGCTCGTCTTCGATTCCGAACCGATCACGGGAGTGCGCCCATGAATTCGAACATGAGTGTTGTGACTCCGGAAGTGCTTCAAGAAGAGCGCCGCGCGAAACGCTTCACGCTGATTTCGGTCGCGCTCAATCTGTTCTTCATCGCGATCGCGGGAACATGGCTCGCGCGCTCTTATTTCGCGCCGCCCGCAGTCGTAACGGTCACGATCGACCGGAGCGCCGGCGCGCGGATCGAGCGCATCGCGCAAACGCTTCCGCCCGCCGATGCCGCGATCATGCGCGCGGCCTATCGCGACAACGCAGCCGTGCTCGACGCTTCGCGCGCCGAGGTTGACCGTGCGGTCGCCGACATCAAGCAGAGCTTCCGCGCGGAGCCATACAATATTGATACGACCCGTAAGGCCATGGCCGACGCGCGAATCAACCATTCGCGTTTCATCGAACTTCTGCACGAGGAAATCGCGTCGGCGGCGGCGAAGATGTCCCTCGCCGGGCGCGCCAAGCTCGCGGAATACTCGTCGGCTCGTGTTACCATCAAGCCAGATCGCTGAATCGGCGGATGGAACCGGATCGTGACGGAGGGGGATGAGACGCACCGCAACTCCTTGCCGCTTTCCGGCAGGGCAGTTTTGCCCTGTGTTCTCGCGCTTTCCATGACCCTTTCCGGCTGCCTCCCCAATGTCGGACGCCCCGACGCCGCGCTCGACGTCCCCGACGCCTATCGCGCCGCGCATGCGGGCAAGCCCGACTCGGCGCTGCCGCCGCTCGACTGGTGGCGCGGCTTCAAGTCGAAGGAGCTGACCGCGCTGATCGAGGAAGCGCAGATCGTCAATCTCGATATTGCCGCCGCTTCTGCGCGCATCAAGCAAGCGGATGCGCAGGCGCGGATCGCGGGCGCGGCGCTTCTCCCGACGGTCGACGCGAATGGCGAGGGCTCGCACTCGCGCCGTTCGCTCACCACAAGCGGCGGCAACGCCAATGTCGGCGGCGGTTCGCGCGAGGGCAATCTCTATTCGGTGTCTCTCAGTGCGAGCTACGAAGTCGATTTTTGGGGCAGGAACCGCGCGCTTCTGGAAGCCGCGCGCAATACCGCGGTGGCGAGCCGTTACGATCGCGAAGTGATCGCGCTCTCCACGATTGCGGCCGTCGCGAACACGTATTTTCTGGTGCTCGCTTCGCAAGATCGCCTCAACAATGCGCGCGAGAATGTCAAAAGCGCCGAACGCGTGCTTAATCTCATCCGGCAGCGACTCGAGGCCGGCACGACAAGCGGGCTTGAAGTCGCGCAGCAGGAAGCGCTCGTCGCGCAGCAGCGCGCGCTCATTCCCACTTATACGCAGACCTTTCAGCAGAACATCGCTGTGCTCGCGGTTCTGATCGCGCGCCCGCCGGAGCGCGTCGCGATCCGCGGCGGCTCGACGCGAAGGATCAGTGTCCCGCGCGTGACGCCCGGTCTGCCGTCGGATTTGCTCACGCGGCGTCCGGACATCCGCGAAGCGGAGGCGAATCTTGCCGCTGCCGATGCTAACGTCTATGCCGCGCGCGCCGCCTTCCTGCCGAATATCCAGCTCACCGGCCAGGACGGCTGGCAAAGCGCGATCTTCAGAAGCCTCATCCGGCCCGAGTCGCTTTTCTTCTCCTTCGCCGCGAGCATCACGCAGCCGATTTTCGACGGCGGCAACCTTTTGGGCAATCTCGAACAGCAAAAAGGCCGGCAGGAAGAATTGCTGCAGACCTATCGGAAGAGCGTGCTGCAGGCATTCTCCGACGTCGATCAGGCGCTGATCGCAATAAAGCAGCAAAGCGAATTCGCGCGCCTGCAGGCGAAAGTCGTAGAGGCGTCCCGCCGCGCGTTCGAGATCGCGGAAACGCGGCTGCGCGAAGGCACCGTCGATCTCGTCACCGTCCTGCAGACGCAACAAACGCTCTATCAAGCGGTTGACGCGCTGGTGCAGGCGCGCCTCTCGCGTTTGCAAGCGATCGTTAGCCTTTATCAGGCGCTGGGGGGCGGCTGGCCGCCGCGCGACGACGAAATCGTGGCGGCCACGAACGGTTACATATGGAGCGGCATTCCCGTGCCGGCGCCGAAAGAATGACGAAAGACCGCCGTTACATTGCCTATGGATTGTTCGCGATCGTTCTCCTCGCGATCGGTGCTGCCCTTTATATGCAGGGCGGCGGCGAGGAGCATCAGTCGCGCCGCGGACGGCGCTTCGGACCGGCCACCGGGCCGATTCCTGTGCTCGTAGCTGAAGCGCAGACGATGAACGTTCCGGTTTATCTCGACGGTGTCGGCACCACGAAGGCGCTGAACACCGTCACCGTGCTTCCGCAGGTCGACGGCAAGCTCACCAAGGTTTTGTTCAACGAAGGCCAGAACGTGCCGAAAGGTTATGTGCTCGCGGAGATCGATCCCGCGACGTATCAAGCGGCTTACGATCAGGCGGTGGCGAAAAAAGCGCAGGACGAGGCGCAGCTCGCGAATGCCAAGATCGATCGGGAGCGTTATACGCGGCTCGCCGCGACGAATGCCGCGACCAAGCAGCAGGCCGACACGCAAAAGGCGCTGGTTGATCAGTTGACCGCGCAGGTGAAGCAGGATCAGGCGGCGATCGACAGCGCTGCGGCGACGCTCGGCTACACGAAGATCGTCGCGCCGATTGCCGGGCGCACCGGCATCCGCAACATCGACGAAGGCAACATCGTGCGCGCATCCGACACGACCGGCATCGTCACGCTCACGCAAATCCAGCCGATCTCGGTTCTGTTCACGCTGCCGCAGCAGGATCTTGCGCGGGTGAACAAGGCGTTTTCGCAAGGGCCGCTCACGGTTGAAACGCTCGCTCCCGACAATGTCAGCGTCACCGACCGCGGCAAGCTGCAGGTCGTCGACAATCAGGTCGACCAGACGACCGGCACGGTGAAGCTCAAAGCCGAATTTCCGAATCCGAACCTGCAGCTCTGGCCGGGACAGTTCGTCAATGTGCAGCTCTTGATCGATACGCTAAAGGACGCGGTCGTCGTGCCGACCGCCGCCGTGCAGCGCGGGCCGCAGGGAACATTCGTATATGTCGCGGCCGCCGATAAAGTTGCGGTCCGCACCGTCACCGTCACGCAGCAGGACGACACCCGCGTTGTGATCGCGACCGGCCTCGCGGCGGGTGACAAGGTCGTGACTTCCGGTTTCGCACAGCTCACCGACGGGGCCGAGATTGCGATCAGCACGCCGCAAAACGCGGACACATCGGGGGAAAAGAAGAAGCGGGGAGAAGGAAAGCGCAAGCGTTCGGAGAACCAATAAATGAACGTCTCCGCACCATTCATTCGGCGGCCGATCGCGACCTCGCTTCTCGGCTTCGCGGTGCTTTTGGGCGGCGTTCTCGGCTATTCGTGGCTTTCGGTTTCCGCGCTCCCGCAGGTCGATTTCCCGACCATTCAAGTCACGACGCAGCTTCCCGGCGCCAATCCCGACACGGTCGCGTCGCTCATTACCGCGCCGCTCGAGCGGCAATTTGGGCAGATCCCGGCGCTCGCCAACATGATCTCGTCGAGCTCGTTCGGGATTTCGCAGATCACGCTGCAGTTCGATCTCGACCGCGACATCGATGGCGCGGCACAGGACGTGCAGGCGGCGATCAATGCCGCAGGCTCGGCGCTGCCAAGAAATCTTCCCTATCCGCCGGTCTATTCGAAAGTGAATCCGGCGGACACGGCCGTTCTCACCGTCGCGCTTACGTCCGACACGGTTTCGATCCGCGCATTAAGCGATCTTGCCGACACGCTGCTCGCGCAGCGGCTCGCGGAAGTGAACGGCGTCGGCCATGTTTCGGTGCAGGGCGGCGTGCGGCCCGCGATCCGCATTCAAGCCGATCTTTCGCGGCTCGCCGCCTACGGCCTCGGCTTGCAGAATGTGCTTACCGCCATTCAGGGCGCGAATGTCGCCGGCCCGAAGGGCTCGCTCGACGGCCGCCATCAGGCTTACGCCATCGGCGCGAACGACCAGATCACGCAGGCGAACGACTATAAGGACGTCGTTGTCACGTATAAGAACGGCGCGCCGGTGCTGTTGAAAGACGTCGCGAATGTCATCGACGGTCTCGAAAACGAGAAGGTCGCCGCCTGGTATCGAGGCCAGCCCGCGGTGGTGATCGACATCCAGCGCCAGCCCGGCGCGAACGTGATCGACACGGTCGAGCGCATCAAGCGCGAATTCCCGCGGCTGCAGCGCGCAATGCCCGCGGGGGTGAAGCTCACCGTCGTCTCCGACCGCACCGAGACGATCCGCGCGTCCGTTCACGACGTGCAGTTCACGCTCGTCTTGTCGGTATTCCTCGTCGTGCTCGTGGTGCTGATTTTCCTCCGCACGATCCGCGCGACGATCATCGCGGGCGTGGCACTCCCGCTCTCGCTGATCGCGACCTTCGGCGTGATGTGGTTCTGCGGATTTTCGCTCGACAATCTGTCGCTGATGGCGCTCACCATCGGGACCGGTTTCGTCGTCGACGATGCGATCGTGATGATCGAGAACATCGTCCGCCACATGGAGGAGGGCGAAAACCCCTTTGAAGCCGCGCTTTCCGGCGCACGCGAGATCGGATTTACGGTTATCTCTCTAACTGTCTCGCTAATTGCCGTTTTCATTCCGCTTCTCTTCATGACCGGTCTCGTCGGGCGGATGTTCCGCGAATTTGCGCTCACGCTCACGATCGCTGTGGTCGTCTCCGCGATCGTTTCGCTGACACTTACGCCGATGATGTGCAGCCGGCTTCTGCGGCATGTTCCGGAAAAGAAAGAAAATCCGCTCGCGGCGAAATTGAACGCCTTTGTCGACAGAACCGCCGACGCTTACGCCAGAAGCTTGCAATGGGTGCTTGGGCATCAGCGCGAGACCTTGATCGTCACGTTCATCACGCTCGCCGCGACGATCCTGCTCTATGTCGTGACGCCCAAGGGCTTTCTGCCCCAGCAGGATACGGGCCTGATTGCCGCGGTTACCGAAGCCGGGCCGGAAGTTTCCTTCAACGAAATGCAGCGGCTGCAGGGGCTCGTTTCCAGCGCCGTTGCGCGCGATCCTGACGTGACGAACGTCGTCTCGGTCGTCGGCGTGAGCCCCGTCAATCCGACGCCGAATGCGGGCAAGCTCACCATCACGCTCCGCCCGCGCGACGATCGGAACGCGGTCGCAAGCGAAATCATCTCGCGCCTCAAGCGCGCGGTCGCCGACATTCCCGGCATCGTCGTTTACTTCCAGGCGGTGCAGGACGTGCAGATCAGCACGCGCTCGTCGCGCGCGCAGTACCAGTACACGCTTGCGAGCACCGACGCGGACGAAGTGAGCGCCTGGTCGAAGAAGCTCCTCGACCGGCTACGCAATTCGCCGATCCTGCGCGAAGTCGCGTCGGAATCGCAAGATGGCGGCTTGCGCACGAATGTCGTCGTCGACCGCGAAACCGCCGGCCGTCTCGGCGTTTCCATGCAGGGGGTGAACGACACGCTGAACAGCGCTTTCGGCCAGCGGCAGGTATCCACGATCTACGGGCAAGCCAACCAGTATCGCGTCGTGCTCGAAGCGCTGCCGCGTTTCCAGAAGGATTCGAACAGCTTGTCGCGCCTTTATGTCCCCGGCGCGAATGGCGTGCAGGTGCCGCTGATGTCGGTTGCGACGATCGAGCGCACGACGGCGCCGCTCGCGATCGCGCATCAATCGCAGTTTCCTTCGGTGACGCTGAGCTTCAATCTTGCGCCCGACGCTTCGCTCGGCGACGCGGTAAAAGTGATTTTGCGCGCGCAGCGCGAAATCGGCATGCCGAATTCGGTGATCGGCAGCTATTCGGGCGACGCGGCGGAATTCGCAAAATCGCTCGCGGGCGAGCCCTGGCTCATCCTCGCCGCGGTGGTGACGATCTATATCGTGCTCGGCGTTCTCTACGAGAGCGCGATTCACCCGCTCACGATTTTGTCGACGCTGCCTTCGGCCGGCGTCGGCGCGCTGCTCGCGCTCATCCTGCTCGGCTACGATCTTTCGGTCATCGCGCTGATCGGCATCGTGCTCCTCATGGGTATCGTGAAGAAGAACGCGATCATGATGATCGACTTCGCGCTCGAGGCCGAGCGCGAGGAGGGGCTGAATGCGCGCGATTCGATCGTGAAGGCGAGCTTGCTTCGCTTCCGTCCGATCATGATGACGACGCTCGCTGCGCTCTTCGGCGCATTGCCTTTGGCGCTCGAAGGCGGCACCGGCTCGGAGCTCAGGAACCCGCTCGGCATCACCATCGTCGGCGGGCTTCTGCTCTCGCAACTCCTCACGCTCTACACGACGCCGGTGATTTATCTCGCGATGGAGCGCGTGAAGGATCGCTTCTCCTGGCTCACGCCGAAGCCGCCGAAAACGCGCCCGCCGCGCGCAAAAGAGCGGCCGAAATATCGGCCGGAAGCCGCGGAGTAGGCGATGAATTTCTCCGCGCCCTTTATCCGGAGGCCGATCGGCACATCGCTGCTTGCGATCGGGCTCTTGCTGGTCGGCGCCGTCGCCTACGATTTTTTGCCGGTCGCGAGCCTGCCGTCGATCGAATTTCCGACGATTCGCGTTTCCGCTTCGCGGCCCGGCGCCGATCCCGAGACAATGGCCGCGACGGTCGCGGCGCCACTCGAGCGGCGGATCGGCGAAATCGCGGGCGTCACCGAAATGACCTCGACGAGCGCGCTCGGGGTGTCCAACATCACGATCCAGTTTGACCTCGGTCGCAGCATCGACGGCGCCGCGCGCGACGTGCAATCGGCGCTGAACGCGGCGGCGACCGATCTTCCGAGCGATCTGCCGACGCTTCCGCGCTTCCGCAAGGTCAACCCTTCGGCCTCGCCCATTCTTATTCTTGCGCTTACGTCGAAAACCATGACGGCAAGCGCAATCTACGACGTCGCCGATTCCGTAATCGCGCAGCGCATGTCGCAGGTCGAAGGTGTCGCTGAGGTCACCGTTTCCGGCGCCGATCAGCCCGCAATCCGCCTTCGCGTCGATCCCGCGCAACTCGCGGCAATGGGCGTCTCGACCGACGACGTGCGCACGGCCGTCGTCGGCACCAATGCGCTCGGGCCGGTCGGCAATATCGACGGCGGCTGGATCGGCGAATCGATCGCCACCAACGCCCAGCTTCGCACCGTCGAAGGTTACAAGACGCTCGTTGTGAAGACGGTGAACGGCAACGTTATTCGTCTTTCCGACGTCGCGCAGATCCAGAACGCCACAAGAAACAGCCGCTCCGACGCGCGCTTCAACAGCCAGCCGGCGGTGCTTCTGATCGTGACCAAGCAGGCCACCGCCAACGTGATCGAAACGGTCGACGGCATCACGAAGCTTTTGCCGGAGATCCGGCGCTGGATTCCGGCAAGCCTCGAGATTTCGATTCTCTCCGACCGCACGCAGACAATCCGCGCGAGCGTGAACGAGATGCAGTGGACGCTCGCGGGCACGGTCGTGCTCGTCATGCTGGTCGTGTTCGTGTTTTTGCGCCGCCTGTCGGGAACGATCGCGGCCGGCGTCACCGTGCCGCTTTCGCTTGCCGGAACTTGCGGCCTGATGTGGCTCGCCGGCTTCTCGATCGACAATCTTTCCTTGATGGCGCTCGCGGTTTCCGTCGGCTTCGTCGTCGACGACGCGATTGTGATGATCGAGAACTGCTTCAGAAATCTAGAAATGGGAAAATCGCCGCTCCGCTCGGCGCTCGAAGGCGCGAAACAGATCGGTTTCACCGTCATTTCGATTTCCATTTCGCTGATCGCGGCCTTCATTCCGCTCCTTCTGATGGGCGGGATCGTCGGGCGGCTCTTCCGCGAGTTTTCGGTGACGCTCGCCTTTGCGATCATGGTTTCGACCGTGGTGTCGCTCTCATTGACGCCGATGATCTGCGCCTATTTCGTACGCGAGGCGCCGAACCCGGACAGGACGCGCTTCGACCGGATGGTCGAGACGGTGTTCGGCCGCATCCTTCGCATGTATGAGCGGACGCTCACCGCCGTCATTCGCTTTCACACGCTGATGCTGCTCGTGGTGCTGACGACGGTAGGGCTCACGATGCTGCTTTACGTGAAGATTCCAAAAGGCTTCATCCCGCAGGACGACACCGGCCTGATCTACGGCGGCACGCAGGCCTCGACCGATACTTCCTTCAAGGCAATGGTCGGCCTGCAGCAGCAGGCGCTCGACATCGTGCTTGCGGATCCCGCGATCGCGGGCGTCGGCTCTTCGATCGGCACGTCGAGCTTCAACCCTTCGGCCAATCAGGGGCGAATGTTCATCAGCCTGAAGCCGCTCGACGAGCGCGGCGGACTGACGACCGCCGAAGTCATCAACCGCATGCGCGGCAAGCTCTCGAACATTCCGGGCCTGCGCGTGTTTCTGTTTCCGGCCTCGGACGTGCGCGTCGGCGGAAGGCAAAGCCAGTCCAACTACCAGTTCACGGTGTGGGATCCGGATTTTAGCGAGCTGAAGGAATGGTTTCCGAAAATCCTCGAGCGTATCCAGAAACTACCCGGCCTCGTCGACGTGACGACCGACCGCCAGCAGGGCGGCCTGCAGGCGAATGTGGTGATCGACCGCATGGCGGCTTCGCGTCTCAACGTGCCGATCGCGAATATCGACACGGCGCTCAACAACGCCTTCTCGCAGCGGCAGATTTCGCAGATTTACGGCGCGAGAAACCAATATCAGGTGATCCTGGAAGTGGGGTCGCAATACCAGACGGACCCCTCAGACCTCGACCAGATTTACGTCGCGTCGACGACCGGCGCGCAGGTGCCGCTTTCGGCTGTGGCGAAATTCGAGCGCGCGCTTTCGCCGCTCGTGGTGAACCACCAGAAGCAATTCCCCGCGATCACGATCACCTTCGACACTGCGCCCGGCGTCTCGCTGGAAGAAGCCTCCGACACCATCACCCGGGCGGTGAAGGAAATGCATCTGCCCGATTCGCTGCACACCGAATTCG
>Ga0134125_10007161_pt1 | contig 12601 bp, 13 predicted proteins | sample KB31751_FD_96464 | JGI IMG/M metagenome (GOLD analysis project Ga0134125, IMG submission 96464) | Terrestrial soil microbial communities with excess Nitrogen fertilizer from Kellogg Biological Station, Michigan, USA - KB3-175-1 | ecosystem: Environmental > Terrestrial > Soil > Unclassified ... | reverse complement strand
GAATCAAAGGACTGGTTACGAATGGCACTCTGTCCGACAGCGAAGCGATTAGCCTCGCGGTCCATGAGGCTGTAACAGCACTGGTAAACATTTCGGAACTCTGCTGGAAATTCATCTTATATTCGATGGCAGACCGGTTTGACGGCGCAATCCTTTCCTGGGCGCCATCCTCTTTCCATAAAGCTCCGCTGAATGCGAGGCCCGTCGTCGGACGGCCTTCCTGCGATTGATGGTCGATTCATTGGCTGCGGCGGCTGAACGACTCCGCGTACGCCTCGGTGCGCGTATTGATGATCGGGTCATCCGACGCGTCGATGCCGGTCGTCAGATTGGTTGGCAGGAACAGCAACTCGTTCTCAACCTTCTTGGTATCCAGCGCCTTGGTGACCGCGATTTCGCCGAGCTCCACGGTCGGCCGGCTGTCCGGCCAGACCTTGGTGGCATCCGTGACCGGATCATCGGCGGCGGCAAGCTGCACCAGCAGGTGAAACTTCACCGGCCCTTTTTCGAGCGATGCGCGTAGGTTGTCAGCGAGTGCATTCGGCGGCCGCTTCGCCGCCTCCTCGTTGCTCACGTAAGCCGGGCCGCTCTCGGGCACGATGCGGTAGCGGCCGAACTTGCTCGTTCCTTGCGCATTGGTGAATTTGAACGCGTTGACGCCGAAGAACGGCTGCGTGCCGTAACTGACCGCCACGGGCCGCGGCGTGCTGACAAATCGGGCTGCGGCCGGGTGGGCCGACAGGAATTTTTCGACCGGCGTCGGCTTGGGCACGTTGGGTCCGCTTGCGCCGACGGCCTGGAGTAGAGCGAGAAAATCCTCTCCGGTCGCCACCGGAAACCCGTTTGCCGATATGCAGACGATGTCTTGCTCGCTCCCATCGGGGAGATGGAATTTGATCGCCATGCCGCGGACACCGCCCGTCGAAGCGTCGGTGTCGCGCGCATCCGGCACGCCGCCCGCATTTGAAAAGCGAATGACGAGCGGCGTGGGAGCACCCTTGAGAAAGACAGCCGAGCTGAGGGTGTCGGCGCCTTGTGCCGGCGTGAATACGCCTTCAAACACCGCGCCCTTGGTGTGGTTCGCACGAACGCCGGGATGCGCGCCGTAAAGCGCATTCATTTGATCGACAAGCCTGACGCCGAGCGGCTGGTCTTCGGCGGCGGCGCAGGTCGCACCTGCCGCCATCAGTGCCGCCAATGCGATGCCCACGGAAACGCTCTGAAACGATCGCATGGTCATCCTCCCAATCCGCGAAGGGGCGCGTACGGAAAGCTGTTTCAGGCTGGCGAAGAGATCGCGCCCGCTGCGATCAATCTAGACCAAACGGCGCGCCCGATATAGTCGGTTGTCCGGCGACCGTGACGCCGTAGCGCATTGTCGTTCTTCTTCGGGTGGCCGTGTTGACGATCGTTAACTTTCGGAGAGTTTCCCCGCCTCCGATCGGCCGAACAGCGACCGGACCTTGGCCCGTAGCGCGGTCGCCCTGCCCTGATGGGTTGCTAATTTGGCGGATTTTGCTAGCGAAAAGACCGGCCCGACCGCTCGCCGCCGGCGGCTTTGGGCGCTAGGCTGTTCTCCGTATCCAATCGAACCGAGGCCAGGAATTAATGACCGTACGCCTGCATCGCGGCGACCTGCCCGATCTGTCCCGCTACACCACATCGGTCGCGATCGATACCGAGACCATGGGGCTCAACCCGCATCGCGACCGGCTCTGCGTGGTGCAGCTCTCGAACGGTGACGGCAGCGCGGACGTGGTGCAGATTCCGCAAGGCCACACCGAGGCGCCGCATCTGAAGGCGCTGCTCGCCAATCCCGCCATCACCAAGATCTTTCACTACGCCCGCTTCGACATTGCGGTGCTCTACCAGGCCTTCGGGGTGATGCCGCAGCCGCTCTATTGCACCAAGATCGCTTCCCGCCTGACGCGCACCTACACCGATCGCCATGGCCTAAAGGACCTCGTGCGCGAGTTGCTCAACGTCGATTTGTCGAAGCAGCAGCAGTCGTCCGATTGGGGATCGCAGCAGCTTTCCGAGCCGCAGCTCGCCTATGCCGCCTCCGACGTTCTGCATCTGCATGCCTTGCGCGAGCGGCTCGATGCCATGCTGGCGCGCGAGGGGCGCGCGGAACTTGCGCAGGCCTGCTTCCAGTTCCTGCCGACCCGCGCCAAGCTCGACCTGCAGGGCTGGGAGCTCGAGGACATTTTTGCGCATTCGTGAGCGACAGGGTTTCATCTCCCCCAACCGGGAGAGGTGACGCTCGCCCTGTTTCGGTCACAGTCGTTGGTGCAGTTCCCGCCTGCATGATGCGGCAATGCGGGGTACAATGAGCGGCAACCCTCGCCTTCAATCCTCGCCTTTGACCCTCGCTTTGGAGCTGCGGTGAATTCGGTACAAAGCCCCGCCTATCAGACCAGCCTCGAGGCGCGCTTTGCCGTCGCCGCGCGCCACAGCCGGTTGGTACGGGGACTGCGCATTGCCGTGCCGGTCGCGGTGATCCTGTCTTTGGCCTTGGTCGTCGGCATCTCCATTTTCAACCCGTTCCGGATGCTGATGCCCAAACTGCCCCTGGACGTCGGAAATCTCGTGGTGTCAGGCACGAAGATCACCATGGAATCGCCGCACCTGTCGGGCTACACGCCCGATCAGCGTCCCTATGAGCTCTGGGCGAAGACCGCGACCCAGGACATCACCAATCCCGATCGTGTCGAACTGCACACGGTGCGCGCGAAAATGCTGACGGAGGATCGCTCGACCGTGACGCTCGATGCACGCACCGGGCTGTTCGACAACAAGCAGCAGACCATCGATCTGCACAAGGACATCTTCTTGCAGACCACGAGCGGATACGAGGCGCACCTCACTCACGCTTTCGTCGACATGGCGAAAAATACGGTCGACTCCGATCAGCATGTCGACGTGAAGCTCACCAACGGCACGCTCTCCTCCGATCGCATGCATATTTCCGACGGCGGCGCTGTCATACGGTTCGACGGCAATGTCGTGATGCATCTGGACCATCTCGACGCCGAGCAGCCCGAAGCGGCGGATGACAGCACCGGCACGACCCCGGTTGAAGCCGCGCCACCGCCCCCCAGGACCACGCGATCCGCTTCCGGCAAATCTTTTTCGGGCAAGTCTTCTTCCGGCAAGCTCTCCCACGTCAGATGATCCAGATGACCAAGCTCTCGCGGTTCGGCAGCCGAGATCATGATCCGATTAGACGGAATCGGATCATGATCTCATCTCTTTGCTTGAGCATGATCTCCGCGCAAACGCGTTCCGCGTTTGTCGCGAGGGAAAACCGGTTTCCACTTTTCCGGATCATGCTCTTAAGCGCACGGTCCTCGTTGTACGCCCTAGCCGCCTGCTGTGCGCTCTCCTGTGGCGCCGCGTTCGGGGCGAGCTCCGTGCAAGGCGTCCCCAACGCGATGCAGGGCTTTTCGCAAAATCGCGATCAGCCGATCCAGATCGAGGCCGCATCGCTTGAGATGCGCGACAAACAGAAACAGGCGACCTTCTCCGGCAATGTGAAGGTGGTGCAGGGCGACACCACCATGACCTCGAACACGCTCGTGGTGTTCTACGAATCGAGCTCCGACAAAGCGCCCGCCAAAGGCAAAGCGGTCAAGGGCGGCAAGGGCGCGCCGATGCAGTCCGCCACCCCGGGGCCCGGCGGCGCCTCCTCCATCAGGCGGCTGGAGGCGCATGGTCACGTGGTTGTGACCCAGAAGGATCAGGTCGTCACCGGCGAGACCGCCATCTTCGATACCAAAACCAACCTGATCACCATGCTCGGCGGCGTGGTCCTGACCCAGTGCAAGAATGTGCTGCGCGGCGACCGGCTGCTCGTCGACATGACCACCGGTGTCTCGCGGGTGGAATCCGACTCGGGCAGAGTGCAGGGGCTCTTCATCAACCAGTCCGGCCAAAACGGCGGCTGCGCCGGAGCCGGGCAGACCTCTGGGTCCTCTCTGCCCAGCTTTGGGACGAATAAATCGAAGTAATATCAATTGCTTCCGCGATAGGCGGAGGCGGTGCGGTTGAACCTCGCAATATAAGCCTGTATTTGGGGCGGGATGGCCGCCGGCTGCACCGGCCTCGGCGACTACCTTTCCCCGGGGAGAGGTGAACCCGGGCTCGGCCTAATCTCGTCACCTTGTGACTGCTAACCTTGGGTGTGCACTGGGAATTGGGCGCCCATTTGGGCATGCTGAGCGGCGAATCACCGCTGGCGGCGAGCGACGGGCACCTTCAAGAGGCGTAAGGCGAAGCGGGGATGGTGGATTTCTTTGGCATGTTCCGTCGGCGTCCCGCCAAGCAAGGCGGCCGGCCCGGCTTTGCCCGCCCGCGTGGAGACATTACCGCTTTTGCTGACCGCTTCGGCGACATGGTGCCCAGTCCGGTCCGCGACGCCGCGCCGCGTGCGCGCGAGGCGCCGCTTCCAGGCGTAGACATGCCGCGCCCACAACATGCGGAAGTGCCGCAAGCCGCGCGGCCGCGGCGGAAACCGGCAAAACCCGATCCGAAGGGCAATGGCGCAGGGGCGCCGCGCCTGCTGGGGCGGCCGGGTTACCTTGCCGTGCACAGCGTGGAAAAGAGTTTTGGCAGCCGCCAGGTGGTGCGCGGGGTGAGCATCTATGTTCGCCGCGGCGAAGCCGTCGGCCTGTTGGGGCCGAACGGCGCCGGCAAAACCACCGTGTTCTACATGATCACCGGCCTGATCAAGGCGGATCGCGGCGCCATCGAGCTCGACGGTCACGACGTGACCCGGTTGCCGATGTATCAGCGGGCGCGGCTCGGCATCGGCTATCTGCCGCAGGAAGCCTCGATCTTTCGCGGGCTGACAGTCGAACAGAATATCCGCGCCGTGCTCGAAGTGGTCGAGCCCTCGAGGAAGAAGCGCGAAGCCGAACTGGATTCGCTGCTCGACGAATTCCACATCACGCGGCTGCGAAAGACGCCATCGATCGCGCTGTCCGGCGGCGAAAGGCGCCGCGTCGAAATCGCGCGCGCGCTTGCGACCCGCCCCAACTACATGCTGCTGGACGAGCCCTTCGCCGGCATCGATCCGATCGCGGTGGGCGATATTCAGGATCTGGTCCGCCATCTCACCAATCGCGGCATCGGCGTTTTGATCACCGACCACAATGTGCGGGAGACGCTGGGCCTGACCGACCGCGCCTACATCGTCTATGCCGGGGAAATCCTGACCGAGGGCAGCCCAGAGGAGATCGTCAGCGATCCCGATGTCCGCCGACTGTATCTGGGCGAAGAATTCCGACTCTAAAGCGCGATGGGATTAGGGGGAATTGCCATCGCGCTCCAGATTTCTGCTTGAGCAGGATCGTTTCGGAAAACCGCTTCACACTTTGCGCTAACGCGGCCCTCCGGGTCCGGATCATGCCGTGGTTCTTTTTCCATTCGTCAAGCCGTGTACATCAGCCGCAGAGTAAGATAAGCAAGAATCGGACCAAGTTTTGGAACGGTTCTTGCTTCTATGGCGCTGACGCAGAGATTAGAGTTCCGCCAATCGCAGTCGCTGGTGATGACGCCGCAGCTGATGCAGGCGATCAAGCTGCTGCAATTGTCCAATCTCGACCTGTCGGTCTTTGTCGAGGAAGAACTCGAGCGCAACCCCCTGCTCGAGCGAGCCGCTGATGGCAACGAGCCGCCCGTCGCAGGTGAGCCGGTCGAATTTTTTGATTCCGATGCGGAAGGCGGGCCTGAGGATTTCACGCCCGGCCCGTCGGAGGCGTCCGGCGGCGTCGCAGAGGGGTTTGAGCCGGCTCAGGAAGAATGGTTGAGCCGCGATCTCGGCACCCGTGCCGAGATTGAGCAGACGCTCGACACCGGGCTCGACAACGTCTTCTCCGAGGAGCCGGCCGAGGCCGCCGAGCGTCAGGCGCGAGAGGCCGCGCCCAAAGGTCATACCGAATGGGGCGGCGGCGCCTCCAGCGACGAGGAATACAATCTCGAGGCCTTTGTCGCGGCCGAAGTGACCCTGGCCGATCATCTCGCCGAGCAGCTTGCGGTCGCCTTCGCCTCGCCGGCCGAGCGCATGATCGGACAATACCTGATCGATCTTTTGGACGAGGCCGGCTACCTGCCGGTCGATCTCGGCCAGGCGGCGGAGCGGCTGGGCGCGAGGCCGGAAGACGTCGAGGCGGTGCTGGCGGTGCTACAAAAATTCGATCCGCCCGGCATCTGCGCGCGGACTTTGAGCGAATGCCTTGCGATCCAGCTGCGCGAGCTCAACCGGTACGATCCGGCGATGCGGGCACTGGTCGAGCATCTCGATCTGCTCGCCAGGCGCGACATCGTGTCGTTGCGCAAGCTGTGCGGCGTCGATGACGAGGACATCGCCGACATGATCGGCGAGATCCGCCGGCTCGATCCGAAGCCGGGCTTGAGGTTCGGCACCTCGCGCCTGCAGACCATGGTGCCGGACGTCTATGTGCGGCCGGGGCCGGACGGCGGCTGGCAGGTGGAGCTCAACAGCGACACGTTGCCGCGCGTGCTGGTCAACCAGACCTATTACGCCGAGCTGTCGAAGACTACCAAGAAAGACGGCGACAAGTCGTATTTCACCGATTGCCTGCAGAACGCCACCTGGCTCGTGCGCGCGCTCGATCAGCGCGCCCGCACCATCCTCAAAGTCGCGACCGAGATCGTGCGGCAGCAGGACGGCTTCTTCACCCATGGGGTGGCGCACTTGAGGCCGCTCAATCTCAAGGCGGTGGCTGACGCGATCCAGATGCATGAATCGACGGTCTCGCGCGTGACCGCCAACAAATACATGGCAACCAATCGCGGCACCTTCGAGCTGAAATATTTCTTCACGGCCTCGATCGCCTCGGCCGACGGGGGCGAAGCGCATTCGGCGGAAGCGGTGCGCCATCACATCAAGCAGCTGATCGATGCCGAGGACGCCAACGCGATCCTGTCGGACGACAGCATCGTGGAGAAACTGCGTGAAGCGGGTATAGACATCGCACGCCGAACGGTCGCGAAATATCGCGAGGCGATGCGTATCCCCTCCTCCGTGCAACGTCGCCGCGAGAAGCAGAGCGCGCTGGTGCTGCCGAGCTGAAAGTTCCGCGACAAGTTCGCGCAGCAGCCCGCCGGTTCGGGCTGATTGCACCGATTGCAAATCGGGATAGTGTCCCTCCTCCAAGATCGAATCGAGACGACGCAGCGTAAGGGAGACTGCAATGACCCTCCGAATTTCGGGAAAAAGCATCAGCCTCAGCGAGGCGTTGCGCGGCCGCGTCAGCGAGCGCACCGAGGAGGTCTTACGCAAATATTTCGACGGTAATTTTTCCGGCCACATCACTTTGAGCAAGGACGGCATCGGCTTCCGCACCGATTGCGCGTTGCATCTGGATTCCGGGATCACGCTGGAGGCGGATTCCAACGGCCCCGACGCCTATGCCAGCGCCGACCAGGCGCTATTGATGATCGAGAAGCGGCTGCGCCGCTACAAGAGCCGGCTGAAGGACCGCTCTGCCCGCAAGGCCCATGCGGCCTCGGCCGCGATGGCCGAGCTCGACGCGTCGAGCTATGTGATCGAGGCGCCCACGGAAGGTGACGAAGAAATCGTGGGCTACAACCCGGTGATCATCGCCGAGGTAGCCACGTCGCTGAAGCGGCTTTCCGTCAGCGAGGCGGTCTTGGAGCTCGACTTGACCGGCGCCCCCTGCCTGGTGTTTCAGCATGGCGGAAGCGGCCGGGTGAACATCATTTACCGCCGCGCGGACGGCAATATCGGCTGGGTCGACCCGACGGCCGCAAAGCCCTGAAAAACGGTGGCAAATATGACGATTTTGGCGCTCTCTCCACCGTTCATCGTTTTTGAGATGCGGACGCGGGAATCGCGCCCCGGGAGTTGGCACGGCCGTTGCGTTGGGGTAGAAGCCCCCCACATCAGGGGCCGGGGCTAGGGCATCACACCCCTTCCGCTTCAACTTCTTGACGCCGGCCGTTAAAGGCCTATTTCGCAACCTGACGGTCCAAATTTACCGGTCCAATTTACCCTCGGAACGCCCCATGACGATTACCGATCTGGTCGCACCCGAGGCGATTCTCCCGGCATTGAAGGTCAACAGCAAGAAGCAGGCTCTGCAGGAGCTTGCCGCCAAGGCATCGGAACTGACCGGGCAGAATGAGCGGGCCGTTTTCGAGGTCCTTCTGCAGCGCGAGAAGCTTGGCACCACGGCCGTCGGCTATGGTGTCGCGATTCCGCACGGCAAGCTGCCGAAGCTCGAGAAGATCTTCGGCCTGTTCGCCCGCCTGGAGCGCCCGATCGACTTCGAGGCCATGGACGGCCAGCCCGTGGACTTGGTGTTCCTGCTGCTGGCGCCGGAAGGCGCCGGGGCCGACCATCTGAAGGCGCTGGCTCGGATCGCCCGCCTGTTGCGCGACCAGGACATCGCCAAGAAGCTGCGCGCCTCCCGCGACGCCCAGGCGATTTATTCCGTACTCGCGCTGCCGCCGGCGAGCGCGGCGTAAGCTGAATATTCCGCTGTCATCGTCCGGCTTGACCGCCCGCTTTCGCCTTCGCGGGCGATGATCGATCAACTTGACGCGCAGAAATGAAAAACGGCGAGCTGCCTCTGATCTGCCAGAGGCGGCCCGCCGTTGTTGAATTCGTCTCTATACCTTCATACCCTCGCGTCAGTGCACGCTGACGGCCTGCAGCTCGTTGCTCCAGGCGTTGGCGATCGCGGCTTCGCGGGAGTCGGTAAGCATGATCGGCGTACCGTCGGCAGCGTGGAGCGCGAACAGCTTCAATCCCGGCGCGATCTTCGGCGCCTCCGGAAACAGCTCCGGCACGTCCTCGGAGCGGATCTGCTTCACATAGGCGATATGTCCTTCACCCAGGTGGGCCAAAGCCTCCGGGGAAACAGGGGTTTCTGACGCAACGCTACCTACAGTCATGGTCTCGACTCCTTCTGAGCCTCAAGCGGTCGAGTCCGCCACTCGTTCCACATTATTCGTGTTCATTGATAGCGATTGTCTTAACGACCCGTTCCGGCTCAGGCCGGGCGAGGTCGATCGACAAAAGCCCGTTCTTCAAGTCCGCGCCTAGCACGTGCATCCCCTCCGCCAGCACGAAGGTGCGCTGGAAGTGGCGCGCGGCAATGCCGCGGTGGATGTATTGCCGTTGCTTCTCCTCCTGCTGCCGACCACGGATCACGAGCTGGTTTTCCTCAATGGTCACATCAAGTTGGTCGCGGGTAAAACCGGCGACCGCCAGCGTGATGCGCAGCCGTTCGGGCTGGCCGTTGGTACGCTCGCACCTTTCGATATTGTAAGGAGGGTAGCCGTCGGCTCCTTTGACGACGCGGTCGAGCACGCGCTCGATCTCGTCAAATCCCAACAGGAACGGACTGGATAACGATGGAACACGAGACATAGTTTACAAAGTCCTCGCGGAAAGCGACTTTGGTCGCGCGACCAGCAAAAGTGGAAACCGGTTTTGCGTCCGCTCGCGCGACGGTCTTAAGAGTCGCATGATCTGGACGCCGAACCGCCCACACTTCGGCGGATCATGCGTCAGGGCCCTTCCGGCACCCCTTGAGCGGCAATATGGGCATGATCGGAAGCGTGTTCAAGCAGGCCGGGAACCGCCTCCACAGAACGCGCGAATCCTCATCCAAAGCTTGGATTGGGAGTTAGCTCAGCGCGATCCGCTTTCGCCCGTCGGCGCTGAACAGGTGCAGTTTCTCCCGCGCGGCCGCGGCGCGAATGCGTTCGCCGATCGCAGGCCCGCTCTGGCCGGGGATGCGGACCAGGATTTCGCCCGGCGGCAACTCGCCGGGCTTGGCGCTGACAGCGGCGGTACCATTTTGGTCGCTGCGCAGGCCGTAGACATAGGTCTCCGCGCCCACCCGCTCGATCGTCTCCACCGTCAGGTCGAGCGCGATCCCGCCGTCGGGCACCGCGCCGTTAACCCCGCTTGTCATATGCAGGTCCTCGGGCCGAATGCCGAGGATGCCGGCCTCGCTGCCGATGCCGGGCAGGGCGATATCGGCATCGCGCAGCGCGATCAGGTTCATCGGCGGCGCGCCGATAAAGGCCGCGACGAACGTGGTGGCCGGCTTCTCATAAATATCGAGCGGATTGCCGATCTGCTCGACCTGGCCGCCATTCATCACCACCAGAATATCGGCGAGCGTCATCGCCTCGAGCTGGTCGTGGGTGACGTAGATCGATGTGGTGTTGAGCCGGCGCTGCAGCTTGCGAATCTCGACACGCATGGCGATGCGGAGCTTCGCGTCGAGATTCGACAGCGGCTCGTCGAACAGGAACACCTTCGGCTGGCGCACGATGGCGCGGCCCATCGCCACACGCTGGCGCTGGCCGCCGGACAATTGGCCGGGCTTGCGGTCGAGCAGGGCAGCGAGCTCGAGAATGCGCGCCGCTTCCTGCACGCGGGTGTCGATCTCCTTCTTCTCCATCCGGCGGTTGCGCAATCCGTAGGCCATGTTGTTGTAGACGCTCATATGCGGGTAGAGCGCGTAGTTCTGAAACACCATGGCGATGTCGCGGTCGGCGGGCTCGATTTGATTGACCACGCGCCCGCCGATGTCGATCTCGCCGGAGGTCACGGTCTCGAGGCCGGCAATCGTCCTGAGCAGCGTGGACTTGCCGCAGCCGGAGGGCCCGACCAGCACGCAGAACTGGCCGTCACCAACCTCGAAGGTGACACCCTTGATGGCCTCGAAGCCATTGGGATAGGCCTTGCGGACGTTGCGAAGTGCGACGTTAGCCATGGGTAGCCTTACTTCTCCGTCTCGATCAGGCCTTTGACGAACAGGCGTTGCATCAGCACGACCACCGCGACCGGCGGCAACATCGCGAGCACGGCGGTTGCCATCGCGACCGACCATTCCGTGAGCGCGTCATGCACGTCGATGATCTTCTTGATGCCGATGACGATGGTCTGCATGTCGTCGCGGGTCGTGATCAAAAGCGGCCAAAGATACTGATTCCAGCCGTAGATGAAGAGGATCACGAACAGCGCGGCAATGTTGGTCACCGACAGCGGCAAGAGCGTATCGAAGAAGAAGCGGATGGGACCCGCGCCGTCAATCTTGGAGGCTTCGACCAGCTCCTTGGGCACCGTCATGAAGAACTGCCGGAACAACAGCGTTGCGGTGGCCGAGGCGATCAGCGGCAGGATCAGCCCGGCATAGGAATCCAGCATGGAGAGGTCGGAGGTGATCTTGTAGGTCGGGTAGATGCGCACCTCGACCGGCAGCATCAGCGTGATGAAGATGGTCCAGAACGCCGTCATCCGGAACGGGAAGGCGAAGAACACGATGGCATAGGCGGAGATGATGGAGATCGCGATTTTGCCGAATGCGATTCCGAGCGCCATCACGAGGCTCGTCATCATCATGGCGCCCACCGGCTGGTGCGTGGTCTTGCTGCTACCGGCAACGATGGCGTGCCAATAGGTCTCCAGGCCGTGAGTGCCGGGATAGAGCGGCATCTGGCCGTTCGCAATCACCGAGTTGTCGTGGGTCGAGGCAATCACTGCGAGGTAGACCGGGAAGGCGACGACGAGGACACCGGTGAGCAGCACCAGATGCGCCAGCAGATTTCCGAAGCGACGATGCTCGACCATGGTGCTCAGTAATGAACCTTCTTCTCGACATAGCGGAATTGAAACGCGGTGAGCGCGACCACGATCACCATCAGGATCACCGATTGCGCGGCCGAGCCACCGAGATCGACGCCGGCCTTGCCGTCCTGGAACACCTTGTAGACCAGCGTCTGCGTGGCGCCGTTGGGGCCGCCGCCGGTCGCGGTGTCGATGATGCCGAGCGTGTTGAAGAACACGTAGGTGATGTTGATGACGATCAGGAAGAATGTCGTCGGCGACAGCAGTGGAAATATGATGGTCCAGAACCGCCGCATCGGCCGCGCGCCGTCGATTGCGGCCGCCTCTATCACGCTTTTCGGGATCGATTGCAGGCCGGCGAGGAAGAACAGGAAATTGTAGCTGATCTGATTCCACACCGCGACGATGACGACCAGGATCATCGCCTGCGTGCCGTTGAGCACCGGATTCCAGTCGATGCCGGACCGTTGCAGTTCGCGCGCAATCATGCCGAGTCCGGGCTGGAACATGAAGATGAAAAGTACGCTCGCGACGGCGGGGGCCACCGCGTAAGGAATGATCAGGAAGGTGCGGTAGATCTGCACGCCTCTGATGTTGCGGTTCGCCATCACGGCGAGTAAGAGCCCGATCGCCAGCGAAAACACCACGACCAGCGCCGAAAACACGAAGGTGACGCCGATCGCCTGGTAGTATTCGGGCGTCCGCAAGAGGTCGGCGTAGTTCTCGAACCAGACGAACTGGGTCGACAGGCCGAAGGCATCCTGCACCAGGAAGGATTGCCACACCGCCTGCGCCGCCGGCCAGTAGAAGAAGATCAGGGAGATCGCGAGCTGCGGGGCCACCAGCAGAAACGCCAGCAGCTTGCCGGAAAAGATCGCCCTGTTCTCCATGCCGCCCCCGATGCAAGATTGTGGCCGACATGGAACGCGATGTATTCGCGCTCCAGGTCATTATTAACTAGAGCAT
>Ga0134125_10007158_pt1 | contig 12603 bp, 10 predicted proteins | sample KB31751_FD_96464 | JGI IMG/M metagenome (GOLD analysis project Ga0134125, IMG submission 96464) | Terrestrial soil microbial communities with excess Nitrogen fertilizer from Kellogg Biological Station, Michigan, USA - KB3-175-1 | ecosystem: Environmental > Terrestrial > Soil > Unclassified ... | reverse complement strand
GGCAGCAGATCGATCGCAAGCGGCTCGGCGCCATTCCAGTACGATGAAATCTGCAGGATGGCGGGACCCGACAGCCCGCGGTGCGTGATCAGCAGGCTTTCGCGAAACCGGCCCTCGCCGCAGGCGACCTCGGCATCGATCGAGATGCCGGAGAGATCGCCATAGCGCGCGAGCACGTCCGGCGCGAACGCCAACGGTACGAGCGCCGGCCTCGGCGGCACGACGCGCAATCCGAACTGCTGTGCGATCCGGTAACCGAACGGCGTAGCGCCGATCTTCGGTATGGTGAGACCGCCCGTCGCGATGACGATCGACTCGCAACGCACGGTGCCGAACGCTGTCGCGACGGTGAAGCCGTCCTCGTCGCGCGTAACGCCGTCGACTGCGCACGGTATCGACCATTGCACGTTTCCCCGCGCGCATTCCGACTTCAGCATCGCGATGATGTCGTGCGCGGAATCGTTGCAGAAGAGCTGGCCGAGCTTCTTTTCGTGGTAACCGATGCCGTAACGGTCTACGAGATCGACGAAACGCGCTGCCGGGTAGCGCGCGAGCGCCGAACGGCAGAAGTCCGGGTTTTGCGACAGATAGTTTGCCGGCCCCGCATGGATGTTCGTGAAATTGCACCGGCCGCCGCCGGAGATGCGAATCTTCTCGCCCACGACAGGATAGTGCTCGACGAGCAGCACGCGACGACCGCGCTGTCCCGCCTGCGCGGCGCACATCATCCCGGCCGCGCCGGCGCCGATGACGACGACATCGAAACCGGAGCTCAAGGCGATCGACTCATTGCGTATGCGTACCGGCGAGGCGCGCGCCGGTGGACCCGTATCATGGCGTCCATGTTGAACGAAATATCGCGAAACCGCTTTCCCGGCTGCACCTCGAGCGACAGCGGCTCGCCGCCGCTGCCCACGAGCCGCTGACGTGCGCGCTGCGATCACGCGGCAGGACGCGGTTCGCACCGCCCTCGACTGGTTCGACGCCGGCTACTTCCGGGAAGAACTCGCTCGCCGGGTCGCTTATCGAACCGAAAGCCAGCGCGATGACGCCGCCGACGTCCTTCTCGCGTACCTCGAACGGGAAATCGGCCCGTCGCTCGCCGCATTGGGGTTTGGCTGGCGTCTCCTCGATAATCCGAATGGCGGCGTTCCGTTCCTGTTCGCCGAGCGGCACGAGGATGCGAACCGCCCGACCGTCCTGACCTACGGCCATGGCGACGTCGTGCAGGGCTACGACGCGCAATGGCGTGCGGGACTCTCGCCGTGGAACATGGTGGTCGAAGGCGATCGCTGGTACGGGCGCGGCACCGCCGACAACAAGGGACAGCACAGCATCAATTTCGCGGCGCTTGCGCGCGTGCTCGCCGCACGCGGGGCGCTGGGCTTCAACGCGAAAGTGCTGCTGGAGATGGGCGAGGAAACCGGTTCCCCCGGACTGCGCGCCGTATGCGAGCGCGAGCGCAACCTGCTTGCCGCCGACGTGCTGATCGCCTCGGACGGTCCACGGCTCGCGGCGCAGCGCCCGACGCTTTTCCTCGGTTCGCGCGGCGCATTCAACTTCGATCTCACGGTCGATCTGCGCGATGGCGCGCATCACTCGGGCAACTGGGGCGGACTGCTCGCCAATGCGGGGACGCTGCTCGCGAACGCCATTGCCTCGCTGGTGGATCATCGGGGCTCTATCCTGGTGCCGCAATTGCGTCCGCCGCCGATTCCCGAGTCGGTGCGTCGCGCGCTGGGGAGCATCGAGCCGGGCGAACCCGGAGGTCCCGCGATCGACCCCGACTGGGGTGAAGCCGGCCTCACGCCGGCCGAGCGGGTATTCGCCTGGAATACGATCGAGGTCCTTGCATTTCGCACCGGCAATTCCGACCATCCGGTCAATGCGATCCCACCGCGTGCGATCGCGCATATGCAGGTGCGCTTTGTCGTCGGCTGCGATCACACGACATTCGTGTCGGCCATCCGGGCGCACCTCGATGTGCGCGGCTACGCCGCGGTTCGCGTGGCGCCGGCGCGAGACGAGCCGATGCGCGCCACGCGGCTCGATCCTGCGCACCCGTGGGTACGCCGCGTGGCCGATTCGGTGGCGCGCACGACCGGCACGCGACCGGCCATCCTTCCCAACATCGGCGGTTCGTTGCCCAACGATTGCTTTGCCGACGTACTGCACTTGCCGACCGTCTGGATTCCGCATTCGTATCCGGCGTGCTCCCAGCATGCGGCCAATGAGCATCTGCTGGGATCGGTCGCGCGCGAAGGCCTGGCGATCATGACCGGTCTGTATTTCGACCTGGGCGCGGACGGAGCGATGCGTTGACTACCGACGAAGCCTGATGCGGAGACTGGCATGAGCGAACACGTCGGGAATCATCGGCACGATGCGGTGATGCCTGTCGCAGGCAAAGCGGTCGATCCCGTTTGCGGCATGCAGGTGGATGTCGATTCGCCTCACCGGTATTCGTTTGAGGGACGCGAATATCGATTCTGTTGCAAGCGCTGCCGCGAGCGATTCGAGGCGGAGCCGGCGAGATACGCGCACGCCGGCAAAACTCAAGGGGTCGGAGTCGTTGAACCGCCCGGCACGATCTACATCTGTCCAATGCATCCGCAGATCCGCCAGCCGACACCGGGCACCTGCCCGATCTGCGGCATGGCGCTCGAGCCCGAGATGCCATCGCTCGAAGCGGACAGGAGCCCGGAACTGGAGGCATTTACCCATCGGTTCTGGTGGACGCTGCCGCTCAGCATTCTCGGCGTCGCGCTCGCGATGGGTGGCCACCGATTCATGCCGCTTGCGCCGCAATCGATGTCATGGCTCGAGCTCGTGCTGGCGACGCCCGTCGTGCTGTGGGGAGGATGGCCGTTCTTCGTTCGCTGTCTGAGCTCCATTCGCACTCGCAATCCGAACATGTGGACGCTGATCGGCATCGGTGTCGCGGCGGCGTACGTGTACAGCCTGCTCGCGACGATCTCGCCGCAACTGTTTCCCGACGCCTTTCGGGAAGGCGGCCGGGTCGCCGTGTACTTCGAAGCGGCATCGGTCATCGTCTCGCTGACGCTGTTGGGACAGATGCTGGAGCTGCGTGCCCGCTCGCAGACATCCAATGCGATCCGGTCACTGCTCGGATTGCAGCCGAAGACCGCACGGCGTATCGCGCAAGGCGGTGGCGAGGAAGACATTCCGCTGACCCACGTTCATATCGGCGACATCCTGCGCGTGCGTCCCGGCGAAAAGGTGCCCGTCGACGGCGTCGTGACCGAAGGACGGTCGAGCGTCGACGAATCGATGCTGACCGGCGAGCCGATCCCGGTCGAGAAGCTCGCCGGTGCGCGGGTCATCGGCGCGACGATCAACGGCACGGGCAGTCTTGTCATGCGCGCCGAGAAGATCGGATCGCAGACCGTTCTTGCGCAGATCGTGCAAATGGTTGCGCAGGCGCAACGCAGTCGCGCACCGATGCAACGCTTCGCCGACCGGGTCGCGCGCTATTTCGTACTCGTCGTACTCGGGGTGGCGATCCTCACCGCCCTCGTCTGGTGGCTCTTCGGGCCCGAGCCGCGGGGTGTGTACGCCGTGCTCAATGCAGTGGCGGTATTGATCATTGCCTGTCCCTGCGCGCTCGGACTTGCGACGCCGATGTCGGTCATGGTGGCGAGCGGCCGCGCTGCGACGAGCGGTGTCCTGTTCCGCGACGCCGAGGCGCTCGAGACACTACGCCGAATCGACACGCTGATCGTGGACAAAACCGGCACGCTGACCCTCGGTCGACCCGTGTTCGCAACGGCCCTCGCCGTGGCGCCCCTCAGCGAAGACGACGTGCTCCGTGTTGCCGCCAGCATCGATCAGGGCAGCGAGCATCCGCTGGCCAATGCGATCGTCGATGCGGCACGCGCCCGCAAGCTGACGCTCGCCAAAGCGGAGTCTTTCGAATCCGCCACCGGCATGGGCGTTCGGGGCAAGGTCGACGGACACGACGTGGCGCTTGGCAACGCTGCACTGATGCGCGATGCCGGCGCCGATGCTGCACCCGTTGCCGCGGATGCCGATCGCTTGCGCGCGGCCGGGGCAAGTGTCGTCTATCTGGCGGTCGACGGCGGTCTCGCCGGGATGCTCGCGGTGAGCGATCCGGTCAAGGAGACGACCAAAGGCGCTATCGAAGCGCTGCATCAGGCGGGCATTCGTATCGTCATGGCGACGGGTGACGGAATGGCCACTGCGCAAGCGGTCGCGCGTCAACTTGGCATCGACGAGATCCATGCCGACTTGCGTCCGCAGGACAAGACGGATCTCGTGGCGCGGCTGCAGTCCGAGGGACGACGCGTGGCCATGGCCGGTGATGGCATCAACGATGCGCCCGCACTCGCCCGCGCCGACGTCGGCATCGCGATGGGTACCGGAACCGACGTGGCGATGCAAAGCGCTCAGGTAACGCTCGTCAAGGGCGATCTGCGCAGCGTCGCCCGCGCGCGCCTGCTTTCGGAAGCCACGGTCCGAAACATGTCCCAGAATCTGCTGTTCGCGCTGGTCTACAACTCCATCGGCGTGCCCGTCGCAGCAGGAGTGCTATACCCGTTCTTCGGCATCCTGCTGTCGCCGCTCATCGCCGCCGCGGCGATGTCGTTGAGCTCGTTCTCGGTCGTGAGCAATGCGCTTCGATTGCGCGCCGCGTGAACGCATCGCCAATGTCTCCCGATGCGTCACTTGCGTACGTGCACGATGCCGGCCATGTACGGATGCACGGTGCAGATATAGCTGAAGTCGCCCTCGCTTCCGAACGTGTGCTCGAACTTGTCGTCGGTATCGAGCCCTTTCGAGGCAAAACTCTTGTCGTTGCTCGTTACGGTATGCGGCGTTTCATCGCGATTCGTCCAGACAACCCGGGTGCCGGGCGCAACCGTCAGGTCCTTCGGCGCAAAGGTGAACTTCGTGATGGCGACATCGATCGTCGCCGCCGGTGAAGCCGCCGCCGCGTCCGGCGCGGGCATCGCGAAGGCTGCACAGAGTGCCAGCGCGAGCGCAGCGCTACCTTGCAGCAGACGGGTGGTGGCGCGGGAAAAGACGCACCTCATGGCGCTCTCCTTGTTCGGAATGAGGGAAGGTACGGGTCAGTGATCGAGCGGCGTATCGAGCAGCGCAAGCTCATGTCGCCCGGGCACGATGCTGACCTTGCGCGTGCCGAGCAGCTTGCCGAGCTCGCCCGCGGGGACTGTTACCGGACCGGGCTCGCCGATGCCGGCCTGTCCCGGCGTGGGCAGCGGGTAGGCAAGCGACATCGCGGTGTGCAGCGCGACGTTGCCTTCGACCTTCTGCAGCACTTGATGAATATGTCCGTTCAGGACCGTGACCGATCCGTACGGACGCAGGAGCGCTATCGCCTCCGCCGAATCGGCCGTGCCCCAGCCCCACGGCTCCCAGATCGTCCACAGCGGAATATGGGCGAGCATCACGATCGGCGTCGAGTGCGAGACGCGAGAGAGATCGTCTTTCAGCCATGCGATCTGTTCGTCGCCAAGTGCCGCCATCGTACCCAGCTTGAAGTTGAGCACGTTGTTCAAGCCAACGAAATGCACGCCGGCGTGATCGAAGCTGTACCACGACTTGCCATTGCCGTCGTGATCGAAAAACCTGAGATAGCCGGTTGCACCGTCATCGATCGTGTCGTGTTCGCCCGGTATCGTGTGCACGCGATCGACACGGATTTCCTGGAGCACCTCGCGCGCCTTGCCGAACTCCTCGGGTTTCGACAAGTGGCTCACGTCGCCGGTGTGCACGACGAAAGCAGGCGCGTCCGGCAGCCCGTTGATGTCCGCAATCGCGCGACGCAGGCTGCCGACGACGTCGGGATTGGCATCCTTGCGAAACCCGATGTGCGTGTCGCTGATCTGCACGAATGTCAGCGCGTTCTTTTCGGCTGCTGCCGGCGTGCCCTTGCCGGTCGCACCGAGCGCGCGCGGCACGCCACCGGCAACTGTCCAGACAACGGCGGCGCCGGTCCAGGTGGCGAGGCAACTCAATGCCTGGCGGCGGGTAAACCTTTGGCCGGGGTCGGTGGGGTCGCGCATTGAAGCCTCCTTGTCGTCACACGGCGGGAATGCCTGTACCGTGTCCTATCGACAAAGGCGTGCGTTTATTCCCGACGCGTCGATTCCGTCGACGTTAATGCTCTTTGGAGAACCCGCATGGACCGCCGATTCAATCGCCGTTGGACGATAGCCGCGCTGGCTACTGTGTCGTTGCTGGCATGGAGCGGGGCCGGGTGGAGCGCGGGCGATCCGGCACGCGGCGCAACCCTCTTTGCAGCGTGCCGCGCTTGTCACTCCACAATGCCCGGGGAACAGATGACAGGACCCAGCCTCGCGAAGATTTGGCGCCGGAAAGCGGGAACGGTCCCGGGCTTCGACCGCTATTCCGAATCAATGAAGCGCGCCAACATCGTGTGGGATGAGGCGACGCTCGACGCATGGCTCACGGACCCGGAACGCTTCATCGCGGGCACGAGCATGACGTTCCCCGGTTTGCGCGACAGCCAGAGCCGGCAGGATGTCATCGCCTATCTGAGGGCCGTCTCCGATGGCAGGGCCCCTTCGGCCGCCAAAGGCAATGGCGGAATGATGATGAACATGCAGCCCGCTCGCGACGATCTGAAAAAGGCGCCGCCGGCAGGACAGGTGACCGCGATCACCCACTGCCGCGATTCGTACACGGTGAAGACTGCGGACGGCAAGGTCAACAAGGCGTGGGAGTTCAACCTGCGCTTCAAGACGGATTCGAGCGCGCTCGGGCCCGCGCCGGGAAAGCCGGTGATCGTCGGCGCCGGCATGCAGGGCGACCGCGCTTCGGTCGTATTTGCCAAACCCGCGGAAATCAGTGCGTTCGTCAAGGAGTCGTGCCCATGAACAACGCCGATACGAAATCGCATTGTGAAAGGATTTACCGGAACGGAACGCCGATCGGCGGTGCGGTGTCGTAGATGCGCGGCGCGGGGCGTGCCACGGTGCGCTGCTAGAATCCGCAGTCCCCACCCGGCTCATGTACGACAACGGTGTGAACGATGCTGGCCGCGAACCATCACCGCAACTCATTGCGACACAAAGCCGCGCTTGCCGTACTGGGCGTGGTCGTGATCGGCGCAGCGTTTGTCGGCGTGCGGCATTTTGCCGAACTCCCGGTGCCGTCGGCGTCGTCCGCGCAAGACGCGCCGACATTGGGCTTCATGCCGCTCGCCTCGCCGCGCGCGCTCGCGGACATCGCGTTCGAGGATGCAGACGGCAACAAGCGAACATCGGCGCAATTCCGCGGAAAGGCGGTACTCCTCAACGTCTGGGCGACGTGGTGTGGACCCTGTCGCAAGGAAATGCCCGCGCTTGACCGTTTGCAGGCGAAACTGGGCAGTGACGATTTCCAGGTGGTCGCGCTCTCGATCGATCGCGGCGGCGTGGCGGCAGTCAAGAGCTTCTACGATGAAATCGACGTTCGGTCACTTGGCATTTATGTCGATTCCACGACGGATGCTCAGGCCAGGCTCGGCGTCGTCGGCGTCCCGACAACGTTGCTCATCGACCGCGAGGGGCGCGAAGTCGCTCGCTACACGGGTCCCGCCGACTGGGATGGTCCGAGTGTCGCCGCAACGATCCAGCGCTATCTGCCGCCGCGCAAACTGCCCTCCCATGATTCCGGACGCGGCAAGCCGAGCCTGCCGCAATGAATCCGGTCTACGCCGGCATCGCGATCGCCGGCTGGTTCCTGGTCCTGTTTTTCATCGAACGCAAGCTGCCGTTGCGCGAGCGTCGGCAGGCCTTGCCGCGGCGCCTCGTCGTCAACCTGATCGTATCTGCGCTTGCGATCGGCGTCGCCGTTACCGTGGTCCGGCCGGCGGCAACCCTGGCCATGCAAACGGTCGAAGGCTCCCGCTTCGGCTTGCTGCAATGGGTTGCGCTGCCGCCCATCGTTGCATTCATCGCCGGGGTATTGCTGCTGGACCTGAGTTTCTATGGCTGGCACCTGGCCAATCATCGACTGCCGTTCCTCTGGCGTTTTCACGTGGTGCATCACATCGATCCGGATCTCGATGTGTCGAGTGCATTCCGCTTTCATTTCGGCGAGGTTGCGCTGTCGGCGGGATTTCGCGTCGTGCAGATCCTGCTGATCGGCGCCTCGCCGCTGACCATCGCCATCTACGAGCTCGTGTTTCAGGCGAATACGCTCTTTCAGCACAGCAACGTGCGCCTGCCGATTCGCATCGAGCGCTTCCTGAATCGCGTGCTGGTCACCCCGCGCATGCACGGCATCCACCACTCGATCGTCCGCCGCGAGGACATGTCGAATTTCTCGGTCGTCTTCGCATGGTGGGACCGGCTCCTTCGGACATTGCGCCTCAATGTTCCGCAGCAGGGCATCGTCATCGGCATTCCGGCCTATGATGCCGGCCGGGACAATGCGACGGCCGCGCTGTTGCTACTGCCGTTCCATGCGCAGCCTGACGCCTGGCGACGGCCCGATGGGACGCATCCGGCAAGGGACGAGCGAACGGTCAGCGCGCCGTTGACGTTCCTCGCGGCATGATGGACGCATCGGGCATCGGCCTCGCCACCGCGTTCGTCGCCGGCATCGTGTCGTTTCTGTCGCCGTGCGTGCTTCCCGTGGTGCCCGGATACGTTTCGTACATCGCCGGACAGGCGGGACAGGGCACGGACGCCGCGATCGACATGCGTCGCCGGATCACCGCGCTGACGCTGAGCGCGTTTTTCGTGCTCGGGTTCGGCACGGTGTTCGTCATTCTCGGCGCCAGCGCGACGGCGATCGGCCAGCTCTTCCTGCGCTATCGCTACGAGGCTAATATCGTCGGCGGGATCGTCGTCATCGCGTTCGGGCTCGCGATGCTCGGGCTGCTGCGCGTGAACTGGATGCAGCGCGACTTTCGCCTCCATCCCCGCCTCGCCGGTGGCCACCCGGTGACGGCGTTCGTGCTTGGCATCGCGTTCGGCTTCGGCTGGACGCCGTGCATCGGCCCCGTCCTCGGCGCCATTCTCACCGTGAGCGCCGTGCAGACGTCGCTGCAGGGAAGCATCGGCCTGCTCACGGCGTATGCGCTCGGTCTTGGCGTCCCGTTCCTGCTGGCCGCGCTCTTCATGCGCGAGCTGCTCGAGCGCACCAGGGCGTTGCGCCGCGCCGGCCGATCGCTGCAGTTCGCGGCGGGCATCGTCATGATCCTGTTCGGCATTGCAATGGTGACCGGCGAGGTGACGACTTTTTCCTACTGGTTGCTGGAGAAGTTTCCGGTATTGGGCCGGATCGGTTGACGCGACGTCAGTTGCCGGCGTCGCGGCTCACCTCGATTCCCAATGCGTCATCGACCAGTCGATTCACCTCGGCCGCTTCGCGCAAGGGATCGAACAGCACTGCCCGCATCTCGCACTGGCTGCGCAGTTGCGCGAGCAAGGCCGCGTCGCGTGAAAGACGTTCGAGCAGCTGCGCAAGCTCCCGGTCGTCTCCCGGCGTGAAGTAGCCCGCATAATCGCGGCCGAGCATGCCGACGTTGCCGTGGATCCGACTCGCGACAACCGGCACGCCGCAGGTCAGCGCCTCGGTAATTACATTGGCGCCGCCCTCGATGACGCTCGAGACGAGCATCGCTTCCGCATCACGAATGCGGCGCCGCGTTTCGCCATGCGGCCGGCCGCCGAGCCAGCGATAACGTTGCACCGAAGGCCACGCGCGGTTCTGCAGCGCATTGGCGGAGCGCGCGTACTCGTCGCTCAACGCTTCACCGACGTGGATGACGCGCACGCGCGAATCCGCCGACAGCCGTTCGAGCGCGCGCATCGGCGTCAGCGGATCCTTTTCCGCCCGCATGTGACCCACGAGGATGACGTCGAACGTTCGCCGGCGTGCGACACCGGGCTCGAGCGGCGGCGCCGACTGGTAGATCACGCGGCATTTGCGCCGATATTGCGGATCGAGCATGTCGAGCGCCGCTTCCTGCAGCACGACGAGATGCGTCGCCAAGTCGAGGGAATGGCGGGCTGCCGCGTCGCTGGCGATGTCGCGATAAAGATCGGTGCCGGTCAACACGAGCACGCGAGCACGCTCCGGATACGCTTGGGCAAACGCCTCGATGGCGACGGCCGAGCGCCGCGCGTGCAGCGCGATCAGCATCGCGGGCGGCGACCGGATGCTCCATTCGGCGCAGACGGCGGCGTCGAATCGACGGCGCAGGAAGCGCGACCAGCGCTGCGCCGTGCGCCAGTTGCCGTTGTTCGCGCCGCGCAGCGCCGGGCTGATAATGACTACCTTGGTCCGGGAGGCACGCATCGATGCACACCGAAGGGATCGCCGCGAGAAGCGCCGGCAAGGCCGATCTCGAACGCGCGCTGATTGATGCGCGCGAATACACGTTGTCGGTTCTGGCGGACCTCACACCCGAGCAATGGCAGGTGCCGCATCACCCCGGGATCAACCCGCCGCGCTGGGAATTCGCCCATATCGCCTGGTTCACCGAATGGTGGGTGCTGCGCGAGGCGCACTGGAACGCCCGCGACGAGCTGGTCACGCCCTTGCCATCCCTTCTCGCGGGCGCGGATCAATGGTTCGACTCGGGCCGCATTGCACACGCCGACCGCTGGACGCTCGATTATCCGCTGTTGCCCGAGTTGCGCGATTATGCGCGGGCGGTGCTCGAGGCTGTGCTCGCCAGGCTCTCCACCGGCGATGGCCGCGAGCTGTACGCCTTCCGCCTGGCGCTGTTCCACGAGGACATGCATGCGGAGGCGCTGATCTACATGCATCAGACGCTCGATTATCCGCCGCCGTTCGCGCTCAGCGTTCCGGCGCTGTCGACGGCGAACGACGACGTCGAAATTCCGGCAGGCGTTTTCGTGCACGGCTCGCGGCGGGACGACGGCTTCGTATTCGACAACGAGAAGTGGGCAAGCGAGATTGCGCTGCCGGCAACGCGCATCGCGCGCCAATGCGTCAGCAACGCCGCGTATGCCGAGTTCGTCGAAGCAGGCGGCTATCGCGAGCCGCGCTGGTGGTCCGACGAAGGCCGCGCCTGGCTCGACGAAACACGTCATGCGCAGCCAGCGCGCTGGCGGAAAGCGGATGGCACCTGGATGCATCGCTGGTTCGGACGCTGGGAGGCGGTACCGCTCGATCGTCCGGTTTGCCACGTGAATGCCTTTGAGGCCGAGGCTTATTGCCATTGGGCCGGTCGCCGCTTGCCGGCGGAGGCCGAATGGGAGCGCGCCGCGACACTGGGCGCCATCGACTGGGGCGGCTCGGTATGGGAATGGATGGCGGATGCCTTCGCGCCGTATCCCGGATTTTCACCCGACGCGTATCGCGATTATTCGCAGCCGTGGTTTCACACGCATCGCAGCGTGCGCGGCGGCTCGTTCGTCACCCGGCCGCGCATGCACCATCCGCGCTACCGAAACTTCTACCTGCCGCATCGCAACGATATTTTCGTGGGCTTCCGGACCTGCGCTCGCGACGCGTCTTGAGGTCGCACGTTCCATGATCCGATTCCCGGGGAGTGAATCATGAAAGCGGATTACGACGTTTTCATCATCGGCGCGGGCCAAGCCGGGCCGCCCCTGGCGCGCGCACTCGCCCATGCGGGCCAACGCGTTGCACTGGCGGAGCGCAAGCACCTCGGCGGATCGTGCGTGAATTTCGGTTGCACGCCGACGAAGGCGGCTTTCGCCTCGGCGCGCGTCGCGCACGTTGCGCGCCACGCCGGCGAATACGGCATTCGCATTCCATCGATCGGTGTCGATTTCAAGGCGGTGCTGGAGCGGGCGAAAGGGATCGTTGCACAGTCCGTTGCACACCTCGAGCGGCTGTTTCAGGATACCGACGGCCTTACGCTCATGCGCGAACACGCTCGCCTCGCCGGGCGCGACGGCGACGGTTTCACGGTTACCGTCGGCGGGCAACGGCTCACCGCGGGCCGCATCGTTCTGGATACTGGCAACCGGAGTCGCATTCCGGCGATCGAAGGCGTCGACGCCGTCCCGTTCATCGATGCCGATCACTGGCTCGAGCACGACGCGTTGCCGCACCACCTCCTGATCGTCGGTGCAGGGTACGTCGGGCTGGAGATGAGCCAGTTCTATCGCCGTATGGGCGCCCAAGTCACCGTCGTGCACACGGCGGACCAAATCGCCGAGCATGAAGATCGCGACGTCGCCGAAGCGTTGCAACGCGTACTCGAAGCCGAAGGCATTCGCTTCATGCTAGGTCACCGCGCCAAGCGCTTCGGCAAAACCGCGACAGGCGTGAGGACGACGCTCGAGGTCGGCGGCAAGGAACACGTGATCGAATCGTCGCATCTCTTCCTTGCCACCGGCCGCAAGCCGAATACCGATGACCTCGGTCTCGATACCGTCGGCGTCAACGTCTCGGACAACGGGATTGTCGAGGTGAATGAGCGGCTCGCCACGAGCGCTGCGGGCATCTGGGCCGTCGGCGACATCCGAGGCGGACCGATGTTCACGCACACGTCCTGGGACGATTACCGCATCCTGGCGTCGCAATTCCTCGGCGACGGAACACGCACGACCGATCGGATCGTACCGTATGCCGTCTTCACCGATC
>Ga0134125_10007157_pt1 | contig 12604 bp, 11 predicted proteins | sample KB31751_FD_96464 | JGI IMG/M metagenome (GOLD analysis project Ga0134125, IMG submission 96464) | Terrestrial soil microbial communities with excess Nitrogen fertilizer from Kellogg Biological Station, Michigan, USA - KB3-175-1 | ecosystem: Environmental > Terrestrial > Soil > Unclassified ... | reverse complement strand
TAGAGATACTGCGGGCAGGTCTCGGCAAAGATCCGCAGGCCTCGCCCATGCGCCCAACGGATCTGTTCGATGGCCTCGCTGCCCGACACGTGGACAATGAGGATCGGCACATCCGCGAGCTCCGAGAAGGTGATCGCCCGATGTGTGGCCTCGCGCTCCACGGCCTGCGGCCGCGATACGGCATGGTACTTTGGCGCAATGTGGCCGTTGCCCGTCAGGCGGTCCGTCAGCCAGCCGATGCAGTCGGAATTCTCGGCATGCACCATGACCAGCGCACCCTCCTGATGGGCGACGTCCAGCACGTCCAGAATCTGCCGGTCATTGAGCTTCAGATCGTCGTAAGTCATGTAGACCTTGAACGAGGTGTAGCCCTCCTGGATCAGACCAGGCAGTTCCCGAGTCAGGACCTCAGGCGTTGGATCCGTGATGATCATGTGGAAGGCGTAGTCCAGACATGATTTGTCCGCGGCCCGCCGATGATAGTCTTCCACCGCCGCCCGCAACGATTGACCTTTCATCTGTGCCGCAAAGGGGATGATCGTCGTCGTACCGCCGCAGGCGGCCGACCGCGACCCCGACTTGAAGTCGTCGGCCATTCGGCCCACTTGCTGCGGCTGATCGAGATGGCAGTGGGCGTCCACCCCGCCCGGGAGCGCGAGCAGGCCTCGTGCATCAATGGTTTCCCGGGCGGCGCCCAAGCCACGTCCCAGGGCCTGGATTTTCCCGTCCAGGATGCCAATGTCCGCCACAAAGCGGTCCGAGGCGGTGACGACTTCGGCATTCGCAATCAGCAAATCGTATGGTGAATCCACGGTAGCTCCGTTCCGGCTTTCGATCGTGCAAAGCCGTTTCGCACGATCCACAGCCGAGATGATATTTTCTCAACACTATTGTTGACACTAGTGTAAACACTTATTTGGACAAGGAAAACAGAAGGGTACGATGGCACCGTCAAGAGGGGCGTCCACCTGGACGCACACGACGGAGACAATCATGGATAAAGCAGCAACCACGTTGCCGGCAAGCGCCGGCGCCCTCTCGGGGGCCGCTGAGCCCACCCGAGTCCGGTGGCACATCTTTCTACTGATGTTGCTGCTGATTTCGATCAACTATATCGACCGCGCCTCGATTTCGGTCGCCATGCCTCTGATCTCCAAGGACTTCGAGATCAGTCCCGCGACCCAAGGAATTCTGCTGAGCTCGTTCTTCTGGACTTATGCGTTGATGCAGATCCCCGGCGGGATGCTGGCCGACCGCTTTGGCCCCCGGAAAACGATCGTGGGGGCAACGATAGGATGGGGCCTGTTCCAGGCCATCGCCAGCGTCTGCACGGGGTGGATCAGTCTCGCCGCGACCCGTCTGGGCCTGGGTGCCGCCGAGGCCCCCATTTATCCCGCCGGTGGCAAGCTCAACGGCATCTGGATGACGCAGACCGAACGCGGCCGGGGTGCCACCCTGCTGGACGGCGGCGCCCCACTGGGGTCCGCCTTGGGAGCCCTCGTGATTTCGGCACTGATCGGCTGGTTCGGATCATGGCGGTTGGCCTTTATCGTCGCTGGTGTCGGAACGATGTTCGCGGGCTGGCTGGCCTGGCGCGTCATCCGTGATCATCCGCGGCAGCACCCGGACGTCAACGATGCGGAAGCCGAATATATCGAATCCGCCCACGCCGCCGACGCAGCCCTGGAGCCGGACACGTCCGGGGGAAGCCTGATCCAGTTTCTCGCGTACCGTTCCGTTTGGGGCATGTTCCTGGGCTGGATGTTCTTCAATACTCTCTTCTACGGGCTGCTGACCTGGATGCCGAACTACCTGGCCGCAGTGCACGGCTTCAACATCAAGGAAATGGGTGGAGCGGTCTTCATCATGTTCTTCGCCGGCTTCATTGGCGAACTCGTGGGAGGCTGGATCGCCGACAAATGGATCAGCGCGGGCGGCCGCCAGGGGCGAGTCCTGCGAACGTTGTTCGGGATCGCGTCCATCCTTGCCACGATTGCCATCTTCAGCGTGTCCGAAGTAAAGAATCCCATCGCCGTCGTCGCCCTGTTGTCCGCCACGCTGTTCTTCCTGCGCTGGTGCGGAGTCTTCTGGGCGATCCCGTCCATCATCGGCACCCGGCGGCGGGTTGGTTTCCTGGGCGGGTTCATGAACCTCGGCGGCAACGTCGCCGGCATCGGAGTGCCCATCATCGTCGGCCTGATCGTCCAGAACACCGGTTCATATTTTTACGCTCTCATGATGTTCACCGGCGCTGGCCTCGGACTCCTGCTCGCCTCGACGCTGCTGATCGACTACGACAAGAAGATCCCCATCTGAGAGGCCGCGCATGACAACCAGAAAATTCATCGGGGTCCTGACGCCGTCCTCGAATACCGCACTGGAGCCGCTGACCAGCGCGATCGTAGCGGGAATCGACGGTGTCTCGGCCCACTTCTCGCGCTTTACGGTGACAGAGATCTCCATGCGGCAGCAGTCGGTGGGCCAATTCGACATAGCCACCATCCTGCAAGCGGCCCGACTGCTGGCCGACGCCAAGGTCAGCGTCATCTGCTGGAGCGGGACGGCCGCGAGTTGGCTCGGGGTCGAACAGGACATCACGCTTTGCCGCGCCATCGAACGGGAAACAGGGATCCCCGCGACCACCTCGGTCCTGGCCCTGAACGAACTGCTGCAGCGCACTGGCGTTCGGACGCTGGGACTCGTATCGCCCTACATCGATGAAGTACAGGCGCTCATCATCGGCAACTACCGGGCCATGGGGATAGAGTGCCCGCACGAGGCGCACCTCGGGTTGACGGTCAATCATGAATTCGGGCTCGTGGAACCCGACACGCTGGCGCGGTTGCTGCGAACCATCGCCCAATCCGGCCCGGACGCCATGACCGTCATGTGCACGAACCTGCGTGCCGCGCATCTGGCGGACGCCCTGGAGCGCGAGACCGGCATCCCCCTGTACGATTCAGTGTCAGTCGTCATCTGGAAAGCACTGCAGATGATGGGATTTCCCCCCGGAACCGTAAAGGGCTGGGGGAAATTGTTCGATTGACGGTGTCAGACCCACGCCAAAACCACATACCCACAAGACAACATCATGCGGCTACTGATCATCAACCCAAACACTTCAACCAGCGTCAGCGAACTGATAGACGCTGAAGCCCGCCGCGTCGCCGCGCCGGATACGCGGATCACGACATTGACGGCGCAGCTCGGTGTCGCCTACATCGAGACGCGCTTCGAGTCCCTGATCGCCGGTTACGCCACCGCGCTGCTCGCAGCCGAACACGCTCCGAGCCACGACGCGATGATCGTGGCGGCTTTCGGGGATCCCGGCATCACCGGGCTGCGAGAGGCCATGGACATTCCGGTCGTGGGACTGACCGAGGCGGCGCTGATGACCGCCAGCATGCTCGGCCAGCGCTTCTCCATCATCGCCATCTCTTCGCGGATCACGTCGTGGTATCGGGAAAACGTGGAGCGCAACGGCCTGGCCTCGCGGCTGGCCAGCATCCGGAACCTCCAGGACCCGCTGCGCGACATTGGGACGGTCCAGGACGACCACGCCGAAAAGCTGGTCGCCCTGTGCCAGGAAGCCGTGACGCAGGATCACGCCGATGTCATCATCCTGGCGGGCGCCCCATTGGCCGGGCTGGCCCGGCGCGTCAAGGACCGGCTGCCGGTCCCCGTGGTCGACGGCGTCTCGAGCGCCGTCTGCCACGCCGAGACCCTCGCAAAACTCGCGCCACAAGGCGCTGTCGAAGGCAGTTTCGCACGGCCGCCGATCAAACCCAATAGCGGGCTTCCCGCTCCGCTTGCCGACCTCCTGGCTCGCCGTTCGTGAAGCGGCCGAGGCGGCCGGAACCCGACCGGCGCGACACAATGAAACGGACACCACACTGCTAAAATATTCGACATGCAACTCGACACGGCAGGCAACACCGCCGGCAACGAACCCATGCGCGCACCGCAAAAGTCGCACGACCTCGGCCCGTCCGAGATCGCGGACCGGCTGTACACAGCGATCCTCGAACATCGCATCCCGCCCGGGACCAAATTGGCTGAAGGCCGGCTGGCGACTATTTTTTCTGTCAACCGCACCCGCATCCGCGAGGTGCTGGCGCGCCTGGCTCATGACTTGGTGGTCGAACTGGTGCCTCACCAAGGGGCCTACGTGGCCAAACCGACCGTGCAGGACGCCAAGGATGTTTTCGAAGCGCGGCGGCTGATTGAACCATTCACGGTCAGCAAGCTGGTCCACACCCTGACCGACCAGAAGAAGGCGCAGCTGCTCCAGCATCTTGCCCGAGAAGAAGAGGCACGCCGACAGAACGATCAGCCCCGCATCATCCGGCTATCCGGTGAATTCCATGTATTGCTGGCCGAACTGGTAGAAAATTCGGCGCTGCTGCGCACGACACGCGAACTGTCGACCCAGACCTGCCTGATCATCAGTCTCTACAGCGCCTCCACTACCCTCAGCTGCCGAGCCGACGAACATGCTCGCATCGTCCACGCCATCACCGAGGAAGGCGAGGCCCCCGCGGTCGAACTCATTCTGCATCATCTGGATCATATTCAGGAGAGCCTTGAACTGGATCCGATCGATACCGAGGTCGATCTCGAGGCACTGTTCGCCCAAGAATGACGGCGGCTGTGCCGCGAAAACTAGCCATTGGGCCGTGCTGGAGACGGGTGAGTCCTCGCCTGCGACAGTTGTCCGTCCCCACACTGACTCAGATCTTCGCGCTGCAAGGCGCGGCCCAACCATGCGCTGCGGTTTTCACTCCGAAAGCGCGGGTGTGGAGCTGGGCGGCTTTCTCGCGTGGGTCGCCTGCTCAAAGCTGTAAGCGGCATGCAGCAGCATGGACTCGGACCACGGGCGGCCCAGAATCGACAACCCTACCGGAACACCGAGCGGAGCTGTTTGCGTGGCATCCGAGAAGCCTGCCGGAAGCGTGATTTCGGGAAATCCGGTCAACGCCGCAAGGTGCCCGTTGCGCGCAGGCTGATTGAGGGTGCTGATCTCCGAGACCAGCTCTCGCTGTTCCGGAAACACGAGGACGTCCAACTTGTTTTTCGCCATGAAATTTGCGAGCTCAATGCGCAGGTCCCGGATATTGGTGATCCGCTTCCAGTACTCCGGTTCATTCATGCTGTGTTTTTCGGCGTCAGTCAGGAAGCCCTGCAGCGTCTGCTTGTCATAACCGCCCGATGCCAGAACCGCCTGCAGCGTAGGCACGGGAGCGTGCGCGCCCTGCCCTTCGAGATAGCCGTCGAGAAGCTGCTGGTACTCGAATTTCTGGACATCATCCGTCTTGCCCAGCTTGTCCGTGAAAAGCGCCGGATTCTCGACTTCAGTAACGACCGCGCCCTGCTGCTTCATGACGTCGATGGCGTGGGCCATGACCTTGTTGACCGGCTGGTTTTTCTCCTCGGTGCCGAACAGAGTCTTCAGGACACCGACGCGCAGATTCTTCAGACCATCCGGCTTCAGGGCGCTGACATAGGAGGGCGCGACGTGGCCGGCCGCGAGGCCGGTCTTGGGGTCGTCCGGATCGTACCCGGCCATTGTCTGCAACAGGATCGCCACGTCACTGACCGTGCGGGCGAGCGGACCTGCGGAGTCTTGTGTCGTCGAGACGGGGATGATTCCCGCACGGCTGATCAGGCCGTTCGTCGCGCGGAAACCGACGACGCTGTTGGCGGACGCCGGCGAGCGCACGGAATTGACGGTGTCGCTGCCCGTGCCCGCCAGCGCGAAATTCGCCGCGAGGGCAGCGCCTGTCCCTCCGGAAGATCCGCCGGGCGTGCGCGTGAGATCGTAGGGATTCTTCGTCTGGCCACCCAGTGAACTCCGCGTGACGCCCGTCAGTGCAAACTCGGACAGATTCGTCTTGCCCAGCATCAGCGCGCCGGCCTTGCGCAGCCGCGCGACCACAGTGGCGTCCTGGGCGGGCCGGGCACCCTGCAATGACTTCGAGCCGCCTGTGGTGGGCATGTCCCGGGTGTCATAGTTGTCCTTCAGAACCATAGGCACACACCACAACGGCGGCAGCGGGCTGCCGGTCTTGTGAGCGGCATCCAGACTGTCGGCTTCCTTCAGCACCTCGGGATTGACGTACAACATCGCGTCGATGGCCGCGCCTTTCTGGTCGTACGCGTGGATCCGGTCGAGGTAGAACGCGACCAGTTGATGGCACGTCAGCGAGCCGGCGGCGAACTGCGCGTGCGTGCCCTGAATCGTTGCCTCCATCAGCCCGGACGCATCCGGTTTCGCCTGCGTGGGACCCGCCGCCACGCCCATCAGGATGGCCGTGAGCAAGAGTGCATTCCGTCTCATATACTCCTCCGTGGAAAAACCCCGGACCTACGAAACGGTATCGTGGCTCGGGTTCATGAAACCCGGCCGGCTGCCCAATGTACCCCCAACTTCTGTTTGAACAGACGGGCGACTCAGACCTTCAGGTTCGCGACGGAACCGAGTCATCAGCAGCTCGATTCAGCACCACGCCCCATCAACTTCCCCGTGACCAGGACGGTAAGGGCACCCAGGCCCCCCGCAGCCACGATCAATCCTTCCTGCGAAACGTTCGATGCCGTCAACAGGCGCGTGACCCATTCATGCACGCCCGGATCGGACACCAGCATTTCGCCGGCGATATAGCCGATCAGGGCGCCGCCCACCCACACGATGAAAGGAAAGCGCTCCGTCACCTTCAGGAGCAACGTACTGCCAAACACCACAAGCGGAATGCTGATGGCCAGGCCCAGGACGAGCAGCACCAGGCTGCCATGGGCCGCCGCGGCAACGGCCACGACGTTGTCCAGGCTCATGACCAGATCGGCAATGATGATGGTCCGGATCGCAGCCAGCATGCTGTTTTGCTCGCGGACCGGACCGCCCCCGTCCTTCTCCGGCAGCAGCAGCGAAATCCCGATGTACAGCAATAACAGGCCGCCCACGAACTTCAGCCACGGCAACAGCAGCAGTTCAGCCGCCACCAGCGTGAGGATCACGCGAAGCACCACGGCCGCACCGGCCCCCAGGGCGATCGTGGGAACCTGCCGGGACTCGGGAAGCGAACGGGCGGCGAGCGCAATCACCACGGCGTTGTCGCCAGACAGCAGAATGTTGACCCAGATGACCTCCAGCAAACCCAGCCAGAAAGCCGGCGTATCCCAACCCATTTCAAATCTGCCTTGGAAGAATGTTTCGCATTGCCTTCAGCATCGGCGCCAATCAAGCCACCGCCGCATCAAGCACCACACCCGCGGAGACGAACTGCGCGATCTCGCCATCGTCATAGCCATACTCGCGCAGCAACTCCCTCGTGTGCTGGCCCAGCACCGGCGCCGGTCGGTCGATCCGCGTGGGCGTCAGCGAAAAATGGATCGGGCAGCCCAGTGCCTGCGTATGTCCGGCCTGCGGATGATCCAGCTCGACCACCATGTCGCGCGCCAGGGCCTGCGGATGGCTCAGCGCCTGCCCGATGGTGTTCACTGGACCCACCGGCACCCCGGCGGCATCGAATGCATCCACCCAGAAAGCCGTATCCTGCGTTTTCAGTACGGCGCTCATGGCCGCGCACAGTTCCTGCAGATTCTCCATTCGCTTCGAATTGGTCTCGAACCTGGGGTCGCTGCGCCATTCCGGGTGCTCCAGGACATCGGCAATGCGCTGCCAGTTTCCCTGGTTGGCCCCGCCAATGTTGACCCAGCCATCGCGAGTGGGAAAAGCCTGATAGGGCGCCGTCAGCAAATGAGCCGAGCCGGTGGGCCCCGGCGAGTCGCCCGTCGCGAAATAGCTGGCGGCCTGCCAGTACGTCTGCTGCATGGCGGCTTCCATGAGCGAAGTGTCCACCATCTGGCCCTGGCCGGTCCGCAGTTTGTGGACGTAGGCCGCCAGGATCCCGGAAACCGACAAAAGCCCGGCGTTGATGTCGGCCACCGGATTGCCCGTCTTGACGGGCTCCCGGCCTGGCTCTCCGGTCACGGACATGAGTCCCGAGAAGCCCTGGGCGATCAGGTCAAACCCCGCTTTGGCGCGATAGGGGCCGGTCCTGCCATATCCCGAGACGGCGCAATAGATGAGGCCCGGATTGACGGCGCGCAGCACCTCATATCCCAGTCCCAGCTTTTCCATGGTCCCCAACCGGTAGTTCTCGGTGAGCACATCGGCATCGCGGACCATGCGCAGCAGGATCTCCTTGCCCTCGGGTTCCTTCAGATTGAGGGCCATCCCGCGCTTGTTTCGATTCAGGATCATGAAGGGCGCCGAAACCCCGTTGACGGCGGGCTCGCGATAGCCGCGCGAATCGTCGCCGCCCGGCAGTTTCTCGACCTTGACGACGTCGGCTCCCATATCGGCCAGCATCATGCCGCAGGTGGGACCCGCCATGATCTGTGACAGCTCCAGGACGCGCATTCCCGCAAGCGGCCCGGTGTGTCTGGTGTGCGTGCTCATTGAATGCTCCCCTTACAGTCCGCGGAAGACGGGCTTGCGCTTCGCCAGAAAAGCGTCATAGCCCTCCCGGAAATCCTCGGTATCGAAGCAATCGAAGCAGACTTCATGCTCCGCGTCCGAGAGCGGTTGCGGCTCCTGGATGCGCCGAATGAATGCCTTGTGCCAGCGCGCGGCCAGTGGGGCGCCTTCGACGATGCGCTGCACCGTCGAGCCGACTTCATCGGCCACCCGGTCGTCCGGCACGACCCGGGTCACCAGCCGCTTGGCCAGAGCTTCCTGAGCGTCGAAGATCCGGCCCTCCAGCAGGATTTCGCCGGCCACACCCGGTCCCACCAGGCCGACCAGCGGCGCCAGCTCGTGGTAGGACATGACCAGGCCCAGGTTCTTGATCGGGACGCCGAAGCGGCTGGATTGACCGCAGATCCGGATATCGCACAGAGACGCGATCTCGAGGCCGCCCCCGACGCAGATACCGTGGATCCGGGCCACCACGGGATGCGGGCACTGTTCCAGAGCCTGGAGCGTGTCGCGCATCACCTGTCCGTAGCGGATGGCCATGGCCTTGTCGGCCCGCTCCGTACGGAACTCCGAGATGTCGTTGCCCGGGGAAAACGACCTTTCGCCGGCGCCGCGCAAGACCACGCATCGCACGGACTCGTCGCTGGACAATCCGCGTATCGCGGCGCCGAGATCGCGCCACAGCGGCTTGGTCAAGGCATTGAGCTTCTCGGGCCGATTGAGGGTGACGGTGGCCACGCCCCCGTCACGTTCCAGCACCACTAGTTCAGCCATTCGAGCGGTCTCCAAAATCCATAGGGTCCAATGTCATGCCTCACTTCCCCGCCGTCGCGGCGGTTCCGCAAAGCCTCCCGCGCCGCCGCAGCAGGCGCCAGACGAACGGCACCAGCGGCCACACCAGCAGCAGCAACGCCAGTCCGGTGATGGATCCCACCAGCCCGTTCGACCAGAAAACGTGCAGTCCGGTGTTGGGTCCCAGCATGGCTTGCCTGAAGGCGTCCTCCATCCGGTCACCCAGCACGAGCGCCAGCACCAGCGGTGCGAGCGGGTAGTCGAGCTTCTTCAGGACGTAGCCGATGGCTCCGAAAAGCGCCATGTACCACACATCCAGGAGGGCGTTATGGACGGTGTAGGCGCCAATCGCGCACAGGACGATGATGATGGGCGCGATGATCGCAAACCGGATCCGGAGCACGGCGGCGAAGAACGGGACCGTCGACATCACGAGAATCAGCCCGACGATGTTGCCCAGATACATGCTCGCAATCAGGCCCCAGACGAAGTCCTTGTGCTCGGTGAACAGCATCGGGCCAGGATCCAGACCCCAGATCATCAACCCACCCAGGAGCACGGCAGCCGTCGCCGAACCCGGAATCCCGAGCGCCAGCATGGGCAGCAGGGCCGACGTGCCCGCTCCGTGCGCCGCCGTCTCGGGCGCGATGACACCTTCGAGCTCTCCGGTGCCGAACTTGTCCCGGCGCGGCGAGAAGCGCTGCGCGATCCCGTATCCCATGAAGGATGCGGCCGTGGCACCGCCCGGCGTCACCCCCATCCAGCAGCCGATCAGGGTGCTGCGGATGATGGTCATCCAGTAACGCGGGAGCTTTTTCCAGGTTTGCAGGACGACCTTGAGGTTGATCTTCCCGGTCTTCCCTTCGAAGGCCAGACCCTCTTCCATGCTGACCAGGATTTCTCCAATGCCGAACAGCCCGATGACCACGACCAGAAAATCAATGCCACGCAGCAGCCCCGGCATCCCGAAGGTCATGCGCAGCTGGCCGCTCACGGTGTCCATCCCGATCTCGGACAACCCGAAGCCCAGCATCATGGAGATGATGGTCTTGAACGGCGCCTTGCGGTCCGTGCCCACGAAACTGCAGAAGGTCAGCAGAAACACCGCGAAGAATTCCGCCGGCCCGAATCTCAGGGCGAACTTGGAGACCAACGGCGCCAGGAACGTGATCAGCAGCACGCCCACCAGCGCGCCGATGAAGGAGCCGGTAAACGAAGTCGTCAGCGCTTCTCCCGCCCGCCCCTGCTGCGCCAGCGGGTAGCCGTCAAACGTCGTCGCCACCGATGAGGGTTCGCCGGGAATGTTGAACAGGATGGACGTGATGGCGCCGGCGAAGAGCGATCCCCAGTAAATGCAGGACAGCATGATGATGGCCGAGGTCGGCGACATGCCGAAGGTCAGGGGCAGCAGAATCGCCACCCCGTTCGGTCCCCCAAGCCCCGGCAGCACGCCGATGATCACCCCCAGCACCAGGCCGATGATCATCATCCCGACGTTGTACCAGGTCATCAGGATGGAGAAGCCGTGAAACAGTGCTTCTATGTTTTCCATGAAATGTGACTCCTGCTTGTCTCAGTAGCCGAACAAGGCTTCGAGTGGCCCTTTTGGCAGGGGCACCATGAACTGAATCTCGAACATCCAGAACAGCACCAGATTCACGCCGACGCTGACCGCAATCGTCTGGAACCAGGTGGTCTTGCCCAGGACGCGCATGAACCCGCCGATGAATATCGCCGACGCCACGTAGATCCCGATGTACTGGATGAGAAAGACGTACACCACCGTCGGGACCAGCACGATCAGCACACGCTTGAGCTGGTCCCAGGTGACGAAGATCTTCAGGTTCCGGTTCTTCCCGAACAAGGATTGAAAGCCGACGGCGAGTGCCGCGATGCACAGGATGGCACCAATGTGGAACGGGAAATACCCGGGCTGGGGCCCGGTCGTCGACCATCCCGCCCCAATACGGCTGTTGTCGGTCATCATGATCACGCCAAGCAGAAAGATGACCCCGGCCGTCAGTGCTCCGACACCGCTGTAGGTCAATCCCTTTCTTGGCCGATCGCTAGGTGTCGGATCCATTCGAGTCTCCTGATGGTTCAGTTACTTGGCAGCCAGGCCGGCTTCTTCCATGACCTTCTTGTGATAGGCCTCGTCTTTGGTCAGGAAGTCCGTGAAGTCCTTGCCGGTCCGATAGTCGGAATGCAGGGCCTGCTTGGCCAGATAAGACTTCCACTCGGGCGTGGCGATGACCTTCTTCAGCATGTCGGCGTAGAAGTCGGCCTGTTCTTTCGTGGTATTGGGCGGCAGGAAGAAGGCGCGCAGCATCTGGTATTGCACGTCGTAGCCGGCTTCCTTGCACGTCGGAATGTCCTTCCATGCCTTCCCGTCGGTGACGACGCTGTCGTAGACCATGCGGTGCTCCGAGAACACGCACAGGGGCCGCAGCGCGCCACCGCGCCACTGGGCAATGTTTTCGCTCGGGTTGTTGACATTCGAATCGATGTGCTTGCCGACCAGCTGGGTCGCGGCTTCCCCGCCGCTCTTGTAGGGCACATACGTGAACCGGACACCTGCTGCCTTGTCCAGTGCCTCGGTGATGATCTGGTCTTCGCGCTTGGCGCCCGTGCCGCCCATCTTGAACTTGCCCGAAGGAGCGGCCTTCACGGCGTCCAGATAGTCCTTTGCCGTCTTGTAAGGCGTCGCGGAATTGACCCAGAGCAGGAATTCATCCTGCGCGATCATCGCGACCGGGTTCAGATCGCGCCAATTGAACGGCAGCTTGACCGCAATGGGCAGCGTGTAGATCGCCGAGAAAGCCACCATCAGTTTGTAGGGATCGCCGCTGGACGCCTTGGTGTCCATGATCCCTTCGGCTCCACTGGCGCCTCCTTCGTTCACCACCAGCATGGAGGGCTTCATCAGCTTGTGCTGCAGCACGATATGCTGAATCATGCGGGCCATCTGGTCGGACGCGCCGCCCGCGCCCGCCGGCACGATCACCTCGACATTGCGAGTGGGTTCCCAGCCCGCCGCGCCGGCGGGTGCCGCAAAGCCGACCGCCAGAGCCAGCGGCAGTGCCGCCAGCGCCATCTTCCTGAATCCGTTCTTCTGGGATTTCATCGTTGTCTCCTTTAGATTGAACCGCCTCGCGGCTCCAGCGGGCTTCCGGGATGGCAGCCCTGTCGGTGTACTTATTCCTCCAACGGCCGGGAACGAACTTCCGACTTTTCAGCCAGATAATCCATGGCCGCCTGCACGCCGCCCTTTTGGTGAGGCACGTGCGCCAGTTCCAGCCCCATTTCCACCCCCGCCAATGTCCCACAAACCGT
>Ga0134125_10007156_pt1 | contig 12606 bp, 14 predicted proteins | sample KB31751_FD_96464 | JGI IMG/M metagenome (GOLD analysis project Ga0134125, IMG submission 96464) | Terrestrial soil microbial communities with excess Nitrogen fertilizer from Kellogg Biological Station, Michigan, USA - KB3-175-1 | ecosystem: Environmental > Terrestrial > Soil > Unclassified ... | reverse complement strand
GAAGAACAGCTCGCGCGCCGCTTCCCCCGCATCGCCACCACCTTGCAAGCCTACGGCCTCAGCCTCGGCCGGGATTGGATCCCGGTCCGGCCCGCGGCCCACTATGCCATGGGCGGCGTCGCCACCGACCTCGAAGGCCACACCTCGCTTCCCGGCTTATTCGCGGCGGGCGAGTGCGCCTGCACCGGGGTGCACGGGGCCAACCGCCTGGCCAGCAATTCCCTGCTGGAAGGGCTGGTCTTCGGCGCCCGGGCCGGCCAGGCGATGCTGGCGCCGCGCGGCGCCTTCACCGGCGCCGGCGAACCCGCGCCGCCGCCGTCCGCGCGCCGCGGACGCGGACTCGCCGAGATCCAGCGCATTATGAGCGCCGCCGCCGGCGTGGTCCGCAACCGCCAAGGGCTGACGGCGGGGATCGAAGCGCTACGCGCCGCCGATGAACCCAGCCTCGCCGCCACCACCGCGGCAGCCATCCTGCGCGCCGCGCTGGCCCGCGAGGAGAGCCGCGGCGCCCACTTCCGCACCGATTACCCGCATCCCCACCCCGCGCTCGCCGGACGCCACTCCCGCCAGCGTTGGGGCGAACCGGTGTGGTTCGCCTCGGCCGCGGAGCCGCCGCAATCTCAGGACCGGTGGGTGGCGGAAGGCTTGGAATCCAATTCCTTGACGCCGTAATCGTCCCAGCCCCCGCGATTGGCGAACTGCAGGCGGAACACACCCCATACCAGCAGCGCCACCGCCCCCACGATCAGCGCCGGCTCCAGCGCCGCCCAATAAAAGCGGTTCAGGTTCTTGAGCAGATGGCGCCCGAGATAGAGCGCCAACGCGGCGTCGAGCGCGTAGCGCACGCCCCGCCCGCTCGCCACCGAGAACCGGAAGCGATTCACCGGAACATTCATCACCCCCGCCGAGAAGACAAACGGGGCGTAGGGAAACGGCGGCGGCAGCACCGCCGCCACGCCCACCGGTATCGCCCCCAGTTTATCGGTCCAGCGCTCGATGCGGCGCAACAGGGCGGGAGGAAAACGCTTGCGCAGCAACTCCGCCCCGCCCCGATGCCCGATCCGGTAGCTGGCGATCGCGCCCAACACCGATCCCAGAGTGGCGACGACGACGACCACGGCCGCCCAGACCAAACTGTTTTTCGCCACCACGAAGCTGATCAGGGCAATATCGTTGATGCCTGGCAGCAGCCACAACAGCGATCCGTCAAATAGCGTCAGGGCGAAAACCCCGACCAAGCCCATGGAGCGAGCCAAGGCGCCGAAACTATGCGCTAGATCAATCAGCAGTTTCATTCACCGGGCTCCGCGCCCGACTGTCTCCGCTAGGCCGCTGCCGCTCGCTTCCGGGCGCGGCGGTCCTTGCCGAAAATATACGCTATTCCGATCCCTAATATATACAAGCCCAGCATCGGCGCCGCAAACACCAGCATGGTGGTCAGATCGGCGGTTGGGGTAACCGCCGCCGCGAGGATACAAATGATCAGCACGGCATAGCGAAAGTTCCGAATCAGGAACTTGGCGTCCACGATCCCGAGCAGCGAGAGGAAAAAGATCAGGGTGGGCAGCTCGAAGATCAGCCCCAAACCCAGCACCACGGTGGCAAACAGATCAAAGTACTCGTTGATGTTGATCTGCGGCGTGAAGCGGTGGGCGTAGCCGATCAGGAAGTTGAGCGCCAGCGGAAAGGCGAACCTGTAGGCGAAGTAGCCGCCCAAGATGAAGAGCGCCGAGGTGAACAGCACGAACGGAATCACAAAGCGCCGCTCGCGCGGGTACAGCCCCGGCGAGATGAACACCCATACCTGGTACAGCACCCAGGGCGAGGCTACGAACAGACCGGCGATCAAAGCCAACTTGACGTACAGGTTGAAGGGATCGATCGGATTGAAGTACACCAGCTTCTGGTTCAACCCGTGCGCTTTCAGGATGGCGGTGATCGGGGCTTCCATGAAGCCATAAATCTGGTCGGCGTAGTAGAAACACACGAAAAAGGCGAGCACCACGCCCACCAGCGCGCGGAAAATGCACCGCCGCAGCTCCTCCAGATGCTGGAGGAACGACATCGCGGCGTTGTCCAGGGAGTTGGCCTCGGCCGGGCCGTCGGAGCGGAAGCGGTCCATGAACGCCATGACGTGCGGGTCAGCCGCGATCGGCGCCGGTGGGGGAAACGGGCGTCTCGGTGCGCGGCGCGGTACCTTCCACTACGGGAGGGGGCGGGGCCTGCATACGCTTTTGGGTCCGTTCGCTCATCTCCAAGGTGCGGATCTCGTCCTCCAGGGAGTAGCGGAACTCATTGCTGGCACGACGCAACTCGGTCATGAACTTGGCCAGGGTGCGCGCCATCTCCGGCAGCCGGCGCGGCCCGAAAACCAGCAAGGCTAGGATTCCCAGAAAAAGCAGTTCGCCGAAGCTCATGTCCGGTGGCGGCAGCCGGCGCGGACCGCCGCGCGAAACTCCCTGTTGTCATCATAACAGTGGATGGGCGTGGACTCCCCGGCACGGCAGCCGCGCGCACCCCGCGGCACGGCGGCAACGCGGGGCCGAGGGCCGCATCTGATGATGTATACTGCGGTTAGTTCCGGGTGACCGTGGTTCCGGTTCCACGCATGTCGAAGCTTCACTCCCGCCTCCTGCTCCCGCTGTTTCTGCTGGGTTGCGCTCTGTTAGGTGGCATCTATGGTTCGCGCCTGGAGCCCACCAGCGTGGCGGCGGCCGAGATAGCCCCGCCCCCTCCCAAGACGGCAGCGGTGGACCCGGAAGTCGCGATCCAGAACGATCTGCGCCAATTCGCCCGGGTCTACAACCTGGTGGAAACCAACTATGCGGCGCCGGTGGATCCCAACACCGCCATCTACGATGGCGCCATCCCGGGCATGCTGCGCCAATTGGATCCGCACTCCAATTTTTGGGACCCCAAAAGCTTTTCCCGTCTGCTCGAGGATCAATCGGGGCGGTACTCCGGCGTGGGCATGCTGATCGGCGCGGTGGATGCGCGCAACAACCAAAGCCGCGTGGTGCAGCCGTTTGAAGGAACACCGGCGTTCAAGGCCGGCATCCGGCCATGGGATCTCATCATGGCAGTGGATGGCAAGTCCACGGTGGGCATGTCCACCGACGACGTGGCCTCGCTGCTCAAAGGACCCGAGGGGACCACGGTCAAAGTCTCGGTTCAGCGAGTCGGACATCCGGAGCTGATTACCTTCAGCCTGGTGCGGGCCAACGTCCAGCACAACAGCGTAGACTCCAACTACGACATCGAACCTGGGGTGGAGTACATTCACCTGACCGGGTTTACCGAAACCAGCACGAGCGAGATTGCGGCCATTCTGAACAAGCTGGCGGCCAACGGCGGCGTCAAGGGCGTGGTGCTGGATCTGCGTGACAACCCCGGCGGCTTGCTCAATCAGGCGCAAGGCATTGGTGATCTATTCCTGGCCAAAGACCAGGTGATCGTCTCCGACCATGGCCGCAGTTCCCCAGAGCACGTGCTGACCGCCACCCGCGGCAACGGCGGCCATGACTTCCCGCTGGTGATCCTGGTCGACAACATGACCGCCAGCGCCGCCGAGATCGTCTCCGGCGCGGTGCAGGATCACGACCGCGGCCTGATCGCCGGCCAGACCACCTTCGGCAAGGGTCTGGTGCAGTCGGTGATGCGCCTCGACGACGGGACCGGCCTGTCGCTCACCACTGCCCATTACTACACTCCCAGCGGACGGCTGATCCAGCGCCCCTACGAGGGGGTCTCGCTCTACGACTACTTCTACGTCCACGACGAGCATCCCACACCAGCCAGCCAGCGCGAGGTCAAGCTCACCGATACCGGGCGCACGGTCTACGGCGGCGGCGGCATCACGCCCGACGTGGCCCTGCCCCCGGTGCGGCTCAACGACTTCCAGCAAATGCTGCTCGACCGGACGGCCTTCATGGAGTTCACCGACCAGTACTTGGGCAAGCACGACTCCGTACCCGTTACCTGGGTGCCGGACGATGGCACGCTGAAGGAGTTCGAGGCCTTCCTCGCCTCGCAGCACGTCTCCCTCAACCCCAGCGACTTGGCCGCCAACACCACCTGGATCGAACAGCAAATCCGCTTCCGGATTATATCCAGCCTGTACGGCACCGACCTCGGCTACAAGACCCTCATGGAGCAGGATCCGGAGGTCGCCAAGGCGGTGACCCTCTTGCCCCAGGCTAAGGCGCTGGAGTCGCATGCCCGCGCGGTACTGATGGCGCGAGAATCCGCCCACTAGGACCGGAAGAACGCCGGCGCAAGCGCGTGATCGTCTGGTCCGTGCCCGGACCGGGACTGCCGGGTATCAGGTCGGCCAGACCATCCAACACAAACCGGCGTTGCGCATAGCGCGGGTGGGGCAGCGTCAACTCGGGCGCGCGTAACCGCACGTTCGCATAAGCAATCAAATCCAGGTCGAGCGTGCGGGGAGGGTTACGCACCCCGCCGCGGCGGTGGCGCCCCAGGCGGCGCTCCAACCGGCGCAGCCGGCGCCACAAGACGCGCGGCGGGAGCCGGGTTTCGACCTCGGCCACGCAGTTGAGAAATCGCGCCCGTCCCGCGGCTCCTACCGGCAAGGTTTCGCGTGTCGCCGAGGTGGCCCGCACCGCAACGCCCAGGGCCGGCAGTTCGGCCAACGCGCCGCGCAGATGGGCGAGGCGGTCGCCGCGGTTAGACCCCAGCGCAATGTAGGCGATCACGAGGAGAAAAGATCGGGCTGGCCGCCCGCCGGACGCGGCGGCTCGATCTTGAAATGACGATAGGCCAAGGCCGTCGCCACACGTCCGCGGGGCGTGCGGTTGAGAAAGCCGATCTGCATCAGGAAGGGCTCATAGATTTCCTCGATGGCATCCGGCTCCTCCGCCATCGAGGCGGCGAGGGTGTTCACCCCCACCGGACCGCCATCGTACTTTTCGATCAGGGTGAGCATCAGCCGCCGGTCGGCCTCGTCGAAGCCGTACTCATCCACCTCCAGCAGCGCCAGCGCCTCCTCGGCCACTGGGGCGGTGATCTCGCCCTGCGCCCGCACTTGGGCGAAATCCCGGACGCGGCGCAACAAGCGGTTGGCGATACGCGGCGTTCCGCGGCAGCGGCGCGCCAGCACCGCCGCGCCCTCCGGGCGCGTGGGCACGTTGAGAATGCGGGCGGAGCGCTGCAGGATGATCTCCAGGTCGCGCGGCTCGTAAAACTCCATGCGCAGAATGAGGCCGAAGCGCGAACGCAAGGGCGAGGAGATCAGCCCGGCGCGCGTGGTGGCGGCCACGAAGGTAAACGGCGCCAGCTCGAGCGTATGGGTGCGAGCCGCCGGCCCCTGACCGATCAGGATATCCAGCCGGTAGTCCTCCAGGGCGGAATAGAGAATCTCCTCCAATTGCGGCTGCAAGCGGTGAATCTCGTCCACAAACAGCACCTGCCGGGCCTGCAGGTTGGTGAGGATGGCGGTAAGGTCGCCCTTGATCTGGATCAGCGGTCCGGCGGTGGACTGAAACGCCGCGTTCATCTCGGCCGCGATGATGGCGGCGAGGGTGGTCTTGCCCAATCCCGGCGGGCCGTAGAGCAGGACGTGGTCCAGCGTCTCGCCCCGGCTGCGGGCGGCGGCAATGGCCAGCGCCAATTGCTCCTTGACCTTGGACTGGCCGATGAACTCGTCGAGGCTGCGCGGCCGCAGGCTCTGCTCAAAGCCTTCGTCGTCCTCGCCCGCCTGACCGGTCACCAGGCGGCGGGGAGCAGTGGGTTCGCCATGGGGCACGAGGTTCATTATAGTGCGCGTCGGCCGGGCCGCCCGGCGCTGCGCGAGCCTCCTGCCCCGGACGGGCTTATTGCATGACTTGCAGTTCGACCCGGGTCCCGGAGTTGATCTCCACGTCGCCATGCGGGGTCGAGATGACGCTGCCGGCTTGTGCGGCTTCCCCAGCCGAAACTTCCGGCAACCGGATTGAGAGGGGAGCGCCGTTGCTGGCGCGCGCCGCGCTCGCCACCGCGCCTCCGGCTCCCAGCGGACCGGCGCCCGCGGCGCCGTCGATACCTCCGGCCGCGCTCCCGCGCATCACCGGGCTGGTCACCCCCGCCACAGCTCCGCCAGCCACGCCTCCGACGTCCATGCCACCCATCCGTGGATTGCCGCCGCTGTCCGGCTGCGCCGGTGGCATCGGCATCGGCTCCATCGCCGGACCGCCCATATCCATGGGCGGCGCCGAGGCGATCAGCACCTGCCGGATTCCGGCGTGCAGCGCTACCGGCTGCCCCTGTTTGGTCACTGCCTGGTCGAAGAGCACGCCAATGTGCGAGGGCGACTTGCCGCTCTCGGCGGCGGTGACCTCGGTAACGTGCCCGGTTAGGGTGCTGCCCTTGGGAAGAATCTTGACGCCGTTCTGTTTGACATCGGCGGTGGTGACCGCCTTCACCGTATCGCCCACATGGGCATGCTTGCTGTCGAGCTTGGTCTTCAGCTCGGCCTGCACCCTGGTGCCGGCACTCAGTGTCGCCGGTGCCGCCGCCGGCGCGGCGCCTTGGGCCACGGCAAGTCCCGCCCCCAGACTCAGCAGACCAATCACTGTCGCCAACCGCATTTCGATGCCCTCCTTGCCCCATTCTCCCGCAATTGGAAGGCCAATCTGCAGGTTTTTGGCAGCTTCGCCGCCCTTCGCTTTCCGGCTCCTGGGTGTGCTACCCTCGCTCGCATCCGGCTTTGTAAGAGGTTTGGCTCATGACCATCCCGAAATTTTTACGTTATGGCCTGGGAGTTGCCGCCGCCTTGTTGGTCGGCGGGTGCGCCCTCGCGGCGCAGCAAAACCCCACCGTGCTTGAGGTAAGCACTCTCTACGATGGCCACGGCAAAGTTCTGCACAACACGCGCATCGTGGTCCAGGATGGAAAAATCGTCCGCATCGACCCCAAGGCGCAGAGCGCCAACATGGTGGACCTGCGCGGGCTGACCGTGATGCCGGGTTGGATTGACGTGCATGTCCACATGACCTGGCATTTCGGCCCCAACGGCAAGTACGGCGACCGGAACGAGACGCCCGAGCAGGCGAACCTGGCCATCGCCAGCAATGTTTGGAAGACGCTGCAGGGCGGTTTCACCACCGTGCAGAGCGTAGGCGAACCGCAAGATAAGGATTTGCGCGACGCCATCGCGCGCGGCGACATCCCCGGTCCCCGTCTGCTCACCGCCTGGCGGCCGATCTCCAACGACAAGCTGACCCCCGATCAAATCCGCGCCTGGGTGCGCAACGTCAAGCAGAACGGCGGCGACCTGATCAAGATCTTCGCCTCGCGCAGTATCCGCGACGGCGGCGGCGAAACCCTCGGTCCGGAACAGCTCCAGGCGGCCTGCGGCGAGGCCAACGCGGAGGGCTTGCGCTCGCTGGTGCACGCCTACCGCGAGGCGGTGCGGGCGGCCACACTCGCCGGCTGCACCGAGGTCGAGCACGGCACCTACGCCACCAACGACGACCTCCAGCTCATGGCGGACCACCACACCTATTTCGATCCCCAGGCCGGCCTCGTTCTCCACAACTACCTCGATAACGAGGACCGCTTCATGGGGGTGGGCAACTATAACGCGGCGGGGTTCGCCTCGATGCGCCAGGCGCTGCCGCTGAACATTGATCTGTTCAAGCGCGCCCTGGCCACCCCGGGTCTCAAGATCGTCTTCGGTACCGACGCGGTGGCGGGCGCGCATGGGCGCAACGCCGAAGAGTTCATCTACCGGGTGCAGGCCGGCCAGGACCCGATGCAGGCGATGGTGGCGGCGCAGTCGCTGGCCGCCGAGTCGCTGCGCATGCAGGACCAGATCGGCAGCATCGCCCCCGGCCTGCAGGCCGACATCATCGCCCTCAACGGCGACCCGCTCAAGGACATCACCGCGGTCCGGCGCGTGGCCTTCGTCATGAAGGGCGGACGCGTCTACCGCTTCGATGGAGTGGGAAGGTGATCGCGCTTACCGCTTGATCACCTTCCCCTGGTAGACCACCGCGGTGAGGTGGCTGAGCGCATGGATGTCCTGCAGCGGGTTGCCGTCCATGGCCACCAGATCGCCCTCCTTGCCGACGGCGATGCTGCCCAGCATGGGCAGGCTCAGCAGCGCGGCATTGTGCTGCGTGGCCGCGGTCAGCGCCTGTTCGGGGGTGGCGCCGTGGTTCACCTCCGACACCATCTCGTTATAAATGGTCCCGGTGCCGGGCGAATAGGACTGATCCGAGCCCGCGTCCAGGGTCACTCCCTCGCGCAGCGCCAGGGTGAAGCTGGCAAAGTGCTTGGCCGCCAGCTCGCGCGCCTTGTTGAGGCTGTAGGCGGGCATGTGCATGCTCTCGCCATTCTCCAGGATGTTGTCCACCACGTAGAGGGTCGCGTCCAACACCTGATGATGGGTCTTCATGTAGCTGGTGGCTTCCAGGTTCAGATCGGAGCCGTGCTCCAGCGAGTCAATTCCTGCGTGCAGGGCGTCGAGGATGGCCTTGAGGTTCTCGTCGTGGGCGGCTACTTTGAGGTTGTCGCCGTGCGCCACCTCGACGATCTTCTGCATCTCCTCGGGCGTGAGCTGTTCCGAGGTGAACAGGTCCAGCGGCGAGAGCACGCCGCCCGAGGCCATGATTTTGATCACCTTGGCGCCGTACTTGACCTGTAAGTGCACCGCCTTTTCGGCGTCGTCCACCGAGTTGATGTAGCCGTTCATGGGCGTATAGAACTCAGCCAGCGGCATGGAGGGCGGCAACGTAAGGAAGTCCCCGTGGCCGCCGGGGATGGAGATGGCGTGGGCGGCGGGGACAATGTGCGGCCCGCGGATTACGCCCTGGTCAATGGCGTCGCCCAAGGCGACATCAATGAATCCCGAGGTGCCCAGCACGCGCAGGGCGGCCACGCCCGCGTCCTGGGCGTAGGCCACGTCGCGGCTCGCGAGCAGCGAAGCCAGTGCATCGGAGGGTTCGGCTCCGCGGGCGCCGGTGGCCAGGTGGCAGTGGGCGTCGAGCAGCGACGGCATGACCGTTTGCCGCGAGAGGTCCAGCACCTGCGCGCCCGCCGGCGGGGTGAGGTGGGTGCCCACCGCGGCGATGTTGCCCCCGGTGATGATCACCTCCCCGCCCGCCATGGGCGGTTGGGTGGTGTCGTAGATCAGGGTGCCGGTGCGGACAAACAATGTCGGCGCCGGCGCTTGCGCCGCCAGCCCACAGGCCAGCGCCGCCGAGATTGCCAGGGAAAGGGAGAGTGGTTTCATCGTTCACCAGCGCGCGGCCCAAGTGGACAACGCTTCCAGGTACGCCGACAGCTTACCCCGCGTCGCCTCGTCCGTCAAAACACCGGCGGCGTTGCACTTCTCCTGGGCCGCCGCCAGCAGAAACTCGGGTTTCAGCATGGCGTAACTCTCGGTGAACACAAAACACTGGCGCAGCGCCAGCTGGGCGCGGATGGTGCCGCCGTTGCCGGCGGTGGCGCCGATGATCCCCACCGGCTTGCGCTTCAGCGGCGTGGTGGCGGGTGGCCGCGATACCCAGTCGATCGCGTTTTTGAGCACTCCGGGGATGGAGTAGTTGTACTCCGGCGTGGCGATCAGCAAGGCGCCGCTTGCGGCCACCGCGGCCTTCAGCTCCGCCACGGATTCGGGAATTCCCGACGCTTCGACGTCCTGATTGTAGGGCGGTATCGCGCTCAAGCCGGTGTAGAGGTGAATTGTCATCGCAGCCGGCGCCAGTTCTTGGGCCGCGCGCAATAGCCCGGTATTGAACGATGCGGACCGCAGGCTGCCGGAGATTGCCAGAACGTTGAGCATTGAGCTATTGTGCCGCAGGATTCGGCTTGCGTCGCCGCCCCGGGCTGGCGCCGGAAAGGAGCACAGCGAGCATGGAAGCGGCTGCATCTAACCTGTCATGCGGGAACCCTGGCAAAGGCGCACGATGGCGGCAGGCGCATTGCTGGCGGTTGCCTACGCCGGCGCGCTCGCGGGGGCGCAGGGCGCCGTGGTCGCGGCGGCGGCGAAACCCGAATCGCCCTTGTCCACTACCGACATCGTGGAGCGTATGGTCGCCATGAATCTCGAGCGGAGCGCCGCGCTTCAAGCCTATTCCGAGGTAACGCACTACCACGTCACCTACCATGGCTTTGGCACCGAAACCGCCGAGATGACCGTCAAAGTGACCTACCAGGACGGAGGCCCGAAGCAATTTACCGAAGTTTCGGCCTCCGGCTCGGGAATGTTGCGCCAACATGTGCTCGAGCCCCTGCTTAAGGCGCAGCGCCACGAGGCCGCGGTCGAAGACCGGGACGGCGGCGCTCTGGTGCCCGAAAATTATGACTTCGAGTTGGTGGATAGCCCCCAACCCGGAACCCAGAACTGTTACGTGCTCGCGGTCAAACCCGTCCGCGACGCCAAGCGCTTCCTCTTCCGCGGCAAGATCTGGGTGAACCCCAAAGATTTCGGTATCGAGCGCGCCGAGGGTGATTCGGTCTCCTCCCCGTCCTTTTGGGTCAGCCGTTTCCATTTTCAGGTTCACAGTCGAAAAATAGGCGACTTCTGGGTTCCCGCCTCCAGCCGCAGCACCTCGCATGTACGTGTGTTCGGCCACGCGGTGTTGGACATGACCTTCAGTGATTTTCAGGTGACCGCCGCCCGGCCTGTCAATTTTCTCGCGGCCGAGGGGTCGCCGCGATGAGCTTCCGTTTCCGGGGCTGGTTAGGACCTTTGGGGCGGTATCGCCCGGCGCTTTTTCGCAAGGACATGGCCGATGGCTTTCGCCTGACGCCGGCGCTGACATGGCCCCGCAGTTGGTCGCGTTGGAGCAGTCCCGAGGAGCGTCTGCTCGACACCCTCGATCTCGCCGGTAAAGTGGTCTACGACATTGGGGCCCACAGCGGTGCCTACACGTTATTCTTCTCGCGGAGGGTCGGGGAGACGGGCTGGGTGGTGGCCTTCGAACCCCAACCCCGCAACTTTGCCAGGCTGCTCCACAACCTGCACCTGAACCACGTTGTCAATGCGCAGCCACTGCGCTTGGGTTTGGGCGCCAATAGCGAGGTGCGCGATCTCTACATGCTGCCGGGCATGAGCACCACAGCTTCCATGGCCGACGAATCGCGGACGCCGCTGCGGCGCCACGCCGGCTCGGCGCAACTCGAACGCCTTGATACGCTGGTCGAGCGCATGCCGCTCCCCCCGCCCGATTTCCTCAAGATTGATGTGGAGGGCTTGGAGCTGGAGGTTTTGCACGGCGCCCTCCGCACCCTGCACCGCTACCGCCCTGGCATCCTGGTCGAAGTCCACGGAGCCAGCCGCGAACAGAAAGCGGCCAGGGTGCGGAGCCTGACCGCTCTGTTGCAGCGCCTCGGCTATAGCCTGATCCACGCCGAATCCGGCCAAGCCGTTACCGCCCAGTCCGCCCCCGCCACCGGCCACGTCTACGCTCGACAGGCAGCGTAAGCCGCCAAGTAGTGCGCGCGAGACTCGTCTACACGGGAGCGGTGGACTAATTCTCTGGCGGCCTCCGCCTTTGGCGGTGCGGCGGGGTCAAACTGATAGGCGAAAATGCTGGTATCCAGAAACGCCCTATCGCCGCTCATTCATTTCCGTATGGCTGAGCCGGGGCCCGTCGCCAATCCCGGCGTAGCGCATGCTGGCTATCAACGCGTCGTAGTCTTGGCGGCTGAGCTCGGGTGGAGGCACATATTGCTCCAGCCCCTTGCGGAACTCGGCGTTGAGCGTGGTCCGGCGGCGCCGGGCTTCGGATCGCGCCCGCTCAATCAAGCCAGCGTCGGCGCTGAGAATCGTACCGGCGTTGTCAGCATCCAAGTGGTGCAAGAGTTTTGTCAAGTGGCAACGCGGCAGCGCCGGCAAAGCCTGGTTCTCCCCGATATCGCGCGCTACATCAGCTTGGTTTTCCCGCCCCTTCTGGCCGTACATACGGTTCGACCGCGTTCGGGTCGTGAATCCTTTTCGAGCGGCGAAGTAGAGGCGTTACTCCGCTGGCAGTCGCAGGCAGGTGCAACTGGCCTTGGCCACCAACTCGCCACGGTCGTTCACGATCTCGCACTCCATGAATCCCAGCCGCCGGCCCTGGCGCAGCACGCGGCCCCGCGCCTCCAGGCGCTCCAGCCGCACAGGGCGCAGAAAGCTGATCTGCAAATCCACCGTGGTGAAGCGGTCGTCGGGCTCCAGCCCGGTGCGGTAGGCATGGCCCATGGCGGCGTCGGCAATGTCGCACAACACCCCGCCGTGCAGCGTGCCCAGCGTATTGTTATGGCGGGGCTCCGGTTGGAAATGCACCACCGCGGTTCCCGGGCGGCTCTCGCCGACCTCGAAACCCAGAAGGCGGGCTATGGGGAAATCGCGGGCAGGGGTCATGGGCATAGGCTGCGGCAGCGCTCCAGACAGGCAATCAGCGCCCGCACGTCGTCGGGCATGGTGCGGTAGTTGGTAATGCAGGCGCGCAGAGCTGAGCGTCCCCCCGGCAGGCGCACCGCGGAAATCCAAACCTCGCCCGAGGCCACCGCCGCCTGCGCCACCTGTTCGATCCAGCCGGGTTGGCCGGATTGGCGGTCGTCCCCAAGCAGTACCAGCGGCAAGGGCGTCCGGTTCAGCACCTGCCATCCCGCGGCTTG
>Ga0134125_10007155_pt1 | contig 12607 bp, 8 predicted proteins | sample KB31751_FD_96464 | JGI IMG/M metagenome (GOLD analysis project Ga0134125, IMG submission 96464) | Terrestrial soil microbial communities with excess Nitrogen fertilizer from Kellogg Biological Station, Michigan, USA - KB3-175-1 | ecosystem: Environmental > Terrestrial > Soil > Unclassified ... | reverse complement strand
GATGATCTGGATCTCCGCACGGTGTTGGCCGGGAAGGCGTACGCGCACACGTCGAGCTATGACTCGGCCATCGCGACCTGGTTCGCCAAGCAGCGCGACGAACACTTCCCCGATTCGATCGGCCTGTCGCTCGAGCGGGCGCAGTCGCTCCGCTACGGCGAGAACCCGGATCAGCGCGCGGCGTTCTACGTCGAGCGCGCGGGCGCCGGCCTCCATGGATTGCGACAGCGCGGCGGCAAGGAGCTCAGCTTCAACAATCTGCTCGATCTCGAGGGCGCGCTGCTGGCCACCGATCACTTCGCCGGCACCCGCGCCTGCTGCGCGATCATCAAGCACACCACGCCGTGCGGTCTTGCGTTAGGCGAAACGGCGCTCGAGGCGTACGAGAAGGCGCTGGCCTGCGACCCGATGTCGGCGTTCGGCTCGGTGATCTCGCTCAACGTGCCGGTGGACGAGACCGCCGCGCAGGCGATCGCGCGATTGTTCGTCGAATGCCTGGTCGCCCCGTCGTTCAGCGATGCAGCGGTCGAGGTGCTGGGCCGCAAGAAGAACTTGCGCGTGCTCGAGGGACGCGCCGTGTGGGATCGCGATGCCTTCGACTTCAAGCGCGTGCGCGGCGGATTCCTGGTGCAGGACCGGACGACGATGGGCGATGAGCTCGCCTCGTGGACCGTGGCCACCAAGCGCGCACCGACGCGCGAGGAGCAGACCGACCTCGAGTTCGCGTGGCGTGCCGTGGCGAGCGTCAAGTCGAACGCGATCCTCATCGCGCGCAACGGCGCCACCATCGGGATCGGCGCCGGTCAGATGTCCCGGGTCGACGCGTCGTTCCTGGCGGTGCACAAGGCGAGAAGCGCCGGACACGAGACGCAAGGCGCGGTGATGGGCTCCGACGCTTATTTTCCCTTCCGTGACGGCGTCGACCAGGCCGTCGAAGCCGGCATCACCGCCATCGTGCAGCCCGGCGGCTCGGTGCGCGACGATGAGGTGATCGCCGCCGCGGATGAACGCGGCATCGCGATGGTCCTCACCGGGAAGCGGCTCTTCCGGCACTAGGACTAACGGACGCCTCACGACCTCATTCACACGAGCGGCATGGCCAATTCCGAGCTCGACTACAAACCATCGTACCTCGCGGCCGCGATCACGGCGGCGCTGGTCTTCGTGCTGTACCTGCTCACGCTGTCGCCGTCGACGGCGATGTGGGACACGAGCGAGTACATCTCGGCCGCGTACGTGCTCGGACTCCCGCACCCGCCGGGCAACCCGCTGTTCGTGCTCATCGGCCGGGTGTTCGCGGTTCTTCCGTTGGGCTCGCTGAGCGTCGCCGTCAAGATCAACATGCTGGCCGCGCTCACGAGCGCGATCGCCGCGGGCATGTGGTTCCTGGTCGCCGAGCGCGTGCTCGTGTCGTGGCTGCCCGAGCGGTGGCAGCGGATCACGGGCGGCGCGCTCGCCGCGCTCGTCGGCGCCACGGCGTTCACGGTGTGGAACCAGTCGGTGGTAAACGAGAAGGTGTACACGGTGTCGCTGATGGGCCTGGCGATCGTGTCGTGGCTCACCGTGCGCTGGTGCGACGAGCCCGAAGGGCCGGCGGCCGACCGCACGCTGGTGTTGATCGCGTACCTGCTCGGGTTAGGCAACGCGAACCACATGATGGGCCTGCTCGCGGCACCGGCCGTGGTGGTGGCCGTGCTCGCGCGCCGGCCGGAGACGCTGATCCGCTGGAAGCTCCTGCTCGCCATCGCCGGCGTATTCCTGCTCGGCAACACGCCGTTCCTCACGCAGCCGATCCGCTCGCTCCACCATCCGGCGATCAACGAAGGCGAGCCGACGACGTGGTCCGCGTTCTGGTACAACTTCAACCGCGGCCAGTACGGCAAGCCGTCGGCGCTCGACCGGCAGGCGCCGTTCATCGGCCAGTTAGGCATGTACTGGCTGTACTTCAAGTGGCAGTGGCTGCGCGACGCGCACCAGAATTATGGATTCTTTCAAGCGCTCATGGCCGTCGCCTACATGGCGCTCGGCTTGTTAGGCGGATGGGTGCACTGGAAGCGCGACCGGAAGTCGTTCTGGTATTTCGGTTCGTTCATGTTCACGCTCACCCTGCTGCTCATCTTCTATCTCAACTTCAAGTACGGCTACAGCCAGTGTACGGCCATGGGCAACCCGCCCGGCATCCCGTGCGAGGTGCGCGATCGAGACTACTTCTTCATCGTCAGCTTCTCGGCGTGGGGCGTGTGGGTGGCGCTCGGACTGGTGTGCGTGTGGGAGTACCTGGCGTCCCTCGTCGGCACCGAAGGCGTCAAACGCGGCAAGCAGTACGAGACGCTCGCCACGCGCACCGGCTGGCTGGCGCTCTCGCCGATGCTCGGCGTGGCGTTCGTTCCGTTGGTGATGAACTGGACCGCCGCGTCGCGCGCCGGCCAGACCGACACGCGCGATTTCGCGCACGATCTGCTCGACAGCGTCGAGCCCTACGGGATTCTCGTCACCGTCGGCGACAACGACACCTTCCCGCTCTGGTACGCGCAGGAAGTGGAAGGCATTCGCCGCGATGTGGTCGTCGCCAATACGTCGCTGCTCAACACCGATTGGTACGTTAGGCAGCTGATCCAGCGCCCGGTGTATCCGTACGACAGTCTCGCCGGGCCGGCCATCTACCGCGGCCGCGCCTGGCCCAAGCCGACCGGCTCGCCGCTGCACCTCACCATCGACGAAGCGAACGCGCTGCCGCCCTCGGTCGAGATCTCGCAGCCGCAGATCTTTCGTGCCGGCAGCCTCACGGCCACGATCAAACCGCAGATGCTCATGCGGGCCGACGTCATCGTGCTGCGCATGATCCGCGACGACTTTCCGCAGCGGCCGGTGTATTTCAGCCGCACCGCGGGCGGATACCCGTCGGACTTAGGACTCGATTCGCACCTGTTGAGCCAGGGCCTGGCGCGCAAACTGATGCCCGACGTGCCCGCCCCCGGCAAGGACACGCTCGAAGTTCCGGGCGAAGGCATGCTCGACATCACGACATCGGATTGGCTCTGGGATCATGACTTCGAGGCGCCCGCATCGCTCGCGCGCCGCACGATGTGGGTCGATCGCGCGTCGGTCGGCATTCCTTACCTTTATCTCGCAACCGGCTACACGCTCGCCCAAGCCGAAGAAGCCGTGGGCAATCCCAAAGACGCCGCGCACATCATGGGACAGGTGCAGGCGATTTCCAAAGCGACCGATCTTCAGGGGCTCTTCAGCAATCCGGAGCCGCAACCGCCGGTCCCGCTGCAACCAGAGTCGAATGTGACGAAGTTGTTGGACACGGGAAAACCAAAGCCGGCTCCCAAGAAGCCGTGACGACGCGCCACGCGGGCACGCTTCCGGGTTGCGTGCCCGCCAGCGATGGGTGATGTTTTGTGGTCTGGAGGGCTAGACCTAATTGGTAAGGCAGCGGTCTTGAAAACCGCCGGGCGCAAGCCCTTACAGGTTCGAATCCTGTGCCCTCCGCTTGGTCCGGCACTTCGAATCGATGCATGGCAGATGTTGGAGTGGTGGCCGAGAGGCTGAAGGCGGCGGTTTGCTAAACCGTTATAGGGTTGAAAAGCCCTATCGAGGGTTCGAATCCCTCCCACTCCGTCGGGGAAGCGCGCGCGTGCGCGCGCTTCGGGACAAGGGAAACGGCGCCTGGCGGCGCCTCGGGGAACGGGTCGCCTAACGCAGACTGCGACTCGGCCCCTTTCCCGAAGGCGCCGCCAGGCGCCGCTGCCCGACTTCCCCAAGCGCGCGCGAGCGCGCGCTTCCCTCGTTCAGACTATTTTCCGTACACATGACTTCCTCTCTCACCGATTCTCCGCGCGTGCGGTTCGCGCCATCGCCGACCGGCTATCTGCACGTCGGCGGCGCGCGCACGGCGCTCTTCAACTGGTTGTTCGCGCGCAAATATCACGGGCAGTTTCTGCTGCGCATCGAGGACACCGACAAAGCGCGCAGCACGGACGACAGCACGCGCGCGATCTTCGAGGGGCTCAACTGGCTCGGCCTCGATTGGGACGAAGAGGTGGTGTACCAGGCGCAGGGGCTCGAGCGGCATCAGCGCGATGCGCACGCGCTCGTGGATCGCGGGCTCGCCTACCGCTGCTTCTGCACGGCGGCCGACCTCGAGGCGCAGCGGGCGGCGGCCGCGGCGCGGGGCGAGAGCTTCCGGTACGATCGCCGCTGCGACCGCTTGTCTCCCGACGACGTGCGGCGGCACCTCGATGCGGGCGATCCATTCGTGGTGCGGTTCCGCGTGCCTAACGGAACGACGACGTGGGACGACGTGGTGCACGGACCGATCGCGTTCCCGAACAAGGACATCGAGGACTTCGTCATCCTGCGGTCGGATGCCACGCCCATCTATAACATGGCGGTGGTATCGGACGACATCGCGATGGCCATCAGCCTCGTGATGCGCGGCGACGATCACATCTCGAACACGCCCAAGCAGATTCTGCTGTACGATGCGTTAGGCCACGCGCTGCCCCGCTTCGCGCACGTGCCGATGATTCACGGCATGGACGGCAAGAAGCTGAGCAAGCGCCACGGCGCCACCGCCGTCGCCGACTATCGCAACGAAGGCATCCTGCCGAGCGCCATGGTCAACTTCCTCGCCCTGCTCGGCTGGTCGCCGGGCGGCGACCGCGAGGTGATGTCGCTGGCCGAGATGATCTCCCTCTTTTCCACCGACGGCCTGCAGAAAAAAGCGGCCGTCTTCGACACCAAGAAGCTCGAGTGGATGAACGGCCAGCACTTGAGCCTCACCGACGCGGCCGAGCTCGAGCCGCGTGTGACGCCGGACATCATTGCGGCCGGCCTGGCGACCGCCGAGCAGCTCGCCGAGAAACATGCGTGGTATCTGACCCTGATCGACTTGCTCAAGGTCCGCGCACGCACGGTGCACGACATCGTGCGTCAGGCGGAACCGTATTTCCCCGGCCCGCTCACATACGACGCGGACGCCGTCGCCAAACAATGGAAGGATCGCGCGGCGTCCCACGATGTGCTCTCGGCGGTGCGGCAGCGGCTGTTTGATCTATCGCAGTGGGAGCCGGCATCCATGGAAGAGGCGCTGCGCCAGCTCGCGGAAACACGCGGCGTCGCCGCTGGAAGAGTGTTCCAGCCGCTCCGCTTGGCACTCACCGGCATGACGGTGAGTCCTGGAATCTTTGACGTGCTGTCGACAATGGGACGTGATCTCGCACTGCGCAGAATCGATGACGCCATCCACTACCTGGAGGTCGATCAACATTTGTTGACATAGCAGTTGACCGAGCTCTTGGGGACGCACTATTGTTGCGCGCAGGACGTTCAACCGGGAATTCAACACTCGTATGGATTCCCGGTTTCGCATCATCGGGGAGACCCCATGCCCGAGTCGCTGACGCCGATCGAGCGAAAGGTGTATCACTACCTGCTCGACTTCCTCACCGAGAACACGTACCAGCCGAGCGTACGTGAGATCGGGCGGGAATTCCGGATCAAGTCCACGAAAACCGTGTCGGAGATACTGCAGGCATTGGCACGCAAGGGTTTCATCGAGCGCGACCCCTCCCGCTCGCGCGGCGTCCGATTGTTGGGCTACCAGGGCGCGGGCCGCACCATGCCGGTGCCTCCCTACGCGGACGTGGCCGCCGCACCAGCCGCCACGCGCTCCACCTACCTCACCATCGACCGGCGCTTCGTTCCTAACGAGCGCGTGTTCTACGTGAAGGTCGACAAAGTGGGCGCCGCGGCGCCGGGCGGCGGGATTCTCGATGGCGATTACGTACTGGTGGATCCCGTCGCCAGCGCGGCTCCCGGCGACCTGTGCGCCGAGCGCGACGGTGCGCGGGTCACGCTCCGGCTGGCCGACGGCGCGCGCAGCCACGACAACCCGCCGGCCACGGTGTTGGGCAAGGTGTGCGGCGTGTTCCGGCCGTTATGCGAGCTCGACGACGTGCCCGCCCCGGCGGGCGACGCCTAACGGACTTACGGCTGGGCGATGGTGCTGTCGGCCTGCTGCTTGTGCCGCTGGCGGTCCTTCATCTCCTCGTCGTGCTCGCGCTGCTTCCGCTCGCGGATGCGCTTCACGGCCTGGTTGAACTCTTCCTCGTTCATCGCCCGCTGCGCGTTGTACTGGATCTCGTCGTGCTGGAACGCGAACGCCTTGTTCGCGTTCGACGTGATCGGGTTTGCGCCCTTGTTGAGCGGCAGCAGCGCCAGGATGGCGGTCGGGATTTTATGGTCCCCGATGTAGATGTACTTGGGATCCATCCCCCACTTTTTTCCATCCTTGTTGAACGTCCAATCGCCCGGCGCCTTGCCCTGATGTTCGGCGATCGCCTCGAGCGAATCGAGGTGCGGCTGCAACCGCGCCATGATCACCGAATCGAGCCGCTGGCTCTGCGAGCGCGGCACGCCCAGCACCGGACCGGGCGGCAGCCAGAGTCGCGGATCGGAGAACGACGGCGTGATGCCGCTCTCGGCGCCGCCTAACCCGACTTGGGGACCGGTGCCGTTGCCTGCGCTCGGCGTCGGCTGCGTGGACGCTTTGGGAATCGCGCTCGGCGCGGTGGCGGGCGCCACGAACGGACGCGGCCGCGTGTGCGTTCGCGGAATGTTGTTGCCGCCGTTGCGCCCCGGCCGCGTGACCCCTTCGTTAGGCACCTGCAGGTAGCCGAGGTGCTCGGCGGGCGCCTCGCGGTGCTGGTCCATCCACTTCTGGAACGGCAACGGCACCGCCATGATCCACACCAGTCCCACGATCAGCACGACGTGCAGGCAGATCGACAGAACGAGCGCGCCGCTCGGCCGGCGCTTCATGCGACCGCCGCCTCGAGCGTCTCGAGCACGCGACCCGCGCGCTGCGCCGCTTCCGCGATGCGCGCCGGCGAGGTGATGAACGACACGCGGAAGAACCCTTCGCCGCCCGCACCGAAGGAGGAGCCGGGCAGCACCACCACGCCCTCGTCGTTGAGCAGCCGCTCCGCGAACAGCGCGCTCGGCACGCCCGGCGGCAGCGGAATCCAGAGATACATCGTCGCCCGCGGCACGTCGCACGCGAAACCCGCCGCGCGAAATGCCTCGACCGCCGCATCGCGCCGTTCGGCGAACGTCCGCACGTTGCCGGGCACGAACTGCTCCCACGCGTCTAACGCCGCCGCGCCGGCGGCCTGCACCGCCATGAACGCGCCCGTGTCGACGAACGATTTCACTTTCGCCAGCACGCTCGCGATTTCCGGACGCGCCACCGCCCACCCGCAGCGCCAGCCCGTCATGTTGTAGGTCTTGGACAACGAGTGGAACTCGATCGCCACCTCGCGCGCACCCGGAATCTCGAAGATGCTCGGCGGGCGGTAGCCGTCGAAGGCGAGCTCGGAGTAGGCGTTGTCGTACGCGAGGAGCATGTCGCGTTCGCGGCACTGCCTAACGACGCGCTCGAGATAGTCGCGCGGCGCGATGGCGGCCGTGGGATTGTTCGGATAGTTGAGGTACAGCAGCTTGGCGCGCGACAGCACATCGGCCGGCACGTCGTCGAGCTCGACGAGGAAGTCGGCGCGGGGATCGAGCGCTACCACGTGCGCCTGGCCGTCCGCGAGCAGCGTGCCGCCCTGGTAGGCGAGATAGCCGGGCTCGGGGATGATCGCGACGTCGCCGGCGTTGAGATAGGCGAGCGCCAGGTGCGCGATGCCTTCCTTCGAGCCTAACAACGGAACCACTTCGCGCATCGGATCGGCACTCACGCCGAAACGCCGCTGCATGAAGCGCGACACGGCGTCGCGGTACGCGGGTAGCCCCGTGCCGAACCCGTAGCGGCTCATGGCCGGGTCGCGAGCCGCACGCTCGAGCGCCGCCACCGCTACTGGCGGCGGCGCGAGATCCGCGTCGCCGGCACCCAGATCGATCACATCGACGCCGCGCGCCATGAGCTCGCGCTTTTTCTGCGGGATCGACGCCAGAAGATACTCGGGCAAACGGGCGAATCGGGAAGACAGGGGCGGCATAACCCTCAATTTAAACGGCTAGCGGGATGCGGCACACAAAAAACGCCCGTTCGACTTCGTGTCATCACCCTGCGGAAGCCACGGAGTTCCGTACAAGGCTTGCAGCGACCTGAACCTCCACCACGTCTCCTACTTCCAAGCGGCCCACTCCAGCCGGTGTTCCCGTGGCGACCACGTCACCGGGTTCCAGGGTCATGATGCTCGAGATGTACGCGAGCAGCATGGGGATGGCAAAAACCATTTCGCTTGGCGTCGCGTGCTGGCGAACAGAGCCATTGACGCGGGTCGTGACTTCGAGCGAGGAGAGGTCGGCTGGGGCGGGCGCTTCACTGCCTATGGGGCAGAATGTGTCGAATCCTTTGGCCCGCGTCCACTGGCCATCGCTGCGCTGCAGGTCGCGCGCCGTCACGTCGTTCAGTGCGACGATTCCGCGAATGCTGCGCTTGGCTTGCGACTCGTCCGCGCGCGACAGGCGCGCGCCGATCACCACTCCTATCTCTCCTTCATACTCGACCTGCGACGAGACTGTTGGGAGCTCGATCGTGCCGCCGGTGCGAATCACGCTCGACGGCGGCTTGAGAAAAATCAACGGCTCGGCGGGCACATCGTTGCCCAACTCTTTTGCATGCGCGCGGTAGTTGCGGCCCACGCACACGATCTTGCCAGGGCGCGACGAATCGGTCACCGAGTCCTCCCGTAGAATTGGTTCACCGCGGAGCGGGCGTTTGCCCACGTGTCGATTACGCGCGTCGCCGGGGGAAGTGTTGCGAGCATGGATTCGCCATAGGCCTTCGTGACGACGCGCGGGTCGCAGAGCACTACCACGCCGCGATCGGTTTGCGATCGCACGAGGCGTCCGAATCCTTGCTTGAGGCGCAGCGCCGCGTTGGGCAGCATGTACTCCGAGAACGGATCGCCGCCGCGCTCGGCGATCGCTTCGCACTGCGCCGCCGTGAGCGGATCGGTCGGAACGCGGAACGGCAGTTTGGCGATGACCAATCCGCGGAGCGCATCGCCGGGCACATCCACGCCTTCCCAGAATGACGCGGTGCCGACGAGCAGCGCGCGGCCCGACTCGCGGAAGCGATTGAGGAGCACGTCGCGCGATTCTTCGCCGTGGACGAGCAGGGGCCACCGCGTGGCATCGGCGCACGCGCGCAGGGCCGCCGCGGCGGCGCGCACATCGCGGTGGCTCGTGAAGAGCGCGAAGAGCCCGCCATCGGCGGCGTGCGCCAGATCGCGCACGACGGCCACGCACGCGCGCAGGTGGGCGGGCGGATCCACGTTAGGCACGGGCAGGTCGGTGGGCACCACCAACAGCGCCTGCTCGGCGAAATCGAACGGCGACGGAAAGATGGCCGTCTCCGGCTCGACCCGGTCTTCCGTTAGGCCGAGGCGCGCGGTCAGGTAGCCGAAGTCATCGCCGGCGGCGAGGGTGGCGCTGGTGACGATGGCCGTCTCGAGCCGGGCAAAGAGATCCTCCCGCAGGATGGGCGCGAGATCGAGCGGCACGGCGGTGGCGGCGAGGTTCCGGTCGCGGCCGCGCGATTCGAGCCAGCGCACCGTAAGCGGACCGTCGCCGGGCGGACGGAGCGCGTGCGCGAGTCCGTCGCCGAACGACTCGAGGCGACGCACCACGCCGCTGATCTCGCGCACGAGGCCGGCCGCCGGATCGGCGCCGTCGATTTCCGCCTCGAGACGATCGCGCACCAGACGCAGGCCGTCGCGCAGGAGTCCGATCTGCGACAGCAGGTCGGTCAGGGCCGCATCGAGGCCGCCGCGCCACACCGGGTGCGCCTCGAAGTCGTCCGTTAGGCGGACCACCGGCTCGCCCGTTAGGCTGAGGACCGTGTCGAGCAAGGCGAACACGGTGGCGGCGGACGCGCGGGCCGACGCCACCACGGGGACGAGCCGGGCCGTAACGAGATCGTGGCTGGCCGTGCTGTAGAGATCTTCGCGTCCCGCCAACCGCGCTGCGAGCAGCGCGAGGAGGCCGCGGCCGCCGCGCCGCTCGAGACGCGCCAGCAGCCGTTCCAGGCCGCGCTTTGTGACGCTCGTCCCCAGGTGCGCCGCCGCCGCGTCCTCCAGGTGGTGCCCTTCGTCCACCACCAGCCGCCGATACGCCGGCAGCACCGCCGCGTCGCCCCAGTTCTGCTGCGCCCGCCTAACGGCGAGGTCCGCCAGCAGCAGGTGGTGGTTGACGACGATCACATCCGAATCGGCGGCCCGCCGCCGCGCCGCGAACACGAAGCACTTGGCGTAGTGCGGACACTTGAGCCGCCCGCAGAGGTCCGGCTCCGCGGCAACCTCGTCCCATGCGTCGGGGCTCGGCGACGTCGGCAGATCGGCGAGCGAGCCGTCGCTCGTGCGCGCCGCCCACGCCTTGAGCGCGTCGATCTCGCTCGTGACGACGCCGTCGAACAACGATGCGCCGTGTCCCGCCGCCTGCTCGAGGCGCTGCAGGCAGACGTAGTTGCGCCATCCCTTGAGCAGCGCGAAGCGCACCGGTTGATCGGTGAGCGCCTCGGCCAGAAACGGCAGGTCTTTGCCGACCAACTGCTCCTGCAGATTGATCGTGTTGGTGGAAACGATCGTGCGCTCGCCGTTGGCCGCCGCCCAACGGAGCGCCGGCACGAGGTAGCCCAACGATTTGCCGACGCCCGTGCCCGCTTCGAAGAGTCCGATGCCGCCGCCGTTGTAGAGGCGCGCGATGGCCGCGGCCATGTCGCGCTGGCTCTCGCGGTTTTCGTAGCGGGTGAGCCGCGCCGCCACCGGCCCCTCGGGCGCGAGCGTCGCCCGCACGTCATCGAGCACAAGCCTAACGGACTGTTTTTGCCGCGGGACTTCGACCACCACGTACAGCGCCGAGGCCGCGTTGTCGATGATGCCGAAGCCGATGCCGTCGTCGTGGATGTGCGCCGCGACGGCGACATCGGCGTCGGACGGATCGAGCTGTCCGGACGGATGGTTGTGCAGCATCATCTCGCCGCGCTGGGCGAATCCGGGCAGGGCCAGCACGCTGTCGACACCGCCGCGCGCCACCACGCGCACGCTCTCGACCACGCCGGACGCGTCGAGCGCGGCAGCGAAGCACACCTCGCGTCCGCCGGCCAGCGCGATGGCCGCCCGCAACGCCGCCGCCGCGCGCGGCGCCAGCCGCGCGTCCGACTTGACTCCGTTAGGCACAGAGCGTCGCACCACTGTCATCCCGCGGCCCGCACCTGCGCGTCGCCCCGCAGGCACTTCCCGTTCCCTCTTCCCTCTTCCCCATTCCCTATGTTTTCAGCGGCTTCTTCTTCGCCGCCGGGAACAACACGTTGTTGAGAATGAGCCGGTAGCCCGGAGAGTTGGGGTGCAAGGACAGATCGGTGGGCGGATTGCCGATCGCGTGCTGCGGATCCTCGGGGTCGTGTCCGCCGAGGAAGGTCCAACTGCCTTTGCCGTAGTCGCCGTGGATGTACTTCACCCACGGCGCGCCCGGTTCGTCGGCCAACACCGTGACGCCGGGCTTGAGGCGGTTCTTCATGAAGCTCGTGGTGACGCCGTAGAAATCGGGGATCACCGTGCGGTGGTCCTGCACCAGCATGGACGGCACGGGGTCGAACTTGGCGCTGAACGCGAACAACGTGAACGTGCCTAACGGTTGGCGGCGGCCGGGAACGTTGGCCTGGTGCCCGTCGATGTCGCTCATCGAGTTCACGTAGGGCGACATCTCGAGGTGCGCATCCCGGAACGCCAGGCTCGCGTTCCAATCCATTTTCGCATCGGCGTCGGGGTCCATCGGCGTGCCGTCGGCGAACACCGACGCGATGTCCACGCCGTGGCCGGCCAGCGCCAGGTCCAACGTTTCCGTGGCGCCGCACATGGCGAACAAGAATCCGCCGTTGTTCACGTAGTCGCGGATTTTCATCGCAACGTCCTTCTTGAGCGCCGGAATGTTGGGGAAGCCGAGCTTCTGCGCCATGGCGAGATTCGTCCGCCGCATGTCGACGAACCACGACGCGCCGCTGTACGCAATGTAGAACTTTCCGAGCTGCCCGGTGAAGTCCTCGTGGAAGAGATGCACCCAGTCGTATTTGGCGAGGTCGCCGTGCTCGATCTCTTCATCCCAGATCGGCGTGTACGGGATGCCCGCGTAGCGCAGCGCGAGGATCACGGCGTCGTCCCACGGGGGCGAGTACGGCGCGGTGTACACGGCGATGCGCGGCGCTTTCTCGAGCGGCACCGATTCCATGTTCGCCTGTGACATCTGATTGCGGATGTCGGCGAGCGTGGCGTCATCGACCGGTTGCGTCGTGATCCCATCGAGCGCGGCCCGGCGACGCAGCTCGGGGGTGTCGGGCAGCAGGAATGATCCGCCGCGATAGTTGAGCAGCCACTCGCCGCGCGCGCCGTCCTTGAGCGCGTTGTAGGTGAGGCCGTACGCCTTCAAGTGGTTGGTCTGCTCGTCGTCCATCGGGACGAGGAGGTGCTGCGCCCGCGCCGCGGGCGGCACGAGCGCCAGGCCTAACGCTACCAGGTACGTCACGAATCGCATTGAAAACATCACATCACGATGTAGAAGGCACCGTTTGTCGCGCGAGCTCGAGCTCGCG
>Ga0134125_10007154_pt1 | contig 12607 bp, 12 predicted proteins | sample KB31751_FD_96464 | JGI IMG/M metagenome (GOLD analysis project Ga0134125, IMG submission 96464) | Terrestrial soil microbial communities with excess Nitrogen fertilizer from Kellogg Biological Station, Michigan, USA - KB3-175-1 | ecosystem: Environmental > Terrestrial > Soil > Unclassified ... | reverse complement strand
GGAACAGGAGCAGCGGAATCCCGACGATCGCCGTGAGCACGCGGGGGAGAAGCATCGTTGAATTATAGTAAATTGAGGGCCATGCCTCTCCCGAAGCGCGGGACCGCCGGCTGGCTGACGGCCTACCTCGCGCTCGCCTCCGCCGTGATCCTGTGCGTGTTCGGGCGCTTCCTCCTCTTTCACGCCGCGTACCAGTTCAAGGACATCGCCGCGGACTCGCTCAACGTCGATTATCCGCAGCTGCGGCACCTGTTCGACTACTGGCGGACCGACGGCCTCCCGGCGTGGTCGTTCAACCAAGGCCTCGGCCAAGACCTGTGGCCGATCAGCTGGAACGACCCGTTCTTCTTCGTCCTGATCCCGTTCTCGGGGAAGTCCCTGCCGTTCGGCTTCATCTACATGGAGGCGGTGAAGATCCTCGCCGTCGGCGTCCTCACCTATCTCTGGCTGGCCGAGATGGAGCTGACCGCGGCGGCCTGCTTCGCCGGGGCGTTCTTCCTCTCGTTCTCCGGCTTCATGATCGCCGGCGGTCCGTGGATGATCTTCTCGTCGGAGACCGCGGCCTTCGTCCTCCTGCTGTTCGCGTTCGAGCGCCTGCTCAAACGCGGGGACTGGCGCTGGGTGCCGGTCGCGATCGCGCTGGTGACGCTCGGGCGGCCTTACCTGCTCTTCCCCTACGCGCTGTTCTTCGGGCTGTACGCGACCGCGCGCTTCCTCGACGAGCGCGGCTGGTCGCCGCGCGCGTACGGCGCGCTGATGCTGCGGTTCTTCCTGAGCGCGGCGCTCGGCGTCCTGCTCAGCGGCTTCCAGCTCCTCAGCGACCTGCTCCAGATCGTCCAGAGCCCGCGCGCCACCGGGTCCGTGACCTTCTTCGGGGGCTTGGCCGGAAAGCCCGTCTTCGAGCTCTCCGGCCCGAAGCAGATCGTCACGGCCGTCCTGCGCCTCTTTTCCAGCGACCTGCTCGGGTCGGGCTCGGCCTTCCGCGGCTGGATCAATTATCTTGAAGCGCCGCTGTACTACTGCGGGCTCGCCGCGCTCCTGCTCGCGCCGCAGGCTTTCGCCGCGATGGACGCGCGCCGCCGGAAGCTCTACGGCGCGCTCGCGGCGCTCGTCCTCCTGCCGACGGTCTTCCCGTACTTCCGCTACCTGCTGTGGGCGTTCAGCGGGAACTACTACCGCTCGTACTCCATGTTCGTCGTCGCGATCCTCGTCTTCTTCGCCGCGCGCGGGCTCAGCGCGCTCGAGCGCGGCGGGCGCGTTCGCGGGCTCACGCTCGCCGCGACGCTCGCGGTTCTGCTCGCCCTGCTGTTTCTCTTTCCCGCCGCCTTCAAGGCGCCGCGCGGCTGGGTCGACATGGGGCTCGCCGCCGTCCTGGCCGCCGCGCTCTCCGTCGACGCGGGCCTGATCGCGCTGCTCGGCGGCCAGAAGCGCGCGCGCGCCGCGCTTGCGCTGCTGCTCGCGTCGATCGTCGTCGAGGCCGGCGCCGCTTCTTGGCGCACCATCGCGGATCGCCCGGTCGTGACGGCGGAGGAGCTGAGCGCGAAGCAGGGCTACTCCGACTTCACCGTCGACGCGCTGGCGGCTTTGAGAGCGGCCGATCCCTCTTTCTACCGCGTCGAGAAGGACTACTACTCGAGCCCGGCGCAGTACTTCGGCTACAACGATTCCAAGGCGCAGAACTACTTCGGCTCGTCCGCGTACGCGCAGTTCAACGAGGCGTCGTCGCTCGCGTTCCTGGCGGAACTCGGCGTCCTCGACCCCGCCAATGAGATCGACACACGCTGGGTTCACGGCCTGCGCGACCGGGAAAACCTCATGTCGCTGACGGGCGTGAAGTACTACCTCTCGAAGAAGGAACGTCCCGCGTTCTTCGCCGACGGCCGCATGGGCTCCTACGGCGACGTGACGGTCTACCGCAACCGGCGGGCGCTGCCGCTCGGTTTCACGTACGACCACTGCCTGCCGTACGCCGATTTCGCGCGCCTGTCCGTCGCGTCGCGGGAGGCCGCGCTGTTCGACGCCTTCGTGCCGCAGCCCGGAGCGGACTGCCTCGGCTTCTCGGCGCTCTCCGCCGCGCAGGCCGGAGCCTCGGCGAGCGAAAAGCGCTACGACGCGGGGGGCCGCGCGCGCGTCGAGGACGCGCTGAGCGTGACGAGCTGGGGCCAGAACGCGATCGACGGCTCGATCACGCTCAAGCGCAGGAAGCTCCTGTTCTTCTCCATCCCGCAGGACGCGGGCTGGTCGGCGTCCGTCGACGGCGCGCCCGCGCCGCTGATCCGCGTCGACGTCGGCTTCATGGGCCTGCCGCTCGAGCCCGGGACGCACCGCGTGTCCCTGCGCTTTGCGTCGCCGCTCAAGAAAGAGGGAACCATCCTCTCTTTGGCGGCGCTCGGACTGTACGGCTTCCTGCTCACCCGACGCCGGCGCCGCGCGTAGAGGGCCGAACGAAGGACGGCCGTTGATCCGGTGATGACTTTACTGCGTCCGGACACAGCGGAATTGCGTTTTCATCAATTCGACTCGCTCCGGAGCAAGTCGCCGGGTTCAGCGACCCGGCAGAGCGCAGGCTCGCTCTCGAGCGAGTCGTTAAGTCTTAGACGACAAGCCGCCGTACCGGCGGTCGCGCTTCTGGAAGTCCTCGATGGCCGCGGCGAGGTGCTCCTTGCGGAAGTCGGGCCAGAGAACGGGGGTGACGTACAGCTCGGCGTAGGCGGCCTGCCAGAGCAGGAAGTTGGAGATGCGCATCTCGCCGGAGGTGCGGATCATCAGGTCGAGCTCCGGAAGATGAGCGGTATAGAGGCCGCGGCCGATCGCTTCCTCATCGATGGTCTTCTCGCCGGCGGCGACGGCCTTGGCGATAGCGTCGACGATCTCCTGCCGGCCGCCGTAATTGAGCGCGAGGGTCAGCTTGAGGCCGGTGTTGCCCTTCAGGCGCTCGATGGCCTTGGCGAGTTCACCCTGAACCGCCTTAGGGAGACCTTCCAGTCGGCCGATAGCACCCAATCGGACATTGTTTTTATCGAGCTCGAGCGTCTCCTTGTTGAGCGCCCAAGAGAGAAGCTTCATCAGCTCGCCGACCTCCTCGGCCGGGCGCAGCCAATTCTCCGTCGAGAACGAGTAGAGGGTGAGCGCTTCCACGCCGAGCTCCCCGGCGGCGCGCACGATGGCGCGGACGGAGTCGACGCCGGCCTTGTGTCCCGCGATGCGGGGCAGTCCCCGCGCGGCCGCCCAGCGGCCGTTGCCGTCCATGATGACCGCGACGTGGCGGGGGATGCGCGCGGGGTCGAGCGGCACGCCTAGACCGTGAGGATTTCTTTTTCCTTCACGACCAGCAGGTCGTCGATCTGCTTCGTGAAGGCGTCCGTGGACTTCTGGATGCGCTGCTCGAGGCCGCGCAGGTCGTCCTCGGTGATCTCTTTGGCCTGGAAGGACTTCTTGACCTTGTTCAGCGCGTCCTGGCGCTCGTTGCGCACGCCGACCTTGAACTCCTCGCCGGTCTTCTTGAGGACCTTCACGAGGTCCTTGCGGCGCTCCTCGGTCATCATCGGCAGGTTGATGCGCAGCATCTTGCCGTCGTTCTGCGGCATCGCGCCGACGTCGGCCTTCTGCAGGGCCTTCTCGATGTCCTGGAGGGTGGCGGGGTCCCACGGCCGGATCTCGAGCGTGCGGGCCTCGGGGACCGACACCGCGGCGACCTGCTTGAGGGGGACCAAGGAACCGTACGCCTCGACCTTCACCGACTCGAGCATGGCGGGGTTGGCGCGGCCGGTGCGCATGTTGGCCATGTCCTTGCCCAGCTTGGCGAGGCGCTCCTTCATGGCTTCGTCCATCTTCGAGAGCACGGCATTGACGGCCGGGGTGACGCTCATGGGGGTTACTCCGTGGTGATCAAGGTGCCGACCTTCTGGCCGGCCACGGCGCGGGCGATGTTGCCCTTCACGGCGAGATCGAACACGACGACGGGCATGCGGTTCTCCATGCACAGCGTCAGCGCGGTGGTGTCCATGACCTTGAGCCGCTGCTTGATGCTGTCCATGAAGGTCAGGTGGTCGTACTTGACCGCCTTCTTGTCCTTCTTGGGGTCGGCGTTGTAGACGCCGTCCACCTTGGTGGCCTTGAGCACGACCTCGGCCTCGATCTCGACGGCGCGCAGCGCCGAGGCCGTGTCGGTGGTGAAGTACGGGTTGCCCGTGCCGCCCGCGAAGATCACCACGCGGCCCTTTTCGAGGTGGCGGATGGCGCGGCGGCGGATGTAGGACTCGGCGAGCTTGGCGATCTCGACCGCGGTCTGCACGCGGGTGGGGACTTCCAGCTGCTCGAGCGCGTCCTGCAGGGCGAGCGCGTTCATCAGAGTCGCCAGCATGCCCATGTAGTCGGCCGTGACGCGGCCGATGACCTCGCCCCGGTCCTGCATGCCGCGCCAGATGTTGCCGCCGCCGACGACGATGCCCATCTGGACGCCGGAGTCGACGGCGAGCTTGATCTCGGAGACGATCGAGGACAGCGCTTCGGGACGAATGCCGTGCGAGCCCTCGCTGCAGAGAGACTCGCCCGAGAGCTTGAGGAGGACCCGCTTGTACTTCTTGGCGGCTGGCATCCTCTCGCCGGTTACCCGCCGAGCGTGTAGCGGACGAAGCGGACGATCTTGATCTCGCCGCCGGCCTTGGCGCTCGCCGCCTTGATGAGGTCGGTGATCGTGGTCTTCGGTTCCTTGATGAAGGGCTGCTCGAGCAGGCAGAGGGCCTGGAAGAACAGCTTGTTGATCTTGCCCTCGAGGATCTTGGGGATCTGCGCCTCGGGCTTGCCTTCCTTCTTCAGGATGTCGGTCTGGATCGCCTTCTCGGCCTCGACGTCCGCGGCGGGAACCTCGGAGCGGCTGAGGTACTTCGCGGCCGGCACGCCGCCGACGATCTGGAACAGGATGTCCTTCGCGAGCTGGGCGACCTCGGGGGAGGCGGCCGCGGCGTCGCTGGGGGTGGAGAGCTCGAGCAGCGCGCCGGCCTTCGCCGGGATCGCCGGGTCGGTCTGGTGCGCGTAGCCGGCGATGAGGCCGGAGCCCTTGAGCTCGAAGCGGTCGAAGCGGCGCAGGCCCATGTTCTCGCCGAGCTTGCCGATCAGCGGCTTGACGAGCTCCGCATCGGCGGAGGCCACGTCCTTGAGCTGGCCCGCGGCGGCCTTCTCGACGACGGTCTTGACCATCGCCTGGAAGTCGGAGCCCTTGGCGACGAAATCGGTCTCGGAGTTGATCTCGACGATCGCGCCGGACTTGCCGGCGATCTTGAAGGCGACCGCGCCTTCCTTCGTCGCGCGCGCGGCCTTCTTGGCGGCGTCGGAGAGACCCTTCTTGCGGAGGATCGTCATCGCCTCGTTGAAGTCGCCCTTCGCCTCGTCATAGGCGCGCTTGCAGTCCATCATGCCCGCGCCGGTCTTCTCGCGGAGCTCTTTGATCGCTTGAGTGGCGTCCATGGTCGGCATGAGTCTTAAACTCCCTGAGTGGTCTCTTCGGCGGGCGCGTAGACGACGTCGGCGGACTGCTGCAGCTCCGCATCGGCGGCCTGGCCCTCGGCGAGCATCGCCGCCTCGGCGCCGGCCACGGACTGGGCGTTCTTCGCGGCCTCGAAGGCCTGCTTTCCGCCGAGCACGGCGTCGGCGATCAGCGCGCAGAAAAGCTTGATCGAGCGGGCCGCGTCGTCGTTGCCCGGGATCGGGTGGTCGATCAGGTCCGGATCGCAGTCGGTGTCGCAGACGGCGACGATCGGGATGTTGAGCTTGCGGGCCTCCATCACGGCGAGGTCCTCCTCGACGGGATCGACGATGAACATGATGTCGGGGAGCTTGTCGAGGCCGCGCAGGCCCGACAGGTTCTTCTTGAGCTTGGACATCTCCTTGTTCAGGCGGGCGACCTCTTTCTTGGGGAGGATCGCGAAGATGCCGTCGTTCTGCCACTTCTCGAGCTCCTCGAGGCGCTTGACGGACTTGCGCAGCGTCGCGAAGTTCGTCAGCGTGCCGCCGAGCCACTTCTCGGAGACGTACGAGGCGCCGCAGCGGTCGGCCTCGGCGCGGAGGAGGTCCTGCGCCTGCTTCTTCGTGCCGACGAAGAGGAAGCTCTTGCCGGTCGCGGCCTGGTCCTGGACCCACTGCCCGACCTTCTTGATCTCCTTCACCGTCTTCTGCAGATCGATGATGTGGATTCCGTTGCGCTCGCCGAAGATGAAGCGGGACATCTTCGGATTCCAGCGGCGCGTCTGGTGGCCGAAGTGCACGCCGGCCTCGAGCATAGCCTTCATCGAAACGTTGATCATGAGCGGTTTAAATCCTCCAGGAATGACGGAACCGAAAGAGTCTATCAAATAACCGGCGCGGAAGCTAGCGTCGAGCGGGCGCCGTTTTCGCCGCGGGGTCGGGAAGCGTCCGCGCGTAGACGCGCCAGTCCGCTTCCTGCGCGAGCATGCGGCGCAGGCCCTCGTCCACGCCGATCGGCTGGGCGGAGACCGCCGCGCGGACCTTGTCCGTGCGCAGGCTGCTCGCCTTCGGGCGCGGCGTCGGAGAGGCGAGGCGGGAGACGGACGCCGGCTTCAGCAGCGTCTCGTCGAGGCCGAACGCGCGCGCGACGCGGAGGGAGAACTCGTAGCGCACGATCAGCTCGGCCCCGACCACGTGGAAAATACCGGCGGCGCCGGTTTCGACGAGCGCGGCCGTGATCTCGGCCAAGTTCTCGGCGTAGGTGGGGTTGTAGAGGAGATCGTCGGCGACCGTCATCGCCTGGCCCGCCGAGAGCTTGGAGCGGATCTGGAGCACGAAGTTCTTCGGCTCCCATTGCCAGCCGTAGGCGCCGGACGTGCGGATCACGATGTTGCGGGGGTCGCACTCGAGCACGCCGCGCTCCGTCTCGGCCTTCTGGCGGCCGTACTCGTTGATCGGGCACGTCGCGTCTTCCTCTGTATAGACTCCCTTCGCCCCGTCGAACACGTAGTCGGAGGAGTAGAAGATCATCCGGGCCCCGATCTCGCGGCAGGCCCGGGCGACGTTGAGCGTCCCGTCCACGTTCACCCGGCGCGTCTCGGCGGGATGGAGCTCGCAATAGTCCACGAAGGGGTTGGCGGCCGGGACCGCGACGACCTCCGGGCGGTGCCGCTTCAGGAGCTCGCTCACCCCGGGGCCGTCCTGCATGTCGAGCTGGAGGAAGCCTCCGGAGGCGTGGCAATGGTAGGTGGCGGCGGCCACGTCGGCCCCCCGGGCCGTCCAGGCGCGCAGCAGGGCGTTTCCGACCAGCCCCGTGCCCCCGATGACCAGCACTTTGGCGCTCATATTGCGATTATACGACATATAAGGCCCTCCGGCCGCAGGCCGGAGGGCCAGAAGGCCCAGGCGGGTCCGGCGGGTTGTGGTATACTTCCCTTATCGCTTACTTCACCGGTCGACGTCTCGCGTTGGGAGCCCTGGCGGCCTTGGCCGCCCTCCCCGCCGCCGCCCAGGAGCCCCAGGCGGCGCTCCACGTCGCCCAGGCGGGCGTGGCCGGCTTCGCCTTCCCGGCCGCCCGGGCCGCCGCCGCGGGCCAGCTGAACCAGGTTTTCGACGCCGAGGCCGCCCATGGCGCTCTCGTCACGGCCCCGAAGATGTCCGAAAAGGCGCCCAATCAGGCGGCGGCCGAGAACCGCCCCGCCGCCGCCCTGCTTCACCAGGACCTGGTCGTGCCCGTCCCGAACGAGACCCCGGCCTACCGGCACACCTTCAAGGTCCTGCTGTCCGAGCAGGACAAGACCGACCGCTACGACGAGCTCATCATCAAGTACGCCCGCAAGAACCGCCTCGACCCCCGCTTCCTGAAGTCCATCATGGCCGCCGAGTCCGAGTTCGACCCCAAGGCCGTCTCCCCGGCCGGCGCGCGCGGCCTCATGCAGGTCATGCCCACGACGTCCGAGCAGATGGGCGTGCCCGCCGCCCGCCTCAACGATCCCGAGGAGGGCATCAAGGCCGGATCCGCCTACATCCAGCAGCTCTTCAAGACCGCCTGGAGGATCTTCCACCTCCAGGGCGTGCGCTACACCGACGTGCCGCACTGGGTCATGCAGCGCGTGATCGCGGCCTACCACGCCGGCCCCAAGTTCCTGACGCGCTCCCACTGGTTCGCCTCGACGCGCGCCTACGTCCGCAAGGTCGTCCTGTTCTATCAGTCCAAAGTCACCGATCTGCGCCGCCCCGTGGCGCACACCCGCGAGCTCCCGGCGTTCGCCGAGGCCGTCGCCCCCGGCGGCACTCTGTACTGATGCGCCGTCTCCTCCTGGCCGCCGCCGTGCTCTCCGCCGCCGCGTGCGCCTCCCCGGCTCCGTGCACGCAGGCCCTGTGCCCGTCGCGCGTGGACGGTTCGTACCGCGTCTCGGGCTGGGACAAGTCGGTGACGGTCACGCGCGACACGCCGGCCCTGCCGGTCGTCTCCGACTCCACGGTCGACGTGCTGGACGGCAGCGTGGAGTTCACGAACCGCAAGGCCGTCGTGCACGCGACGTCGGGCTCGTCCTTCCGCTTCGCCGTGTCGACCGGATCGGTCAAGAACGCGGTCGCCTCGATCGCCGTCTCCTCCGGCGACGTCTCGGTCGCGCTGTCCTCCGGCGCGGACCGCTCGCCCATCGCGCCCGGCTCCGTCTACTCCCTGCCCAACCGGAAGTAGGGCCATGAGGCTTCGCCTCGCGCTCGCCGGACTCCTTGCCGCGCTCGCGGCGCCCGCGTCCGCCTTGCCGCCCGACGTCCGGACCGACGGGCTCACGCCGATGAAGCGCTGGACGGTGTACGACGACGGACCCGGAGGAGACCTGGACCTCGCGCGCCTGTGCCGCGGGGCGCGCCTTTCCTGCGGCGCCGTTCTGCCTCCGGGCGAGCGGCTCGCGGCCAAAGCGGCGAAGATCGGCGGCGAGAACGCCTACGACCTGCTCCAGACGATCCTCGCGGCCCATCCCGGCTACCGCGCGTCGTTCGAGGAGGGGGCTCTGACCGTCTCCCGCGACGGCGACCTGTGCGCGCTGGCCCTGGAGCGGCCCGCCAAGCGCGCTCACTTCGCCAAGCTCGCCGCGCCGGCGGTCGCCGCCGAGATCCTGAGCGGCGCGGGCTTCGCCGAGGCGGCGCGCGGGATGCGGACCGCGACCGTCGACCCGGCCGACGCCGCGCGCTTCCTCGACCTCGACTTCGAGGTGCGCTCCGGGGCGACCGTGCGGCGCGCGCTCGACGACGTGGCGTCCACGGACGGCCTTATGATGTGGGTCGCCGTGTCGGAGCCGTCCTGCGAGGGAGCCAAGGCCTGCGCGCGGCCGTGCCGCTCTTTCTCCGCCGCCGACTGGAGGCCGCCGCAGGAGCTCGAGCGCCCGCCGCGCCGCGGCTGGACGCCGGACGGCGTGCGCCCGCCGCACCTCATGAGCGATCACGCGGACGTCGCGCCCCCGGCTCCGGTTATGCTTGAATCCCACCCATGAAGAAGGCGCTCATCACCGGCGTCACCGGTCAGGACGGCTCCTACCTCGCCGAGTTCCTTCTCGGCAAGGGCTACGAGGTCCACGGGCTCAAGCGCCGCACCTCCCTCTTCAACACCGACCGCATCGATCACCTGTTCCAGGACCCGCACGAGAAGAAGCTGCGCTTCCTGCTCCACTACGGGGACATGACGGACTCCTCGAGCCTGCAGCGCGTCGTGCAGAAGGTCCGGCCCGACGAGATCTACAACCTCGCGGCGCAGAGCCACGTCGCGGTCAGCTTCCAGGAGCCGGAGTACACGGCGAACTCCGGCGGCCTCGGCACCTTGCGCCTGCTCGAGACGATCCGAACGCTTGGGCTGTCCAGGAAAACGCGCTTCTACCAAGCGTCTTCTTCAGAATTGTTCGGCAAGGTCCAGGCGACCCCGCAGCGCGAGTCGACGCCGTTCTACCCGCGCTCGCCCTACGGCGTGGCCAAGATGTACGCCTACTGGATCACGGTCAACTACCGCGAGGCCTACGGGCTCTACGCCTGCAACGGCATCCTGTTCAACCACGAGTCGCCTCGCCGCGGCGAGACCTTCGTGACGCGCAAGATCACGCGCGGCCTCGCGCGCATCAAGCTCGGGCTCGAGGACACGATCTGGCTCGGCAACCTGGAGGCCAAGCGCGACTGGGGCCACGCGCGCGACTACGTCGAGATGATGTGGCTGATGCTCCAGCAGAAGAACCCGGCCGACTTCGTGATCGCGACCGGACGCCAGCACTCGGTGCGCGAGTTCGTCGAGGCCGCGGCCCGCGAGCTCGGCATGCCGCTCGTCTGGAAGGGGAAGGGCCCCAACGAGCGCGGCGTCAACCCGCGCACGGGCAAGACCTTCGTCGCCCTCGACCCGCGCTACCTGCGCCCGACCGAAGTCGACACCTTGCTCGGCGACGCGGCCAAGGCGCGGCGCGAGCTGGGCTGGAAGCCGCGCTTGTCGTTCGGCGAGCTCGTGCGCGAGATGGCGTCGGCCGACCTGCGCCTCGCGGAGAGCGAGGCCCACGCGAAGAAGGCGGGCTTCTCCAAGCCTCGCCGCGCCGCCGACTAGTCTCCGGCGCCTAGCCCTGGAAGAACAGGACGATCGTCACGGCGATCGCCACCAGGCACACGCCGACCGAGATCCACAGCAGGAACTTCATCTCGTCGCGCGACTGCCACGGCTCGCGCTTCGGCAGGTCGGTGAGCGGCGGCTTCGCGGCCGGGGGCGGCTCGGCCGGAGGGGGAACGGCGGCCGCGGCGGCTTCCGGGGCCGGCGCCGCGGGGACGGCGGGAGCGGCCGCGGGCGGAGGCGCGGGGCTCAGGTAAGACCGCACCTCGCGCTGGATGTCCTCGCGGCGCGCGTCGGACTCCTCGTGGAGCTTGCGCACGCGCTCCTGCGCCCCGTCGGCCTCGCCGCGGGTCTTCTCGCCCGCGCGGCGCTCGGCGTCGAGGTCCGCGTACAGGCGCCGGCGTTCGGCGTCGAGCGCGTCGCGCAGCTCCTTGCTCTCGCGGTCGGCGCGGCCGCGCAGCTCGTTCTTGAGCGCCTCGAGCTCGGCGCGCCAGGACTCGGCGCGCTCGGTCTCGGACCGCGAATCGGCGGCGCGGCGGCGGCGGAGCTTCTCTTCCTCCATCTCGAGCTTGAGCTTGAGGTCGCGCGAGCTCTCGAAGGCCTCGACGCCCTCGCGGCGGATCGCCTCGGCGTTCTCGACGACCTCGCGCGACTTCTCGCGCACGGCCTTGAGCTCCGCCTCCAGGCGGCCGCGCTCCTCGGTGCGCTCGATCAGGACCTTGTCGAGCTCCGCGCGCAGGCGCGAGGCCTCGGCCGCGGCCGCCTCGGCGGCGCGCAGCTTCTCCGCGGCGCCCTCGGACGCGCGCGCCCGCTCGCGCGCGTCGTCGAGCTCGGCGCGCAGGGAGTCGATGTGGGCCTCGTGGCCGTCCGCCTTCTGCCGCAGGGCCGCCACGTGCAGGCGCGCGTCCTTGAGCTCCGAGTCGCGGCGCTTGAGGTCCGCCTCGAGGCGCTCGCGCGCGTCGCGGGCCTCGGCGGCGGCCGCCGCGGCGCGCGCTTCGGCGGCGCTGAGCGCCTCGGCCGCGGCGCGGCCGGCGGCGCCGTCCTGGGCGGCGCGGTCGCGGTCCTTCTCCGCCTGGGCGCGCGCGGCCTCCGCGCGGGCCTCGCTCTCGCGGAGCTGATCGGCGAGCGCGCGGCTCTCCGCCAGGCCCGTCTCGGCGGCCTCGCGGCGCGCGCGCTCGGCGGCCAGCGCCTCGCCGAGCTGGCGGCGGGCCTCGGAGGCGACGCGCAAAGTCTCGTCGAGCTCCCGGGACAAGGCCGTGGCGGAAACCGCCTCGCGGTGCAGGGCCGCGGCCGTCTCCTGGAGCTCGTCGGCGCGCTGGGTCAGCTCGGTCACGCGCGCGCGTAAGCGCTCCTTGGAGCGGATCTCGGTCTCGAGCTCGAGGGTGCGGGCCTTCAGCCGGCGCTCGAACTCCTCGGCGCGCAGGCCGAGACGCACGGCCTCGGCCGAGCTCTCGGGAACGGCCGGCTGAGGAAGGGGGGCATCCTGAGCCGGCGCCGGCTCAGGCTTCGGAGTTTCGTCCACGGGACTGCCTCAACTTTTCCAAGAGTTCCGCCTGCTCCTTCCAGCGCGCCTGCAGGCCGGCGCGCTCCGCGTCGAGCGCCGCCTCGAGGCGTCCGCGCTCCTCCTCGAACTCGGCGCGCAGCTTCGCGCGCTCCTCCTCGAGGATCGCCGAGCGGCGGCCGTCCTCGGCGTCGATGCGCGCCTGGGCCTCGGCTTCCTTCTGCCGCGCCTTCTCCGCGGCGAGCTCGGCGAGGCGGTGCTCGTGGTTGGCGCGCTCGAGGAGCTTCGTGGAGACGTCCCGCATGCGGTCGCGGTAGATCCCGAGGGCGGAAAACGCCTCGCGGGACTTCTCCATCGCGGCGGCCTCGGCGGCGCGCGCCTTCTCGAGCTCGCGCTCGGCGTGCTCGGCGCGAGCGCGCTCGGTCTGGAGACCCTCCGCGAAGGCGGTCTCGGCGCGGGCCTCGGCCTCGCGCGTCAGGCGCGCGTGTTCCTCGATCAGGCGGCGCTCGGAGTCCTCGGCGCGCTTGAGCGATTCCTTCTCGATCGCGGCGGCCTTG
>Ga0134125_10007152_pt1 | contig 12609 bp, 8 predicted proteins | sample KB31751_FD_96464 | JGI IMG/M metagenome (GOLD analysis project Ga0134125, IMG submission 96464) | Terrestrial soil microbial communities with excess Nitrogen fertilizer from Kellogg Biological Station, Michigan, USA - KB3-175-1 | ecosystem: Environmental > Terrestrial > Soil > Unclassified ... | reverse complement strand
TTCCCCTTCCCGCCCGGCTATTCGAATGTCGGCCGCGTGCTGGCGGTCGGCAGCGCGGTCACGCATTTCAAGCCCGGCGATCGCGTAGCGACGCGAGTGCCGCATGTCAGTCATTATCTCGTCCCCGAGACGCTCGGCCCCGGCGAGGTCGCGCCCAAATACCGCGAGCAGTTCCGCTCGCCGATCATGCCGGACGCGCCCGCAGTTGGGCTGCATTATCTTTGGAAGCTGCCGTCCGATCTCAGCGAGGCGAAGCTCAAAGAGAGCGCGCCTTTCGGCATCGTCAGCGTCGGCGTCACTGGCGCGCGTTACGGCCGCATCGATCTCGGCGAATCCGTTCTGGTGATCGGCCTCGGCCCGGTCGGGCTCTACGCCGCGCAATGCGCACGGCTTGCCGGCGGCTTTCCCGTTCTCGGCCTCGATCCAGTCGCGGCGCGCCGCGAGCTGGCGCTGAAACTCGGCATCGATGCGACCTATGCGACGCCCGAAGAGTTGGCGAAGGGTCATCCGCTGATGGCCGGCAACACGCCACGCGTCGTCATCGAGGCAACCGGTCGGCCCGATGTCGTGAACCTCGCCTTCAAGCTTTGCGGCCGCAACGGCCGCGTCGTGTTGCTCGGCTCGACGCGCGGCACGACGCCTGAGGTCGACTTCTATACCCATGTGCATCGCAAAGGCCTCACGATCGTCGGCGCGCAGGTGCTGACCCGGCCGACGCTCGACAATTCCGACGGACGCTGGAACGCGTGGGACGAGGCCGCGCTGACGCTGCGGTTTATCGCCAGCGGCCGGCTCGATACAAGGCCGCTGATCGAGCATGAATTCCCGGCGACACGCGTCGCCGATGCTTATCGCCTGATCGAAGATTCGCCGCAGACACTGGGCGTGCTATTGAACTGGCAGAAATGATCTAGCAACAGCGCGCTCGCAATGGGCGCCGCAACACAAAGGGGGAGTGATGCGTAAGATCATCGATAACCGGTGGTTGGTCGTCGTCGGCTGTTTCATCGGCCTGATGGCCAATAACGGCGTCATCAGCATTTTCACGTTCTCGGTCTTCCTCAAGCCAATCACCGAAGAGCTCGGCTGGGGACGTGCCACCATCACCTCGGCCATGTTCCTCGCCGGCGTAGTCGCGGTGATCGTCACGCCGATCGTTGGCAAGCTGATGGATATATACGGGGTGCGGCGTGTCGCTCTGCCCGGCATCGTCATCTACGCAGCGTTCATCGCCTCTTTCTCGATGCTGCAGCCCTCGCTCGTGATGCTTTACACCATCGCCGCCTGTGCCGCGGTCGCCGGCCATGTGCAGACACCGATGGGTTATTCGAAAGTGGTGTCGAGCCGCTTCGAGGATTACCGCGGCATCGCTCTCGGCATCGCCGTGTCGGGCGTCGGTCTCGGCACCGTCGTGATGCCGAAGATCGCGCAATTCCTCATCGACCATTTCGGCTGGCGCCTCGCCTTTGTCGGCATGGGCATCACGCTCTTGATCTTCGCTTTCCCCATGATCGCGCTGTTCCTCGGCGAGCCGAACCGGTCGCAAACCGGTCGCGCCGTCGCACCGCCGATTGGCCCCGATGCGATGGTGATCGTCAAAACCGACAAGCGCTTCTATCTGATGCTGGGGATCTTCTTCTTCTCGGCGATCGCGATCAACGGCACGATTACGCACATCGTCGCCGAGATGACGGACCGCGGCTATTCGCCGGCGGTCGCTACCAGCGTACTGTCGTCGGCGGGCTTTGCGCTGATCGCCGGACGGCTGGCCTCCGGCTATTGCCTCGACCGTATTTTCGGTCCCTATGTCGCGACGGTGTTCTTCCTGATCGCCGCCACGGGTATCGCGCTCCTCGCCAGTGGCGTCGGCGGCCTGCCGGTCGCCTTTGCCGGCACCATCCTCTGCGGCTTGGGCCTCGGGGCCGAGGGCGATCTGATCCCCTATTTCATCAGCCGGTATTTCGGCCTCAAATCCTTCGGCACGATCTACGGCTTCATGATCGGCATCTTCTCGCTCGGCAACGGCCTTGGCCCGTTCCTGATGGGCGTGTCCTTCGACAAGACCGGCTCCTACGTGACGGCGGCGATGGGCTTCGAAGTCCTGTTGCTGATCTGCTGTGGCTTGGCACTGGCGCTGGGCACCTACGCTTTCCCGGCACGCCGCGGTGGCGCCGCTCCGGCTACCCTGGCCGAGGCGAAGTCCTAGATCATATCCAGCGACCACACACGCTCGAGCAGCGCGAATTTCGGCTGCTGCTCGGGCGTGAGCTCTGCATGCCGCGCCTTGCCGCGCGTGAAGAACGCGTTGACGCAGACCATGTCGCCCTCGAAGCCCGGCACCTTCTCGAGACGCCGCAGCCGCAGATCGTAAGCGCCGAGCATGGCGACAAGGTCGTGCAACAGTTTCTGTCCTTTGAAGACGGGGTAGAACCAGGCCTCGGCTTCGATGCCGAGCACGCCATGCAGCAGATCGCCGAAACCCGATAGCACCTGATATTCGTAGCCTTCGACATCGACCTTGATCGCATCGGGCGCCGGAACTTTTCCCTCGCGATAGAGCTCGTCATAGCGTCTGCAATCGATGCTCACCTGCTGCTCGGTCGCGTAGAGCGGCGCGATCTTGTACCCCTCAAGCGTCGAGGGATCGGTATCGAGCATCGACGAGCAGCCGAACCAATGCGCGATGTTGAGCGTATGCGTGCCCGCCTCCGCGGCGAGACCGCTCTCGACGACGATTGTGTCGGGTGCCGAACGCAAGCGCGCGGCTTCGGCCGGATTGGGCTCGAACATCACCGGACGCGTCTGATGCCGGTAGCGGCGCCATTTCGGCTGCAGCCCGCCGGCCGCACCGATATCGACGAGGATCAGCGGCGTTCCGAGAACGATGGGGCTGATGGCGCGATAGGCCGATTTGAGCCGGTTGAGCAATGTCGCCTCCAAGGCGCGTGATTGCGGATCGACCATGGCCGAAACGCGCCTGCCTAAAATTTGTTCGGAATATTTCGATCACATCGACGAGAGCGCGTCTCATCCACGATTCGGATCGCTCTCCAGATCGTATCGCACTTCGATCACGATCGGCCATTCTGTCGGGTAAACGACACTCATGAGCCGTCTATCGCTGCCGATGGTCACGTGATCCATCGTCACCGCATCCTCCTCATTGCCGCCGACAACGCTCAGCGTGTTGTCCTGGCGCGCGACGACCACAGCGCAATGACCCGGCCAGAAGCCACCGGTCGGCAGATCGCCGAAGCGCAGATGCGACGCCCATTCACGGCCGAAGCACATGAGATCGCCGGGCTTCGGCGTGTAGGATTGCGGCGCCTGCGCGATGAGGATCGATGAGCGGCCCGACGCTGCCGCGTTCACATAGGCGGCGTGATTGGGCGCATAAGGGAAGCGATCGCCGGCGCCGGCGATGCGCATGACATAGGAGATGAACGCCGCCGACCAGGCGTAATGCTCGTCATTCATCGCCGGAAAGACGCGGCCGTTGTCGTCATGCTTACCGGTCCAACGCGCCTCGCGGCCCTTCCCGCCCAAGCCCAGCCACCAATACTCGCCGACGCGCTCCCACAGCCCCGGCGCACGCTCCGGCTTCACCACCGCCGGCTCGGGCGAGCCGGGCAAATCACTAATGCTGCCGAACAGCCGCCATTCGCGCAGCGCGATCGCGACGGCGTCTTCGCGATTGAAGGGCACGTAGGGCTTGGCGGCGAAATCTGGCACGACACTGGTCGTCGTCGTGCAGCCTGCCAATGCGGCGGCCATGATGACGATCGCGATCCTCCGCCGCATGCGAACTCCCCAACCTGTCCCGCGAACCAATCTAGAAAGCCGTCGCGCCCCTCGCCATTGGCGCTTCGCGTGACGTTGCCTAAACTTCGGCTACGCCGTGATGAGGAGGAAATCATGCAGCCGATCGTCGAATGGCATACCCATGTCATCCCGCCCGAGGACACGCTCGATCCGCATTGGCGCGGCAAATGCCCGCTCACGATCGAGAATGTGATCGAGGCACATGACAAGACCGACATCGCGCTGTCAGTCGTCACGGATTCGATCCACCAGCTCAAGGACTACGACAAGCCAAAAGCGCTCGACACGCTGAAGGCATGGCACGACCGCGCCGCCGGGTTGCAGGAGAAGTATCGCGGCAAGGTCGTGTGCTTCGCCTCGACCGTGCCGACCGCGGGCGACGATTTCAACAAAGAGCTGGTGCGCGCCTTCGCGCAGCTCAAGCTCAAAGGCGTCTTCATCACGTCGAGCATGTGGAAGACCTATCCCGATGACGACGAAGCGCTCGGCTTCTGGGAAATGCTGACGCAATACGACAAGCCGGTCTTCATCCATCCGCCGGCGAGCGCCTATGGCGAAGAGCGGATGCGCAATTACGGACTCAATTCCTCGATCGGCCGGCCGGCGGACAACATGCTCTGCCTCGCGCGGCTGATCGTGCGCGGCATCCTCGAGCGCTTTCCCAACGTGAAGATCGTCGGCTCGCATTTGGGCGGCGGCATTTCCGAAGTCATCGGCCGCATGGATTACGCTTATGAGATGCGCGAGGACAGCTTCCTCGGCTCCTACGCGCCGGTGCTCATCAAGGCGCCGCCGAGCCACTACCTCAAGAAAATGTATCTCGATCTCGCCTGCTATGCCCTTCCCGCCGCGAAATGCGCGATGGAGACGGTGGGCGTCGATCACGTCGTCTATGGCAGCGACGCGCCGCCGCTCACTTGGCTGAAGCCGCGCGCGATCCAGCTCGTCAAAGACCTGCCGGTCACCGAGGCGCAGCGTGCGCAGATTTTCGCCGGCACGGCACTGAAGCTGATGGGCCTGAAGAAAGACGAAGTGCCCGAGGTGCTGAAGCCGCTCGCCGCCTAATCGGCGGCTGCGGCAGCGCGTTTGCGCTTGGCGGCGAGGCGTGCTTCCTCGTGGCGCTGCAGCAGCACGAAGAAAGACGGCACGAACAGCACCGCAAGGCAGGTCGAGGCGAGCATGCCGCTTGCCACCGAGACACCGATCGAGCGCCGCGCATTGGCGCCGGCGCCGGTCGCGAGAACCAGCGGCAGCATGCCGAGGATAAAAGCGAAGCTCGTCATCAGGATCGGGCGGAACCGGGTTTGCGCCGCGGCGACGGCGCTCTCGATGATTTCGCGCCCCTCGGCGCGGCGCTCGCGCGCCACTTCGACGATCAGGATCGCATTCTTCGCCGCCAAGGCGATGAGCAGCACCAGGCCGATCTGTGTGTAGAGATTGTTGGCGACGCCGAGGCTGCGCAGCACAAGCACCGGCCCAACCAGTGACAGCGGCACAGAGACGACCACGGCGATCGGCGCGATCCAGCTCTCATACTGCGCCGCGAGCAACAGATAGACGAGCAGCATCGCCAAGCCGAAGACGACATAGATCTGCCCGCCGACCAGCTTCTCCTGATAGGACATCGCCGTCCAATCGCTCGCCGTCCCGGGCGGCATGACGCTCGCCGCGATCTCGTCCATCAACGAGAGCGCCTCGCCCGAGCTGAACCCCGGCGCCGGCTGGCCGAGGATCGTTGCCGCCGGATAGAGGTTGTAGAGGGTGATCAATCCCGGCGCGACCACCGGCTCGACCGTCAGCAGCGAACTGAGCGGGATCATGTTGCCGGCGCTGCTGCGCACGGTGAGCTGTCCGAGGGCTTCGGGGGTCGCGCGGTATGTACTGTCGGCCTGCACATAGACCTGATAGACGCGGCCGAAAGTGACGATCTGGTTCACATAGGCCGAGCCGAGATAGCCCGCCATCGTCTGAAAAATGTCGTTGAGCGAGACATGCAGCGATGATGCCTTGATGCGGTCGATATCAATATGGAATTGCGGCGCCTCGGCGCGGAACGTGCTGGCGACATGGGTTACCGCGCTTTGCGCGGTCGCGCGCTCGATGATCTCGCGCGTCGTGGCTTGCAGCTCGGCATAGTCGAAGCTGCCGTTCCGCAACTCCGTCATCATTGAGAAGCCGCCCGAATTGCCGATGCCTTGAATCGCCGGCGGCGGAATTACCAAGATCTGCGCGGTTTGGACCGGCGCGAGAGCCGTGTTGAGATTATTATAGGTGCCGAGCAAGCCCTCATCCGCGCCGCGCTCGCTCCAATCCTTGAGGATTACATAAGCGACGCCGGCACTCGAGAGGCTGGCATTGTTGTCGAGCGCGGAGACGCCGGCGATGGTCAGCACCTGAGCCACGCCGGGCACCGCACGAACGCGCTTGCCGACATCGTCGAGCGCCGCCTGCGTGCGCTGCAACGCGGCGCCATCCGGCAGATTGATCGCGACGAGCATGTAGCCCTGGTCTTCGAGCGGCAGGAAAGCGGTCGGCAGCTTGGCGAGCCCATAAACACTCAGTGCCATAATCGCAAGCGCCACGCCGGCCATGATCGCGGCACGGCGTGTCATCGCGCCGATGAGCCGCGTGTAGAAACGCTCGAACGGATGATAGAGGCGGTTGAAGCCGCGAAAGACGACATTGCGGCGCTCCTCCGGGACCGTCGGCCGCAGCCAGAGTGCGCATTGCGTCGGCTTCAGGGTCGCCGCGTTGATGGCGCTGATCAGCGCCGTCGCCGCCATCACGACGGCGAATTGCGCATAGAGCTTTCCGGTCAGGCCGGGCAGAAAAGCCGCGGGAATGAAGACCGCCAACAGCACCAGCGTGATGCCGATGATCGGGCCGAACAGCTCGTCCATCGCCTTGATCGCGGCAGCCGGCGGCGCGAGACCGCGCTCGACATGATGCGCCGCGCCTTCGACGACCACGATCGCATCATCGACGACGATACCGATCGCCAGAACCAGCGCGAAGAGCGTCGAGAGATTGACGGTGAAACCGAGCGCCGCCATCGCCGCGAAGGCGCCGATGATCGTCACCGGTACAGTCGTCGCCGGCACCAGGGTCGCGCGCCAATCCTGGAGGAAGAAAACAATCACGACGAGGACCAGCACCGCCGCCTCGATCAGGGTCTTATAGACCTCGTCGATCGACGCACTGACGAACTTCGTCGTATCGAAGGGCACGGAATAAGAAATGCCTTGCGGAAAGGTACGCGCGAGCGCCGCCATTTTGGCGCCGACCGCTTTCTCGACTTCCAGGGCGTTGGCGTTCGGCGCCTGATAGATCGCGATGCCGGCGGCGGGCTTGCCGTCGAGCGTGAAGATCTGACCATAGGTCTGCGCACCGATCTCGACGCGGCCGAGATCGCGCACCCGCGTCACCAGCGTGCCGGGATCGCTGCCGGTCTTCACGACGATGTCGCCGAATTGTGCCGGATCGCTGAGCCGGCCCGAGACGTTGACGGTGTATTGAAATACCTGATTGGACGGCGCCGGCGGCGCGCCGAGCTGCCCGGCTGTTGCCTCCTGGCTTTCGCTCTGGATCGCCTGGATCACGTCTTCCGGCATCAGATTGAGCGCCCGCAAGCGCTCCGGATCGAGCCAGACGCGCATCGCATATTGTCCGGCGCCGAACACGTTGACATTGCCGACGCCGGGCACGCGCGCGAGCTCATTGACGAGGTTGAGCGTCGCGAAATTGCTGAGGTAGAGCCCGTCATAGCGCGGATCGCTGGCGCTCAGCGTGACGATCTCGAGGATCGCGGTCGATTTCTGTTGAACGTTGACGCCTTGCGCCTGCACGGCCTGCGGCAAGCTTGCGAGCGCGGCGTTGACCCGGTTCTCGACCAGGACCTGCGCGAAGTTGAGATCGGTGCCGATGTCGAAAGTGACGATCAGGTTATAGGTGCCGTCCGATCCGCTGGTCGATTGCATATAGAGCATGCCGGGCACGCCATTGACCTGCAATTCGATCGGCAGCGCCACTGTATCGATGACCGATTGCGCGCTGGCACCGGGATAACGCGCCGTCACCGCGATCGTCGGCGGCACCACATTGGGATATTGGCTGACCGGCAAACCGAAGATCGCCACTACGCCGATCAATATCGTCACCAGCGCGATGACGTTAGCGAGGACTGGCCGCTCGATGAAGAATTTCGAGATCACGCCCGGTTTTTCATTTTGCGGCCGAGGCCGTCTGGACCCGCGGCTGCACCTTCTCGCCCGGCACAGCGCGCTGCAGCCCGGCAACGACGACGTTGTCTTCGGCGCCGAGACCACTGTCGACCACGCGCATCGTGTCGACCGTCGGGCCGAGGGTCACGCGCTTTTGCTGGACGACATCGCCGCTGCCGACCGTGAGCACATAGCTGCCGGCCTGATCGCGGCCGATTGCTGCGGTCGGCACCAGCAGCGCGGGCACGTCGCGCTGCAGCGGTACGCGCACGCGGACGAAGTTGCCCGGCAGCAGGGGATGCCCCTCATTCGCAAGCTTGGCACGGACCGCGACCGTCCCGGTCGTATTGTCGACCAGCGGCGCGACGTAATCGACCGTGCCGCTATGCGGATAGCCGGTCTCGGTATCGAGCCCGACCTCCACCGGGATCGGGCCGAGCGCCTCGCGCGTCACGCCCTTGGCGGCCAGGGCGGCGCGATAGCGCTGCAGCTCCTGATCGCTGACATTGAAGTTCACGTCGATCGGATCGAGCTGCAAGATCGTTGCGAGCTTGGTCGGATTGTTCGCGCCGACCAACGAGCCCACCGAAACGAGATGCGCCGTCACCACGCCATCGAAAGGCGCCGTGACCTGCGTATAGTCGTAATTGATCTTCGCAAGCTCGGTATTCGCCTGCGCCGCGACCAGATTGGCGCGATTGCTGTCGCGCAGCGAGCGCGATTGGTCGAGGGTGGTCCCCGACACGAAATTATTCTTGGTGAGGCTGGCATTGCGATTGTACTCGGCGTCGCTTTGCGCGACCAAAGCCTGCGCAGCGTCCTGTTGTGCCTGAGCCTGGTCAAGCTTGGCCTTGTAGGGCGGCGGCTCGATGGTGAAGAGCAGAGCGCCCTTTTTGACTGCCTGGCCATCGGTATAGTTTTGCGACACCAGGAAGCCCTGGATCCGCGCCATCAGATCGGCCTGATCGACGGCAGCCGTGGTGCCGCTGGTCTCGTAGTAGCGCGTGATATTGCGGGCTTCGGGATGGGCGACGGTCACCGCCGCCGGCGGTGGCGCGACATACTTGTTGTCGGGCTTACAGCCCGCCAACGGTGCCGCCAGAATCAGCGCCGCACCGGCAGCACGATAGGCGCGCGTCACGCGTCGAGCTTCACCCTGCCCCATCGCAAAATCCCCCGTCTCACACCAGGAGAAAATACTCCACTCGCCGAGCAGCGGCCAGGGACTCAATCGGGTTAGGGCGATACCTCTTCCAGCACGCGCTTGGTCGTCTCGGTCATGAAGATCGCGGCGATCAGACCGATGCAGGTGATAATCGAGAACAGGAAGAATACGCCGCCGATGCCATAGGCCGGCAGGACGAAGCCGACCAGAATCGGGCCGACCGTCGCGGCAAGGCGCAGCCAGAACGTCGCCCAAGATATCCCGAGGGCACGCATGCGTGTCGGATAAATCTCAGCCGTATAGAGGAAGATGCTCATGCTGACCGAGCCGGTCCAGAGCGTGCAGAAAGCGTAGCCGAGCATCATGCCGAAAGCGGTCGCGGAGCCCACGAGCCAAAGCTGCAGCAGCCCGCAGACCAGCAGCGTATAGGCGCCGATGAACCAAAGCCGCCGCCCGGTGCGGTCGATCAGCAGGGCGCAGAACAGCGCGCCGATCAACGTGCCGATCGGCGCTGCGACCGCGTAATTGAGCGATTGCTGCAGGCTGAGATGATAGACCTCGCGATAGAGCGTCGGGATCCAGCTCTGCAGCCCTTGCGAGACGAGATAGGTCGAGGCCCACAGCACCCAGACGATCAGCGTGCGCCGGAGATAGGGTCCCTGGAAAAGCTCCTGCCAGCGCGTACGCGCGCCGAGCGGCTGGGTCTTGATCGGCACGACCGGCGGCAACGGGTCGCGGCCGTCGCGCGAAACCTTGCGCTCGATCTCGGTCATGATTTTGTCGGCTTCGTCGATCCGGCCTTTCTGCGCCAGCCAGCGCGGCGATTCCGGGCAATAGCGGCGCAGGACGAGCGAGATCAGCGCTGGGATCGCGCCGATGATGAACATCCATTGCCAGCCGAGATTGGGCACGACGATCGCGCCGATGATGCCGGCGCCGAGCAGCCCCACCGGGAAGATGATCTGATAGCCGAGGAACGATCCGCCGCGGCGATCGGCCCGCAGGATCTCGCTGATATAGGTCGAGGCAACCGGAATCTCGCCACCGAGGCCGACGCCTTCGAAGAAGCGGCACCAGAACAGCTCCTGGTAACTCGAGGTGAAGGCGCAGACGAGGCTCATCGTCGCGTAAAGCGCGATGGTGATCTGCGCGGTCCGGACGCGGCCGATGCGCTCCGCCAGCCAGCCGAAGAAGAGCGCGCCGAGCGCCTGGCCGAGATTGGCGATCGAGATCAGCCCGCCGACGCTCTGCGGCGCGATATGCCACTCGCGGATCAGCACCGGCAATACATAGGCCGTTGTCAGCGCATCGAAGCCGTCGAAGAAGATCGCGACGCCGAGGAATGCCGTCACCGTGATGTGCCAGCGCGAATACGGCAGCCGCTCGAGCCGTGCGGCAATCGATCGATCGGAAACCCGCGACATCTCAGACATAAATCCCCCCGATCCCCCAGACGCCGTTATCGATGACGCCTGAGCTGCACCATCGCATGGGTTGCGCGCGAAGCCAACCCGGGAAAAGCGCTCAATCTTGCGGAGCGGACTTGCCGGGCTGGCGGGTACCCTCATGCGCTGTTTTCGGGATCGTCAGCGCCGCACAAATTGCGCTCGCCAGGACCAGCCCCGCAGCGGTCAGCATGACGATACGAAACGCCCGAAGGAACGAAAGCTCGAATGCGTTCTCGACGGCCTGCTTCAGCGCGCCGTCGATGCCGGCCGGCACGGCGGCTTCGGTCAGTCGGGGAATCTGCGCTTCCACCGCGCTACGCAGATCGGGTGCAAGTTGCAGCGAGGCGAGCGAAGCATCGACCGCCTGACCGAAAACACCAACCGCGAGCGCGCCAAAGAGTGCCACGGCGAGCATGCCGGCAATCCGCGCGACGGCGTTGTTGATACCCGACGCGGTGCCGGCGTGGCGCTCATCGACAGCGCCCATGACCGCCGTCGTCAGCGGCGCGACGCTGATCGTCATGCCGATCCCCAGCACCAGCATCGCCGGGAAAAACGTCGTCCAGTAGGAGCCGCCGATTCCCGGCAACGCGAGCACCGCCATGCCGGCCGCGACGATGACGGGTCCGATCATCAAAGGCAGCCGCGCGCCGGTACGATCGACAAACGCACCGGACCAGCGCGACAGACCGCCCATGATGAGGCTGAAGGGCAGGAAGGTTGCGCCGGCGCCCGCTGCGGAATAGCCCTGCAAGCGAATGAGATCGTACGGCAGAAAGAACAGCGCGCCGTTCAGCGCGGCATAGAGCAGAAAAGTGATCGCATTCGCGCCACTGAAGGCGGGCGCGCGAAACAGCGCGAGCGGCATCATCGGCGCTTTCGCCCGTGCCTCCCACCAGAGGAAGATCGCGAGCACGACGAAACCGGTAAGCATCGGTCCATAGACGATCGCTTCGCTCCAGCGCGTGGTGCCCGCCTCACTCGTCCCATAGGCGATGCCGAAAAGGCCAAGGCTGGCAAGCACGCCGCCCTGCCAATCGATAGCGACATCGTCTTCGCCATGACTCTCCGGCACATGGCGGAGCGCGACTGCTATGGCGATCACGGCCAGCGGCAGATTGATGAAGAACACGGCGCGCCAGCTCAGCGTATCGACGAGCGCGCCGCCGAGCACCGGACCCAGCGCCGTGGTCAGCGCCGAGAACCCGGCCCAGGTGCCGATCGCCTTGCCGCGCTCTTCCTCGGGAAACGTCGCGCTGATGATGGCGAGGCTTTCCGGCATCAGCATCGCGCCACCGATGCCTTGTAAACCGCGCGAGGCGATCAGGGTCGTGGCATTGGGCGCCAAACCGCAGGCCATGGATGCAGCGGTGAACAGCACCGTGCCGAGTATGAAGATGCGGCGGCGGCCGAAGCGATCGCCCGCCGCGCCGCCAACCAGGATCAGGGAGCCGAGCAGCAGGAGGTAAGCGTTGATCACCCATTGCGCCGCCGCGACCGATACGGCGAGTTCGGATTGAATCGCAGGCAACGCGACATTGATGACGGTCGCGTCGATGAAAGCCATGCTGGAGCCGAGGATCGTCGCCGCCAGCACCCAAGGCTTGCTGCTCTCGGCGCAGGGCTGCCCCATGGCACCGGCTTCGATGACACCGTCATCGCAAGGCGTCCGGCCGAACGCCAGCACCGCGCTAATCCCCTGTCAGTGGCCAGCCATCGGTATTGGGCGACCACGAGCCCGGCGTCAGCGGCCAGTCGATGTCGGCGACCGGCGATTTGACCGGCGCGATTTCGGGCGCGCTCGGGATGACCGCCAGCAAGAGATGCGATGGATGCGCGGCATCGGCGTAGATCCGGTTCTCGACCGGCCAAGGCAGCAGCAGCACATCGATCTGGCGCAGCGGATTGCTGTATTGGATGTCCTCGCTCGAAATCTGCAGCTGCAGGCGATGGC
>Ga0134125_10007150_pt1 | contig 12610 bp, 15 predicted proteins | sample KB31751_FD_96464 | JGI IMG/M metagenome (GOLD analysis project Ga0134125, IMG submission 96464) | Terrestrial soil microbial communities with excess Nitrogen fertilizer from Kellogg Biological Station, Michigan, USA - KB3-175-1 | ecosystem: Environmental > Terrestrial > Soil > Unclassified ... | reverse complement strand
CTTGGATTTGTGTACCGATAGGTTATCAAGAACAACAAAGATATTTTGAATATTCTTATCGTATCTTTTATCCACTCTTTTTAGAAAGTCAACAAACTGTTTTCCCTTTTTCTTTTTATAGCATTGTACATGCATCTTGTCATTTGTATAGTCATATGCGCCCCAAACACATTTAGAATTCCGTTTATCTATTGAGCCTTCTCAACCTTTACCTGTACTGATCACCATGATATACCACCATGAGTTTTTGCTGTTATAGGTCCTTTCTCATCTACATACAGTAACACAGAATCTGATGGTGTGTTGTACCTTAGCTGTTCCAACGTACTTTTTTTCAGTGTATTCAGAGTCATTGCTTCTTTTATTTGATAAAACTGTTTTAGATTTTCTCCATTTTATATTATGCTTGAGAAGGATATTCCTTATTTCTGAATGGCTTATTTTATCTACCAGTTTTAGGTCACACATAAGAAAACCAGCAAGAACGCGTAATGACCATGTGGAAAATCCCAAATCAAAAGATTTTGGATTTGAAGATGCTATATCAACAATCTTTTCTTCCATATTGTTATCAAACTGTGCTGTTTGTGATTGTGCTTTTTTGATGCCATATCATCAATTCCTTTTTCATTAAAGCGATGTATCCATTTTCTTATGTTGTTATCATGGTGATTGGTTGCTATCATTATTTCAGGAACTGTATATCCTTCATCTTTAAGCAAAATAATCTTGGCTCTATATCCTGATTCAGTATCTTCAAGCATCAGGTGTAAAATATTCTTTTCATCATCAGTAAGCATTCTGAGGAAAGTATCCCTCATACTCATAAATTACAATAGCAAGCTAAAGGTGTTTTGATAGTAAACAAACACAACTATTTTACAAGAAGATACAACATATCATTTACATTGCTGTTAACTTAAGGAAAATTCTTTTATTTTAACCACATCTAAATGCAATGATCAGGTAAAGGTTTTATCCATTTTTATCTGAATTTAAGATCAATTTGACATGAATTATTGAAATTTTTTTTAAGAAAACATATTTGATGAATTGAAAATATTTATAAAACTCTAAGTTAACAGGGCCATTACGATAAAATAATCATTAAAAAGCTGAAAATTATTTATACATTTCAATTTTTAATTGAATCAGATTCATTGTTTTTCCATCTTTTAAATACTTCATTGTTTATTTCAAATTGATCCAACGTCTTTCCTACTATGTGTAATATTAAATCATTTATTGTTTTTGGCCTGTGATAAAAACCTGGCATTGCAGGTAAAATTGTCACACCTATCTTTGCAAGTTTTAACATATTAGATAGATGTATTTGTGATAATGGTGTTTCCCTTGGAACAATGACTAACTTTCTATTTTCTTTTATGGTAACTGATGCTGCCCTTGAGATTAAATTATCATCATATCCGTTTGCTATACTTGCAAGTGTTTTCATACTACATGGAATTATTATCATGCCATCCGTCTTAAATGAACCACTGGAAATAGATGCTGCCATATCATTTTCCCTATATTCAAAAGATGCTAATTTTTTTACTTCTACAATGCTCTCATCTGTTTCAATTTCAATATTTTTTTCTGCCCATTTGCTTAAGACAATGTGAGTTTCAATTTTACTTTTTTTTAAAAAATATAATAATTTTATTCCATAAATTACCCCGGAACTTCCAGTAATTCCGACAATTATTTTTATATTTTTTCCCATCTGTTTATTTGTTAGCTATTTCCAATATTTTATATTTAATACATTGATCTTTAAGTATATGTTAACAGTGTTTGGTTCTGTTGCTTTGGATACCACTAGAACTCCTTTTCAAATTCAAGAGCGAATATTGGGTGGCGCTGCTACTTATGCCTCATTATCAGGTTCTTTTTTTACACCTGTATCTTTAATTGGTATAGTAGGATACGATTTTCCTCATGATTATCAAACTCTTTTAGAAACTAAGATAGATACAAAGGGTTTGATAAAACACCATGAGAAAAAGACTTTTTTTTATGATTCTTCTTTTGATTATGATTTATCTCATAGAACAACAAATAAGACAGAATTAAATGTTATAGAAAACTTTGAGCCAATTGTACCCATAGAATATTCTAATTCTAAATTTATCTATCTTGCTAATAATGATCCTGATCAAAATATAAACATTTTAAAAAATTTTAATCAACCTGATTTGGTTGTTTGTGATACAATTGAGTATTGGATTAAAGAAAAAAAGGATTCTGTAAAAAGAATGATGGAACAAACTACTGGTGTAATAATCAATGATCAAGAAGCTCGTTTGTTATGTAATTTATCTAATTTGATTAAATGTGGAAAGCAAATATTATCATGGGGACCTAGATTTGTGATAATAAAAAAAGGCGAACATGGCGTTCTATTATTTCACAACAATGATATTTTTCCAATTCCCGGTTATCCTCTTGAAAATGTTGTAGATCCTACTGGAGCCGGGGATTCTTTTGCAGGCGGTTTTATGGGATATCTTATCTCAAAATATCAAAAAGACTTTATTGATAATAATGATTTGGTTAAGGAATCTGTTCTGTTCGGTAGTATAATGGGTACATTTGCAATTGAGGATTTTGGGATAAATAAATTGGTAAATGTTAATATTAATGATATTATACAAAGGTATAAAAAATATAGGAGCCTATTATCATTATATTGATTTTTAGAAATTATATAATTGTATTTATGAGAAAATTGGATTAGAATAAATGAAAATATTAATTATTGATAATTATGATTCATTTGTCTATAATATTGCGCAAATAATGGGTTTTCTCAATGTAACTCCAATTGTAAAAAGAAATGATGAACTTACTCTAAAAGATATTTTGGAAATAGATCCTAATGCGATTATTATTTCACCTGGACCAGGTCATCCAAAATTTAAAAAAGATTTTGGAATTTGCAATAGTGTAATAACTGAATTAGGATCCACATTTCCAATCTTGGGAATTTGCTTAGGTCATCAAGGAATAGTACATGCCTTTGGTGGAAAAGTTAAACAAGCAACAAAAATAAAGCATGGTAAAACTAGTGATATTGAATATTATGGGAATACACCTCTATTTGAAAGCGTTAGTAATCCATTTACTGCAACTAGATATCATTCTCTTATTGCAGATAAAAAATCTCTTCCTAGTTGCTTAAAGATAACTTCAAAGTCCTTAGATGATGCTGAAATAATGGGAGTAAAACATGAAAGGTATTTAATAGAAGGTATTCAATTCCATCCAGAATCTGTATTAACTGGAGAAGGTAAAAGAATATTGTCTAATTTTATTAATATGGTAAAAAAATGAAAAATGCTCAATAAAGATAATTTTATAAAAGATATCAAAAATCAAAATCATTATATATTAAAAAAGTTATCTGAAAAAAAAAATTTAGACAGCAGAGAAACATTTAATGTAGTTTCTAATATTCTAAATGGTAATTGTTCTGATACTTTTATTTCAGCTTTTTTAATGTCTTTGTTAATTAAAGGTGAAACTTTTGATGAAATTGCCGGTACTGTTGAAGCTATAAGATCTAATGCAATAACAATCACTCCGTCAGTGAATCTTCCAATCATAGATAATTGCGGAACAGGAGGTGATTTTTTAAATACTTTTAATATTAGTACCGCATCATCTTTAATAGCTAGTTCATGTGGCAAGGTTGCAGTTGCTAAACATGGTAATACATCATCATCAAGTTTGAGCGGTAGTGCAGATTTCTTTGAATATGTAGGTTATAATTTAAACAATGAACCTAAACTTGTTATTCAATCTATTGAATCACTTGATTTTGCTTTTGTCTTTGCTCCAAAATTTAATCCTGGCCTTAGGAATGCATCAAATGTTAGAAAAGAATTAGGTTTACGAACAATTTTTAATAAAATAGGTCCATTATGTAATCCTTGTACAAACTTGTATGGTCAAGTAATAGGGGTCTCTGATCCATTATTTTTGGAAATTATTCCAAAAATGGTGCCCTTGCTAGGTCTTAAGAATTCTATGATTGTACAGTCTCATGACGGAATGGATGAACTATCCATTAGTAGTAAAAACACAATTATTAATGTAGTCTTACAAGATGGTGCTTATTCATTTAATAAGCATACTTTTGATCCAATATCACTTGGAATACCAAAAACTAAACTACAGGAGATAATTGTTAAAGATAAGCACCAATCAATAATGGAAACAATGCGCATAATTTATGGAATTAATCATAATAAATCAAAAGAATCTATTGTATTGTTAAATAGTGCCGCAATATTGTTAACCGCAAATGTGGTAGATTCTTTACAAGATGGTATTTCTATTGTAAAAGAAAGTTTAGATAGTGGCAAATCTCAAAAGAAATTAAAAAGTTTTATTAAAAAATATGGTGATATTTCAAAGCTTGAAGATACCGAAAAATTTCTTTAATTAAATTATGTATATTATATATTAATTTTTAATGGTAAATTATGAAGGATATGAAATAGAAAAAGAAGATGATTAAGATTCTTTCTTTTTTTTTCGGTATTTTTTACATATTACATAAACTTCGCTGCTTTGCTTTCTGCTTGCATCAGGTTTTGTTATAATAACATTTATAAAAAATTCTCTCAATTCTTTTATAAAATCTGAAGAATTTTCTCCTTGAAAAACTTTAAACAATGCGGAGCCATTTTCTCTTAATACTACTTTTGTAAATTCTAAAGCTTTTTTTGAAAGATCTATTTGTTTTAATTGATCCATTTCCCATAAACCAGAAACGTTAGGAGATAAATCTGAAAGTACCACATCCACTTTTCCATCTATGATTTTAAGCAAATTGATGATATCTTCTTTGTTTTCTATACTGCCTACAATTGTAATGACATTTGAAATTGGTTCTATTTTTTTTAAATCTATTCCTATAATTGTTCCATGTGGGCCTGTTATTTTTGAAGCAATTTGTAACCAACCTCCTGGAGCAGCCCCAATGTCTACAACTTTCATTCCTTCCTTTAGAATATGATGGGATTTATTTATCTGAGATAATTTGTAGACTGCACGACTTCTATACATATTTTCTTTTGCAAGTTTTCGATAGTGATCTTTTCGTGCATCAGATAATTTCATATCAGGTCTCTTGTTAACCTATAATTTATCTGATTAATATTGCTTAATATTATCTTTTTCCAGCAAGTTTTTAATGGGTATTTATATTAAAAGTTTTGCATATGGATAAAAATCATATTCAAAGTTTGATTAAAAATTACCCTAATTTTCCAAAACCTGGAATATTGTTTAGGGATATTACACCTGTATTTAAAGATAATCGATCGTTAAACTTTTTAGGTGATTATTTTTATGATAAATTTAAAAACCATCATATTGATTATGTTGCTGGAATTGAAGCTCGCGGTTTTATTTTATCTACTATTCTAGGATTAAAGTTTAATCTTGGCGTTCTTATGATAAGAAAACAAGGAAAATTACCTGGCAGCACTATAAAACAAAAGTATGATATTGAGTATGGTAATGCAATAATGGAAATACAATCAGAATCAATAAAAAATAATGAAAATGTTTTGATTGCTGATGACCTAATTGCAACTGGTGGTACTGCTTTAGCTGCTGCAAAACTTGTAGAAGAACTTGGAGGCAATGTAATTGGATTTGCAATTATGGTCGAACTATCTTCACTTGGCGGCAGCAAATTACTACAAAATAAAGGATATCCTGTCCATTCGATGGTGAGCTATTAACATGAATAAAAACAGTAGCAGTAATGATTTAATTGATATTGCAATAATAGGTGGAACAGGCATATATGATAATAACTTATTCCATCAAGAACAAATTATAAAACCTCATACGCCATACGGACCTACCTCTGATTTTATAGTGATAGGCAGGCTTAATGATAAAAAAATTGCCTTTCTTCCTAGACATGGCAAAGGTCATAGAATTCCCCCCCATATGATAAATTATAGAGCAAATATTTGGGCATTAAAGGAGCTTGGAGTAAAACGAATAATTGCACCATCTGCAGTTGGTAGTCTGAACTATGATTATAAACCTGGTGATATTATGTTACCCGATCAATTTATTGATTTTACTAAAAAAAGAAATTATTCTTTCTTCGATGGTCCTCGTGTATGTCATATATCTATGGCTGATCCTTTTTGCACTGATTTAAGAAATGTTGCTATTAAATGCATTAATGATCTTGATGTTCGATTTCATAGTAAAGGAACCTATATTTGCATTGAAGGTCCTCGATTTTCTACAAGAGCCGAGTCTAAACTGTTTAGAGATTTATATCATGCAGACATAATTGGGATGACTTTAATACCTGAATGTATACTTGCAAGAGAAAGTGAAATTTGTTATCTATCTATTTCCACAATAACAGATTATGATGTTTGGGCTGAGCAACCAGTATCTTCTAAAGATATAGTCGAAACGTTACATAAAAATGTAGAAACAATCAGAACAATAATTTCTAAATTAATTCCGTTAATATCTTCCGAGAGGACATATTGTTCTTGTGCTAATGCATTAGATGAGGCATTGCTATAACAATAAAATATATATACAAATGCTGCTCGTGTATCTAACCTATTCCATGGCTTCTCTTGCCTTCAAATTTTTTTCATCAAAAATCATGTCTCCTTCGATTATCTTTTTTTGAACCAAACTTATTATTATCTCTGGATCCATTCCCATTTTTTTAATATCATTGCATTTGGTTTCAGATATATTTAGATTTATATTTTGCCCTCCAATTCTTCCAAATGCTACTGCTTTAAAATTAAAAATGATATTATTGATATAAAAATATCCTGATAACTTACTAGCTAATGGCCCTTCAGATACTTTTTTAACATGTATTCTAAAATCAATATTGTTGTATTTATCAGGAATGTCTGATATCATTTCTGTAATAGCTCTTTGGATATTTCAATGCTTTTGTTGATATTTTTAGAAACCAAAAAACTCCACCAATCAGGATCTTTAATGCTCAAGTTTTCGACATTTGCAGATATCTTTGTTTCATCATCAGTATCTAAAAAATTAACTTGTTTTTCACCCTCTTTTATTTTTATCAACTTCCATCTATCTTTTCCATTTCTATGTCTATTGACAGCTATCGCCCAAACCTCTTTATCATTTATAGTTGGCATTCCAATTTCTTCCGTTATATCTAAAATTCCTAATCTTTTTTCTTCACATAATATTTTTTTTGTAATTACGCTTCTCCACGCGTCTACTGCTCCTATATTTCTACCATTTTCATTGATATTTATCACACCAAAATATACTACCTTGTCTTTATCATTTGAGGAGGAAGAAGTTGAAGATTGCATAATAAATAATATTTTGAGATTTCCCTTATTTAGCCCTTGCATTAATTATTTATACTTTGATATTTCTCAAGCATTATTCCAATATTATCAATTTTAATGTTTTTTTTAAACTGAACGTTTTTTTCTTCACATATTCTCCTGTATCTATTTACTATTGCAAATCTTGGATGGAGCACTTGAAATTCGTTTTTATTAATTTCAATTACCATTCCTTTTTGTTCGAGATTTTTACAAATTCCTATTGTTTTTTCTTTTGTAAATTTAGGATGGATTTTGAAACTACTTGAAGATGTCTTTTCTGATTTTATCATGGCTAAAAATATTTCTGCTTCATCTTCACATAATCCAAGATCTTCAGTCAAATTTTTCTTAAGCTGATTTATATGATTCAAATATTGTTTTTAAAGTAATCTGGTAACAATATATTATTTCTTATTTTTTTATTGAAATTGTAATATATTTATCATCTTTAAAAAATCTTATATTGTATATGCATATAGATAATACATTTAATTTATAATACAATTAGTATGTGATTATAACTTTTTTAGTTGTTATATGTTGTAGTAAAAATGATCTTATATATTTTATATGGCATCATCATTATTGTTTTAATAATTAGGCTGTCCTAATGTTTTATACGAATATTCAAATAATATATCTTGTATAATGTATTATATGCCAATTAAAAATGGGTTGGAATATATTGAAAGTTTAAGAAATAGAAATCTACAGGTTTATCTTTTTGGAGAATTAGTAAAAGAACCCGTCGATCATCCAATGATCAGGCCATCTATCAATGCTGTTGCTGAAACATATGATTTAGCAGTTGATGATCCTGATCTGGGTTCTGCAAAATCTTCTTTAACTGGATTACAAGTTAATCGCTTTTTACATATCGTAGAAAATCCCCAAGACCTAGTAAATCAAAATCGTATGCAAAGAAAATTAGGTCAGAAGACTGGTACATGTTTTCAACGTTGTGTAGGGATGGATGCATTAAATTCTTTATATTCTACAACTTTTGATATTGATAAAAAATATGACAAAGAGTATCATAAAAGATTAGTTGATTTTATTAAAATGATTCAATATGAAAACGTCGTTATTGGTGGAACAATGACTGATGTCAAAGGAGATCGTAGTCTTTCTCCTTCTCAACAAGATGATCCAGATATGTTCGTCCATATTGTAAAAAGAGATAATAAGGGTGTTTATATAAAAGGAGCAAAAGCTCATCAAACGGGGTGTATTAATTCTCATTGGTTAGTTGTTATGCCTACAATGCGTCTAAGGCCTGAAGATAAAGATTATGCGATAGTTGGAGCTATTCCAGTAGATGCAAAGGGCATTACTTATATTTATGGACGACAGTCTTGTGATACTCGTAGTATGGAATCAGGAGATCTAGATGCTGGTAACTCTCAATTTTCAGGCCAAGAAGCACTAATTATTTTTGATAATGTTTTCATTCCAAATGAATTGATCTTTATGAATGGAGAAGTAGAATTTGCATCTACTTTGGTTGAACGATTTACATGTTATCATAGACGAAGCTATGTATGTAAGACTGGATTGGGCGATGTATTAATTGGTGCAGCTGCAGCGGCTGCAGACTACAATGGAATATCAAATGCTTCTCATATCAAAGATAAATTAATTGAAATGACTCATCTTAATGAAACTATTTTTGCTGCAGGCATTGCATCATCTCACCAGGCTTATAAAACACCATCTGGCAATTACATTAATGATGATATGCTTGCTAATGTTTGTAAGCATAATGTTACTCGTTTCCCATATGAAATTGGACGACTAGCTCAGGATATAGCAGGTGGTCTGATGGTCACAATGCCCTCTGAAAAAGATTTTAGAAGTTCTGTAACCGGCCCTCTATTAGAAAAATATCTAAAAGGTAAAAAAGGCGTTGCCACAGAAGATAAAGTTAGAATTGCTAGGCTTATTGAAAATATGACTTTGGGAAGAAATGCAGTGGGTTATTTGACTGAATCTATGCATGGTGCAGGATCACCTCAAGCTCAACGTATTCAGATTGCCAGACAAATGCAGTTAGAATATAAAAAAGATTTAGCAAGAAATCTAGCAAAAATTAAGAAAGGTGAAAATAATTCTGCGGACTTATTATCTGAATCATCAGAATATTTTGATAGAATTTTTGGAATAAAGAATAAAAAATAACTTTTTTATTTATATCTTAATATATTATTTTAAAAATTGTTGACATAGATATATATATATATTAATGGATATTTAAAAAATTTGTCAAGTAATGATTTAAACTTTGTGTTAATATTGATATTATTGATTTATAAAAAAGTATATTATTTAAAATTCTTCTTCAAGTATCTTTCGTTTCTTTTTGATGTTAAATACCTTATCTGTTTGTTTCAAAGCTTCAGTTTTTGATTTTTTAAAAAGCATTGATTGTATAAGCATATAGTTTTCTGGTATCACCATTCCTGTTTGGTCATCAGAATAGGTTATTTTTACAGTATCATCTTGGACTTTTAAAACTTCTTTATGAATGTGAATCATACCAGTGTCGCCATGCTCAAATTGTAATTCTATGGCTTTTTTTCTTATATCTGCAGTACCCTTTGCTTTATTGATTATTGCAACGCCAAACTCTTTATCAAAAATTTCCAAAATTTCATCTTTAGTAGGGGGTTTATTTTTAAATCTAATTGACATCTGATGGAGATGCATCATTCTTGACGGAACTTTTATTGAATCAACGTATAAATTTATTGATGGGATAAAATCTTTTACGTCGTCTTGATGATGAGGATGCTTATCCCATTCAATAGAATCTTTTACTTCTCTTATGTCTTCTAAATCAGCTGATCTTCTCACAAGAGTTACATCATATCTTTTAATTAATTCACTATATTTTTCTAATAGTGGCTGAATTATTCTGCCCATTCCAGTTACGTTGCAACTTCCTTGAATTACATACTCTTTATCAAAAGTTTCATTATAATTTACCCTCGAATTATGAATTATATCTGCCACAGAAAATTTACCAATTCTGTCTTCTCCTCCTTGAAAAATAGCTTTTTTCTTTAATGGGATGTAATATTTTTGTTTATTTTGGAATCCTCTACCTTCTTTTGCTGCGTCTATGATTAAGTCTGCTTGTTTAATTGCATCTTCAATATTGCCTGTAACATCGTAATTTTTACTTTTAAATTCTTTTTCCGTCTCTTTTGGAACAAAAACCTTATATCCGTTCTTTAATGCTTTTTCAGTTTCAACATCCGGTGAATATTTTGCAATTCCTATTAGTTCCATAGATTTGTCTTTTGAAAAAGCAGTTGCTAAACGTCTCCCTATATTTCCATATCCATTAAGGAAAATTTGTACCACTGGTGATTTTTACAATTGACAATATTATATATTTTTGTCAAATGGGTTTTTCTTATTTTAGAAACCTAAGGTAAATTATATCATCTAGTAATTAGGTTTATTATAATTTGTTAAAAATCATGTATTTCTTATTATAAATATATTAAAGTTTTCTTGTCTAGTATATACGATCTGATGAAAGTTTTTTATTTTGTTTAAAAGAATAATTTTATATCTTTTCTAAAATTGCAAAATAATTTATCTGCATAAAATATGCTTAATTAAAGTATTGTTCAAAATAATTTTTATTAAATTGAATCTAAATTATTGTTTTTTCATTTGTGAATCATATTATTAATCTAATGTTGTTGTGGTTTTTGATCATTTTTAATTGGTAATAAATTTAGTTATATTTTAATGGTTACACAAAAGTTACTTTTTTTAATATCAAAAAAGTGATGAATAACAATTAATTTTTTTTATTTAGAGCCTATCCCAAAATTGTCTTTCTATATATAATGATACTGCATGATAGTTGTATCAGTCCAAGGTAGTTCTCCGCTTTCTTTTCATACATTGTAAACAATTTTCTGAACCTATCATGCCCATCGTGAATTTGTTCTCTCTTTCTATAACCCCATCTTTTATCTTTAGAAGAAGGATTCCTTTTTTGGTGTGACTTCTCTTATTTCGTCTGTCCTCTTTTTCTTTTATATGGTATATGAAGAACATAACCCCGTTTGATTATTTCTTTTTCTATGAATTTTGATTTATATATGCTCTATATCAAGACACTAGACGATAATGCACCATCTTTCTTTTTTTCTTTATGAAAGATGATTCAGTAGGTCGCTTGAGAACTACGGCATTATCAAGAACGCCTGTAACTACTTTTATATCATGAGTGCTTGCTGATGTTGTAATAGTAGATAATGGTATTCCTTTTTTATCTGTTAAAATATGCCTTTTTGCTTGGCCAAGTTTGCTCCTATCTGTAGAGGATTATTGCCCTCAGTTATGTGGTCCTCCTCCTAAAGGAGACTTTATAGATATACTATCTATGGATTGCCATCATGCCCATTTGATAACTTCTTTGTCATCATATAGTGTCAGTAATCTAACCCTTATTTTTCTAAAAATGTCTAACTGAACCCATTTCTGGAATCGCCTATGACATGTAGAACCAGAACTATATTCTCTGGGCAGCAGCATCTTCCATTGATATTCAGTTCCTAGAATATGCATGATGCCATCCATTACCTTTCTAAAGGGAACTATAGAACGACCTATTGTATTATTTTATTTTTCTGTTGGCAATATGGGACTAATTTCATCTCATAGACTATCTGAAATATTTGTAATGGCATGTTTATCCTTTTTCTGCTCCTGCTGTTGATGAGTGCAGGATACATTTGAATAGTGATGGAAATAAGCTATAATTATATCGGTTTTTGGGATAGGCTCTCAATTCTTGCAAATTTATAATTTAAATTTTAACCTAATTTTTTTTATTCTTTTAAAACAGTTCGTTAAATTTGAAATTTTACTCTTTAATTTGAAATGTGATAATATTATTAACTTTAAATTATACTGTCTAATTATTAAATAAATTTATTCTTTTTTGAGAGAAAGAAACATATTGCATTTATATTTTAACGATTAGCAAAATACATGAGTACAAAAAAATCAGATAAAACTGAAGATAAAAAAGATAAATCTGCAATAACCGAAATAAATAACATTGAAAAGACATTAAAGACGTTGTCATCAAATGTAAACAAACTAAAATCCTTATTTAAAACAAAAAGTGATACAAAAAAGAAAAACGATTAAAATAACTTGTTTTATTTAATTTTAGTTTTATGAACTTTATTTATTTT
>Ga0134125_10007147_pt1 | contig 12611 bp, 13 predicted proteins | sample KB31751_FD_96464 | JGI IMG/M metagenome (GOLD analysis project Ga0134125, IMG submission 96464) | Terrestrial soil microbial communities with excess Nitrogen fertilizer from Kellogg Biological Station, Michigan, USA - KB3-175-1 | ecosystem: Environmental > Terrestrial > Soil > Unclassified ... | reverse complement strand
CTTGGCCTCGGCCAGGAGCGGCAGGCCGGCGTCGCCGAGTCCCTGGAACGAGTACGGCGAGGTGCGCGGCTTGTAGGCGCCGCCCCTCAGCATCTGCGCTCCCGCGTCGCGCACCACACGCGCGGTTTCCATCATCACCTCGCGCGACTCGACCGTGCACGGCCCGGCGATCGTCGCAAAGTAGTTGCCGCCCAGCTTGCGTCCGTCCACTTCCACGACGGTGCGCTCGCCCCGCTTGACCTGCGCCGAGGCGAGCTTGTAGGGCTTGAGGATCGGCACCAGGTGGTCGACTCCCGGGAAGCCCTCGAGGCCCAGGTTCGCCACGTGCTCGCGGTCGCCGATCGCGCCGATCACGGTCACCAGTTCGCCCGTGGAGATATGGGCCTTGGCGCCGACCGACTCGACGCGGCCGACGACCGCCTCTACCTGTTCGGCCGTCGCCCCTTCTTTCATCACGATCATCATCTGTCTGCCTCTCGAAGTTCGAATCCTACGGATGGGGGCTCAGAGGGAGCCGGGTGGTGTGACGGCGTCCGGCACTTGGATCTCGGTCGTCACGCTCGGGCGAGCGGCGGCCGGACGCCTAGATAAATCGCCAGGCGTAATAAAAGGCAGGCACGAAAGCGCCGAGGGCGCTCGAGAGGACGGGGGTGCCTGCGTCGTGATGCATCGCGTGAACTTGTAGCAGGTCGCGTCTGGCATTGCCAGATCTGTAGGGAAACGCCCGATGCCCCACGGGCGGCTCGCTGCTCAGCTTCGCCGTGTGAAGCGCCTCGCCCTCCTGCTGCCGCTCATCGGCGCGATGTTCTTCGCCCCGCCCGCCGGGGCCGTCACGATCAGCGAGCTGCCGCAGCTCGCCGACGCGCCTCACCCGCAGGGGATCGCCGCGGGACCCGACGGCAACGTCTGGTTCGTCGAGAACCGCAACTCCAAGGTCGGGCGCGTGAACCCCACCACCCGCAAGATCGAGGAGTTCTCCGATGGCGTCACCGCGGGCAGCGATCCGACGGACATCACCCTCGGCGGCGACGGCAACCTGTGGTTCGCCGAGGAGATCGGCAGCAGGATCGGCCGCATCACCCCGGGCACCAAGCCCACGATCAAGGAGTTCCAGGGCGCCGGCCAGCCCGAGGGCATCACCTTCCACAACGGCGAGCTCTGGATCGCCGAGTTCGGCGGCAGCCGCATCGGGACGATGACCGTGAACGGCACCCTGGCCGAGCAGTTCTTCATGGGCTTCACCGGCATTCCCGAGCCGTACGGGATCACGCCCGGCCCGGACGGCAACGTCTGGTTCACCGAGGACCGCTTCCCCGACGCGGGAATCGCCCGCATCACCGAGGACGGCAAGATCACCGAGTTCAAGGCCGGGCTCCCCGCGCACAGCGACCCTGCCGGCATCACGACCGGACCCGACAACAACCTCTGGTTCGCCGACGAGGACGCGGACGCGGTCGGGAAGGTCACACCCGACGGCGTCATCACCGAGTTCAAGCTGGGCGACGTGATGGGCGCCGGCCCTGCCGACGTGGTCGTGGGCCCCGACAACAACATCTGGTTCACGGGCTACGACGGGAGCTCGGGCCGCTACATCGGCCGCATCACCCCCGTGGGAGGCGTGATCACGCGCTACACGAAGGGAGTCAGCGGCGGGCCGTTCGACATCGCACTCGGTCCGGACGGCAACCTCTGGTTCACGGAACTGTTCGACAACCGCATCGGCACCGTGCGCCTCGACCCGGATGTGACCACCGGCCTGACCGGCCCGCCCGGGCAGAGCACCGTCAGCGTCGCCGGCACGGTCGACACGATCGGCACGGCGACGACCTACGTCGTCGAGTACGGCACCACGACGTCGTACGGAAAGTCGACGGCGTCACACCGGCTGCCCGCGGACGGCACGCCCGCCCGCGTGAACGAGACGCTGGCCGGCCTCCAGCCCGGCACGCTCTACCACTACCGGTTCGTGGCGGCGAACAGGCAGGGCACGACGGTCGGCGACGACCGCACGTTCACGACCGCGCGCGGCCCCGCGACCTCCGGCCCGACGGCCGGCGGCAGCCGTGACACCACCGGGCCGAAGGTGGTCGTGGCCGCGCCGCCGCCGGCAGCAGCGCCGGCCGATGGCGGCACCCTGACCATCGACATCGGCTGCCCGCTCGCGGAGACCCTGGGTTGCCGGGGCTCGGTGACGCTGGACACGGTGTTGCGCAGGTCGGGCGGCAGGGCGGCGGCGGTCCACCGCACACGGCTCGGCAGCGCGCGCTTCACGCTCGGCGCGGGCGAGAAGAAGGCTGTGAAGGTGCGCCTGTCGCGCACCGGCCGCAAGATCGTGCACGCGAAGCGCCGCCTGCGCGTGCGCGTGCTGGTCACCGCCCGCGATCACTCCGGCAACCGGACCACCACGGTGCGGGCGCTGACCCTGAGCGCAGGGAAGCTGCATCTGTAGGGAAACACCCGATGCCGCCCGGCGGATCCCCGCCTAGGTTCGGGGTGTGAGACGAATCGCCCTCCTCAGCGCCGTCCTGGCCGCGCTTGTCGTGGCCGCTCCCGCCGGCGCCACGACCATCACCGAGTTCCCGGAGCTCACCAAGGCCAGCGTCCCGCAGGGCATCGCCGCCGGGGCCGACGGGAACGTGTGGTTCGTGGAGAACCGCCGCACCGGGTACGGCCGGATCAATCCCTCCACGGGCAAGATCGACGAGTTCACCGACGGCCTGACGGCGGGCAGCCAGCCCTCTGAGATCACTCCCGGGCCGGACGGCGCCCTCTGGTTCACCGAGGAGGTGGGCAGCCGGATCGGCAAGCTCACGCCCGGCGACAAGCCCACGGTGAAGGAGTTCCAGGCGGACGGCCAGCCCGAGGGCATCACGTTCGGCCCCGACGGCCTCTTCTGGTACGCCGAGTTCGGCGGCAGCCGGGTGAGCAACATGACCGTGAACGGGACGGTCTTCCATCGCTTCTTCATGGGACTCACGGGCGTGCCCATGCCGCTCGGGATCACCACGGGCCCCGACGGCAACATCTGGTTCACCGAGCTCCGCTTCGACGACCCCGGCATCGGCCGCGTCACCACGAACGGCGTGATCACCGAGTTCAAGACGGGCATCACGCCGCACAGCCAGCCGGCCCGCATCGTTGCGGGCCCCGACGGCAACCTGTGGTTCACCGAGCAGACGAACAACGCGATCGGCCGGATCACTCCCGCCGGCGTCGTGACCGAGTTCAGCATGGGCAACGCCCCCGGCTCCGGTCCGGTCGGCATCGCGGTGGGGCCCGACAAGAACATCTGGTTCGCGGGCTACGACGGCAGCTCGGGGCGCTACATCGGCCGCATCACGCCGGCCGGCATGATCACCCGCTTCACCAAGGGCGTCACCGACGCGCCACTCGAGATCACCGCCGGCCCCGACGGCAACCTCTGGTTCAGCGAGCCGTTCGGGAACCGCGTCGGCCGGGTGCGCCTCGATCCGGACGTGACGACCGGCGCCGCGAGCGCGGTCGGCACGAGCGCGGCTTCGATCGCCGGCACGGTCGACACGCTGGGCACCGCGACCTCCTACGCGATCGAGTTCGGCACCTCGACGTCGTACAGCAAGTCGACCGCCTCACGCATCCTGGCCGGCGGCGGCACCCCGGTGCCGGTCAACGTTCCGCTCGGCGGCCTGCAGCCCGGCACGCTCTACCACTACCGCGTGGTGGCGGCGAACAAGCAGGGCACGTCGGTCGGCGCGGACGCCACGTTCAGGACCAGCCCAGGGCCGGCCAACTCTGGGAGCTCCTCCGGTAGTCGCGACACCACCGCCCCGAAGGTGAGCGTTGCGGGCCCGTCCTCGGGCGCGGCGCCGGCTGACAACAGCCTCGTGACCATCAACATCGGCTGCCCGCTTGCGGAGACGCTGGGCTGCCGCGGGTCGGTGGCGCTGGAGACGGCCGCTCGCGTTTCGGGAGCCCGAAGCGCGGCGGCGCGCCACCGGCTGCGGATCGGCAGCGCCCGCTTCAAGCTGAGCGCGGGCGAGAAGCGCGCGGTGAAGATCAAGCTCTCGCGCAAGGGCCGCTCGTTCCTGCGCAAGCACCACCGCGTCCGCGTGCGGGTCGTGGTGACGGCGAGCGACCGCTCCGGGAACCGCACGACGACCGTCCGGGCGCTGACGCTGCGCAACGGCAAGCTGCGCTAGGCCGTCTCGGTCTTGCGACCGGTGAGCGCCGCCAGCACTCCGAGGCCGATCAGCACCAGGCCGGTGACGACCCTCTGCGCCCGCGCGAAGCCGGCGCTCCCGCGCAGCGCGCCGCCCACCGTGCCGGCCAGCACCGCGTAGACGCTGTCGCTCAGGAGGCCGAACAGGATCCAGATCAGGCCGAGCAGCGCGATCTGCGGCGCGGCCGCGTGGTCGGGGTCCACGAACTGAGGCAGGAACGCCAGGAAGAACAGCGCGGTCTTCGGGTTCAGCACGTTCACCACGATGCCCTGGCGGAAGACCCGCCGCATGTCGAGGTCGCGCGGGACCTCCGGGCCGTCGCCGGCGTCGCGCCCGCGCAGGCGCTGCACGCCCAGGTAGATCAGGTAGAGCGCTCCCACGAGCTTCACGGCGGAGAACGCGACCGCCGACGACACGAGCAGCGCCGACAAACCGACCGTCGCCGCCGCCACGTGCACCAGCGAGCCCACGTGGATCCCGCACACCGCCGTGAGGCCGGCGCGCCGGCCGTGCTCCACGCTCTGGGCGACGATGTAGAGCACCGCCGGCCCGGGAATCGCGAGCAGCACGAGCGTGGCCGTGATGAACAGGGTCAGATGAGAGATGTCGGGAAGCATCAGGCGAGCACCTCGTCGAGCGCGGCCAGGAAGCGCTCGTTCTCCTGCCGCGTTCCGTACGTGACCCGCGCCCAGCCCTCCTGGCCGAGCGCCTTGCCGGCGCGCACGATCACACCGCGCCGCGCGAGCCCGTCGATCACCTCGTCCTCGTCGCGGCCGCCGAACGACACCCAGGAGAAGTTCGCCTGCGGCTCGGTCGTCTCGAGGCCGCGTTCGTGCAGCTCGTCCTCCATGAACAGCCGCTCGGCCATCGTCCGCTCGACGCGCCGCGCCACCTCGTCCTGGTGCAGCAGCGCCTCGGCCGCCGCGGCCTGGGCCAGCGCGTTGACCGAGAACGGCTGGCGCACGCGGTCGACGCCGAGGCGAAAGTCCTCGGCGCAGAGCGCGTAGCCCACGCGCAGCCCGCACAGCCCGTAGATCTTGGAGAACGTGCGCAGCAGGACCAGGTTCGGGTGCTTCGCGAGCAGCGGCAGCGACTCGTCGGGGTCCTGGAGCATGTTGAACTCGACATAGGCCTCGTCGAGGATCACGCACACGTGCCGCGGCAGCGAGCCGACGAACGCGTCGATCTCCTCGATGGGGATCGCGGTGGCCGTGGGGTTGTTCGGGTTGCAGACGATCAGGATCCGCGTGGCGGCGGTGACCTCTGTCGCCATCGCGTCGAGGTCGTGGCGGCCCTCCGAGTCGAGCGGCACCTCGATCGCCCGCGCGCCCGTCATCGCCGCGAGGTGCGGATACATCGAGAAGGACGGCCACGCGTAGACGATCTCGGCGCCCGGCTCGAGCATCGCCTCGGCGGCGGCGAGCAGGATCTCGCACGAGCCGTTGCCCACGGCCACCCGCCCGGCCGGCAGCTCGTGGCGGTCGGCGAGCCGGCCGCGCAGCTTCGCCGCCGTGGGATCGGGATAGCGGTTGAGCGTGCGCAGCTGCGTCTCCACCGCTTCGAGCACGGCCGCGTGCGGACCCCAGGGCGTCTCGTTCGAGGCGAGCTTCACGATCTCGCCGTCGAAGGCGTACGTGGCCGCGGCCGGATAGACCGGGATCGCCTTCACTCGACTTGTGAACTCGATGCTCATTGGGCTCCCTGGAGATCGGTGCGCAAGCTCACCGCCTCACGAAGGTAGACGTGTTGGGGCTCCGTGTCCTCGCTCGCGTAGCAATGGAGCATCAGCCGGATCACGCGCGGCAGCGACCCCGGCACCTCCATCTCGCGCGCGCAGATCAGCGGCACCTTGCTCAGCCCGATCCGGCGCGCGGCCACCGCCGGGAACTCGGCGTTCAGGTCGGTGGTGCAGGTGAAGATGCAGCTCACCAGGTCGTCCAGCTCGAGCTTGTTGCGCTCGAGCACCTCGCTGACCAGCTCCTCGGTGGCCGACAGGATCTGGTCGGCGTCGTTCGCATCGACGGTTGTCGCGCCACGCAGGGCTCGCAGTCTCACGGTTGGGCATTGTCTACGAAGGGCGTCGCGAAGGCGGGTTCGGCGCTCAAGTGGCGGCATTGCTGAGCCGATGCTGACCGGGTGAACGAGATGAACGGCTCGGCCGTCCAGGTTGCGGAGACCATGGTCCGGCTCGAGCTCACACTCAGCGAGGCCGGCGCCCTGCGCGCCTGGCTGCTCAAGCCCGCCGCTGACGGCTCCACCGCCCTCGACGACGCGCTCGTGAACACCGCCATGAAGAGGCTCAGCGGTGCACTCGATCGCATCGAGGCAGTGGAGAACGTCCGTCGCGAGCTCGAGGAGGCCGGGTTCCCGACCGGGAATCTCGACGACGATCAGGTCGCCGAGCTCGGTCGCAGGATCGGCCAGGTCTCGCAGCGCGCTCTGCGCTAGGTCGTACCGGCGGCTTTTCGAAGCCGCTCGACCTCGGCCGGAGTGAGCGGCCGGTAGTCCCCTGCCGTGAGCTTTTCGAGGCGCAGCGGGCCGAAGGCCGTGCGCTCCAGCGAAGTCACGCGGTGGCCCACCGCCTCGCACATGCGGCGGATCTGGCGCTTGCGCCCCTCGCGGATCGTCAGCTCGAGCAGTCCGGGCTCCACCTGGCGCACGCTCGCGGGCAGGGTGAGGCCGTCCTCCAGGTCCACGCCCTCGCGGAGCTGCCGCAGAGCGATCTCCGTAACCGGCGACGGCTCCACCCGCGCGCGGTAGGTCTTCTCCACCTCGTAGCGCGGATGCATGAGGCGGTTGGCCAGCTCGCCGTCGTTGGTCAGGAGGATCAGGCCCGTAGTGTCGGCATCGAGCCGGCCCACCGGGTAGAGACGACGTTGGGTCGGCACGAACTCGACCACGGTACGGCGGCCATGCGTGTCGGCAGCGGTGGACACAACGCCCTGCGGCTTGTTGAGCGCGTACACCTCGCGGGGCTCGGGCGCGAGCGGCTTGCCGTCGAGCGCCACGCCGCTCGACTCATCGACGTCACGCGCGGGATCCAGGACAACCTCGCCGCCGACGGTGACCCGTCCCGAAGCGATCAACCGTTCAGCGGCCCGGCGCGAAGCGGCGCCGGCATGGGCGAGATAACGCGCGAGCCGCATGTCTAGGGACTGGGGACTAGGGACTAGGGACTGGGGAGTCGGGAGTCGTGACTCGTGACTCGCCTTGGCCAGGAGCCGGCGGCGTTCGCAGCACGTCTTCCCTGCCGTAATGGCCCACGGCATCGAAATAGCGCTTCGCGTGCAACCCCGCGCGCAGGTCGCAGTCGGCCACGACCATGCCCTCCTCGCCGTACAGCGGCCCCGCGATGACCTCACCCTCGGACGGCTCCGCGATCAGCGCGCCGCCGCGGCCGAACTCGTCCTTCTCCGGCAGCGGCACCGGGAAGTCGTCCGGGAACGCCGAGCGCGGGATGTACTGCGGCACCGACACCACGAACGCGCCCGACTCGATCGCGATGTGGCGCATGCTGGCCACCCAGCCGTCTTCGTCGTCCGCGGTCGGCGCCACCCAGATCTGCGGCCCCTGCCGGTAGAGCGCGTAGCGCGCCACCGGCATCCGGTTCTCCCAGCAGATGAGCCCGCCGATACGGCCGATCGGCGTGTCCGCCACGTCCAGATCGTCGCCCGCGCCGACGCCGTGGAAGAGGCGCTCGTGGTGCGTCGGCATCAGCTTGCGGTGCTTGCTGAGCAGGCCGTCCGGCCCGATCAGAAGCAGCGTGTTGTAGAGCGACCCGGGCCGCTCGCTCTCGCGCTCGTTCACGCCGATCGCGCAGTGGATCCCGTGGCGCCGGCAGGCGTCGACCAGGCGCTCCACGTGCGGTCCGGGCACGTCCAGGGAGCTGTCCCACATGCGTTCCCAGAGCTCGTCGAAGCCGCTGAAGCCGGCCGCCGCCTTCGCCCAGGTGTTGGACGGGTAGAGCGAGACGAAGGTCTCGGGGAAGACCGCGAGCTGCACGCCGTCCGCCGCCGCGTTGCCGAGCAGGGCGATCGCCTTGTCGATCGACGCGCCCGCGTCGAGGATCACCGGCGTGGCCTGGATCGCGGCCACGCGAACGGTGTCGAAGCGAGTCACGGGCTGAGCATACGCCGAAGCTCCACCAGGTCGAGCTGGAGGTTCTCGGCGTACCGCTCCGCGCCGGTCGGCGTCCAGCCCTCGCGCGCGTAGAACGCGCGGGCCCGGGCGCTGTCGCGCGGAGTCCACAGCCTGACTGCGTGGTACTCGCGGCGGCGCGCCTCGTCGGTGGCATCGTTCAGCAGGCGGGTGGCCAGCCCGCTTCCCCACCACTCGCGCAGCACGAACAGGTGCCAGAGATGGCCGAGTTCCGGGACGAACAGCTCCGGTTCCTCATAGGTGCGCGCGGGGAGCAGCGATACGTAGCCCACCGGCTTCGCGTCGTCGAGCGCCACCTCGCTCCAGGCCACCGGCTTGTCGAGCCACTCCTCGAGCACCTCCCGCATCTCCTCGTCGAGGTTGGGCAGGTGCCAGCCGGGCGGCGCCCAGTCCGTGTAGGTGGCGAACGCCTCGGCGACCAATTCGGTGATCGCGGGGGCGTCCGCGGCCGTGCCGCACAAGTACGCTAAATTACGCATATATGCGCACTTTGGCCGATGAGCGCAGAAGCGAGATAGTCACGCGCCTGCGCCAGGACGGCAGGGTCGTGGCGGCGCAGCTCGTGGCCGACTTCGGCGTCTCGCGCGACACGATCAGGCGCGACCTCGACGAGCTGGCCGCCGCCGGCGTGCTCAAGCGCGTGCACGGCGGCGCCCTCCCCGCCGCCAGCGGCGGTGCGCCCTGGGCCGTGCGCCGCGGGCAGGCGGTCGAGGCCAAGGAGGCGATCGCGCACGCGACGGCCGCCCTGCTCCGCTCGGGCCAGGTGATCTTCCTCGATGCCGGCACCACCGCCCTGGAGGTGGCGCGCGCGCTGCCGCCCGAGCTCGACGCGACGATCGTGACCAACAGCCCGCCCGCGGCCGCCGCGCTGGCCGACCATCCCACCGCCGAGGTGATCCTGCTCGGCGGGCAGCTCCGCAAGGACGCGATTGCCGCCGCCGGCGCCGCCACCGTGGAGGCGATCGAGCGGGTCCAGGCCGACGTCTGCATCCTGGGGGTCTGCAGCCTTCATCCCGAGATAGGTATCTCCGTGCTCGACCTCGAGGAGTCATACGTGAAGCGCGCGATGATCGACCACGCCGCCGAGGTGGTGGCCGTGACCGCCGCCGACAAGCTCGGCTCGGCCGGCCCGTACGTGGTCGCGCCGCTCGACCAGCTCACGCATCTCGTCACCGACACGACGGCGAGCGAGGAAGCGCTCGCGCCGTTCCGCAGGCTCGGCATCGAGGTGACGCTTGCGTAGGGCCCGCCCCACGCTCGCGCTCTTCTTCCTCGCGGACGGGTTCGTGCTCGCGAGCTGGGCGTCGCGCGTGCCGGCGGTGAAGTCGGCTCACGGGCTCAGCGACGCGCGGCTCGGCATCGTGCTGTTCGGGATCGCGTCGGGCGCGCTCCTGTCGATGCCCGCCACGGCCTGGCTCGTGCAGCGCGTCGGGAGCAGGCGCGCGGTGCTGGCGGCCACGGTGCTGAACCTGGTGCCGGTCGCCGTGATCGCCTCGGTGTCCGGCTACGGGGCGCTGGTGGGCGTGGCCGTCCTCTTCGGCTGCGGCTTCGGCGCGATGAACGTTGCCCTGAACGCGCATGCGATCGCGCTCGAGCGCCAGGCGCGGCGACCGATCCTCTCGGGGCTGCACGCATCCTTCAGCTTCGGCGGGCTCGCCGGCGCGGGCGTGGGCGCGCTGGCGGCCGGGGCGGGCGTGGCGGCCGGAACGCACCTCGGCGTGGCGGCGGGCGTCCTGGCCGCGCTGCTCGCGCTGGCCGCACCCGGCCTGGCGCTGCCGGCGCACGAGCACGTGCCCGAGCCGGCGCCGCTGGCGCGCCCAAGGCGCGCGATGCTCGCGCTCGGCGCGATCGCGTTCTGCTGCCTGATGGCCGAGGGCGCCGCCGCCGACTGGAGCGCCGTGTTCCTGCGCGACACCACCGGCGCCGGGCCGGGGCTGGCCGCGATCGGCTACTTCGCCTTCTCCGGCGCGATGGCCTCGGGCCGGCTCGCGGGCGACGGGCTCGTGCTGCGCTTCGGCGCGCGCACGCTCGTGCGCGCGGGCGCAACGCTGGGCGCCGCAGGGCTGGCAGCCGCTCTCATCACGCAGACGCCCGTCACCGCGGTCCTCGGCTGGGCGGTCCTCGGCGCGGGCCTCTCCACCATCGTGCCGATCACCTTCCGCGCCGCGGGTCGCGCGTCCCCGGCCGCGCCCTCGGCCGGGGTCGCGGCCGTCTCCAGCATCGGCTGGCTCGGCTTCCTCAGCGGACCGCCGGTGATCGGCTTCGTCTCGAGCGCCAGCTCGTCGCTCGCCGTGGGGCTGGGCCTTGTGGTCGCCGCCGTGGCGGGCATCGCGCTGCTGGCCGCGCGGGTCGAGCCGCACACCGCCCAGACGCGACTGGCGGACGCGTGCGCATAGAGGGGATCCTCTGCGACCTCGACGGCGTGCTCGTCGACTCCACGCCCGCAATCACGCGCTGCTGGCGCCGTTTCGCCGAGCGCCACTCCCTCGACTGGGAGCTGATCGACCGGACGATCCACGGCCGCCCCGCGCGCGAATCGATCGAGCTGCTCGTGCCGGGTGCCGACGTGGAGGCCGAGGCCGCCCTGCTCGACGACTGGGAGGTGGCCGACACCGCCGACGTGCGCGCGCTGCCCGGAGCGCTCGAGCTGCGGGCGCGCGTGCCGGAGCAGCGCTTCGCGGTGGTGACCTCCTGCAACGACCGCCTGGCCCGCGCGCGCCTCACCGCCGCGGGCATCGAGCCCCCGACGGCGCTCGTGACCTTCGACTCCGTGACTGCCGGCAAGCCCGCGCCCGACTGCTACCTGGAGGGAGCGCGGCTGCTCGGGCTGGCACCCGAGCGCTGCCTGGCGATCGAGGACGCGCCGTTCGGCCTCCAGGCGGCGCGCGCCGCCGGCGCGATGACCGCGGCGGTCACCACCACGCACACGGCGGACGAGCTCGACGCCGACATCGTGGTCGCCACGGTCGCCGAGCTGCTGGTCAGCCTGCCGCTCGCCGCGTAGCCACGAACTGGTAGCGGTTCAGGCTGAAGAAGTAGTCGTCGCCGAGCGAGACGAGGTCGTCCTTCCAGGCCTCGGCCTCCTCCTCGCTCACCCCGCCGCGACCCGACACGAACGCGGAGATCATCGAGATGAGACCCGCGCTGAACGTCTCGCGGCGGTAGCCCACGTTGAGCATCGGCACGACCGCGGCCGCGGCCAGGTCGAAGCCGGCGTCCGCCAGGAGCCGCGGCAGCCTGCGCGGCAGGTGCGGGTCCACCAGGTGCTCGTCGAACGCCACGAGCACTCTCTGCATCCGGTCGGGGTCGCTCGAGTGCCAGACCACGGAGTCCCAGTCGGTGTCGAGCACGAGCAGCCGGCCGCCCGGCCGCAGAACGCGGTGCGCCTCGCGCAGGGCCGCCGGCATGTCGGCCACGTATTCGTAGACCTGGGTGGAGACGGCGGCATCGAAGCTCGAGTCGGGAAACGGCAGCGAGCACGCATCGCCCGCGACGAACTCCATCGGGGCCGGGGCCGGCCGGGACGATGCCAACGCCCGCATGCTCTCGCTGGGATCGACGCCGCAGACGCGCCCCTCCGGTCCCACCGCCTCGGCCATCGACAGGGCGAGCAGCCCCGGCCCCGAGCCGATGTCCAGCACGTGCTCGCCCGGAGCGAGCGCCAGCGCCTCCAGGGTCGCGCGCCGCTGGGTCACCACGTCGTCGGTCGTGTAGACCCGCTCGAGGCGGCGCGAATTGTCGGCGTCGAACTCGATCACAAGCCGATTATCGGGTTACGCTCAGCGTCGCGTGTCCGAATTCGAACAAGCCCCCCTGGATATTCGCCTCCTGGGCGGGTTCGCGGTCAGCGTCGGAGGCAGCCCCGTGCCCGACGACGACTGGCGGCTGCGCCGCGCGAAGAGCCTGATGAAGCTGCTGGCGTTGACTCCTGAGCGGCGGCTGCACCGGGAGCAGCTCGTGGAGTGGCTGTGGCCCGGCGACGAGCCGGCCGGGAAGGGGCTGCACCAGGTGATGTACACGGCACGCAGGGCGCTCGGCGAGCAGGCCGGGGCCCGGCTGTCGCTGCGCGACGACGTGGTGACTCTCGGCGGCGACGCCCTGCGCGTGGACGTGGACGGCTTCGAGGCCGCCGCGGCGGCGGCGCGCGAGGAACCGAGCCTGGAGCGCCACCAGGCGGCGCTCGAGCTCTACACCGGCGAGCTGCTTCCGGAGGACCGCTACGAGGACTGGACGAAGGCGCGTCGCGAATCGCTG
>Ga0134125_10007145_pt1 | contig 12612 bp, 18 predicted proteins | sample KB31751_FD_96464 | JGI IMG/M metagenome (GOLD analysis project Ga0134125, IMG submission 96464) | Terrestrial soil microbial communities with excess Nitrogen fertilizer from Kellogg Biological Station, Michigan, USA - KB3-175-1 | ecosystem: Environmental > Terrestrial > Soil > Unclassified ... | reverse complement strand
CGTCGGTCTTCTCGGCTGGCTTCACCGCGCCCTTCGGCTGGGAAAAGTAGTTCACGCTGGCCTCCCCACGGACTCGTTTACGAACTTCACGGCAAGCCGGCGGGAGATCATGCCGCTGCCCCCGACAGCTCGATGACGGTGGGATCATTCCACCTTCATTAAAAAGCGCAAAGCAAAAAGCGCCAATATCGATAATGCGGCGCGGCGGAACCGGGCGGACCGCGCATTAACCAATGTGACAAACCAAACATGCGCGCCGGGACTTGAAACGGCGGCGGGCTTTCGGCTTTAACCTCGCCTGTCATGGACGATGCAGCCATCAACACCGCCGTCAGCCGCTTCCTCAAGAGCGTGAGCGTAAGCGCGCACCGCGAGATCGAGAAAGTCGTGCGCAAGGCCGTTGCCTCCGGCGCGGTGCGCGAGGGTGAGACGCTGACGGTCGGCGTAACGCTGGCCAACGAGAAACTCGACCTCGACATCACGATCTTCAACAAGATCGACCTGTAAATCCGCCGCTTTACGGCCCCAAAGCCCCGCTATTCTGGATTCGTTCCGTAACGGAACCGTCGCAGGTCCGTGACGGAACCGTTTGTCCCGCCCGCGCTTTTCCGTTGCATCGCCAATCGACATTGAAGGAGGCAGCGATGAAGAGCGGCATTCTGATCGCGGCGGCGGCCGCGGCGGGCCTGATGATGATGCCGGCCACGGCGTCGGCGCACGAAACCCGCATGGGAGACGCGGCCCTGGGGGCCACGGCCGGGATGCTGGTCGCCGGTCCGATCGGTCTGGTTGCGGGCGGGGCCATCGGCTACACCCAGGGTCCCCACATCTCGCATCACATTTTCCACGGCCGCCATCATCACCGGCACTATCGCCGGCACTACGACCACGACTATCGTTGATCGTGAACGCCTGAACCGCCGACCCGGGAGGCCGAAGCCCGCGCGACTTCGGCCTCTCTCCTTGTCGCTCTCGCGCCGCCGGGAACCGCTCATGAAGCTCAGCGCCGTCACTGCCGCACTGATCCTCGGACTTGCCTTTGGCACCTCGGCCGCGTTCGCGCAGGGCTCGCCCGGCATCCAGCCGAAGGCGCCCGAGCCGCAGGCCCAGGGCAAGAAGGCCAAGAACGGCATGCAGGGCACCGAGGACGAGCAGAACGCCTGCTATCACGACGCGGCGAAATATTGCAGCGACGCCATCCCCGACACGTTCAAGGTGCTGGGCTGCCTGAAGGAGCACCGCAAGCGGCTGACGAAAGCCTGCCAGCAGGTGCTCACCGACAACGGGCAGTAAGGCGCGCGCCGCGCCTCTCTCACGGGAATAGCCGGGCGGCTCGGCGCGATCCGCGATTGACCGCGAAAATCGCGCCGAATAGCGTTCCCGGCGATGGGGATGGGGTCCCCCGACCAACCGCCGACATGCCGATGTGGGCTGATGACTCCTGCCGGACCAACCGCGGCAGGGCTTGCTTGGGCCGCAGCGCGGAGGATTGAATCTGATGGCCTACATCGTTGTCTTTCTCGGCGGGGGCCTGGGCGCGGCGCTGCGCCACGGCATCAATATCGGCGTGGCGCGGCTGTTCGGAGGCGGCTTTCCCTACGCCACCTTCTTCATCAACGTCTCGGGCTCCTTCGTCATGGGGCTGATCGCCGCCTGGTTCGCCTTCAAGGGCGACGCGTCGCAGCACTGGCGCCTGTTCCTGACCACCGGCATCCTCGGCGGCTACACCACCTTCTCGACTTTTTCACTCGACGCCGCCCTGCTCTACGAGCGCGGCCAGCTTGCGCTCGCGGCGACCTATGTCATCGGCTCGGTGGTGCTCGGCATCGTCGGCCTGTTCGCGGGCCTCGCCATCGTGCGCGCGATGGCGTGAGGGCTACCGCGACTTCTACTTACTCCATCGCCCTCAGCCCGAGGCGGCCCAACAATTGCATATCGCGGTCGCGCGCCGGATTGGGCGTGGTCAGGAGCTTCGGCCCGTAGAAGATCGAATTGGCGCCGGCGAGGAAGCAGAGCGCCTGCGTCTCCTCGCTCATGTGCTCGCGCCCGGCCGAGAGCCGCACCATCGACGCCGGCATGGTGATGCGCGCAACCGCGATGGTGCGCACAAAATCGAGGGGATCGAGCTGCGCCGATGAGCCGAGCGGCGTGCCTTCGACCTGCATCAGCATGTTGATCGGCACGCTCTCCGGATGCACCGGCAGCGAGGCGAGCGCGACGATCATGCCGACGCGATCCTCGAGACTCTCGCCCATGCCGACGATGCCGCCGCAGCAGACATGGATGCCCGCCTCGCGCACGTGATCGAGCGTGTCGAGCCGGTCGGCGTACGTGCGCGTGGTGACGATCCGCTCGTAATATTCGGGCGAGGTGTCGAGGTTGTGATTGTAATAATCGAGCCCGGCGTCCTTGAGCTTTGCCGCCTGCGCGCGGTCGAGCATGCCGAGCGTGACGCAGGTTTCCATGCCAAGCGCCTTCACGCCCTCGACCATGGCGCAGACCTTGTCGAGATCGCGGTCCTTCGGCGAGCGCCAGGCGGCCCCCATGCAGAAGCGCGAGGCGCCGCCGGCTTTCGCCGCGCGCGCCTCGGCGAGCACGGCCTCCAGGTCCATCAGTTTTTCCGCTTTGACGCCGGTGTCGAACTTCGCCGACTGCGAGCAGTAGCCGCAATCCTCCGGACAGCCGCCGGTCTTGATCGACAAGAGCGTCGAGATCTGCACCTCCGCCGGATCGAAATGCGCGCGGTGCGCCGACGCGGCCTGGAACACGAGGTCGGTGAACGGCAGCGAAAACAGCGCCCGCACCTCCTCCCGCGTCCAATCGTGGCGGGGCGCCATGGCGGCGCGCGGCGGCATGTCGTGGGCAAGCGTCATTCGCGGCGGTTCCCTGCGGGCGGTCAAAAGCGCGGCGATCCTAGCCCAGCCGGCGGCCCGCGCCAAAGCACAGATTGTGCAAGGATTCCATCGCATTGAGCGGTGCGCGCCGGGATGCTAGGGTGCTTCCGGGGCACAGGTGCCGCTCGAAGGACCAACGTGACATGCGTAAGCTCGTGATCGCGCTCGCCGCTGCAAGCGTCCTGGCGCTGCCGGCGCACGCGCAACGCCGCGGCGCCGATCAGGGTCCGACGGCCGAAGAGATCTCGAAGAAACGCGATGCCGCCGATCTCGACCAGAAATACAAGGCGGCCATCAAGCAGACGCAGGACGCCCAGAACGCGAAGAAGGATCCCTGGGCGAACATGCGCGGGCCCTCGGACGGCAAATAGGCGATGACGTCCTATCAGATCGTGCGGATCGTGTCGGTGCTGACCGGCGCCGCGGTCCTCTACTGGCTGAGTCAGGATCTCGGCCTGAAACTCTATTTCGCGATCCCCGCCGGCATCCTCGTCTACGCCGCCGTGCTGGTGGCGCTCGGGCTCTATTTCAAGGTCGAGCCACCGCGCCGCCGCTGACGGCTCGGTATCGGCCGCCGGCCTTGCCTCGCGCCGTCCGGAATGAGACAAGCGCGCCATGAGCGACGACAACAAAGACACGCCGCCGGACCGCCTGTCGATCGATCCGGCCAGCCCCTATTTCAACGCCGAGCTGCTGCAGCGCGACGTCGGCATCCGCTTCAAGGGCGCCGAGAAGAACAATGTCGAGGAGTACTGCGTCAGCGAGGGCTGGATCCGCGTCCAGGCCGGCAACGCCAAGGACCGCTACGGCCGGCCGCTGACGATCAAGCTCACCGGCCCGGTCGAGCCCTATTTCAAGGACAAGCCCGCGGGCTGACGGCCCGCCGTGGCGCCATGACCGGCGACGGCACCCGCAACGAGATCGCGCAGCTCGAGGAGCGGATCGAGGCCTTGCGCGTATCGCTCGCGCGCTGCCGCAAGATCTCGCTTGCCGCCAGGACGGCCATCGCCGCCGGTCTCGCCTGGCTCGCTTTGACGCTCGTCCTTGTCGTGCCGCTTGTGCCGTCACTGTTCTTCGGCGCGATGGCGGCCGCGATCGGCGGCGTCGTGCTGCTCGGCTCCAACGCCACCACCTGGAACGAGATCGAGGCGCGCCTGCGCCAGGCGGAAGCGGCGCGCAGCGCGCTCATCGACTCCATCGAACTGACCACCGTCGACGGCGGCGTACGCCGTCTGCACTAAGCCCGCGCCCCCGACAGGCAAGTCGATTGCGCGCGCCTGCACCTACTACTTGAACGTGTATATGCCGTGGACTATACTTTTGCGTGTAGAGACGAAAACCACGCACGGGGAGGTGCAGATGACCCACGTCAGTGAATCCGAGCTCGCCCAATACGCCGCGCTGTCGCGCCACACGGCGCAGTCGACCGTCGACCAGTTGCGGTCGCTGATCGAGGGCAACAAGCATCTCCTGGCGGCGCAATCGACGACCTACACGATCGGCGCGCAGTGCTCGTTCTCGAACGCCATCATCTACGGCACTGTGCTGATCAATAACGCCAATTATCAGGGCTGGAACATCGAGTTCAGCGGCTCGATGTGGGGTATCGGCTTCGGCGCCGGCACCAGCTACGGCGCGCTCACCGTCACTGTGCCGCCGAACCAACTCAACGGGCTCAAGTGCAGCTTCCAGGCGACCAATGCCGCGGTCGGCGCCGGCGGCGTCACGGTGCAGATCTGGGACAGCAACAACGGCTATGTCGCCAATTTCACCGGCCCGTCGCTCGGCATCGGCGCCGCCGCCATGGGCGGCAGCGGCACCTGGAGCGCCAAGCAGTAATCAGCATCACCGCTGCGCAGGCCTCGCGCGGCGGCCCTTCTCCAACCAACACCGGAGCCGGTCATGTCGAGCAACGACCCCAACCTCAATCCGCACATCGAGGCGTCGCAGCAGGCGGCGCGCACGATGATCGAGCAGATCCAGAGCATCGCGCGCACCAACCAGCGCCACCTCAACCGCGCCGCCACCGCGTCGACCACGATCAACGCGCAGGCGACCTTCGCCACCGCCTTCATCTACGGCACCTTGTCGATCAACAACGCGTCGTCGCAGGGTTACGCCATCTCGTTCTACGGCACGATGTGGGGCATCGGCTTCGGCGGCGGCACCACCTGGGGCGCGCTGACCCTGACCGTGCCGCCGAGCGAACTCAACGGCATGGAATGCAGCTTCCAGGTGACGACAGCGCCGAGCCTGGTCACCATCCAGTTCTGGAACGACCAGTACGGCTACGTGGCCAACTTCAGTGGTGCCGGGCTGTCGGTCGGCGCCGGCATCACCGGCGGCAAGGGCACGTGGAAAACCAACCCGCCATGAGGCGTGTCCTCACGTCCCCACGCGCAGCGGCGCGTTGAGCTTGCGCAGGAAGGCGATGACCGAGAGCGCGGTGATGCGGCCGGTCTTCGGGTTCTCGCTCGGCACATTGGCGATCGACATCGAGAAGCGCGCGGAGTCGGCGTCGACCTCGATCGCATGATTGTTGCGGTCGAGCTTCGGATCGGCCCAGATCTCGAGCCGCGTCTTGTCCGGCCCGAAGCCGGCGAGCGACAGCGCGGCGGCGACGTTGACGTTGGCGGGGAAACCCTTCGCGCCGTCGCGCGCCGAGCCGTCAAAAATCTTCGTCGCCTCCCGCAAGCCCTCGAGGTCGATGCCCTTTTCGATCACGTATGGCGCGCCAAGCAGGCCCTTCACCGGCTTGCGCGTGATCATGCGCACGGAGCGGATTTCGCCTTCGGCCGCCGCGGTCATGGCGTCGAGGCCGATCAGCGCGCCTGTCGGTACCGCGATCTGGCCGCCGTTCGCCTTCGCGATGTCGACGAGGTCCCAGTTGGTCAAGAGCGCGCCGGCGCTGAGCACGACCGCGGTCTTGCCGCGCGTGACGAAGGGCTCGACGATCTGGCGCAGAATCGCCGCCGGCGCGCACTCGACGACGATGTCGGCTTCCGCCTCGAGCGCGGCGAGCGGCACGATCTTCGGCTTGCGCTTGAGCCGGTCGATTTCCGGCCGGGGCTTGTCCGGATTGCCGACGGCCACCGCCGTGAGCACGAGCCCGTCGATACCGCCGTCGAGCGCCTGCATCACCTTGAGCCCGATCGGCCCGAGGCCGGCGATCGCCACGCGCTGTGTCTTCTTTTCTTCGGCCATTCCGGACGCCCCTTGTACTTTTGCCGCCGTGCCTAGCGCAGCGATACCACCGAGGCAACCATGCGGCGCCGTCGCTTGTGCGCCGCACAGAGGTATGAGTATATGCCGCCCTGCAAAAGGAGGAGGAGTTTCCGAATGAAAAGAACAATTGTCGCTGTCGCATTCGCGGCCGTGCTGGCCATGACCGGTGGCGCCGGGGCGCAGGATTTCCCGAGCCGGCCGATGACGATGGTGATCCCGTTCGCCGCGGGCGGACCGACCGACCTGCTCGGCCGCGTCGTCGCCGCGAAGATGGGCGAAGTGCTCAAGCAGAACGTCATCGTCGAGAACGTCGGCGGCGCCGGCGGCCAGACCGGCTCGAAGCGCGTCGCGGAAGCCAAGCCCGACGGCTACACCTTCGTGCTCGGCACCGTGGGCACGCACGCGCAGAGCCAGACCCTGTACGCGCATCCGCTCTACAACGCCTCGACCGACTTCACGCCCGTCGGCCTCATCGCCGAAGTTCCGATCGTGCTGATCACGCGCAAGGACCTGCCGGCGAACAACCTCAAGGAATTCGTCGCCTACGCCAAGGCCAACGAGGCCAAGATGCAGTTCGGCTCGGCCGGCGCCGGCTCGGCCACGCATCTCGGCTGCGTCGTGCTCAACACGGCGATGGGCACGCCGAAGATCACGCACGTGCCGTACAAGGGCACCGGCCCGGCGATGCAGGACCTGATCGCCGGCCGCATCGACTATCTGTGCGAGATCATCTCGACGGCGAAGCCGCAGATCGACGGCAGGACCGTCAAGGCGCTGGCGATCCTCACCAAGACGCGTTCGCCGGTGGAGAAGGACGTGCCGACCAGCGCCGAGCAGGGCCTCGACGTGCAGGCCTATACCTGGAACGCCATCTTCCTGCCGAAGGGCACGCCGGAAGCGATCGTCAAGAAGCTCAACGACGCGATGCTGCAGGCGATGCACACGCCGGCGGTGAAGGAGCGGCTCGAGGGCTTCGGCGCGCAGATCGTCTCCGACGACCGCGCCACGCCCGCCTACCTCGGCTCCTTCGTCAAGACCGAGATCGAGAAGTGGACGGCGCCGATCAAGGCGAGCGGCGTCAGCGTCAACTGATCCGCACAATCGCAAGAAACGCAACGGCCGGGCAAATCGCCCGGCCGTTTTCGTTCGCGCGCCGGCGGAACGAAGCCGGGCGGCCCGACGTTGCCTCGCCGCTTCTTCGAGGACGGCGACCCATGGACTTCCCCGCCGAGGTACGGACGACGGCGCGCCGCGTGCCGCGCGTGGTCGGCAGCACCGAGGACGCGATCAAACTGATCGACCGCGAGCTTCTGCCCGAGGTCAAGCTGGCGTCGCGCTGGACCTTCGCGCGCGAATTGCTGGTGGTCGCGCAGCAGTCGGGCAAGAAGCGCGATCTCAACCACGCCTATCGCCAGTTCCGCCAGGCCTTGTCGAACGACAAGATGCTCGACGACAGCCCCGCGCCGCCGAAGTGACGGGCGGCTACGCCGCTTCGCCGAAGCGCAGCCGGTAGGCGCGGGCATAGGCCTGCGGCGCCGGCTGAAGATGCCGCCGCGTCAGCGCGATCAGATCCTCGCGCTGAAAGCGTCGCAACGCCTCGATCATCTTGGCATGGTCGCGCCGCGCGCGGTCGAGCACCGCGGCGTCGGCATTTGCCGACGAGCGGATGACGCGCACCTTCTGCGCCAATTGGTCGATGGTCTCGATCAGGCAGGCATTGGCGCACAGGCTGAACAGCGCCCGGTGAAAATGCAGGTTGCCGTGGAACACCGCCAGCAGGTCGCCGGCATCGACCGCATCGCTATGGCGGCGCTGCAACTCGGCGAGCCGGTCGAGATCGGCGCCCGCGACCGGCAGCGGCAGGATGCGGATCGCCATGACCTCGACTTCGGCGCGGACGTCGTAGATTTCCTGCACCTCCGCGGGCGTCAGATCGCGCACGATCGCGCCGCGGTTGGGGATGCGCTGAACGATGCCGCGCTTCTCCAGCTCGAACAGCGCCAGCCGCACGTCGCCGCGATGCGTGCCGAAATGCGCGCACAGGTCCTGCTCGATCAGCCGCTCGCGCGGATGACGGCGGCCGAGCACGACGTCTTCCTCGATCCTCGCGGCGATCAGGCTGGCGAGCGCGTGAACGCCTGTGCTCGCGGTGTCGGCGACCGCCTCGGCCGCAGCCCGCCTTCTGGTTGTCTTGCGCGGCGTCATCCGGGCTCAGCGGCCCCCTTGTAATTGTATACAATCGTGTAGACAATAAATCGGCCAGTGACAATGGCGGCGCCGGCAGAGCGCGACAACACGATCGGGGAGGGACGACACCATGCAGACAATGAGGTCTTGGATTCTGCGCGGGCTGACGATGGCCGGCGCAATCGGCGCGCTTACGCTGACCGCAAGCGCGCAGACGCACTACCGCTTCGCGCACGACCAGCAGCTCAATTCGGGCTACAGCGTCGCCTACGACATCTTCTCCGCCAAGCTCAAGCAATTGAGCGGCGGCAAGATGCTGGTCGACCAGTATCCGGGCGCGCAGCTCGGCCAGGAGCCGCAGCTGCTGCAACTCGTGAAGGCCGGCGACCTCGATTTCGCCATCGTCTCCTCGGCGAACAGCGCGACCATCACGCCGCAGGCCGGCGTCATGTCGCTGCACTTCCTGTTCCGCGGCCCCGACCACATGGTCAAGGCGCTCGGCGACCAGAAGGTCTACGAGGCGATCCGCGACATGATCGACGGCACGACGCAGGGCATCCACGCGATCGGGCTCGGCACGCAGGGCCTGCGCAGCATGTACAGCAAGAAAGAGATCAAGAAGATCGAGGATCTCAAGGGGCTGAAGGTGCGCGTGCAGGCGACCGCGACCGAGGACGCGACCTTCAACGCCTACGGCGCGCAGACGGTGCACATGCCGTTCGGCAGCGTCTACACCTCGCTGCAAACCGGCGTCGTCGATGTCGGCGAGAATTCGGTCAACGTCTACTTCATCAACAAGCACTACGAAGTCGCGCCGGTGCTGTCGATGACCGAGCACGAGGCCAACAACGCCATCCTCTATATCAGCGACAAATTGTGGAAGAGCCTGTCCGCCGACCAGAAGAAGTGGGTCCTCGAAGCCGGCCGCGATGTCAGCACGCAGGAGCCGAAGAAGGCGTTCGAGCTCGAGGATGCGGCCGCCGCCAAGCTCAAGGCGATCGGCGTCAAGATCGTCACCGGCGTCGACAAGTCCGGCTTCCAGAAAATCTCGAATCCGATGCTGGACAAGCTCGCCAAGGAGCTCGGCACCCACGCCGACAAGATCAAGAGCCTGATCGTCTCGATCAAGTAGGCTGACGCACAATAATGGAGGGGCCGCGCCGGCCCCTCCTCTCTCCATGGAATTCGCGAATGGCCATCGCTGACAAACTCGTCTTGCAGCGTCAGCGGCACCTGAAATGGAAGGCGCTCGACCCGCTCGAGTGCCTTCTCATGATTCTGTGCGGCGTGCTGCTGTTCGGCTTCTCGCTGTCGGTGTGCTGCGACATTGTCACGCGGCTGATCGGCTCGCCGTGGCTCTGGCTCCAGGAAGTCACCTCGACGCTGTTCATCTACGCGATCTTCATCGGCGCGGCGGCGGCGACGCGCCGCAACGACCACCTCTATCTGACGGCCTTCGCCGAGGCCATGCACGGCACGCCGCGCCTGATCGCCGAGCTGGTCATTCGTCTCATCGTCCTCGCGGTCGCGGCGATCCTGATCTACCACGGCTACCTCAACTATCTGCGCGGCTTCGGCAGCTTCCGCCTGCCCTCGAACACGCCGATCGCCTCGCTTTACGCGGCGATCCCGATATCCGGCATCCTCATCGCGCTGTTCACGATCGAGCAGATCGTCAACGGCTGCCGCAACGGCTTCGACCATCCTGAATTCGGCGAGGCCGCCGCGCATGCGGCGCTCGGCACGACCCGGACGAACGGCGAGGCGAAATGACCGCGCCCGTCATCCTGACCATCATGTCGACCTGCTTTCTGGCGTTCGGCTATCTCGGCGTGCCGGTGCCGTTTGCGTTGCTCGGCGGCGTCTTCGTTGGCGCGACGCTCGCCGACGTGTCGCTCGCCGCCATCATCCAGAAGGTGTTCGACGGCGTCGACAATGAGGCGCTGCTGGCGATCCCGTTCTTCCTGCTGGTCGGCGAACTCATGAGCTCGGCCAATGTGGTGGTGCGGATCGTCAACCTGTCGATGGCGCTCGCCGGGCATATCCGGGGCGGGCTGTCGCAGGTCGTCACCGTGTTCAGCATGTTCTTCTCGGAGATGTCCGGCTCGACCACCGCCGATGTCGCGGTGATGAGCCGCGCGCTCGGCGGGCCGATGCGCAAGGAAGGCTACGAGCCGCCCTTCATCGCCGCCATCATCGCCGCCGCCTCGACCATCGCGGCGCTGGTGCCGCCGAGCATCACCGCGGTCGTCTACGGCGCCGTCGGCAATGTCTCCATCGCCGGGCTGTTCATGGCGGGTTTCGTGCCCGGAATGATGATCGGCTTCGGCCTGATGATCTATTGCTATTTCTTCGGCCCGGCCGGCTTCCGCCGCCCGAAGCCGACCTTCCTCGGCGTCGCGACCGCGGCCTATCAGTCCGCGCTGCCGCTGATGATACCGGTGATCCTGCTCGGCGGCATCCTCACCGGCTGGTTCACGCCGACCGAAGCCGGCGTCGTCGCGGCCTGCTGGATCCTCTTCGTCATCATCCCGGTGCTCAACCCGAAGCACATCAGGAACCTTCCATACGATTTCTGCCTCGCCGGGCTGATCTTTTCGCTGCCGCTGATCACCATCGGCGCCGCCAATGCGTTCGGCTACCTGCTCGCCTATCTGCGTGGCGCCATCGTGATCTCGGAATGGATCACCTCGATCGCCGGCCACGATCCGCACCTCATAATGCTGATGATGGTGCTGCTGTTCACGATCGTCGGCGATTTCATCGAGCCGGTGCCGACCATCATCATCTTCATGCCGCTGGTGAACGCGCTGACCACCGCCGGCCACATCAACCCGGTGCACATGGGCGTCGTGCTGATTGCGACGCTCGCCTTCGGCCTGATCACGCCGCCCTACGGGCTCGTGCTGCTGATGGCCTCGAAATTCGTGGGGGTCAGATTTTCGCAGGCGTTACGAGCGGCCTTGCCGATCTATGGCGTGTTCCTGATCACCATCATTTTCATCATCTTCTTCCCGGAAGTCGTGCTCTGGATCCCGAAGCACGTCCTGCCGCAGTCGGTCGGCTGCTTCCCCAACCCGAACGGCGGCGGCGGATTCATCTGCCCGAACGGGTAAGGTGCACCGGACATGATAAGGCCGGGCACCTGGCCCGGCCTTATCGATTCACGCGAGGGCGGAGCGCCTACTCCGCCGCCTGCATCTGCGGGTCGGCCTTCTCGACGCGCGCGGCGCAGAACTTGAACTCCGGAATCTTGCCGAACGGATCGAGCGCCGGGTTGGTCAGCTTGTTCGCCGCCGCCTCGAAGAAGGCGAAGGGGATGAACACCACGCCGTCAGGGATGGCGTCATCCTGCCGGGAGTTCAGTTCGACGATGCCGCGCCGCGTCGACACGCGCACCATGTCGCCCGGCTTGATGCCGAGCTTGTCGATGGTGCCGCGCGACAGCGCCGCCGTCGGCGACGGCTCGATGGCGTCGAGCACCGTGGCGCGGCGCGTCATGGCGCCGGTGTGCCAGTGCTCGAGCATGCGGCCGGTGGTGAGGATGAACGGATACTCGTGGTCCGGCGTCTCGTTCGGCGGCTGGAGTTTCGCCGCCACCAGCTTGCCGAAGCCGCCGGGACGCGGGAAGCCCTTGTCGAACACGACGTCGTGGCCGGGCTGATCCGGCGCGTCGGACGGATAAGTCACCGCGCTGTCGCGCGCGACACGGTCCCACGAGATGTTGTCGAGTGACGGCATCAGCGAGGCCATCTCGGTGTAGACCTCGCTCGGGTGCTGGTAATTCCACTTCAGCCCCATGCGCCGCGCGAGTTCCTGCGTGATCCACCAGTCGGCGCGGGCATCGCCTGGCATCGGCAGCGCAGCCCTGCCCATCTGCACCTGACGGTTGGTGTTGGTGACGGTGCCGACCTTCTCCGGCCAGGCCGAGGCCGGCAGGATGACGTCGGCATAGACCGCGGTCTCGGTGAGGAAGAGGTCCTGCACCACGAGATGCTCGAGATGCGCGAGCGCTTGACGCGCGTGATTGAGGTCGGGGTCCGACATCGCCGGGTTCTCGCCGAGGACGTACATGCCCTTGATCTTGTTGGCGTGGACCGCGTCCATGATCTCGACGACGGTGAGGCCCTTCTTCGGATCGAGCTTGGTGCCCCACGCCTTCTCGACCTTGGCGCGGATCTCCGGGTTCTCGACCGACTTGTAGTCGGGGAAGAACATCGGGATCAGGCCGGCGTCGGAGGCGCCCTGCACGTTGTTCTGGCCGCGCAGCGGATGCAGGCCGGTGCCGGGACGGCCGATCTGGCCG
>Ga0134125_10007144_pt1 | contig 12613 bp, 9 predicted proteins | sample KB31751_FD_96464 | JGI IMG/M metagenome (GOLD analysis project Ga0134125, IMG submission 96464) | Terrestrial soil microbial communities with excess Nitrogen fertilizer from Kellogg Biological Station, Michigan, USA - KB3-175-1 | ecosystem: Environmental > Terrestrial > Soil > Unclassified ... | reverse complement strand
GGACCGCCTCGAAACGGGCATGCGCAGTTTCGAAAAGGAATTTGGTCTCGGGACTTCGTGAGCGCCGGTATAGGGTGAACGAGAGAAGCAAAATCACGCCTGCAGCATGATGAACACAATCGCGGATCCGCAAAAACTTAAAAAAGAATACAAACGGGATAACAGGAGGAAGGCAATCGGGGCGGCCTTGCTCGTGTTGCCGGCTGTCGCATTCGTCTGTATCACGTTTGTGTCGGCCATAGCCTTCTTCCTGTACAAAAGCGTCGATAACAGCGTCGTCCCGGACGCACTCCCTGAAACGACAGTGGCAATCAGCGGCTGGTCCGGCACCGGATTGCCGAGCGAAGACGTCTATGCAGCGCTCTATCGCGACCTCAACAAGGCAAAGGGGCATCAGGATCTGTTCCTGCTATCCAGGCGGTTGAACTATCAGCAACCGGGCGTGATGTCGCTGATATCCAGGACAGCCCGTCAACTGCCGCCCAACGTCGCACAGCCCTACCAGGCAACGCTCATCGACATTGATCCGAAGTGGGGGCAGCCGAGTGTCTGGAAACTCATTCAGCGTGAGTCTTCCTCCCTGACCTCGTTCTTTCTGCGAAGCACCATAGGATTGGCCGGCACCAAGTACGGAGATGCGACCGACGCGGGGGGCAAGGTCTACTCGAGCACCCTGATCCGGACATTCTGGATTTCGGCGATCGTGACCGCGATATGTCTTCTGTTCGGTTACCCGGTGGCGTATCTGCTGGCCAGCACAAAGGGCAGAGTGGCCCACTTGGTACTGTTGGGCCTGGTCCTCACTCCATTCTGGACATCCCTGCTGGTGCGCACACTGGCATGGATCGTGATATTTGCCAAAGACGGCGTGGCGAACTCGATATTGACCCAGATAGGCGTCATCACGCAACCCATATCGATGCTGTATACCCGGGGTGCGCTCTACGTCGGGATGGTGCAGCTTCTCCTTCCTTTCATGGTGTTATCCATTTATTCCGTCATGAAGGGAATATCGCCGATATATACGAGGGCGGCGATGTCGCTGGGGGCGAGGCCACTCTATGCCTTCTATTCCGTGTATTGGCCACAGACTTTGCCGGGAGTGGGCGCGGGAATCGTCCTGGTCGGCGTGCTGGCGCTGGGCTTTTATATCACCCCGATGTTCCTGGGCGGCCCTCATGATCAGATGGTCAGCTACTACATCGCCTATTTCACGAACCAGAACGCCAATTGGGGTATGGCTGCATCGTTGGGGGTGTGGCTGTTGGCGTTCACCTTGATCGCATTCGCACTCGTCAACAAGTTCATTGGTGTGAACAAAACCAGTTGACAGGTTGGCGAGCATACAAGGCGCATATAAAAGGAGGCTTGAAAAAGTACCGAAGCACTTTCTTTACCAGATCCAAATCTTTCCGTCCTTGAGACAGTTTCCGAATGATTATAGGGGTAGACATGATGATTGGTACAAAAGCTGCACTGACCACCGTGGCGCTAGCGATCGCGGGACTTGCACTGCAAGCCCAGGCTGCGGACCTGAACGTCTCGTCGTATGGTGGGGCCGATGCGGCCGCATATCGCGCCGCCTACTGGGAGCCATTCCAGGCGGCAACCGGGACCAAAGTGAACGAAAGCCTTTCCGACGGAAGCATAGGGAAGATCCGTACACAAGTCGCGAGCGGCCATGTCGTATGGGATGTCGCACAGACAGACCTGGGCAATATGACCATTGGCTGCAGCGAGGGCCTGTTCGAGAAGATCGACGTGGCGGGTTTGCCCGTGAACGACCTTCTTCCCAATACGGTTTCGGAATGCGGGATTGCCTCCGAATTCGCGGGAACCGTCATGACCTACAACGCGAAAGTCGTCAAGGACGGTCCGAAGTCATGGCAGGATTTCTGGGACACGAAGAAGTTCCCAGGCAAACGGTGCATGCGCAAGGGGACCGAGACGCTGCTCAACGCCTTGCTCGCCGATGGCGTCAGCCGGGAGGACGTCTACAAGGTCCTGGGCACCCCCGAAGGGGTCGAGCGTGCTTTCCACAAGCTGGATGAAATCAAGAGCAATGTGGTCTGGTGGGAATCGGGCACGCAGCAGATTCAGAGCCTTTTGTCGGGCGAGTGCAATATCGGCACTGCCTGGAATGGACGCGTCGCGGACGCCAACAAGGCAGGAAACGATCTGAAGCTGGTCTGGCAGGCCGGATATTATCTTCAGTGGGATAGCTGGACGATCCTGAAAGGCAGCCCGAATATGAAGGCGGCGAAAGATTTCATCAAGTTCGCACTGGAGCCGCAGCGTCAGGCTGTATTCATGCAACACATCACCTATGGCGTGGCCAACGCAAAGGCGTATCCGCTCATCTCGGAATCCCTCCGCGACCAGATGCCGACCCATGCAGAACATCTGAAGTACGCAGTGGCGTCGGACGGTGAATTCTGGCTGCGAAATGGTGACGAGTTGCAGGCCAGATTCCAGGATTGGGTATCACACTGATCATCTCGCGCATTCTTTGACCGTTCAGTTCCGGGCACGTCACCGTTCGGCCACCGCCGCGCGGTGACGTTATCCGCAGCACGTAATGACTAGTACACCCAGTAACCGGACCGATGAAAGGGCAGCCATGGATCGTGGTTTGAATCCGCATATCGAGCATTCGACAGGAGTGGCTCAGGATATAGTGGTGCAATTCAAGAATGTCTCCAAGACGTATGACGGCGAGGAATTGGCTGTCCGCAACCTTGATCTGGACATACGCAAGGGGGAATTCCTGACCCTGCTCGGCCCCTCGGGATCCGGGAAGACCACGACGCTGATGATGCTGGCTGGCTTCGAGACGCCCAGCGACGGCTCCATCTGGTTGTTGGGCAATCGCATCGATACCCTGCCTCCCCACCGCAGAGGCATTGGCGTCGTGTTCCAGCAGTACGCCCTGTTCCCGCATATGACGGTGGCGGAAAACATCGCATATCCACTGTTGTGCCGCAAGGTTCCCAAGCGCGAGATGCAGGAAAAGGTGCAGGCGGCGCTTGAACTCGTGCAATTGTCGGGGTTTGCCAATCGCAAGCCCTACCAGCTCTCGGGGGGGCAGCAGCAGCGGGTTGCCCTGAGCCGTGCCCTGGTGTTCGAACCCTCGATCGTGCTGATGGATGAGCCCCTGGGGGCGTTGGATCGCAAGCTGCGCGAGACTTTGCAGATCGAGATCCGGCGCATCCACCAGGAGCTGAAGGTGACGATCGTCTATGTGACACACGATCAGAATGAAGCCCTGACGATGTCGGACCGCATTGCCGTGTATCGAAACGGTGAAATCAGCCAGATCGATACACCGGGCGAGGTCTATGGAAACCCTGGTGATTCCTACGTGGCGACCTTTGTCGGTGAAAGCAACCTGTTGCCTGGCACCGTGGAGGAAATCACGCCTGGCGGCCATGCCGTGGTGGCACTCGATGTCGGCATCGTGGCGGAGTCGGCCGCGACCAATGGCGATACGTCACGGAAGGGGTTGCGTGTCGAAGCATCGATCCGGCCGGAGAATGTCAAGGCATGCCGGTCCCTGGATCAATTGCCACAGACACACCCTGCCGGGCTGAATTACCTTGAGGGAACCATCTCCGACATCATGTTCCTCGGGGAACAATACCGGCTGAGCGTCGCGTTGAGAAACGGGCAGGCTTTCATCGCCAAGCTGCCGATCAGCGAAGGATCAGGCTTCATTGTCGGGCAGTCGATCGTCCTCTATTGGGACAAGTCCAGTCTGAAGATACTGAAAGTGGTGACTTGAGGGCCGGCCCATGAAGATTTCTCAAAATGGCGTATGGATATTCTCTTTCCGGGCACTCTGCGTCCTGATTCTGCTGTTCCTGATGTTGCCCCTGATCATCATTGTTCCGCTCTCCTTCAACCCTGACAAGTTCTTCTCGTTTCCCCCGAGCAGTTTTTCGCTGAAATGGTATGCAAACATATTCACCAGCGAAAGGTGGCTTCAGGCAGGAATGAACAGTCTTTTCATTTCAGTGTGTGCCACTGGCATTGCCACCTGCCTCGGGACATTGGCGGGTGCCGGCCTGGCAAGGTATCGGTCGAAGGCGGGCAACCTTGTCCTGGGATTGCTGCTATTGCCGATGCTGGTGCCCATCGTCATTACCGGTGTGGGCATATTCTTTCTTGACGCGTATCTTGGCATCGCCGGAACCTATTTGAGCATCATCATCGCCCAGGCATTGGTCGGGCTGCCATTCGTGGTGATTACCGTCACGGCGACGCTGCAGGGATTCGATCACACCTTGATCCGGGCAGCCCTGAGTCTCGGAGCAACTCCGACCAAGGCATTCACCTCCATTCTCATCCCGATGATCATGCCCGGAGTTCTCGCCGGCGGCCTCTTCGCATTTGCCGTTTCGTTCGACGAGGTGGTGATTACGTTGTTCCTGGTGAGCCCCGGACAGGAGACAATACCGGTACAGATATTCTCGGGCATCCGGGACAGCATCAATCCCGAAATCACCGCGATTGCTTCATTGTTGCTGCTCATCTCCACGCTTATGATGATCCTTGCCGGGCTCCTGATGCGTGGCCGCAGCAAGTTGAATCCGGGTACATAGTTGTACGTCCGTGCTCAGGCGGGAGCCTGATTCCTGAACTGGAGGCCATGGCCCCGTGCGCACCCAGAAACAAGTCACTCATGATCTCCGGCAGTTGCTGACGCTGGATCCTCAGTTGCTGCTTGTCAGCCGCGTGGCGGGCAAGGTCCTGCCCCGGACCAGGCCGGCGGGTTTCGAGGGGCTGGCGCGCATCATCTGTGGTCAGCAGCTTTCAGTGCAGAGTGCCGATGCCATCTGGGCGCGGTTGGTGGATCGGGGCGGTGCGCGGTCCGCGCAGGCTTTCCTGGAACTCGGCGAGACCGGCGTGCAGGGCGTGGGTTTGTCGCGCACCAAATACGTCTATTTGCAGGCCGTCGCCCGGGCGGTGGCGTCCGGCGACCTGGACCTTGCGGCGATCGCGGCCCTGCCTGCTGACGAGGCGATTGCCGCCATGATCCGGCACAAAGGCGTTGGTCCCTGGACTGCCGAAATCTATCTCATGTTCTGCGCCGGTCACCCGGACATCTTCCCCGTGGGCGACCTCGCGCTGCGCAAGGCTGTAGTGGAGGCGCTGGCATTGGATGCCGCGCTGGACGACAAGACCCTGTCCGAGCTTGCCGCACGCTGGGCGCCGTACCGGTCCACGGCGGCGTTGTTGTTCTGGCGCTTCTATGCGGCTGTCCGGCAACGGTCCGGCGTGCCCGTTTGAGATTTGGTGCCGGGCTGCACTGCAACAATGGTACATTTCTACCTCTGTCGCGATGGCGCCCCGAAGACGGCATTTTGGCCGCATTGCCATCCGGAAGGTTGGTTCTCATGAGTGTTACTGCAGGCGTGCGCCTACGAGGCATTGACGCTGACATGGACTCTGTGCAGCGGTGGCTGGATGCCGCCGGCTTGTCGCGCGCGGTCGAGCATGTGGCCGGGTCCGACGGTGGCGGTCCGTATTGCGACTACCGCTTGACCCCGGGTGCGGCCGCAGTCTGGGTGCCCGATGGCGATACGTCCCGGATCGCACAGGCGCTGGGGCTGGATGCCGGGCGCGATACCGACGATCTGGAGACGGAAATCCTGGCGGCAGTGTTGGCCTCGCCGATCCGATTCGAGTATCCCAGCGTGGCTGAATTCCGTTCGGCCGTGAGGGTCCGCCGCCGGGTCGTCCAGGCTGCGCGTCGGACGGTGGTGGACTTCGATACCGAGGGCGCGGAGCGCCCCGATTGCTGGACCTGGTCGGAGGCTACCGGCTTTGTCCTGCGTCCGGGCTTCGATCTGATCCCATCGTTGGAACTCGCTCTCTGGCCCGATGTCTCGGGCCGTCGGCATTCATTTTCCTGTTATCGGGCGACTGAATACGTGCTGCTGCTGGCCGTGGCGCAGGAATTGCAGATCTGCAATCCGGACGCCCTTCGGATCCTGCAGCGCCAATGGCAGACCCGGGCGCTGCTGGGCGAGGAGTTCCAGGCGGCGTTCCTGCATGAATACGGCTCTCTGCAGACGCCTTTGCCCTTTGGCTATTATGTTCCAGGCGACCGCCTGTGGTTTCGCAACCCTGACCCCGTCTCAGCCGACATCGAAGGCTTCGAGGGCTCCTGGATCTTCTACATTGGCGGCGGCCGTTTCGTGAACTTCTGGAAGCCCGACGCCTCGTATACGCTGCGCAACAAGTGCGTGGAACTCTATCACTGGCGCCACGGCGTGCGCCATGACGGCGGCCGGACGTGGATGGACGAATCCATCGTCGAGGCGCGCGCAGAGGAATCCTTGCGGGATCCCGACGAAGTAAACCGCATCCTGGAGTTGATGATGCGGTTGCGCGATCCGGCCGGGGTCTATGCTCACGGCGGCTGCATCGATGCCTCGCGCGAGGCGGTGCGTCATCTGTGCCCGGGCACGCTCGATCTGACGCTGCCGCCCGAGCAGTCGCGGGCTCTGGCGGCGTAGCGGTCCGGGGCCCCGCGCAAGGCTTCGGTCCTCCCGCAACGGGGCAGCCCGTTCGGCGGTTTTCCTTTGCGGATGGCGTTTCGGGCTTACAGAAAGTGGTCCAGGATCCGGCGACTGGCCTTGTCCAGCGCCGTGATGTCCCGTATGACGAAATGCACGCCGCTGGAATCGGCGATCAATAGCGCCGTGGCCGACAGGCGACGGATGTCGTCTTCCGAATTCAGGATCAGATGTGTGGCGCCGCGATCGGTGTCCAGTTCCCAGCGGCTGGGCGTGGTCCAGCTCGACGCATACCGGATGCGCTGGATCAGCGGGTGGAACTCCCGCTGTGCGAGTTCTTCGGTGATCAACCGCTGATGGGCTTCGGGCAGGTCCGCTAGGCGATCGATCCAGACGATTTCCCGCCCCAGCGGGCCGATCAGCGCCAGCCCTTCTTCGCGATGCGTGATGGGAAAGCTGCGCACCGGCCGCACGGCCAGGGGTTCGGCCCCGGCCCGCTGCAGCATGAGCCGGCCGAAGGTGTCGCGCGACAGCGTGTAGTCGGGACGCACGCTCTCAGCGGCCATCGGAGGCTCCGTTGGAGGTCTGTGGGTGCCATTCGCGTGCGCTGTCAGGCCGGGACTGGCCCTGCAACTGGGCATGGTACAGCCGCGCATAAGCGCCTTCGCGCGCCAGCAGTTCGTCGTGCCGGCCGATCTCCACGATGCGCCCCTGGTCCATGACCACCAGACGGTCGGCCTCGCGCAGGGTACTCAGCCGGTGCGCGATGGAGATGGTGGTGCGGCCTTGTACCAGGTTGTCCAGCGCCTTCTGGATTTCGTTTTCGGTGGCGGTGTCCACCGACGAGGTGGCCTCGTCCAGAATCAGGATGGGGGGGTCGATGAGCAGGGCGCGCGCAATCGAGATGCGTTGGCGCTCGCCGCCCGACAGCGCCTGGCCGCGTTCGCCCACCAGCGAGTCGTAGCCATGCGGCAGGCGCAGGATGAATTCGTGCGCGTGGGCTGCGCGCGCCGCTGTGATGATGTCGGCGGGCGTCGCGCCCGGACGCCCGTAGGCAATGTTCTCGGCGATGGTGCCGTAGAACAGGAACGGCTCCTGGAGCACCAGCCCGATGTGGCGCCGGTAATCGCCCGTGGGGTAGCGGCGGATGTCCACGCCGTCCAGGTGAATGGATCCTTGCGAGACGTCGTAGAAGCGGCAGATCAGATTGACCAGCGTGCTCTTGCCGGATCCGCTGTGGCCCACCAGGCCGATCATTTCGCCGGGTGCGATGTCCAGGCTCAGATCCTGGATGACGCTGTGGTTTCCGTAGCGGAACCCGATGTGGTTGAGTTCGATGTGCCCGCGCACGTTTTCGAGCCGTTGCGGCTGGGCTGGCTCCGGCACGTTGGAGTTGTGGTCCAGGATGTCGAAGATGCGCTTGGCACCGGCGGCGGCCTGTTGGGTGGCCGACACGATGCGGCTCATGGAATCCAGCCGGGTGTAGAAGCGGCTGATGTAGGCCAGAAACGCCGTGAGCACGCCCACCGTGATGGCATCCTGGGAGACCAGCCAGATGCCGAAGGCCCAGACCACGAGCAGGCCCAGCTCCGTGAGCAGGGTGACCGTGGGACCGAACAGGGACCACAGGGCGTTGACGCGATCGTTCACGGCCAGGTTGCGGTCATTGGCATCGCGAAACCGGGCGACTTCGCGCCGTTCCTGAGCGAAGGCCTTGACCACGCGAATGCCCGGGATGGTATCGGCCAGGACGTTGGTGATTTCCGACCAGATGCGATCGGCCTTCTCGAACCCGTGGCGCAGGTTGTCGCGCACCCAGTGGATCATCCAGCCGATGAAGGGCAGCGGTGCCAGCGTGGCCAGCGTCAGCATCGGGTTGATGGACAGCAGGATGACCGTGGTCATCACGATCATGAGCACATCGGTGACGAAGTCCAGCAAATGGAGCGACAGGAACAGGCAGATGCGGTCGGATTCGGACCCGATCCGGGCAATCAGGTCCCCGGTGCGCTTGCCGCCGAAATACTGCAGCGAGAGCTGCTGCAGGTGCTGGAAGGTGGCCGTGCGCATGTCCGCGCCGATGCGTTCGCTGACCCAGGCCAGGATGGCGCTGCGCGCCCACCCCAGTACCCAGGCCAGCAAGGATGCCGCCAGCAGTCCGGCCAGGTATTCGGTCACCAGCCGGTAATGGATGGGCTCGCCGTTCTGGAAAGGGATCAGGACGTCGTCCATGAGCGGCATGGTGAGATAGGGAGGCACCATGGAAGCCGCCGTCGCTGCCATGGTCAGGCCCATGCCGGTGGCGAGCTTGGCTTTGTACGGCCGCGCAAAGCGCCACAGGCGAAACAGCGCCCGGGCGGGCGGTTCGCTGATCTCGTGGTCGACGGGCGTGATTTCGGCGCGGGCCCTCTGGGGATCGGGATGGCGGAGAGCCTGCCAGGCGGCGGCCAGCGCCAGCGCCTCTGCATGGTGGCTCAATGTGTAGCGCCAGCGCGTCAGGCGGGAGTGGGCGTCGACCAGCTCGATGCTGCCCACGCCCGACTGGTCCTGCAGGCGCAGTTCCATGTCCGCACGCAGCGGCCAAGACCGGTTTTCGGTGGCGTCCGGACTGCTGGCGAGCCAGCGCCGGTTGGTCAGAGCGACCAGGCCCTCGACGAAGCGCAGTTGCGAGTCCAGGTCTGTCTGCAGCCACGCGATCAGGTGCTCGCCTTCGGCCAGATGGCTGTGCAGGGCACTGCGCCATGGTTCGGGGAGGGTCGAGGGGTCGGCGAATTCAGCGGGGGAATCGTTCAGGAGGCCCGGCATGAGCGGCATTCGAGGGGGGTATCGCGAGAGAGTGGCGCGAGAACGGAAAACTGTTGTTTGGGCGCGTCGTGAAGCGACACAAATTTTCATCTCTTTTTGATCGGCATGCAACAAAAACCGGAATGATCGAATTAATATGTGTGCCGTTACATTGCACGGCGCTCCCGCGCCTCTCTGCGAGCCCCTACTGCGTGGTCGATCATGGACGACAAGAATATTGAGTTTCTCAATATGGTGTATTTGCGGGGGCCGAACATCTGGACCTATCGCCCCGTCATCGAGGCGTTGGTCGATATCCACGGCCTGGAGGACTATCCCTCCAACGTCATCCCCGGCTTTTACGAGCGCCTGAGCGCGTGGCTGCCTACGCTCATCGAGCACCGATGCAGCATCGGCGAGCGCGGCGGCTTCCTGTCGCGGGTACGCGAAGGCACCTGGCCGGCCCACATACTGGAGCACGTCACGCTGGAGCTGCAGAGCCTGGTCGGCATGCCGGGCGGACTGGGGCGCGCGCGCGGCACACCGCTGCGCGGCGTCTACAAGGTCATCGTACGGGCCTGGCACGAGCCTCTCACCCGCGCAGCGCTGTACGCCGCGCGTGACCTGGTGATGGCGGCGATAGAGAGCCGGCCCTTTGACGTGGAGGGCACGCTGGAACGCCTGAAGGATCTTGCCGAGTCGCTCAGCCTGGGACCCAGCACGGCATGCATCGTGGACGCCGCGGACGACCGCGACATACCCTTCATCCGCTTGAGCGACCTGAATCTGTTGCAATTGGGCTACGGTTCGCGCCAGCAGCGGATCTGGACGGCCGAGACCAGCCGCACCAGCGCCATCGCCGAGGACATCTCCCGCGACAAGGACCTGACCCGGCAGTTGCTGCAATCGTGCGGCGTCCCCGTCCCCGAAGGCCGGATCGTCAATGGGGCCGGGGAAGCCTGGGAAGTTGCCCAGGACCTGGGGCTGCCGGTGGTGGTGAAGCCGTCGGACGGCAATCACGGGCGCGGAGTGTTCACCTGCCTGACGACGCAGGAGCAGATCGAGGCTGCCTACGCCGTAGCGGTGAATGAGGGCAGCGATGTGATGGTCGAGCGCTATATCCAGGGCGACGAGCACCGCCTGCTGGTGGTGGGCGGCCGCGTGGTGGCTGCGGCTCGCGGCGAGGCGGCCATGGTGGTGGGCGATGGCGCTTCCACGGTGGTGCAGCTCGTGGAATCCCAGCTCAACTCGGATCCCCGGCGCGGCCGCGACGAGGATCACCCGCTGAACGTCGTGCGCCTGGATTCGGCGGCGCGCATGGAGCTGGAACGCCAGGGCCTGACGGGCGACGCCGTCCCCGAGCGGGGACGCGCGGTGCTCATCCAGCGCAATGGCAACGTCTCCATCGACGTGACCGACGCCGTACACCCCGACGTGGCCTTCCAGGTGGCACTGGCTGCCCGGATCGTGGGTCTGGACATTGCCGGCATCGATCTGGTGACGCGCGATATCTCGCGTCCTCTCGAAGAGGTGGAGGGCGCCGTGGTAGAGGTCAACGCCGGCCCCGGATTGCTGATGCACATCAAGCCGGCGGCAGGCCAGCCGCGCCCGGTGGGTCAGGCCATCATCGACAATCTGTTCCCGGTGCCGCGCGACGGCCGCATCCCGGTCGTGGGCGTGAGCGGCAGCCGTGGAACGGGACCGGTCACTGAACTGGTGGCCCATTTGCTGCGCCTGACCGGTCAGTTGGTGGGCGTGGCCTCGTCCCAAGGGCTGACGCTGGGCAACAGCCATGTCACGACCACCGATGCGGCGCACTGGGACGCGGCGCGCCGTGTGCTGCTGAACCGTTCGGTGGACTATGCCGTGCTGGAAAACGGCGGCCGCGTGATTCTGGGCGAAGGCCTGGCGTACGACCGCTGCCAGGTCGGGGTGGTGACCGGGATCGACCCGGCGATCACCTGGCCCGAATTTCACATGGAATCGCCCGAAGACCTGGTGCGTATCTTCCGCACCCAGGTCGACGTGGTGCTGCCGGGCGGCGCGTCGGTATTGAATGCCGATGACCCGCTGACGATGGGTCTGGCGCCATTGTCCGACGGGGCTGTCGTCGTCTATGGTTTGCAGGCACAGGGCGAGGCGCTGCGGGCTCATCTGGCGCAGGGCGGGCGGGCCGTCTTCATGCAGGACGATGCTATCGTGCTGTCCGAAGCGGGTGTCGAAATCTCGCTGCTGGCGCAAAACGAAATTGCCCAGGCCATCCAGGCCGACGGTCTGGGCTGTGTCCTGGCTGCGTTGGCCACTGTCTGGGCGCTGGATCTGGATGTGGAACGCATGCGCGTCGGGCTGCGCACCTGGAATGCCCGCAAGGTGCCGGCCGTCGATACGGCCCCCGCTCTTTGACTACCGATCCGTTGGAACTCCGCCTGGATCCCGCCTTTTCCTAGGATATTGCTAAATGGAAGTCTCCCGAGTCCGGGCCTTGCGCGGCCCCAATCTATGGTGTCGGCAAACGGCCATCGAGGCCGTCGTCGCCTGTTCCGAGAGCGAGCGCGCGATTGGCGACATGGATGCCTTCGAAACGCGATTGCGGGCGCGCTTCCCTGACATCGACATCCTGCGGCCCGCCGGCCAGGCCGAGAGCAATTCACTGGCTTACATCCTGGCGTGCGCGGCGCTTCGGCTGCAGACGCAGGCCGGGTGCCCAGTGTCCTTCTGCCGCGTGGCGGCCACGCACGAGCGGGGCGTCTACCGCGTGGTGGTGGAGTACGTCGAGGAAGCGGTGGGGCGCCTGGCTTTCGATCTGGCGCTCTCCCTGTGCCAGGCGACGCTGGCCGATGCGACGTTCGACCTGGCCGATGCGCTGTTCCGCCTGAGGGATCTTTACGAGGATGTGCGCCTGGGACCCAGTACCGGGTCCATCGTCCGGGCCGCCCAGCGCCGCGGCATCCCGTATCGCCGACTGAATGAAAACAGCCTGGTCCAGTTCGGCTGGGGGCGCCATCAACGGCGCATCCAGGCCGCCGAGACCGACGCCAGCGGCGCCATTGCGGAAGCCATTGCCCAGGACAAGTCTCTGACCAAGGCCTTGCTTGCCTCCGCGGGAGTCTCCGTGCCGCGCGGACGTACCGTGAAAGATGCCGACGACGCCTGGGCCGCAGCCCAGGAAATCGGCGGTCCGGTTGTTGTCAAACCGGTGGACGGCAATCAGGGCAAGGGTGTGGCGGTCAACGTCCAGGGCCGTGAACAGGTGCTCGCGGCCTACGCCGTCGCGCGCGAATTCAGCGGCGGTGTGATCGTGGAGCATT
>Ga0134125_10007142_pt1 | contig 12613 bp, 10 predicted proteins | sample KB31751_FD_96464 | JGI IMG/M metagenome (GOLD analysis project Ga0134125, IMG submission 96464) | Terrestrial soil microbial communities with excess Nitrogen fertilizer from Kellogg Biological Station, Michigan, USA - KB3-175-1 | ecosystem: Environmental > Terrestrial > Soil > Unclassified ... | reverse complement strand
CGCTCATAGCTGCCCGCCAGCGCGGGCACGACACTCTTGTCGGCGGAGACGGCGAAGTGATTCGCCCAGAAATGTGTCAGGCGCTCGACGAAGGGCCGGTCGGTCGCGACCGACTCGCGAAAGCGCGCGCCTGCCTCGGCGACATAAATGGGACGGACGAGCTGTCCGAGTTTCTTTACTGCGCCGATCGCAGCCGCAGCGCCCGCTGCGGCGCCTCCCCCATCGCCGCCGCCCGGCGCGGCGCCCAGGCGCGCGGCGCGCAGGGTCCGCCGCAGATCGTAGACCTGCGCAAGGATGCTCGCCGAGCTCTGCAGTCCGTCGCCGGGGATCTGCGGCGCGGGACCGTCGAGCTGCGCGCGCAGCCAGTCGGGCCCGGAGCCCCCGATAGCCGCCAGCTCACCCGGCCGGGCGCCGAGCCCGAATCGATTGGCCGCAATGGTCGAGGTCAGCCCCTTGTCCATGAGCCTCATAGCGCATGGGGCCGGACTCCGGTTGACCGCGGCCCTGTTCGTTATACTGTCGGGATGCCCATGCCCGATTCCCCCGACCTCGTCCTCGTCGACGCGTCCTCCTACCTTTATCGCGCCTTTCACGCGCTCCCCGCCCTGAGCAACTCCCGCGGCGAGCCGACCGGCGCGGTCCTCGGCGTGCTGAACATGCTGGCCAAGTTCCTCAAGGAGTGTCGGCCGAAGCGCATCGCCCTGGTGTTCGACGCGCCGGGCCGGACCTTTCGCGACGACCTCTTTGCCGAATACAAGGCGCATCGCACGCCGATGTCGGATGACCTGCGCGCGCAGATCGAGCCGCTGCTCGCCATCCTGCGGGCGCAGGGCTTGCCGCTGCTGCGCATCCAGGGCGTAGAAGCCGACGATGTCATCGGCACACTGGCGTGCCGGGCCGCGCGCGCCGGCCAGACGGTGCTGATCTCGACCGGCGACAAGGACATGGCGCAGCTCGTCGATGACTCGATCACGCTGGTCAACACGATGAGCAACACCGTGCTCGATAGAGCCGGGGTCAAGGCAAAGTTCGACGTCTTCCCGGAGCAGATCATCGATTACCTCGCCCTGGTGGGCGACAGCTCCGACAACATCCCGGGCATCGACAAAGTGGGCCCGAAGACGGCCGCTAAGTTTCTCAACCAATACCAGACCCTCGACAACCTGATCCGCAACGTGCAGCAGGTGAGCGGCAAGGTCGGGGAGAACCTGCGCGCCGGACTCGAGACCCTCGAGCTGTCACGCAAGCTCGCGACCATCCACAGCGACCTCGAGCTCTCCACCACGCTCGAGGAGCTGGTGCCGGGACAGCCGGACACCGAGCGCCTGCGCGAGCTCTACACGAGATATGAGTTGCGTGCCTTCCTGCGTCAGCTCGACGGGGGGAGTGGTGACTCGGCGGCGGGCTCAACGTCCGAGCGCGCAGGACTGGCTGCGGTGGGTGACACGGCGGCCGGGACAGCGCTCGATCGGGCGCGGTCGGTGGCCGCTGGCTCGCAACCCGCTGCGGCCGGTAAGGAGCCTGTGGCCGCCGGCACTGCGTCATCTGTCGGCCGTCCCCCGGGGGACATGACGCCCGCAGCCTTGCCTGTCGTGGCAAGAAATTACGAGACGCTCGCCAGTTGGGAGGATCTGGAGCGCTGGATCGCGAAACTGCGTGACGCGGCGCTGATCGCCATCGATACGGAAACGACCAGCCTCGACTACATGAGCGCCGAGGTCGTCGGAATCTCCTTCTGCATCGAGTCGGGTACCGCCGCCTACCTGCCGTTGGGTCACGACTATGCGGGCGCTCCGCCGCAGCTCGATCGCGCCCGGGCGCTCGCGGCGCTGAAGCCTATCCTGGAGGATCCGGAGAAGCCGAAGCTCGGGCACCACCTCAAGTTCGACGCGCACGTGCTGCAGAATCACGGTATCCGACTGGCCGGCATGCGCTATGACACCATGCTCGAGTCCTACGTCTGGAATAGCGTGACGCGACATGACATGGACGCCGCGGCGCTGTGTTATCTCGGCAGGCGCACCATCACGTACGAGGACGTGACTGGCAAAGGCGCGAAGCAGATCGCCTTCAGCCAGGTGCCCGTGGAGCGCGCCGCGGAGTACGCGGCCGAGGACGCTGACGTAACGCTCTGCCTCCATCATGCGCTCTGGCCGAAGATCGAGAGCATTGCGGCCCTCGAGCGGCTCTACGATGAGATCGAGCAACCACTGGTGCCTGTGCTCGAGCGCATGGAGCGCCAGGGCGTGCTGGTGGATCGCGCTCTCCTGAAGGAGCAAAGCTCCCGTTTCGCGGTGCAGCTGCAGGACCTGCTGCAGCAGGCGCGGCGCGAGGCGGGACACGACATCAATGTCGACTCGCCGAAGCAGCTGCAGCAGGTGCTCTTCGAGAAACTGGGCCTGCCCGTGCTGCGCAAGACGCCGACCGGTCAGCCATCTACGGCCGAGGATGTGTTGGAGGAGCTCGCCGCCTCCTATGCATTGCCGCGGATCGTGCTCGACTATCGCGCGCTGGCCAAGCTCAAATCGACCTACACCGACAAGTTGCCGGAGCTGATCAATCCGCGGACCGGCCGCATCCATACTTCCTATAACCAGGCCGTGGCCCAGACGGGCAGGCTGTCGTCCGTCGATCCCAACCTGCAGAACATCCCGATCCGCCGTCCCGAGGGGCGCCGCATCCGTCAGGCTTTCATCGCCCCACCGGGGCACACTCTCCTGGCCGCGGACTACTCCCAGATCGAGCTGCGCATCATGGCGCACCTGTCCGGGGACGAAGGCCTGCTGGCCGCCTTCGCGGAGGATCGCGATGTCCACCAGGCGACCGCTGCGGAGGTCTTCGGGGTGCCGCTTCCTGAGGTGAACGCCGACCAGCGGCGACTGGCGAAGACCATCAACTTCGGGCTCATCTACGGCATGTCGGCGTTCGGCCTCGCGCGCAATCTCGGCATCGAGCGCAGCGCGGCCCAGACTTATGTGGAGCGTTATTTCCAGCGATATCCCGGCGTGCGTCGCTTCATGGACGACACGCGCAAGCAGGCGCGTGAGCGCGGGTTCGTGGAGACGGTGTATGGCCGGCGCCTATACCTGCCGGATATCCGCTCCGGTAACGTTCAGACGCGGCAATACGCGGAGCGCAGTGCCATCAATGCGCCCATGCAAGGCACCGCGGCTGACATCATCAAGCGCGCCATGATCGCGGTCGACGCCTGGTGCGCACGCGAAGACGCTCCCGCGCGCCTCATCATGCAGGTGCATGACGAACTGGTGCTCGAAGTGCGCAATGACGCCGTGGAGCAGGTGAGTGAGGCCGTCCGGCAGCGCATGACTGCCGCCGCGGAATTGCGCGTGCCGCTACGAGTTGACGTGGGCACCGGGGCGAACTGGGACGAGGCGCACTGAGGGAGTCTGCTCGGTTTGTGTGGCTCGGCGCACGACAGTGCGCAACCCACGATACTGCGGGAGGCAGACCTCTTAGAAGAAACCTGAGTAACCCGCCTTTTCGCGGCGGGCCATGATGCCTAAGCCCGACCGAACCGCTCCGCAGCCCTGGCTCGTGCCCGGGCCGCTTCCACCTCGCGATCGCGAGGGTCGGCTGTAGTGACCAGGGCATCGATGAGAGCTCGCGCGCTGGCGGCAACCTCCTCGACGGCGCGATCGAAGGCCGCGCTGTTGGCTTTGGACGGACTGTTGAAACCGCTGAGCTTCCTGACGAACTGCAAAGAGGCGGCCCGAATCTCTTGGTCCGTCGCGGGCGGCTCAAAATTGAAAAGCGTCTTGATGTTCCTGCACATCGGCTGTCTCCTCCGGATCCCAGCGCTACGGCGTTCCGCATGATACTGCTTCGCCGAGCCCGGAGCGCGAGTCAGCGCGTGATTGCCCTGGTACGCTGCCGTTTGAATCCACCGCCCGGAATCAGCATGGGTACCTGCGAGCGATAGGCTTGATACTGCTCGGGGTGCGCCCGCGCCAGATCGCGTTCCTCCAGCGCGATGCCCACCAGGATGTAGCCGGTCGTCGCGGCGGCGAAGACCAGATGGCCGAGCGACATGCGCGGCGTCGCCCAGAAGGCGATCAGGAACCCCAGCATGATCGGATGACGCACGATCCTGTAGAGCGCGCGCTGCGTGAAGCGGGGCGGTGAATATTCGACGTTGCGCATGCGCAGGTAAACCTGGCGCAACCCAAACAGGTCGAAGTGATTGATCATGAAGGTGGCGAGCAAGAGGATCAGCCACCCGAACCAGAAGAGTCCGATGAGCAGGTCTGCGAGCAGCGGCGAGGCGGTTGCGTCCCAGACCGTGGACGGCATCGGCCGCCACTGCCAGCAGATGAGCGCGAGCAGCAGACTCGAGAAAAGGACATAGGTGCTGCGCTCGATCGAGTGGGGCACGATTTTCGTCCAAACCGCCTTGAAGCCTGGCCGCGCCATCACGCTGTGCTGGATCGCGAAGGCGCCGAGCAGCAGAAGGTCGATCAGGAGTGCTTCCGCCGGCGCGGCGCTCAGACCGGAGTCGATCGTCTTCGGCACGAAGACGTTGCCCATGAACCCGATCGCGTAGAGAAACGAACCAAGAAAGATGACGTAGCAGACCACGCCGTATACGGCCGCGATGAGACCCATGGCGGTGCACCTCGATGAATCGGTTAGTCCAGGGGATCTTCCGTCCCGCCGCGCATCCGGGTTTCCGATCCTGAAGGACCGGTGCCCTGTTCGTGCGCATCCACAGACAGAACTGTCGCCTAGCCGTGCGACTGCGTCCTGTCCGGGCGTCTGAAATGCCTGCCTGCCAGTCCGGCTGGCCCCTGGCTTACCCGTTGCAACTCGCGCAAAATCCAAGCTTTCCGCCCTGGGGGGCAGCCCCGTGGACGCACTATCCGAGACCCTGCGCGTCGTGCAGCTCGTTGGCGCGATATTCATCAATGCGCGCTTCTCCGCGCCGTGGTGTTACCAGTCGCCGAGCGCGGACTTTGCTGCTCCCATCCTCGAGCCCGGCGCCGAGCGAGTGGTGATCTTCCATCTGATCACCGAGGGCGAGTGCTACGTGGAGCTCGGGGAGCTGGCGCCGACCCGGCTGACCGGCGGCGACATAGTGATCTTTCCCCAGGGGCATGCCCACCGCATGACGTCCCAGCCCGGCTTGCCGCCCGCGAGTGGCGCACCGCTGGAGGAGGTTCTGGCGCACCGTCCCCGCCAGCTGGCTTACGGCGGCGGTGGCCCGGTCACTCGGCTCGTTTGCGGCTATCTCGCCTGCGACGCGCGGCTCGCCACGATGCTGCTCGCGGGGCTGCCGCCTCTGGTACGGGTGAACGTGCGGGGATCCAGCGCCGGCACTTGGCTGGAGGCGTCGGTCCGATACGCCCTTGACGAGGCACGGTCACCGCGCGCGGGGGGCGCGGGAGTTCTCGCCAAGCTGGCGGAGGTCCTCTTCATCGAGGTCCTTCGCCTCTACATGCACGAGCAGGGCGAGGCCTGCACGGGCTGGCTCGCGGGAGTTCGCGACCGGGTCGTCGGCTCCGCGTTGCAGGCGCTGCACAAGCGGCCGGAGCATTCGTGGACCCTGGAGGAGCTGGCGCACACCGCGGGAACCTCGCGCTCCGTGCTGGCCGAGCGCTTTCAGCTCCTGGTCGGCAGCTCCCCGATTCAATACCTGACCCAGTGGCGCATGGTGCTCGCGTCCAATCTGCTGGCGCGCAGCAGCGCGCCGATGGCGCGCATTGCCGAGGCGGTCGGCTATCAGACCGATACCGCGTTCAGCCGCGCGTTCCGGCGCGAGTTCGGCAAGCCGCCGGCGGCATGGCGCCGGGAGCGGGTGGCGAGCCGGCAGACGGGCTGCTAGATCGCCCGGCGACGACGCTGCCGCGTCAGCGCCGGGCGAGCGCCAGCGATTCAGCCGGGGCTCTTGTTCTTCAATTTTGCTGCGACCCGGCGATAGGCCTCGCGAAATGGAATCCCTTCGCTCACCACCAGCCGGTTGGCCTCTTCGGCCGCATGGATCGCGGGGTCGAGGCGGATCCGCTCCGGGCGGAAGCGCATGGCGGCGAGGGCGGCCGGGAGGATGTCGAGTGTCTGTTGCGCGAGGTCGATGCCGCGGAACAAGGGCAGCTTCAGCAGCTGCAGATCGCGCTGGTAACCCGATGGCAGCTTGGCGCATACCCCGAGCGCTTCCAGGAGGCATCCCTGCGCGGTGGCAGTACGGCCGCGAATCAGCTCGAAGACGTCCGGGTTGCGCTTCTGCGGCATGATCGAGGAGCCGGTGGTGAAGGCCTCGGGCAGCTCGAGAAAACCGAACTCCTGGGTGTAGAAAATCAGTACGTCCGTGGCGAGGCGGCCGAGGTCCTGCATGAGGAGCGCGATCTCGAAGAGCAGAGTCGCTTCCGCCTTGCCGCGCGACAGTTGCACCGCCGTCACCGGCTCGTGGACCGCGGCGAAACCGAGCTTCTCCCGGGTCGAGTTGCGGTCGAGCGGCAGGCCGGGCGTGCCGTAGCCCGCGGCCGAGCCCAACGGCGATTTGTCGATCCGGCGCTGGACCTGGCGCAGCCCCTCCGCGTCGTCGCGGATTTCCGCCGCGAAACCGGCCGCCCACAAAGCGACCGAGCTCGGCATCGCCTGCTGCATGTGGGTATATCCCGGCAGCGCCGTCTTCTCCTCACGCTCAGCGAGTCGCGCGAGCGCATCGACGACGCCGATTGCGCCGTTGCTCAATTCCTCGACGGCATCGCACAGATACAACCGCAGCGCCGTCAGGACCTGGTCATTGCGGGAGCGTCCCAGATGCACGCGGCCACCCGCAGGCCCGATGCGCTCCGTCAGCCTGCGCTCCAGGGCCGTCTGGCCGTCCTCGTCCGCGAGCTCGATGCGCCACGAGCCGCGAGCATGCTCGTCGCCCAGCGCCGTCAGGCCGTTGCGGATCGCATCGAGGTCCGCCGCGGCCAGAAGGTTCCGCTCGTGCAACATCTCCGCGTGCGCGATCGATGCGCGCACGTCGTAGCGGACCAGGCGCTCATCGAGCGCAAAGTCCTCCCCCGCGGTGTAGCGCAACACGCGGTCATCGAGAGGTGCTCCTTTGTCCCACAGACGTGTCATATCTGCCTCTGCGGGCGCTCAGCTCTGCGCGCCTTGCTGCTCCGCCGGCGTCAGCGCGTTGATGTCGGCGACGATCAGCGTGCCCGTCCCCTCGTTGGTGAACACCTCGCCCAGGATTCCCTCGGGCGCCTGATACGACACGACATGTACGCGCCGAACACCGCCGCGGATTGCTTCCTCGATGGCTTTCGCCTTGGGCAGCATGCCGTCGGCGATGCGCCCTTCGTCGCGCAGGCGCTTCAGCCCGCGCAAATCGACATAAGAGATGAGCGACCCCGGATCGGAAATCTCGCCGAGGATTCCCGGCGCGCCCGTGCAGAGGATCAGCTTCTCCGCGCCGAGAGCGGCGCCGAGGGCGGCGGCGACGGTATCCGCGTTGATGTTGAGCAGCACGCCGTTGTCGTCCGCGGACAGCGGGCTCACGACCGGCATCAGTCCGTTGTCGAGAAGCTTGCGCACCGCCGTGGGGTCCACCGCATCGATGTCGCCGACGAAGCCATAGTCCACGATCTCGCCGCTGGAGTCGATCTTCACCGGCGGCCGCTTGTGCGCCCGCACCAGGCCCGCATCGACGCCGCTGATCCCCACCGCCTCGATGTTGAGGTCGCGGCAGATGCCAAGAATGCGCGTGTTGATGAGTCCGTTCAGCACCATCGCGGTCACGTCGATCGACTTCTGGTCGGTGACCCGCCGGCCCTCCACCATGCGTGTCGGCACGCCGAGCGCGGTCGACAGCTCGGTGAGCTGCGGGCCGCCGCCATGCACGAATACCACCCGCACTCCGAAGTAGTGCAGGATCGCGATCTGCTCGATGAGGATCCGCGTCGAGGCCACGTCGGCGAAGACGCCGCCGCCCGCTTTCACGACGAAGGTCTTGCCCTTGTACATGCGGATGTATGGCGCGGCGTTCTTGAGCGCCCGGATCGCCAGGGCCTGATCGCCAGGATGCATGATCATGTGAGTGTGTCCCTCAAGTGCTCTTCAACATGCGATAGAGAACGGCCATTTGCGCGGTGAGGCGATTGTAGGCCTCGCGTCGCACGATGCTGCGCGGGCTGTCGAGGACCTCGTCCGCCACCGCGACGTTGCGCCGCACCGGCAGGCAGTGCATCAGGCGGCAATCCGCGGCGGCCTGCGCGAACCAGTCGTTGCGCACGCACCAATGCTTGAGCTCGCCCCGCAGCCGCGCATCGGCTGCCGCGTCTCCATAACAGGAGGTCGCGCCCCACTCCTTCGCGTAGAGGACATGCGCGCCGGCGAGCGCCTCGTCACGATCAGCGGTCTCCCGCACGGAGCCGCCTGACAGGGCCGCCGCGCGCCGCGCCTTGTCCATGATCGGTTGCGGCAGCGCGAAGCCCTCCGGCCGCAGCACGATGACTTCCATGCCGCGCAGCGCCGCCATGTGGGCAGCCGCGGCCGGTACGGCCAGCGGCAGCGCGCGCGGATGATACGCCCAGGAGAGGACGAAGCGGCCGTTTCGGGGGATCCCGATGTCATCCATGGTCTTCCAGTCGGCGAGCGCCTGGCAGGGATGGCTGATCGCCGATTCCAGGTTGATGAACGGCTTGTCGACCAGGCTCGCCATCGCATTGAAGGCCGTCTCGGCCAGATCCGCGGCGAGATCCTTGCCGTCCGCGAACGCCCGCAGCCCGAGCGCGTCGCAGTAGGAGGCCAGCACTGGAATCCCCTCACGCACGTGCTCCGCGGCCGCGCCGCTCATGACGGCGCCGAGCCGCGTCTCGAGCTGCCACGTGCCCTGACCCGGAGTGATGACTAACGAGCTGCCGCCGAGCCGCGCCATGCCTGCCTGGAAGGAGGCCAGCGTACGCAGCGACGGATTGAGGAAGAGGAGTCCCAGGATCTTGCCTGCGAGCGCGTGCGGCTCCGGGCGGGTCTCGAGGCGCCGCGCCAGCTCGAGGAGCGCCAGCACCTCCTCGCGCTCGAGCTCCGCCAGATCGAGGAAGCGTTTCATGCCGGCAGGCTCGCGAGCGCGTCGCGCAGCATGTCGACATGCTCCTCCTGCAGGATGAAGGGGGGCAGGAGCCTGACGATGTGACTGTCGCCGGCCGTCCCCGCGAGGATGCCTCCCTCCAACAGCTCCGCCTGGATCTGCTTCGCCGGCCGGGTGGTGCGCAGCCCGAGGAGGAAGCCTTCGCCCTGGCTCGCCCGCACAGGCCCGACGAGGCACGTCTTGCGGATGTAGTCCGACACCCGCCGCACGTTCGCCAGCAGGTCCTGCGATTCGATCGCCTCGATCACCGCCTCGATGGCCGCGCAGGCCATGGGCCCGCCGCCGTAGGTCGTGCCGAGCAGCCCTATCCCCAGACTGGCCGACACCTTGGCCGAGGTCAGCAGCGCCGCACAGGGGAAGCCGTTCCCGAGCGCCTTCGCCACCGTGATCATGTCGGGCACGACGCCGTACAGATTGGCGGCGAACGGCTGCCCGACGCGGCCGAGGCCGCACTGCACCTCATCGAAGATGAGCTGCGCCCCGACCTCATCGCAGCGGCGGCGCAGCGCTTCGAGGTAGGGCCTGCCGAGGTCCACCGCTCCCGCAAGACCCTGCACGGGCTCGACTATGACCGCAGCCGTACGATCCGTTACCTGCGCGGCAATCGCCCCGAGGTCACTGCGCGGCAGGAAGCTGACATCGAATGGCTTGCGCGGGAAGGCATACCAGCCGTCGGAGCCCCAGGTCACCGCCGCCGCCGCCGTCGTGCGGCCGTGGAATGCACCTTCGACCGCCGCGATGTGCGGCCGCGAAGTCATGCGAAACGCCAGCCGCAATGCGTTCTCGTTGGCCTCCGCGCCGCTGTTGACGAAGAAGACGCTGGTGAAATCCAACTTCGAGAAGCGCACCAGGCGCTCGGCCGCGCGCACTCGGATGCGCATGGGAATGGCGTTCGTCTGGAAATTGCACGAGCGGGCCTGGGCGGTGAGCGCTTCCGTCCAGCCGGCATGGGCGTAGCCGAGCGCCGCCACCGCGTGTCCGCCATAGAGATCGAGCACGCGCTCGCCGCGGGTGTTGAACAGCCAGACGTCGCGCGCGGAGGCGACCTCGAAGGGATACTGGGAGAATACCGGCGCGAGGAAATCCCGGGCCGGCTCGTCGTGGGCAACTGCTTGCGCTGCTGGGCTCATGTGTTCTCGCTTCAGGTCCAGCCCGGCGCGCAGGCGGTGAGGCCCGTCGTCTCCGGCAGACCGAACATCCGGTTCATCCACTGCACGGCGCCGCCGGCCGCACCCTTGTTGAGGTTGTCGAGGGCACACATCACGGCCACCGTGCGGCCGCTGGCGGCGGCGGAGAGGTGCGCGTAGTTGGTGGTCGCAACCTCCTTGACCCTTGGCGGGGTGTCCGTCACCCGCACGAACGGCGAGCCGCTGTAGAACTCGCGCAGCGCCGCCAGCACTTTGGAAGTGTCGACCGATGTCTTCAGGGGTGCCTGTACCGTGACGTGGATGCCGCGGGCGAATGGCCCGGAGTGCGGCACGAACGCGAACTCCGCGTCCACGCCCGTCGCGGCGCGTGCGCAGGCCGCGACCTCCGGCGCGTGCCGATGCGCGAGCGCGTTGTATGAATAAAGATCGCTGTGGCGCAGCGGATGGTGAGTGCCTTCGACGGGCTTGCGGCCGGCGCCCGTGCTGCCGGTGATGCCGGTGACGAACAACACGGGCGGCGTGAGCCCGAGCGAAAGCAACGGCACGCTCGCGAGCAGCGTCGCGGTGGCGAAGCAGCCGGGATGCGCGACGTGCGGCGTTTCGAGCTTGCGCAGGTGCTCGGGCACGGCACAGGTGAACTCCGGCAGGCGTGCGGGAGCTTCATGCGCGTGCCTGTAGACCGCCTCGTAATCCGCCGCGGAGCGGAAGCGAAAGTCGGCGGAGATGTCGACCACCCGCGGCCGGGTTCCGGCGTGCGCTGCGGCCTGCAGCAGAGAGTCGATCAAGGTGGCCGAGACACCGTGCGGCGCGGCGGAGAAGACGGCGCTCTGCGGCACGCCCGCGATCAGCGCCTGCACCTCAGCCTGTGACTTGAAGCGAGTGTCGCCGTACGCGGCCGCAAGATGGGGAAATGCCTTCGCGACCGGCTCTCCCGGCTGACTATCCGACATCACCGCGGCGAGCTCGAAGGTCGGATGCGCCGTGAGGAGGCGCAGGAGCTCACCCGCGACATAGCCCGTGCCGCCGAGCACCACTGTTGGAATAGGCGAATTGCGAGGCTCCGTCCCTGCGCCCCGCCCTCCGGGCTGGCTGCCGCCGTCCACAAAATCCGTTGGAGCGGATTTTGAGCGCCCGGCATCGCCGGGCGGGCCCGCAGGGCCGAGGCCCATGGATGGGCCGAGTAAAACCGTTCCGGACGATTTTGTCATGCGGCCGATTCCCGAACGAGGCCGACGGCTTCCATGACACGGTCACCCAGCGCCGCACCGGCGCTCATCGCATTGAAGGCCGGCACGCCCATCTGGGTCGTAATGATCTCGACGCCCACCTGGTTGTCGGTGGAGGGCCCCGTGACCACGCAGGGCTCGATCCCGAACCGATCCCGCAGCAGCTTCACGCCGCCCCAGGCCGCGACCGGATCGTTGGCCGAGAGCACGACGCCGGTGAGCGCGGCCCGGATGTCGGGACATTCCAGGATGGCATCGACGCCGTAGGTGCCGAGAATGCCGTCACCGAGCTCGAACACGATCACGTCGGGTTTGCCGGCCGAGAGCTCCGTCAGCATGGTGCGTGTGAGCGCTGGCCCATTGATCCGGGTGGTGGTGACGATGCCGAGGTCCGTGAAGATGGCGGAGCGGCGCGCGCCGGCGTCCTCCATGGCCAGAACGTCACGGCGCAATGACACGCCGGTCGCCTTGAAGGCGTCGATCACCAACCCGCGGTGGCGCATACGGCTGATGATGGCGCAGGCCGCCGCCGTCTTGCCCGCCTCCATGCAAGTGCCCGCCAGCGCCACGACCGGGATCTGTCGGGTCTCGAGCCGCGACTCGAGGTCGAGCCGGCGCAGCCCGACCCGCGCCGGCACGCCGATCCGCTCGCCGAGGTACGGGAAGTGCAGGGCCACGCCGAGCACACGGCAGTCGAACGGCTTGCCTTTGTCGGGATTGATGGAATCGCAGATCCCGAGCACGCCGCCGATGTTGAGCATCTGGATGACATCGCCCGCCTGCACGGCGGGCGGGACATGCCCGGAGTAGCCGAAGAGCGCCTTTCTGTGGCCCAGGGCGCCGACCACGATGTCGCCCTTGCCCACCTTGGCCATGCGGCCGCTGGTGAGCTCCAGGGTGTTGTACGTCGACTTGTTGGTCAGCACCTCGACGACCACCACGACTCCCTCCTCGGAGGGGATGTCGGTGGAGATGCGCACCTCGTGCGACAGGCCGCAGGCCTGCGCCACGGAGGCGATCTTGTCGACGACCACGCTTCTCATGCCGCTCACCATGTCATCTATCCTTGGCGCGCTCGCCGGCGCGCCGGTGAAATACGCCCGTCAGGGCGACGATCTTGGAGAAGCCGAGCGCATCGGTGG
>Ga0134125_10007141_pt1 | contig 12619 bp, 32 predicted proteins | sample KB31751_FD_96464 | JGI IMG/M metagenome (GOLD analysis project Ga0134125, IMG submission 96464) | Terrestrial soil microbial communities with excess Nitrogen fertilizer from Kellogg Biological Station, Michigan, USA - KB3-175-1 | ecosystem: Environmental > Terrestrial > Soil > Unclassified ... | reverse complement strand
TCACTTTAGAGCCAGTGCCCAAGCGCTTCGCGGTCGTGTGCTGCCAAATCTTTTCCCACGCGCGGTCAATCTCTTCCTTCGTATGGAATAGCAACCACTTGCCGGTATTCTGAGGATTGTGATTCTTGTGCGGCTTGATCCCTCGCGCGTAAAGCCAAATGCAGCGGTCTTCGGTCGATGGACTACCAGGCTTTTTCTCCATCAAGATGTTGGTGTGAAATTCTCCGAGCGCGGCCCGGATCATATCTTTTGTCTGGTCAAGATCCATCACGCCAACCCGACATCCTTATTCAGTTTATCAAGCCGGGCGATGATGTCGGCCCTCTTGCTTTTGTTATCGTTCAACATGGTGCGAACATCTTCCACGGCCAAAGCGTACTTCTTGAACATCTCCTGGAACTCTTCGCTCGTTCGCTTGGCTTCGCCGAACAGATGGACAATCGCGCAGAGTTCCGCGTGGTCAACCAACTGAAGGCGTGACGGTCGCGGCGGAAGTTTCTTGAGATCCTTCTCTACCAAGTCCGTAAGCTTGGCCATGGACTCGCGAGCGAATGCTAATTGAATTGCTTCAGATCCTAGTTCCATGGTTCTCCCTGTAACGCTTCAAGATTCTTTCGGCCATCGTAAATAGCGTCGCATGATCACAAACGTCGTTGCTCCAATATAAATGTGGCAGCAGAAGTTCTTTTTCGCGCATGTACACCACCGCGAAGTCTTTGTCATACCGAGCAATCGAAGTGCTGTTGGAAATCAGATCAGCAAGCTTTACGGCTTTACCCTCTGGACTGGCCTTCATCGAATGAGCACGATCAATTGCTTTGCGAACCTCACGGTTCCCATCTTCTGGCTTGGACACATCAGTCAGCATCTCAACCAGCGAAGCAACCTTCTCTCCGAACTCCACTTCGATGTCAGCCAAGGTGATCGGCGTATCTTCAACGGTGTCATGAAGCCATGCCGCGCAAATCATCTCCTCTGTTCCGCCGACTGCTTCCACCAAGAATGCAACCTCTCGACAGTGAAGCCAGTACGGTTCATTCGTGTACTTGCGAACCTGAGTCTTGTGCGCAAGCTTACACAACTCTATTGCCTCATTGATCATGGCAGCACCGTAGGATCATCCATCTGATAGAACAAAGCGCCGTTACAAAATCCAGCGAAGAACACCACCCACACTTTGTGGTACGTGATCGCCCAAACAAAATTGTCGATGAACGATGGTGCGTTGCTGTGGATGAGCGAATAGATATCGAATCCCATCCACGCCGCCAACAAAATGAGCATGACACCTCTCGCGGCTTGCCATGCATTCGATGTCGCCACTGTTACCGTTGACGGTGCTCTCTTTTGTCCGAACAGGTGTCCGCAAAGAGTTCCTACCGCGAACGGAATGCCAGCCAAAACGTAAGCGTCTCTCCATGTGGACGCCGATTCTGTCGCCGCGTTTCCGTATTTAAAATAGAGAAATATATCAACCAAGATCCAAATCAACGCCGTGGCAGACATGAACAAATTAGTGAAACTGTTTCTTGTGACCATCGTATCCCCCTAACGAAAAGATTTGTGCTCTCCAGTGAGCAGAAAATGTAGATCCGATTTGATCTTGGCGATCATGCGTTCCTTGTTCGTGATCTCTATCGAGAGACCGATCCTTCGGTAGCGATCAGTCTCAGACGCATAAATCTTTCTCTCTTCACCGACCTCACCAACCAAACGATCCAACTCGGAAGTCAACTCCCTCGTTCTCTGCGAGGTTGTCGGCTTGTCTTTCTTCAGGCCCTGCAATGCAATCTCTTGCTTGCTCCGGCGCTCGTAAACTCCGGTAGGCATTAGGCAGTCTTTCCGCCGTGGCGAAACGGACGAGTCTCGTTGTATTCCATTTTCATTTTCAAAACCGTTTTAAAATCCCAGTCCTTGAGGTCGAAGTATTCTTTGATGACCTTGACCACTCGGCCAAGCATCTTCTCTTCGTCATCGCCAGTCGCCTTCGCAACCATGGTCACGAGATCCATGTGTGTTTCGAGAGCGCTCTCTCTCACCGGCAGGTGATAGTTGTCGTCCATGTGCTCATTCAAATTCCACTTGTTGGCAACGAACCAATCCATGATACGAATCACGGCGTCGATCAACTCAACCGCTTCGCCTTCAGGTTTGCAAAGCTTGTCGCCTGATCTAAGATTCGCACCGCGACCAGTGTCGTCCCACTTGATCATTCCTGTCGGCACCATCCAATAGACTTCAGGCTTTCCGTTGCGAACTTCCTCAGTGGCTTCAGCCAACTCGGATACGATCAACATCTTCACTTCAAGCGGCGGACGCGGCATCACATCGCCATTCTCGTATTGCTTCCACCAACCTTTTTCTTTTGCCGTGCGGTGAACTGTTTCCGCAAACTCCTGTAACTGCATAAACCCCTCTTTGTTATTTCAACTCGCCCAATGCACTGGCCCTGTCCAACATGACTTTGGATTCGCTGAGATTTGTTTTCGCATCTGATAGATTGACTCTTGCTTCGCCCAAGATTCGCTCCGCATCGACCAGAGTTTTCTTGGCGTCACTTTGCATTCGGTATGCTCGGACAATAAGAATGACGCTAACGATAGCCAACAGAATATAAATGCCGATCAGTACCTGATGGGCCAACGCAAGACTCATAACTTCCCCCGGCTAAAAAACTAATTCAATGTACCGATAAGTCAATCAGTAACTACTTCGACCACAAAAGGATCTTTGATCAACTGGAACCCCATCCTTCGTGCCTCTGACTTACTATTGAAGCGCTGAGCCTCGTCACGCTTCGCCGACCAAAAGACATCGGCGTTCCTGTTAGTCACATGCCAACCTTTCACGTAGAGGTCCGCCTCATTCTTCTTTCCTAAAACCGAAATGATCGCTTTCTTATTCATACCCCAACCCCCTCCAATCAATTGGAAAATCTAGTGCAGTTCTTCGATGTCGCAGTCGCTTCCAGCCAAAAGGTAATACTCGTCTTCTGAGAGGTCGATCTGAGCGTGGACATGACGCATCCCCATCGGCGTCTTCATAAAGAGGCACACATTACCGTCCGGATGGAACTTCGCTTGAGTGAACATACACACTGGCTTATTGCGAGCGTCGAACACGTTCACCGCGCCAAAGGTTTCGTTCGGCTTGTAGACGTATCCCAAAGAAGAAATTGCTCTGCGGATCAAGTCGTTCAAATTTAATTTTACTTCCTCGAAGGCCATAACCTACCCCCACCTTCATCTAGAAGATTACATGGTGGAGCCCAAGTCAATTTTCAAGGCAGCGTATCTTCAAATCTTTGATGCTGTTCACCATCAAGTTTCACGCCACTGAGATCGTAATCCAACATCTTCATTCGCAACCCGATGTTGTTCCCCGGCCCCATTTGGTGCGCGAGCCAGCCGATACAGTATGTCTCCTTGCCCTTCACGCTCTCATGGCAAGCCATCGCTTTTGCTGGGCACGCCAGTCCGGCGAAAGATCCCGGCTCCGCGATTGTGCCTTTCAATTTCTTGTGGCGCTTGACGCTGTAGCCGTTCGGAATTTTATTTGGATCTGTCGAAACTTTCCAAGGACACTTCGCGCATTGCGTGTCCCGCCCTAATCTTTTTCTCTTCTCCACAACCCACCTCCAACAACGTGTTCCAAAAACTTGAAGAACCTAATCTTGTCCAGCGCCGGGTTCAACCAATTTGTCATCGGACAAAAATGCTTGGATGTATCCTTCTTCTCGATCACGCCATTATCATCGTAATGGTGTACCGCGTGATGTCGAAACGAAATGAACAGTCCTGTCCGCTGAAGATACTTGATCACCGGATTCAATTTACTCTGCCGCTCGTGTCCCCATCTGTGAACCAAATTTGCGAACGTAGCAAAAAATGCCGCCAACCAAATAACTTCCGGAGCGTTTAAGTACCAGAGCACCATCGCCAACGGGATAGTAATCGGAGCAGTCGTATTGATGTTCTCCCACCAACTGAAACTACAAATCGCTGCCGGTCGATCATGGTGAAGATCATTGTCGAGTCGCACTGTTTCTAGGAATTTAATCCGCGATGGATTGTTGAGAAACTTATCCTCAGCCCAGTGAATCAATCCAGTGATGAAGTCTGCGAGTAGCCAAGCCAAAAGAATATTCACAGACTCCTCCCTTCATATTTTGTGTGTCTTACCCCATTCACTATTACGCTTGGTCGCCACGTAAATTTCAACCAAAACCTCTGTAGTCAAACGGTTGAGCGCTTTCCGGTCCCAAGCCCAGTCTTCGTTGTGCTGATTGCCGGTGAAGATGGCGTAACCTTTGTTCTGCATGTCCATGGCGCTACCGATGTTGTTGAATCCAGCGCCGCAGATAGCGTCGATGAAAATCTCTTTCATTAGCTCCGGGCCGATATTAATCATGGCTCAAGCATTTCAAGAACAGAATAATCTACTGGCGGCATCCGCTTAGCCGCTTCCTTCTTGGCTTTGCAGATAGCGAAGTGGTGTTGAAAGATACTACCCTCAAATTCCCGGTGACAGATCGAACACTCGCGCTTCGGATAAAGCGGGATGTTCGCCACCGAGTAACCCATGCACCGAGTGATGAGTCGAGTGACAATTCGTTTCTCAAGTGCCGACTTTGGTTTAGCTCTTTGCTTGATCAGCTTCAGGATGTAAAGCCGCTCTTCTTCTTTGAGTTGGAGCGTGTGCTGTCCGCGCTGGAAGACCATTTTGTTTCTCACCCACTTACCATTCTTCCATTCCAACTGGTTTTTCACTCGCTAACCCTTTTGATCCTCAAACGTATGATCGTACAAAACTCACACTTGTTTTCTATCGGACACATTCCGTAAGCGAAGACGATGCTCCTTGCGAACACTGTCTCCTTGTCTCCGTGCTGAACCTCTTTGAATCTTCCCATACATGACAGGTAGTCGAACTCGGCAACAATGATTAGGCGGTCGGCATCTATCTGCATCACTCCTCCAATGAGTTGAAGATAAAATTCTATCCGCCTTTTCTCTACAAACCAAGAGCCTCGATCAGCTTGTCAAACTTGATGTCGGACTTCTTCTTGTCCGAATGCTTGATCGTGTTCCAGGCTTTGCGAAGATCGTCAGCCCCGAGCCTCAGTTTCGTACCCTCTGTGCGACCGGCGAACAGGTCTTCCGCCTTCTCAAGTTCCTTGTGAAGGTCAACGAATGTCTTGGCTGTAACTTCGACCACCAACTCTTTGTCGGGCAGTTCAAAGAAGAAGGCCACGGCTGTTTTGCCGTTCTCGGTCCCGCCTTCGAGAATCCCAAAGCGCTGGAGCCGCGCCATGACGATTGGTTTTGTAGTAGGAAACAATGGACCTTTGTCCGCTAGACGACCAACCTTGACTACTACCTTTTCCATTTTCCCCTCCAGGAAAGTTTTAACTAAACAAAATAAATTGGCTGGCTTGCAGGGACTCGAACCCCGGACCATCCGGTTAACAGCCGGGTGCTCTACCAACTGAGCTACAAGCCAACTTTGGAGTACGTGACAGGGATCGAACCTGCGACAGCTAGCTTGGAAGGCTAGCACTCTACCAACTGAGTTACACGTACAACGCGGAACACTAAATCATATTGTCGGCGAATTGCCAAGAGGTCGTCCGCGAAGGTCTGCAAGCTGCCGCTCAAGATCGCGGATCTTGGCTTTCTTTTGTTCGACGATCTTTGATCGGTTGTACGTGATCTCGTACTCCGGCCCCAACGGATGGTGAACCCCCGAACCGCCGATCTTCTTCATCCCAATAGTTTTCGATGTTGCGTTTGATGTCCAGTAGACGATGCCACCTTGCCACCAAACCTTGTCGCCAAGATTTATACGATTCTCGTGCCCATCTGGATGCACGAGAACTGATGTCGTCTCCCCACCATGATCGAGGGTGTTCAACCACAACCGCTCTTTGCTTTCCAAATAAATCTGGATGACTTTCCCGCCAACGGCCATTTGTGAATTCTCCTAACGACATCTCCGTAAGATAGATATCCCGCCAGTGCGCGAGATACGAATGAACCTCATGCTTACTCAACACCTTGGTCTTGATCAAATCTTTCTTCACGCCGCCAGTGGCTTCGGTTGTGATCTTGACTCTCACCATGTCGTCAAAGCCAAGGTCATCTCCAAGTTCGCCGAAGCGCGGAAGAGTGCCCGGCACACAGAGCATAATGTATCTCGGCGGATGCAACCGGAGATACTCACTATCGAAATGATCTTGCTGCGCCTGAACCCCGGACATTGGTGCGCCCTCAAGCATCTCTGGCGGAACACCGACTGACTCAGCCACCTTCTGCTCAAGTGATTTTATTGCCTCATCCATTGTCAGCTTTCTTAATGTCACCACGACACATGGAACACAATGTGTACTTCTTGAACTTCATGTTACCGCATTTGCATCTGTCGAAAGACTTTGCGCCACTCGCCATTAAAACTTTACTGGGTTTGTTGCTCGTCTTCCTACTCACAGAATTCCGCCAGGTTCACCGCGTTCACTTCCGGCTCAAGCCATAGCATTACCTTACCGCTGTCATGTGGAGAGAACCCAAATTCGCGAGCGATGTAATCAACGGCGATGGGACTTGGAACAACCTGCTTATCAATCGAGATCGACAGGTGGCGAACCTTTTTAAACGTCACCTTGGTCGATGCTGGCAGCTTTTCTTTTTCCTGAGTTGGCACTTGCATCTCATACGAGAAGACCACGCGGTATCCGTTCTGCATTTGGATAACGTATCTCGGATCGTCGCCGACCGGCTTCACTTCGCCATTGGCCATCGCGAGCAACAACGGAAATGAAATGACATGCTGATCGGCGAACGCCACCAACGCTTTGATCTTCTCCTGCATCGGAACGTCCAACACAACAACATTGCCCTTACCTAAATCCAACGCACGGTTAATCATTTTCTCCCCGACGCTTCAGCACAGGTTTTGTTGCATTCCTCAAGCGTGTCGCACATCGCAATTGTCTGTAACCAGTTGATGCAAGTATACTTGGTGATCGTCACCTGCACTGTTGAAACGTGGTGCGGACCACACCCAAAAGTCGTCATCGTCAATAGCATTGCTAGGAACTTGTTCACAGCTTCACTCCGTTCTTTGTTTCGATCCTATCCTTCACTGCTTGCTGCAAATCAATCGGGCCGCCTGGGAAAGTGTTCGCTAGGCGCAGGGCGCACACCACAAGGTCAGCGACGTATTTACTGAAAGTAGATTTGAGTCCGCTCACTGGCTCCGATGCGTCCAGCGCAATATTCCGGTCATGGTCCATGTCATCAGCAAAGGCGTGAAGCTTCCCCGCCGCCTTCGAGACATGGTGGAGCGCGTGAGCGAAGTCTTTGTGCGGCTGAGGATTGGACCGGAAGTCTTGGCTATACTTGATCGTCCACGGGAGATTCGTTTGGAACTGCCGGATCGTCCAATCAATTGGAAGCTTGTCGGGTTGCATCGCCTCGTAGAGATCGCACATGTGATCCTCGAAACGCTTCCAAGATCCATATTTGTTGGCGTCGTGTTTCTTGTGCAAGGCTTCCATCAGGTTCGCGAATTGATCCCCGGTCAGCATCTACTTCTCTCCCATGCACTCAAGGCGCTGCCTTGCGTTCACATCTTCAAGCTTCATAATCTGACCATTAAGATCCGCATTCATAGTTCCGAAATCTTTCCAGCACGACACCACGCTGTCCCGCGATTCAGAGAGCATGTGATCCAACTTTCGGATGTACCAAAAGTTAAACGCATCCGCAAAGCCAAGAGCCGCTATCACCAACAACAAAAGTTTATGCTTCATATCATTCCAATCAGTTCATAAGTCAGCGAGCACATTCCCATTCGCGATCTCTCCAGCAATTCGCCGGTCCTCTTGTTCAAATAAAGAAACATGTCTTCTTCCTTCGGTGGCGGTAGCACTTTGAACTTCTTCACCGCAAGCCCTTCTCCATTCGACCACTGGTAATCAAGTCTGAACTGCGAAGTCCTCAAGCCGTGCAATGCGTTTCTGCGAAACTGTTTTGTGATATAAGAAATCTCAACTTCCAACATCACGCTGATTTTTTCTGTCTGAAGCTTCATTTCATTTTCGCCTTACACTTCTTGCAGATGTGTCCATCGTAACCACCCGATTCAATGTTGTGCTTAACCATCTCCGCAGAGTACGCATAGACCGGACTCGTATCTAAGCCGCACAAAGTTTTCCTGGGCTCCTGCCCCATTCCGCCTTGGATATGTTCCGGTGCAGTGCTCTCATCGTAGATGTGAGCCTTACTCATCCCATCATCGCGTGCATTTCATCGCACTCCCGGCACGGAAGCTTAACGCAATGATCATGACACCACTCTTCCGGTTTGAACGGTTCCCCGAACCACCACAGCTTTAATTTAGCGATTAAGCTTTCCAAGTTGAATCCATGTAATCGAAATACTCGCCCTTCGGGATCGTGACCGGACTTCCGTTCCACACGAGATGCAAATCTTCTTCGAGAGGTCTTGGCCCAAAGCTTGGAGTGTATGTCTCGCGCTCAGGTTCAGGCTCAGGTCTGCGCGGAGTCCAATCACTTGAACCTGCCGTGCGACCGCTACTTCCAAGCGACATAAATATTCCGCCGACTATCGCCACACCAAGTGTCAGCGCTCCGCCGATCACCGCTTCCTTGTTTCTTTCCCACCATTCCATCATCGCCTGTCTTTCCCGCGCAAGGTGCGCGATGCCGATTTCATCTCGGCGAAGATTTCATCCCACTCTTTTTTGCATTGTTCTTTCGTGATGCCATACGGTTCCATGTCGTTCTCGAAGGCGTCAAGATCCGCTTGCCTACCAGTGACAAGCCAGTCCCTGACCATCCGATACTGCAACATCGAAAGCCATACCATCCCCTTGCGTTTCGCCATAGTGAATCGGTGTAGTCCAATCGCTTGTAATGCGCAAATTTTTACTTAGTTAGTTCCAGGTTCACGCGGTCCCGCGAAGCCTCAGCCACCTGACGAGAGGCGTTTGTGAAGATATTACACTCCAGGTCAAACTTTTCCTGGCACCTGTCGCAGAGGTCTTTGATGTCGCCGTCGAAGCCCCAGTCCTTGAAGTCGGCCATGGTCGTACAAGCGCTGCGCGAAATGATCCGACCGCACAAACTGCGCTGCTCATCCCTGTCAAGAATGAGATGCTTTTTCTTTGGCTTCGGCATTACTGCTCCGGCTTGTCTTCCATCAGCGGCTTTAATGCGCGAGGAGCATTCTTCAGTGGCGGTAAAGGCTCACCACGTTTTTTTCTTCCAGTGGATAAATCAGAAACTAATTCGTTTGCCATCAGCGACAACAAACATAGATCAGCGTTTCCGCCTTGAACGTAAGTACGAACATCGCCATTTAGATTAACGTGGGCGATCACTAACGCAGTCGTATGAAGTCCGACTTCGCTCATTTCTTTACGAAACTCTACAAGCTGTTCTTCAGTCATATTTGTTTACTTTCTGGGCGCGGAATAAAGCTAGCCTCTAATCCGTAGTCAGGCCCGTCGTGCTCTTCAGGTTTTTCTTCAGGCTTCGCATCGGCAAACACTCTTGTCGCCTCGCCACGGATGATCCCCGGCGAACGGTCAATCGCCGCTTCAAAGTCCCGCTCTCTCAATTTCTGTTCGAGGTCGTCGCCGACCATGGCCACCGCTTTGTGCATGAGGTTCCGCTCGGCCCGAGCCTTGCGCTTTTGCTCGCGCTCAAAAACTTGCTGCGACTGTTTACGCTGGCGCTCTTTGTATTCCGCTTGTTTTTGTTCTTTGGTTTTCATTTGTACGGACTCTCCTCGCATTCAATATTCAAAACTTTGATGTCATGGTATCCGGCGTCACCTTGAATCAACGTGGCTCCCTCTGCCGCCACACATGGCTTTGAGGCTTCGGCATAAGCGGGGGCCACCCACACTTGCATGTCGTCTGGCAAACCGTCCATTGCCTTCCGCAGTTCTCCTACGGTCAGACGGTTAACCTTTACTTGGAACTCCATCGAACAAATCTCCATCCGTGATCTTCACGGGTTTCCTGGTCTTGGTGTATCGCATGTTTCCTACATCATCTGTTTCGATAGAGCCAATGGGAAATATTCTACGCTCCCATTGTCCATGCCACATCCCAACGCCCGGTGTTGGATTCGGATTCGGCCCGACGCCGTACCATCCTTTATCGAACCACACCGGACAACATGCGGAACAATAGTTCTCAAACTCTTGGTCTTCCGGGATGCCAAGCACCTTCTTGTAACTCAAGAGCGCTTGGTAAATCTTTTTGTATGTCCAATATTCCTTGTCGCGTTTCGTCTCGTCCTTAACGCCTTCGTTATTAAAAATTGATTGATAGGCTTTCTCGAACTCGCGATTCATCGCATATGTGCAGTGACTGCATTCAGTGCAAGCAGTGTTCTCAATGCATCCGCACTTCTGACATTGGAAGAGGCTCATTAGGGGATCGTCACTTCCGGATACGCAGTCTCGATAATACCGACGAACTTGCCCTGACTCTTCAAAACAAGATCAGTGATCCGTAGTCCAAGCTGCGCAGGTCCGATGTACTCAGGGCTGTCGTTGTTCTTTACGATCTCCCAAACGTCATGGGGCACGGTGATGTGCGGTTTGTATTCCGGATAGTCGTCGCTCTTCAATTCTTCCAGCGCCTCATGGATCACCGACATGTTCCACGGATACCGCGTGAACCGAAGGACTCGCACCTTGCCGTCGTTCTTCGTGTCCCACTCTTCCGCAACCCAATCAATCGAGTCGGGATCAATTGCGACCGGCGTGTCTCCAATCAATTGGACAACTTGCTCTTTGGTCACGGGAACTTTGCCAAGGAACTTCGATGTGATGTGAAGGCTCTCGCATCCAGGATGGTTAAGCGAACATTGCCAACTTAGGTAACTGAACTCGCCGCCGCCGTACTTCTTATCCAAATCTGTCGAATCTTTAGGTTCACTCACTCTTATGCTCCCGTTGCCATTTAAGCCAAGCCTCGATCAACCCGCGCCGAGCCGCCTCACATTTATTTTTGTTCGTGTATCCTAAACTCACAACCGCGCCGTTGGCCACAATATTAAAATGGTAGAATGATTTTCTGCTGCCGTAATCGTCCGGCTCCCCCGGCTTCGTGAAGATATTCCCCACACAATCCAGCGAATCAAGCTTCACGTAAGTGTCTTCGCTGACGATGTGGAATACCGATTCGCTGGACATCTGAGTCATGGACTTAAGTTTCTTCTTGTTCATCGGACAACTCCTGCCTGTCACTTTTGTATTTAACACCAAGCTTGTCCAGGAAACTCAAATCAAGCGCCCATTCATGGTCACTTCTTTCTTCCCAAATGTCTCTAGCCTCTCGCAAATATTTTTCAGCCGTCTTCCGATCCCAGCAGTTAACCTTTGCCAAATGGGCCAACGCAATACTTAGACGGCCCCTTACACCCGCTAACCCAATGTGCTTTACCTCATGACACGATGGGCATAAGGCAATCATGTTCACCAGCGTTTGAGTTCTCGCCCTGTCGTTGTAGTCCCAAATTTCATGACACTCGACCGGCCACCGCGAGCCGACGCCGCCGCAAATCTCGCAGACGTTCCCGGCCTTGCGATAGCAGTCCTTGCGGATCGTGTCCCACGTTTGCTCGGATACACACGAACGCACGTTCGACATCCAGCAAGTTCGTGGGACCATTTCGATTGTTAACTTTTTCTTGGGCTTGAACTTAAGTTCCTTCGCGCCCATACGAGTCAGATAATCGGACAACATCCAAGAGTTCCCCCGTCGATACTTCCAAGACCTCCACATCACTTCCATGGATGGGCAACGCTTTCATTCGATGAATAGTTCCTGGCTTGATATGAAAACATTCGCCCACTCCCAAGTCATGATTTTCTATACGAGTTCCCCAACGGTCATCCTTGGTGTGGATCTCAAGGCGAAGAACTCCACTCTTCACCATGTCCGTCTCTTCTTTGACGTTGTGATACTGGAGGGAAAGTTCGTGGCCGCTTCGGATATGCAAAATCTTTCCGAGATACTTTTCAGTCTCAGCCCAAATGATTTCGTGGCCCCATGGCTTTTCAACTTTACGTCCAGTGGTTTTCATTAAGTGGTCGCCTCTGCCGCGCGAGTCTCTGTCGTCTTCTTCGGCGCAGTCGTGCGCGTTTTGCGCAGCGGTTTGGTCGAACGGATCTTGGTCTTCGTGTACGATCCGATCACAGAACTCTCAGCGATGAAGCCTGAGCGCCCGTGGATCTCGTAAGCGAATCCTTCCGCGCGTTGAACAATCGCAGTCACGCGAGCGAAGTAAGTTTGCGGGTGAGTCTTCTCGCCGTCACCAGCCGCTGCCGAAATTGCGGTCGTCTCTTTCATAATCTCGATCACAGAATCAATCTTGTACTTTGCTTTCACTCTGGCCATTTTCTTCTCCTGGTTGGTTTGGTTTCTCAATCGGTTTTGCTTTCACTCTCTCAACGGGTTTCTCAAACCCCATCGCCTTGATCTGTTCCTCAGAGAACATTTTGTTCCCGAGCGGCGGATTGAACTTGGGCTTCACGTAGATTTCTTCAGCGATGGTTTTCTTCAACTTGTCACTCATGGC
>Ga0134125_10007140_pt1 | contig 12621 bp, 6 predicted proteins | sample KB31751_FD_96464 | JGI IMG/M metagenome (GOLD analysis project Ga0134125, IMG submission 96464) | Terrestrial soil microbial communities with excess Nitrogen fertilizer from Kellogg Biological Station, Michigan, USA - KB3-175-1 | ecosystem: Environmental > Terrestrial > Soil > Unclassified ... | reverse complement strand
CGCACTGCGACGACGACGAGGCACCTCTTCCAATCCAACACCCAGTTCCGCTTCCAACATCCACTCATCTTCAACACAGAAGATCAGCCTGTACACACGGCCAACACCGGACGCTTACGGTGCTCACGATACTTATGTCGCCGTACTGCACGCTCCATGCGCCGGCTCCCGTATCCCTCTCTACAGTCAGAGCTATATCTGTAGTGGTTTGATGGGCGATGCTCGAAAAATCTGCGAACCGCGATATCCATCCGCCTGAAGAGTTTTCCGACTAATTCATGTAATCGCCATCGTCGGTAACTATGCTCAGGTTACCCAGTTTCCCTTAGGTTTTACGTGGACGGTCGCAGACCAAGTCCCATTTCGCTTTCTGTCTTCCACATGTGCAAAATTTGCAAGGCAGCTTGCCTGGAATTAGATAAAATACTTATAATTAATCTCGCTCGGTCGGCAATTTCTTCTTGCCAAGAAATGCTTACGTCGAGTCCGCTTAACAAAGATGTAAGTACTTCTAGAGAACGGTCAACCTCGCCAGCTTGGATAAGAGCATAGCCTAAGGCTTCGCTGCAATGTGGATTGCCCCCGCTTGCAAGCGGCTTTAAAGCTTCTGCGACTTTCTTGGGTGAGTTCATTTCAAGCAGGAATGGTAGTTCGTTCCCCATTTCGGCCAAGAGAGTGATCTCAAAACCTTCCTGATCAGAATCCCACCGCCCGCCAATACGATGACCGAAGGTCAGATGAATACGCGTTACGGGAATACAAAGAGGCTGAAAGAATACCGAGACGTAGAAGTGATTTGCGCTGAAGGCGGAGTTGTCGAAATAGAAACCCCTTATAACATCTCCGACGGGCTCTAATGAACAGTAGCTTCCTCTAATTATGAAATTAGAAGATAATTGCGGAAGAAGCTTCTTTTGCAATTTGACGAAATCGCGCGTTTTCATTGTGTAGGCCTAATCTGCGTGACGGGAACATTCGAGCCACCGGGAATTTGACTTTGAATCTGTTTGATCCTTGCTTGGGTCAGGCTAGCGCTGCCCGTCTTTAGATCGTAAATGTGAGTTGGCGAAGTTATTGAGCCTTCTGCCACGTCAACGCGTATAGATCCGGCGGTCCCACGGGGTACTACTTTGCCCTCTAGATACGAAACTTCCGTAGAAAGATCACTCTTCCCAAGCCCATTGACAAGCCCTTCAAACTTCGTATGTACGGCTGTACCATAAGCAGCCCCTCTACCCGGTCCGATTTCTTCAACGGCTTGACTTGCTAGCCCAGTCAACGTAGTCTCTGTTGAAATGGGGGCGATAGTGATCGTTCCGATTTCAGCTTCTCCCACTTCCGCAGCACCTACCGGGCTTTCTCCAGGTATAGGCGTTACCGCTCCAAGGGCCATACTGAAGGCCATTCGATAGCCAGCGTTTGGATCTGTAGCTAGGGCGTTACCGTTAGCTAAATACTGCTTAGCTAATGCGGTAGCAACTTTTTTGAGAACATAGTGTGCGGTCAGTAACGTATCCGCCACATCCCCTGGATTCGAAAGATCGCAGCAATGACCATCCTGATCGGCGTTGCTGAGGGGATTATTTTTAACGTAGCCATATAGATTAAGCGACTGCGGATTACCCAGATCGCTGTACGGCACGGCCTCCGGCTTTGACGCCCAGTCGGGTGACATCCACCGCCCCACGCTGCTGGCGTAGTACCTGGCCCCGAAGTAGTCGAGCCCTGACTCGGCATCTCGTTCTTTGCCGGTGAACTTGTAGTGCATGGAGGAGCCGTCGGACTGGCCCGGGAGCAGGGGTGCTCCGTTCACGATCTCCTGGCCGAAGGGCGTGAACTGTCCCTGCCAGACCGGCCATCCACCCGGACTCAACTCCATCTGCGTTGTGCCCAGGTGGTCGTCGATGTAGTACCGAGTATTCGGCCCGGGAACACCGCTATATGAAGCCCAGTTGTTTGACAGGTTAGGTTCTGCCGGCATATCTAACCCAATCGGGTCTGTGCTGTTGTAGATCGTGTCTACGCTGCCGTCCGCATGTGTTACAGCGATAAACGATACGAGGATGTCCCACGATCCCCCCGGCGCGCTTATGTCTTTGAGTATCTCCGCCCCTGTCACCGAATGTCCGGCAAAATTCCTCAGATCGACAGAGCGGTAATTCGTGGCGTAATTCGCATTCCATTTGTCAACGGCTACACTGTTCTGGTCGACGGCAGCCGCTGGTTGACCTGCGCAACTCCCACATGAACCGTTGAGCTGCCAGCCATTGTCAAATATCAGGTTCATCCCGGCGACCATGCCCCCGCTGGACGCCTGATATTGGGCGAAGTTTAGATGATCGCCAACACCAATGCTTATCGAGCGGCCAAGCGACAGCTCGACACGCGCTTCTACTGGATCGGAGTTGGCTCCATGCATCCAAATTGACGACGCAGGAGCTTCGCGGGCGATCTTCTGCCCGTTCGCGTAGATGTAGTCCGTCCACGTGCCGTCGGAAGTGTGTTCCGCCATGGGCTGGCCGTTCAGGTAGACATAATCCGTCCAGCCAGTCGCCGTGCCCTTGTAGACCCGCTCGTCCAGGCCGTTGTAAACGTAAGAAGCGGTCGAACCGTTGTTGACGGCGTAGAGGTCGCTCAACGCGTTGTACTGGTAGGTCACAGTGGGGCTGATGCCGTCCGAGACGCTTTGAAGGTTGCCCGCCGCATCGTAAGCGTTGTCGCCCCAGGTAGTGCCGCCGTCATGCGAGCGCAGCAGCCGGTTCGTCGTTTGATCGATGTTCCAGGCGACGGAAGAAGGCGATGCAAGATTGTCATGCAGCAGCATGTTGCCGAAGGAGTCGTAGTTGTAGGTGTGGTTGTAGGCCCCGTCAGAACGCGCTGCTGTCAATAGTCGATTTAGAGGGTCGTAACTGAAGCTCTGACTGTTGCCCACCTGTCGATTGTCTGTAATGGCGTAGATATTGCCGTTATTGCCCGCTTCCGAGCCGCAAGGACTTGACGCCGAGCTATTGTAAAAACTCTGCCTGTCGAGCAGGTTTCCCGGACCAGTCCCCGTCAGCAAAGCGTTGATCGTTCCACCAAGAACCGGTGTCGAAGCCATCGTGTGGCACGGCTGGAGGCGGTTGTTGTACCCGTTGAACTGGCCTACGCCGTTGCCGAAAACAAAGCTCTGCGGCGCCCCGGCTGCGGTATACTGTATCCCGCCGGTCGCCGTGTCTCCGGGATTGGACAGCGTGCTGGGCCCATACATGAAGTCATACGCCGGAGTGCCGCCCGCGGCGCGGTTCGATACCTTCGCAAGCCGGCCCGCTCCGTCGAACACCTGATCGACGATGCGACCGTCAGGGTAGGTGATCGAAGTCATGTTGCCGGCCAGGTCGTAGGTGGCGTGCATACCGTCCTGCCAGCCGTTCGAGCCCGGAGCCGCGTATGTCGTTTCGACGATGCGACCCATCGCATCGTAGTACAAACCGTTCCCGGCAGCGCCATAATGATCTGGAAAGCCAAGCCGGCCGATCTGGTTCGGACCCTGGGCGGTCTGGTCGTAGTGATACGTGTCGGCAACCGTTCCGTCGCTTGCGTACTTGCCTGTCAGCCGGTTCAGAGAGTCGTAGTTATAGCTGAAGGACACTCCGCGAGCATCTGTCTTGTAGAGGAGATTACCGTTGGGGTCATAGCCATTTGGCTGGCATCCGTAAACGGCGCCGGTACCCTGCCCGTAGCAGACCACACCAGTTTCTGGATTTTGCGCCCAGAGCAACCTCGAAAAGGAATCGTACTGGAATTGCCGCATCTTTGAGCTCGAGCACGGGCTGCCGATTGTCGCTGTGCCCCATTGATCAGCGCACTTCAGATTGTTCAGCGCGTCGTAGCTGTATGTTGTATTGAGCCCCCCGGGTTCAACCACCTGAACCAGCCGCCCGGCCACATCAGAGGTGTGCTGCCAACTGCTGCCGCTTTCGTCTATTGACGTCACGGTATTGCCGGAGTAGTTCCATTGAAGAGTTGTGAGGTCGGGATTGGTTTGCAGGTGCTTCCGGCCCAATGCATCGTAGGTGAATGTAGTCAGACCATCCGTTGGGCTTGCCGTCGATCCGTGAGGGTTGGATACGGAGTATACGTGGCCCTCAGAGTCATATGTCGTATCTACCGAAGACGCGATCGAAGCCCCAGGAGCCGCTGTCCGGCTGGACACCCTCCCCAACCCATCGTATTGGGTACTGGTCATTTGTGGACCAGCACTTGTACCTGTCTGTACGCTGACTTGCACCGTGTAGGGCGGTGAGCCGGCTGCGCCACATCCGGCTATCGTCTCATCGGAAAAACACACCTGAGTAGAGCCACCGCCCGGCGGAAATACCGCGTTTACCGCTCGTCCGATGGGGTCATACGTATATGTTGTGGTGTGAGCTGGGTCGTTAGGCCCTGAGGCATTCTCATCGCTCTGCCATAACAGCACACCGAGCGTGGGGTCCGTGCCAAAATATGACGTGTGCGCTTGACCGTTGGTTGTCGGCCGGTCAACTCGCGACACAAAAGTTCCCGTTGAGTCGTACGTCAGCGTTGTTGTATGATTCCCGGCTTCGCCCGCGTTTCCACGTGCGTCAGTTGTCGTAATTGGCATTCCATTGGCATTGTAGGTGGTTGTGATCAGAGAGTCCGGAACGCCGGACGTCAAAGATACATCGCGCTTAGATGTATTGTTGCCGTATATTCCCTGCGGACTTCCCATCTCGTCATAGCCGAAGACGGTCTTTGCAACAGGGGTGCCTTGATCATCCAAGATCGATTGATCGGCGGGAATGTAAAGCAGCCCCGCGGCAGCATAGGACGAATTGGTCTTTGCCAGTCGATTGGTCACAACCGTCTTTACGCCATCGGAAACGCTTGTCGCGTTGAGTAGTACGATCGTCGGCTGGACGGGGTGCAGTTCGAAGACATCGGGACCCGTCACAAGATCCACGAGCGGTTGAACGTCGGTATACCAAGGATCGTATTGATAGGTCTTCTGAGAAACAAGCACACCGTTCTGATAGTCCGCTTCCGAGTTCAGGAGGCGGTCTGTTGAGCCGTAGCCTGTGAATGACGGTGGTTGTCCCAGCCGATATTGCTGAGCCGTTGGAACGCTCGAAAAATTGCGCACGGTTTCACGGAGCAACGTTCCCGACGTATGTGACCCTTGGTAATACTTCGTATCTGAATCTACAACCTTACAGGGGAGCCCTTGCGCTGTGAATGGTCCGGTGAGCGAGTGAACGATCTCGTTACCGGCGTCATCCAACTCGATCACACGATCAAAATTTGTGGTCCAATCCGCCTGTAAATACGTGTATCTCGTTGTTTGGGTCGGCCCAACGAGCGGCACCAAGGTACGCTGAACCACCACGTGTCCTACCGGAGGACCCTGTTCACCTGCCCAATTGCCACACGCCGCCACATTATCGTATGCATATTGAATCTCTCCGCCGCTCGGAAGGCGAATCGCCGAAAGATCTCCATAGCTTATGCCATCTGCATCCGGCTGCGTGTAACTGAAGCCCCAAAAGGTCTTGTTGGGCAGGACGACCGACTGTAGTTTCTCCTCTGAAAGAGTCGTCTCATCATAGTAGAAACACTCGGAGGTAGGATCACCTGCGGAATCTGAATCATCACGGCACCAGTAGGTGCTGGCGCCGTTCATCCCAAAGAAGTTTGTATCTATGCTCACAGTGGCATAGCAGAGCTGATATCGCAGCACTTCGGTACCCGTTGCGTCGCTAACTGTCCAGAATTGACTTGCGTCAGCCGAGGGCTGGCCTGAGATAACAGGGCATCCAACGGTTGATGTGCCTGCGTTAGAAGGCTGAATGTAGTCAATGTGACGACCGATGGAATCGGTGAGGCCATTGATATAGTTCCAGGTGATAGCGTTACCTGCAGGATCACTCATCACCATGTCTTCGCTCGGCGTGGGACCCGACCGAATGAATCTCTCTCTAATACCATCAGGACCTAAGATGGAGTAAGAGTCGCCGGGGAACTTCATGGCATCTTTGATGGTTGTCCGCACATCCTCCATGTCAAGGACATAACCCGTTCCATCATTTGTCTTGAGACGTGGGTAGTCCGTTTGATCGTATCCAAAAACATGTGCGGCGCCATCCGAATCGATCAACTTGAATTCGTTCCACTCCTGGAATTCATCGTCGCCTAGTCCCCCCTCGGTTGGCAGACCCGGAAGCATTTCTTGATCAACGCCACCGTCATCACTATTCTGCCAGACCGTATACACCCCATCGCCTACGCCCCAATCGTCGATACCTTCGGTTTGTTCGAGGTGATGGAGGCCGCAAATTGTGTGTGGTTGGTCCCACGTAAAGCTTAAGTTCGCTGATCCGTCGTCGCCGAGGTAAGTATTGGATTCCATGCACGGGTTGTAATGGGTATACCCGTATTCGCAATTCCCGGATGGATCACAAAACGCAGACGCCTCATATTGCGATCCGTTTCCCGTCACACTGAATGACATGTTCAACTTGCCACGCTGAGGCAGAGATATCAGCGGGATATGAACGAAGAGGCCACCATTCTCAACATTCACATGATCGAAACCACCGCCTGATGTCGATTGGAATGGCTTTTCGCCCAGAGTTGGAGCATGTGTCTGGGCGTAAGAACTCTGAGCGAAAAAAGCGACGAAAAAAGCTGCTAGGATTGTCGATGTCCGCTTCATTTCGCTTCCTCCCGGAATGCCTTCGCGTCCATCAAGGGATTAACCTCAAAACTCGAAAATGTGTATCGCCGGACTCTTCCAAGAGGTGAGTGAACGACAATGTGTGTCGGAAACTGCCGCCCCCCGAAGCCCTCATAGGCTTCGTACTCTATGACTTCAAATAGTTGCTGGTCGGGTGTTTTGAGATTCGCAAGCTCGATAACGGCTCCCTTGAGTATTCCCTCGTGACTTGAGCACAGCACAACTGTCGTGGGTGCTCCATCGCCGCTGGATCTTTTGCTGACCTTCACACAATCAAGATCGCGAAATTCGCGAAGTGACGGATGAGCGATTGCGATCGAGTATTTCGGGTTCTGCAACGCCAATGCGATAGCAGCGGCGGGGGCATGTGTAGTTAACGTCGAAATCGGGTCAAACCTGCGGTCTCTTTGAAGCTTCGATTTCGCTTGTGTGTCCGTTGCGACGGATCGTATCGAGTCGGGATTTTGGAGGAACTGTCGATCGCCCCGTTCAGTATGAAGCACACGGCTCATTTTGTAATGGCCATGCCAGTGGTCTTCCCAGACGAATGAACCGCTTTGGTCGCGATCATCAACAGTGCCGCGAATCCTAATCCCTTTAACGTCATTCCACCGCTCCATTCCCCCCATGGCGTCCAGGTCTCGTCGAAGGATAGCCTCGGCTTTCTTATCACGGCCTGTAGACGATGCATTTGGGGTTCCAGTCTGGGCTCGCATCGGTGTCGAACTCATCAGCAAGGCCAAAGCTGTCAGGGGGCCAGCGAGACGGCAGGGCTTCGATATGAGGGAAAGAGCTCCTCTGAGAGCGCATATACCCGATGCGACGGCCCAATTTGGACGTTCCTCTTGCACCATGGTTATAGGAAAAGGGAAGAAAGTGTTATTTCCGCAGGTAGGCAAAAACCGCCGAAGGCCAAAGACAATACGCATGAAACTCTCCAAGGCAAGCGTTGAAATGAATGGCCAGTAAACCTTGCACCGAGAGCCTTGATCGTGTCAAGAGACTTCACCAAAATTCGATGCCGGAAGTAATCTCAGACGTTTCCGTGGAGGGGCTATCTGAGGTCTTTGGCCCGGATGATGCAGCGCGGCAAACTGCCCGGCGTCGGATGCCTCCAAAGATAACCCCGTCCCACGAACGTATACGCGGGTTTTTGTCAAAAGAAAGTTATCCTCTAAAGATGGCCACTGAAAAGACGACCATCTCCGGGAAGATTCTGCACAACTCTTTCTGGTACGGGCTCGAGACGATCCTGGAAACCATCGTGTTTCTCGGCACGTCGATTGCCGTCGCCCGGTATTTGGGGCCGAGCAAGCTGGGGTATTACAGCTATATCGGGCTGTTTGTGAACGTCGTTACCAAAACCAGCGGCACCGGCATCTCCAGCGCGACGCGCAAGTACATGTCCGAATTCCTGGGGCTCGATCAGATCGGCACCGCGCGTGCCGTGTACAACCTCGCCTATCGCTATCAGCTTCTCGGGACGATGTTCGTCACGTCGCTCTCACTTGCGGCGGTGCTGCTTTTTGGTGAACACGGGTACAAATTGATGTCGTGCATACTGGTGGCGTCTATCGTTCCCGGCGTCATGTCGTGGGTACCCGCACAGGCCAACCAGGCGTTTGAAGATGTTTCCAACAATACGTTCAGCGCTTTCGGCTATCTCGTCTCGTACACCATCGTCATCGTGTTGACCGTGCACTACCGATGGGACCTCGTCGGCGTGGCGTCCGCCATGTTCGTCGGCCGTTCCGTGGAAGTCGTCCTCCGCACCATTCCGCTGCATGCCAGGCTGCGTAAGATGCCGCTCGCCACGCTTCCGGAGGACGTGATCGTACGCATCCGGCGCTTCTGCATTCAGGCCGTCGGCATTCAGCTTCTGATGTCCGTCGTGTGGGACCGCTCGGAGATCTGGTTCCTCCGTTATTTTTCGGGCCTCGAGCAGATCGGTTTCTACTCGATCAGCTTTACGCTGGTCAACAACCTGCTCGTCGTCCCGCGGACGTTCGGCGGCGCCACCGGCATCAGCCTCATGGTGCAGGCCACGCGCGAGCCCGGGAGAATCGACGGCATCGTACGCAACGCCTGCCGCTACCTTCTGTTCGTCGCCCTGCCGGTACACCTCGGCGCCGCCGCAATTGCGCGGTCCGCCGTCGGTTTCGCCTACGACGCCCGATACATTCCTGCGATCCCCGTCATCATGATCGCTTCGGTCCTTTCGATACCGCGGGCGTTCCAGGAAATTTCAGAGGTGCTGATGCGTGCTGCCGATCGCCAGAAAGAGCTCCTCAAGTGGCTTATCGTCACGGGTCTGGTCAACATCGTCCTCGACTACTTCCTTATCCGGCGCTACGGGGCCGTGGGAGCGGCCTGGGGAAACGGCCTCGCACAAGCCTTCGGCATCGTCGCCGTGTGGCAACAGGCGCGACGGTTTTACAAGTTCAGCTTTCCCATACCGACCGCCGTCCGTTTTGTCTGCGCCAGCTCGATCATGGCGGCGATCGCTTTCTTCGTCTGCCGCGCGGTCCCAGGCTTGCCCGGCCTTATCCTGGCGATCGGATCGGCCGTTCCCATTTATCTGCTGCTCGTCAAACTTTTCCGCGGCCTCGCTGCGGACGATCGTCAGCGTCTTGAGCCTATCGGCGATCGCCTTCCAGGCGCGGCGCGCCGCCTCTATATGAGCGTCATTGAGTTCATCACGCCGGTCAACGCCTGAGCCTGCACGTGCTGATGTGTTGCGTCATTCATTCGTTGCACTATGTATCGGGCCTTCAGCCCTTGACTCTGTGACGGCATCGCACCCAGGCCTTCTCTACCCCAGCGGGCAAAGTATGCCCGCCGGGGCCCGATTCGACCCGGGTTGGTATGTGTCGGGCCGTTGGCCCTGGAGTAGCGGGACGAATAAATGACCCGCCACACCAGCGCGGTTCTCCTGCGGGTGTAGCTTGTGGAGACACAGATTCCCTTCGGGCATGACAACAAAAAGGAAGAGCCTTGCAATAGACCGCCGGACCAAGCCACAAGAAGGATCGCAGTGGCTCTTACGCCTGAAGGCGGGTAAGAGCATCCTCAATCCGAGCGTAACAACTGCGGAACGCATCCATATCTCCACCGTAGGGATCAGCGATCTCCAGCGATTTGCTGGTATCCGCCGCGCCGAGGAACGCAACCCGGTCCATCAGATCTGGAGCCAGCGCGCGGAGAGCAAGCCAGTTCCTGCGATCGAAGATCACAATCAGGTCGGCAGCGCGCAGGTCGTCTCGCGTTACCAGGCTTGAGCGATGGCCTGCGAGGTCAATTCCCTTTTCGGCCGCTGCCGCGATGGCGTTGTACGGCGACGTGCGACCCGACCTCGGATGAACGCCACCTGATGTCGCTGTCTTCCCAAAACGGTGCGTCAACATTTCTCCGCCGAAGGGACTGCGGCAGATGTTGCCATGACAAAGCACAAGGACGCTGCCGGCGCGGCAATACAGCCGATGGAGACGCGATCTGTGCCGCGCGCGAAACGGCTTAAGCATCTTGCCGGCGCGAAACAGCTTTTCGCCGAGAAAGAGTTTGAGGTCGACCCATGCGGGCCGCGGGTCGGAGAGCACGAAGGTGTCGCTGCGCTCTCTGAGTGTGAGTATGTTGACCGCTTCCAGCAGCAGGCTTGAGAACCTGCGCGTCTGCAATGTGGGATCGGACTTATCCGCCCTCAGGTTGCAGAGAAACCACTGGAGGTCTCTGCTCCAATGCCGGCAATAGAGTCCCGCACGGTACGCAGTGGAAGAAGGCTCCTGCCCATCGAGCAGGAGCTTGACGAGAGCCAGAGGAAAGTCCAGACCGGCGCGGGCGCACAGCGCCAGCGAGCCCCAGAACCTCGCGTTGATTTCGATCAGAACCCATCGCCCTGTGGCGCGGTCCTGCTTGAACTCGACCATGGCGACGCCGGTATACTCCAGCGCCTGCATCATTCTGGCCGTGGCGTCGAGAAGCTCGGCGTTGAGCGGAACGCTCTTGCGGTAAGAGCTGCCGCCACCCCGCAACGGCTCGTGGACGCGCTCGTGCTGAAAGGACATCAGTATCCGCCCGTCTTTGCATAGCACCTCAACGCCAACGCCAATGCCGATAAAATTTTCCTGCGCGAGAATCGATCCGTGCGCGGTCATCTCGGCCGCTCGCGAAAGCAACTCCGATTCCTTCTCCGCCTTGAACACCTTCTGCCGCTTGGCAGGATTTCGCTCGTTCGACGAAGCCCGGGGCTTCAAGACAAGCGGATACCCGAAGGTCGCCGCCGCATCGAGCGCTTCCTGCACGGACGCAACGATGGCCTGCCGGGGCACAGAAATGGAGAGGCGATGCGCAAGCTCCCAGGTCTCATCCTTGTTGGCACAGATGCGATACACATCGTCGGGCAGAAGAACGATTCTGCCCAGGGGCTCGAACTGCTGGCGATGCAGTTGGAACGGAAGCGCGGCGCTGTCGGTTGTGGGCACAACGAGGTCGAAGCGCACTTCGCGAAACAGTTGTTGGAAAGCGGATATCCATTCTGTATTGTCGGCGTTGAACGCCGGTATGTGATGGATCGTCTGGATGTAGCGGGAAGCAAGCGCGGGCGAATCGAGAGGACACCACGCAACATGGACCTCGATACCGGCGCGGCCGAAGGAACGAATCACAGTCAGAAAGGATTGCGAGTCCTCGCCGAGGACAAGAATGCGGCGTTTTGCCATGATCTTCAGAACAGGTTACATCTTGTCAATGCACGCAGGGCCAGGCGAAGTCGAAACTGCGGCGCGCTGATGCTATCGATGCTACAACGAAGAACGTTGAATGGCTGAATCTGGCCCGGACGATTGATGCCGGAGTGCCGCGCGAAAGCCGTCTTATATTTGGCAGCGGACAGGGCTTTGTAGCTGATGTCTGAAAAGCAATCGGGCCTTCCGACGGGATACGCGAGAGTATCGATACTCCGGTCGAGTTCACGCTCCATAATCTCGCGCGAAACTTTCATCTCTTCGAACTGCCGCTCATACGGCAGCTTGCCGAGAATCTCATGAGTGTGCGTGTGCGAGCCAAAACACATGCCGGCATGCTGCATCTCACGCGCTTCTTCCCAGTTCAGGAAGCAACGATCTGCGCTGTCGGTGGGACGTACGCTCCCGCAGGCGTTCTCGAGCTGGGCAATAAACCGCTCCGTGTCGGTCATGGATGGCCGCTTGAACAGTTTAAGTATGTCCATGATGGAGCGGCTGCGATGTGCCGGCGTCAGATCGAATGCCGCAGAGTCAGGATAGGTAAGCGTGATCCATTTTTCGCGAGACGTTTTCACGATATACGCAATCATGTCCCACCACGGCAGATACCCAGTCCCGATATACGACGTGGGAAGAAAGAACGTAGCGGACACCCCGTGCTTCGCGAAAACCGGAAACGCCGCATCGTAATTGTCCCGATAGCCGTCGTCGAAGGTAATCAACACCGACGTTTTCGAAGGCTTCGATTTGCCGTGCACAATTTCGACTGCCTGATCGAGACTCACAATCGGGAAGCGCTGTTTGAGATAGCGCACCTGCCAGTCCAGTTCGTCGACCGTGCAGGAAAATGTTCCGGAGTCGTAGGGTGTCTGCGCGGCATCGCCGATGCGGTGATAGTTGAGGATGAGCAGCGTGGGATAACCGGGTATCGCTTCGGTCAGTCGCGTGAAACCACTATAAGCGCCTGCTTGCGCGAGCAATTCCCTCTTTCCACTCATGGGTCCGTCTCCTCTGATGGTCGGTCAATGTGTTTGTTCCACATTGACGGCCCTTCTCAGTGGACTGGAAGACCAGACGAGGGACAATAACACCGATGTGCAGGGTAATTGCCCAAAAGTTCGGCACTCACAAATTGCTGCGTCATTCGTG
>Ga0134125_10007138_pt1 | contig 12624 bp, 10 predicted proteins | sample KB31751_FD_96464 | JGI IMG/M metagenome (GOLD analysis project Ga0134125, IMG submission 96464) | Terrestrial soil microbial communities with excess Nitrogen fertilizer from Kellogg Biological Station, Michigan, USA - KB3-175-1 | ecosystem: Environmental > Terrestrial > Soil > Unclassified ... | reverse complement strand
CTGGCCACCTGTGACGCCGTTGCGGAAGGCCGGCTGCGCAAAGGCGGGCTGGTGCTGTTCGCCGCGGTTGGCGCGGGCTATACCGCGGGCGCGAGCCTGTGGCGCTGGGCATTCTGATTTCCAGACCAGCAGGACGCGGACATCGCCGGGTGCTTACGGAACCAACTCGACGGACCGGGCGTCTGGTGCGCGGAGAGCCCTGATATCGCGCATCGGCGGACGGCCGAAGAAGCGGCTGTATTCGCGGCTGAACTGGCTGACGCTTTCGTACCCCACATCAAAAGCCGTTCTGGCGACATCAGCGCCCTCCATCAGCATCTGTGAACGCGCCGCCTGTAACCGCAGCTGCTTTTGATACTGCAGAGGGCTCATCGCGGTGAGGCTCCGGAACTGATGATGGAGCGTGGATACACCCATGCCTGCGATTTCCGCGAGATCTTCCACGCGCAGCGGTTTCGCGTAGTTTTCCCGTATATGCGCGATCGCTTTTGCCGTCCGCTGACTAGCTTCTCCAAGCGTCGCGATGGCTCCCAGGCGCGCGCCCGCGGCACTCCTCAGAACCCGGTAGAGGATCTCCTGTTGAATCGGCTCGCTGAGAAATGGAATGTCCTGCGGGGTGTCAAGCAGGCTCAGGAGGCGGCAACAGGCGCTGAGGAATTCCGTGGTGATCTCGCCTGTTGCAATGGCTGGACGGTCGGACGGTTTTGTGGTCGCGAGAATTTCCTTCCGGCTCAGAAGTTGACGCACCAGGGACATCTCGATTTTGAGCGTCAGCGCCAGGCATGGCGCTTTCACGCTCGCCTGTGCCACCCGGCTCATGACGGGCAGGTCAACTGACGTGAGCAGGAAGCGCGATACGTCGCAGGTGAAAATATTTCGCCCCAGTTCTACCCGCTTTGCTCCCTGGGCGACTATCGTGATGCCGGGGGCGTAAGCAATGGAACACGGCGCCGTGGGAGCGGTTCTCTGGGCGAGTATCACCCCGGGAATTTCCGTTACCCGTCTTTCCGCTGTGCCGAGGCACGCTGCTATTCGATGAGCCAACGCTGCCCGCCATCCATTAGGCGAATCTGAGGAGCTCGGATCTGAATACACTGGCGTCTCTTCCGGATGTTTCTTCAAATGACGTTCCTTCTTCAACATAAGGCCAAATCCACGCCGGGAACGGCATCGCAAGAGAAATAGGCAAAAAGTCGATAGGATCAGGAAATTTTCCGGGCGGTTCTTGCCTTAGCCTGAAGGAAGAGGATCTGAAAGCATGGAGCAGCGCAAATTAGGGAAAAGCGGGCTGGAAGTTGCGGCGATCGGATTGGGCTGCATGGGAATGAGCTACGGATACGGCCCCGCCGGCGAAAAGAAGGAGATGATCTCCCTGATCCGGTCGGCGGTGGAGCGCGGCGTCACGATGTTCGACACGGCGGAGGCTTACGGACCCTTCACCAATGAGGAACTGGTGGGCGAGGCCCTCGCGCCCTTTCGCGAGCAGGTGGTGATCGCCACAAAATTCGGATTCGACATCCAGCCGAATGGGCAGCGGAGCGGTGGCCTGAACAGCAAACCGGAGCACATCCGCCAGGTCGCTGAAGCGTCGCTGCGGCGGCTTAACACCGATGCGATCGATCTTTTCTATCAACATCGCGTCGATCCGGACGTTCCCATTGAAGACGTGGCGGGCACGGTGAAGGACCTCATACAGGAAGGCAAGGTCAGGCATTTCGGTCTTTCCGAGGCCGGCGCGAAAACGATTCGACGCGCGAATGCGGTTCAGCCGGTTGCCGCGCTGCAAAGCGAGTACTCGCTGTGGACGAGAGAACCGGAAACGGAAATCCTGCCGTTGCTGGAAGAACTCGGTATCGGCTTCGTGCCGTGGAGTCCGCTGGGGCAGGGATTTCTTACGGGGAAAATCGACGCTTCGACAAAGTTCGACAGCGGGGATTTTCGTGCCTCTTTTCCGCGCTTCACCCCGGAGGCGCGCGAAGCCAACCTGGCGCTGGTGGAACTGCTCCGGCAGATCGCGGCGCGCATGAAAGCCACGCCTGCTCAGATTGCAATCGCCTGGCTGCTGGCCCAAAAGCCGTGGATTGTGCCGATTCCGGGCACGACGAAGCTGCACCGCATGGAAGAAAATATCGGCGCGGCGGCGATTGAGCTGACGCCAGCCGATCTGGACGAAATCCATGCGGCTGCGTCGAAGATCGCGGTGCAGGGAGCCCGGCTTCCAGAGGCAATCCTGCGGATGAGTGGACGCTAGCAGACGAAAGGATCTATTTCATGACAAGAACAATCCGGCTATGCGCCGTTATGTCCGGAGTGTTGGTCAGCCTTTGCGCGGCAGCGGCCCAACCGGACATCGTAATTCACGAAGACGGTCCGAACGCGGAAAGCCTCACGTCTACGGCGGACGGCGCGGTGATCTTCGGCAGTATGGCGAAGGCGGAAGTTTTTCGCGCTGTGAAAGGCGCGGCGTCTGCTGAAGTCTGGATCAAGCCAGGAACGAATGGCTTGCAGCGTGTTCTCGGTGTGTTCGCCGATCAACGCGCCGGCACGCTCTGGGTTTGTTCATCGGGAACTCCGACTGCGCTGAAGACTTTCGATCTGGCGAGCGGCGCACCGAAATCGAGTTATGACTTCCCGGGCGGTACGGGAACGTGTAATGACATTGCCATTGCAACGGACGATACCGTGTACGCCACAGATACAACCGGAAACCGCATCGTCCGGCTGGCAAAGGGCGGCACTGCGCTCGAAACCTGGAGCACTGATCCGAAGCTGGCAGGCGGCATTGATGGCATCACGCTGGGCGACGACCGGACAGTCTACATCAACACCTTTTTCACTGGCCATCTCGTGCGTATTGCCGTCGCGCAGGATGGGAAAGCGGGTGCGGCCACGGAACTGAACCTCTCCAGGCCGTTGTCCAGACCGGACGGGATGCGCTCGCTGACACAGACAACTATGCTTCTTGTGGAAGGCGGCGGCCGTCTCGATCGCGTCACCATCCAGGGCGACAACGCGAATATCGAGGTGCTGAAAGACGGGCTGGACGCACCGAGAGCCGTCACGCGGGACGGGAATTCCGCATGGGTGCTTGTTGGTGGGATACGCGCCGTTGCTGTGCCCGTGAACCAGGCTTTCTGAGGAGACCTTTCTGAGGAGACTAAGATGAAAAAACTTTCCATTTCTCTCGCCGCCAGTCTACTGGCCGCGTGCGGCCTGCTCGTCTGGGCCGATGCCAATCCGGACAAGGTTCTGACGGGAACCGCCGCGTTCACCAGCGCGCAAACCGAGAAGCCGGGCACTTTTCGCAAGCTGACGCCGGCGGATCTTCCTCAACCCAACGCGACGCCGTCCGCTACGGCCTTCCCGCGCGTTATCGCGCGGCCGGAAGGAGTGCTGCCGCAGGCGCTCCCTGGCTTCCGCGTCAACCTCTATATCGCCGGGCTGAGAACTCCTCGCGCGATGAAGCAGGCGCCGAATGGCGACGTCTTCCTGGCCGAGACGGGCGCCAGTCAGATTCGGGTGTATCAGGGGGTCAGCGCCGATGGCAGGCCGGGAAAGGAAAGCGTCTTTGCCACGGGCCTCGGTCCTGTTTTCGGGATGGCTTTTTATCCTGCCGGGAACAATCCCAAATGGCTTTACGTTTCGAACACCACAACCGTATCGCGCTTTGCCTACAAACGCGGCGACCTCGTTGCAACCGGTAAGCCCGAAACCATCATCACCGGCATTCCGGGCGGAGGACACGTCACCCGGGATCTCGCCTTCTCACCGGATGGCAAGAGTCTCTTCGTAGCTGTCGGGTCCGGGTCGAACATTGACGATCCCGATGACCATCCGGGCGAAAAAAATCGCGCCAACGTTCTCGAATACACGCCGGAAGGCAAGCTGATCGGAATCTACGCAGCCGGTATCCGCAATCCGGCCGGGCTGGCGGTCAATCCGACGACGGGTCAGCTATGGTGCTCCGTGAACGAACGCGACATGTTGGGCGACAATCTTGTGCCCGACTACATCACCCACATCGAACGAGGCGGCTTCTATGGCTGGCCGTGGTTTTATATGGGCGGCAATCAGGATCCCCGTCTCGCCGGCAAACATCCCGAGCTGAAGAGCAAGGTCATTGTGCCGGACGTGCTTCTCCAGCCGCACAACGCATCATTGCAGCTCATGTTTTATGAAGGCGCGCAGTTTCCCGCCGAGTATAAGGGCGATATCTTCGCCGCCGAACACGGTTCGTGGAACCGGTCTGTTCGTGCGGGTTACGAAGTCATACGCGTACCGTTGAAGAATGGCAAAGCCAGTGGAGTCTATGAAGATTTCCTGACCGGGTTCGTTCTCGAGAACGGTGAGGTGTGGGGCCGTCCGGTTGGAGTCGCCGCCGCTTCCGATGGATCGCTGCTCGTTTCCGATGATGGCTCCGGTTCGATCTGGCGAGTCAGCCATTCGAACTAATCTGATCCGCCAGCCCAAACCGCACCTGCGCGCCAGCCGGCAGGCCCGGCGCGTAGACGATGCCGCCCGGATCTGAAGCTGCCTCGAACATTCCCTCGCCGTCGACTTCCACGTGATACGGAGTGCCGGGCCGCAGGCCGAGGATGAAGACATCATCGACGGCGGGCGAATCGGCGGGATCCTCCGGGTCGGCGTCGGCGGGCCGGGCGGGGCCGGAACGCGCGGGCACCCGAAATTTCTCCGCATGGCGTGCGAAGAATACCGTCGCTTCCTGGAGATCCATGGGATCGTGGTCGGACTGCGGATCGATGTGCTTCAGCTCCCCGTTGCCGAACAACTGAAGCTGTCCGCCGAAGAAGCCGAGCCATTGCGCGTCGTCTTCCCACGTGGAACGGACGTAGAGTTCACCGCCAATGGAATCGTGGGCCACGAGGGGCACGTGGTAGTAGCTCAGGCCCGGCTGATAGGGATCCGCCCACATCAGCTCGTACGCGATGCCCAGCGTTCCGCGCATCAAAAAACGATCGTTCATGACGAATCCCTGCAGCAACTGCGTTTCGGCCGCGTTCGAATCGTAGGCAACCATTGCGAGCTCGGCGGCGCGCGAAAGCGTGGCTTTGGTGATATCGGGACCGTGCTGGTCAAGCTGAGCATCAGCCGGGATGCGGTATTCGTTCTCCGAAGCGGGAAACGGCTCTGGATAGTGGGCGAGGATGTGGATCGGGCCATAGTCCTTGTACCACTTGCCGCAGGTGTCGCGAAGATCGAAATCCAGGTTGTCGCGGAAGGCGTGCATCAGCTCGATCAGGGCGTTCGCCTCGGGATTGGGGACGTGCAGCTTCGCCGAGAGCAGGCCGGGGATGAAGGTTTTCATCCAGAAGCTTTCGTAGAGTTCCCGCAGAGCTTTTTCCGATACGGCGGCGCGCCCTTCCGAAATCGCGATTGCGGCGAGCGCCCGGGTGCGGGCCTCCGCGAGCGTCATACCGGCCGCCGGGATCGGCGCCGCGGCGTAGCGCTCGAGCCGCCCATAAATCGCTGTCTTATCCGCCGCCTGCATCAGTGGGCCGCACCAATCGGCGATCAGCGCCAACTGGCGGACCACGTTTTCGGAAACCGCGCCACTCGCCGCCGCTTTCGCGACTCCCCAGCCGACTGCCTGTGTCCCGGCCGCCCCGTCTTCGGCGATCTGGTAGCGGAGCGCCGCGGTCCAGCCGAATTCCGGAAACTCGACAGCAGCGTTCCACAGAGTTTCGAATTGCTCCCAGCGAAGGGATCGCCGCTCGCGCTCGCGGCGGAGGAGGCGGAGACGCGCTGCCCGGAGAAAGAGGCGGGGTGCGTCGGTATAGACCTTGAACCCCTCCGGCGCGCTCTGGGCAAGCAGCCGGGCCGCCGGCAGCAGAGCCGCGCCAAACAGCGCGTTACCCAACAAACCGCGCCGCGTGAGTTGCCCGATTGCTCGAGTTCGCGTTCGCATCGACTTTCCGATTCTGTCATATCGGGCTGGTATCATTGCTTTTAACGAATCCGGGTCAGCGCGTTTCCAGCAGTTTCCGGGGCCAGAGTTTTTCGGAAAGCTCCGCAACGGTTTTGCGGAAGCGGGCGTCTCACTAAAGTCGAATCCGTGCCGCGAAGCCGCGAAACCAAATAAGGGTACATGAAGTTCTCCATGAAGAGTTTCCAGACGATCGGTCTGCTGTTCGCCGTGGCCGGCATGGCTGCCGCCCAGCAATATACGATTACCACCGTCGCCGGTATCCCGGCCGTGCCCGGGCTCTATCCACTGCCGGGCGATACCACTGTCACGCCCGCCACCAACGCGCTGTTGTATCATCCCTCCACCGTTGCGGTGGACAGCAAGGGCAATTACTACATCGCGGATTATTTCACTTACGTGATCCGCATGGTGACGGCGAGCACGGGCGACACGAGCATCATCGCCGGCAACGGCCAGCCGGGCAGCGCGGGCGATACCGATCTGGCTACGTCGGCCAATATGTTCGATGTGCATGGGATCGCTGTGGACGGCAGCGGGAATGTTTATTTTTCGGATACTTCAACATGCCGCATCCGCAAAATCGATAACCCTGTGACCAATTCCGCGCCGAAGATCAACACATTTGTCGGCAACACACAGGGGCCGTTCTGCGGCCCGACGGCGCATACCACGCTCGGAGCGCCCGGTGCGCTCGCCTTCGATTCCAAGGGCAATCTCTATATCGCGGACTTCGGGAATTCCATCGTGTACCAGGTAACGAGTTCCGGTACGATCTCGCCTTTCGCGGGGAGTGGCACGTACGGCAATTCGGGTGACGGAGGTCCGGCGAGCAAAGCGTCTCTGGCCTATCCGTCGGCGCTGGCATTCGATTCGGCCGGCAATCTTTATATCGCGGATGAAGGCAACTCGAATATCCGGAAGGTGGATACGAGCGGCAACATTTCGACTGTGATCTCCGGCGTGGCCGCTACCGCGCTTGGTATCGACGCGGCGGGCAATTTCTATTTCGTGGATGGGAGTTCTTCCACTGTGCGGAAGGCGCTGCCCGGCGGCGGCGTCGTGACGATTGCGGGTAACGGCTATGCGGGTGGCGGCGGCGATCAGGGGCCCGGCTCGCTTGCTCAGGTTGCGAAGCCTGCCGGACTGGCCCTGACGCCGGATGGCAGCATTCTGATTGCGGACACGGGCAGTCACACGATCCGTAAGCTGACGGCTGTGGGTTCCTCGGTGGGCGTGCAGGATTCCGCGAGCGAAGTGCCGGGCACTTATCTGCAGCCTGGCAGCATTTCGCCCGGTGAACTGGTGACGCTGTTCGGAACCGGCCTTGGTCCCGCTGCTCTGACGACAGGCGCGCCGGATGCGACCGGCCATTTTCCGACTCAGCTCGCGGGAACGGCAGTCACGTTCAACGGAACGCCGGCACCCATCATCTACACTTCTTCCGGACTGGTATCCGTCGTCGCGCCATATGAGATTTCAGGCTCCGCGAGCGCGGCGATTCAGGTCACTTATCAGGGCAAGGCTTACAGCGCGACCATGCCGGTGGCCGCGGTCACGCCTGCGATCTTCACGGCCAACGCTTCTGGCACGGGACCCGCGGCGGCCCTCAATCAGAACCAGACGGTCAACTCGTTTTCGAACCCCGCCAAAGCAGGGACCTTCATCACTCTCTACGCCACGGGGGCTGGCTATACGACGACGGCCGCTGATGGCAAAATCGCTCCCACAGACTGCGGGACTACCTGCCTGGGAAGACCTCTGCAGCCGGTTGCGGTCAAGATCGGTAACCAGTGCGTGATTCCCGCCTACGCCGGCGATGCGCCTGCGCTCGTTGCCGGTGTGCTGCAGGTGAATGCACGGATACCCGCCACTATACTGCCCGGGTTAATACCCGTGCAGGTTGTGATCGGCTCGAACTGCGATCTTCTGACCGCCTATCCTTCGCAGGATGGCGTGACTATTTCGGTTGTTCAGTGACGCCGGTTGGCTAAACGCCAATTTTCGTTCCGATACTCGTTTCCTGGCACGCTGAGGGCGGTTTGTTTGCGCTGGCCGCGTTCGTCACAGCACGCGGTATTGCGTTAGCCGCGCGCGGTCATGCTTTCAAGCAGGCTGGTGAGGCGGGCCGCCCCCGCGGCGTCGCCACCGAAGCGAACTTCGTTGTAGGCCGCGGTGAACGCGCCAATTCGTTCTTTCTCGCTCGGCGGCAGAGTGCGCGCAAATTCCAGCGGCGTGAACCAGGCGGGCTTTTCAAAGCCGCGCCGCGCCAGCGATTCCAGCATCCGTTCGTACACCACCGCGGCGTCGTTCGGCGTTCCTTGTCCGGAGCGGATTTTCCGGATGCGTGTGCGCGCCTGCCATTCCCGCCGGAGGCGCGGCCCGAAGCGGCGAAGCAGAAAAATGGCGCCGGCCGCGAGTGCGATCCACAGCAGTCCGTAGCCCAGCTTGGGCAGTACCGCGCCCTGCCACGAGAATTTCGATTCGTCCGAGCTGAGGTTGCGCAGCTTGTCCCGGAACCCGAACGCCAACTCGGCCTGCTGGCCGGGATTGTAAGCCATGACCCAGCGCTGCCACGTAGTGTCGATGGCATCGAGATACATGCCCATGCGCCGCAATTTCGTCTCGATCCAGCCTCCGGAAGAAGCCTCGGAGGCTGGCGGAGTGGGGTCGAACGTCACCCAGCCGCGGCCTTCAATCCAGGCTTCCACCCAGGCGTGAGCGTCCGAAGCGCGCACCACCCAGGTCTGCGAGACATCGTTGTAATAGCCGCTCTGGAAGCCGGTCGCGACGCGTGCCGGGATGTCCTGCGTTCGCAGCAGCACGGCCATGGCTGAGGCGAAGTATTCGCAGTAGCCGCGTTTGGTCACGAAAAGGAAGTCGGCGAGCGGGTCGTGGCTGCGAGATTCGGGCGTGGTGTCGAGCGAATACTGGAAGCCGCGCTGCAGCCTCTGTTCGATGCGGACGGCGCGCGCGTAGTCGGTCTGGTTTGGATCGCCCGCCGTCCATTCGCGTCCCAGCGCGGGAATGCGCCGGTCAAGCGGTGGCAGGGCCAGATTGCGCCTGCGGTCGGCCACGGAAAGCGGATAGGGCAGGGGCGTCCCGCGCCACGCGGAGACTTCATAGCCGATCGGCTCGCCCGGAAGCGTGTTGGCCCGGAATGAATCGTCGGCGGTGCGGATGAGGCTGGGGGCTCCGAGGTAGAAATATTCCGGAACTCCGGCGACAAAGAGCGTACCGGCGCCGGAATTACTGACGTCGACGCGGTAGAGCATGCGTTCCCCGTTAACGCGCGAGAGCTGCCAGATATCGGCGACGGGCACCCGGCCCTCCGCCGGGACGATATCGGAACTGATCGGCGGCTCGGACCAGCGCCGTCCGTCGAAGCGGCTGAGCGCCGAGCCGCGCCACTTGAGATCGCCCGGCAATTGCTTGCCATAAGAGTGGATGTGGAGGACCGGCCTGTTGTCTTTTGCGATGGCGCCGAAATGGCCGAGGTCGATGGAGTTGGTGAAGCCGGTGAGCCGGGCGCCGTTGGGGAAGAGCAGGGAAGCGGCTCGGGCGGTTCGCGGCACCAGGAAAAACAGGCCGGCGGTGAGAAACAGAATTCCGCAGGCGGAGCAGATCACCATGATCGAGAGAGAGCGTGCCGTGCGGCGGTTCGTGCGCGGCCCCACGGTGCCCGCGGCGCGCGAACTGTGCAGGAACCCGCGGCGGATTTCCGCGCTGGTTAATGCGCCCAGTCCGAAGAGAATCGCGAGCGCGAGCCAGAAGAAAAAGCGGACCTGTGTGGAGAGCGCGGCGGCGCCGATGAGCGCGACGAAGGCCAGTGTGCCGGTGTAGAGGTAATCGCGCTCGCTGCGGGCGGAAAGGATGCGGGCCACGCCGAGGAAGCAGACGCCGTGCGCGGTGGCGGCAAAGAAATCGTGCGAGAGGAAGTAAAAATCGATCGGATAGAAGATCAGGTAGGAACTCGCCAGAACCGTGATCAGCTTTTGCGGAATGCGGAGCCGTACGACCCCCGCCACCATCAGGATGCGCCAGACAATACCGCCAAGCAGAAATGTGAGAGACGCGAGATCCAGCCGGCCGGTATCGGCGAGAGCGCAGAACGAAGCGGCGACCAGACCGAGCAGGGAATACTGGAAGAACTGCTCGACCGGCGACGCGGCCGGAATGCGTGCGGTCTGCACAGGACCAGTGTAGTATTGAATCGGCTGAAGTGGGTCAGGTGGCGCGCCTGGGACCGTATTTTCCTGTGTGCGAAGCCCCTTCGCGACTTCACGGACCGTTTCGCCAGTGATCCTTCGCAGCGTTGTGTAATTGGCCTTGTGCGACCCTTGGTTGCGCGAGCGTACCCTGCATGCTAGGATTGTTAAGTACCCCTTCGGAAAGCTCAATGGGAGGTGTGCGCTTTAGGCGCCGCCGTCTGTACCAATGAGGAAATATGGCAAAGAAACCAGGCAAAAAGTACACCGCTGCTCTGAAGCAAGTCGAAATCCGCGAGTATCCACTCGATCAGGCTGTTCCACTCCTCCAGAAGATTAAGTTTGCAAAGTTCGACGAAACCGTCGAAGTTCACATGAGCCTGGGCGTCGATCCCAAGCACGCCGACCAGATGGTCCGCGGCACGGTTCTGATGCCGAACGGGCTCGGTAAGTCCAAGAAGGTTCTCGTCATCACGAGCGGCGACAAGCTCCGCGAAGCCCAGGAAGCAGGGGCCGATTTCGTGGGTGGCGAAGACATGGTGAATAAGATTCAGTCCGAGGGCTGGACCGATTTCGACGCCGTGATCGCCACGCCGGACATGATGCGGTCGGTCGGTAAGCTCGGTAAGGTGCTCGGTCCCCGCGGCCTGATGCCCAATCCGAAGACCGGCACGGTGACGGTGGATGTCGCCCGGGCCGTCCAGGAAACGAAGGCTGGCAAGGTGGAATTCCGCGTCGATAAGACCGGGATCATTCACGCGCCGGTCGGCAAAACCAGCTTCGCCTCGAACAAGCTCGTCGAAAACGCGTCCACGCTGATCTCGGCGGTTCTCAAGGCTAAGCCTTCCGCAGCTAAGGGCAAGTACGTGAAGAGCGCGACTATCTGCTCCACGATGGGGCCCGGAATCTCAGTGGATGTGGCGGAGTTGACCGCAAAGGAAGCCGCGCAGCACGAGTAGCCGGCGGTTCGGATCGAAGTCAGGATTGTCATCATGAAAAAGAGAGAAGACAAGAAGAAGGATTTTGAAGAGCTGCGCAAGGCGCTCGAATCCGTCCGCAATGTTTTTATCACCGGTTACGAGAAAATCACCGTTGATCAGGACTATAACCTCCGTAAAGCTGTTCGCGGCGTCGGTGGCTCGTATAAGGTCATCAAGAATAACGTGGCGGAAAAGGCGTCAGTCGGTCTGCCGGCGGAGCCGGTTTTCCAGAACCTGAAGGGCATGACGTCGATCGCGTGGACGGAAGGCGATCCGGTGGCTCTCGCCAAGGCGCTCACCGCCTATGCGAAAACGACGCCGGCGTTCACGTTCAAGGCTGGCTTCGTGGAAGGCCGCGCTGTCGATATCAAGGCGATCACCGAGCTGGCTTCGATGCCGCCGAAGGAAGAGATTTTCGCGAAGCTGCTCTATGTCATCAGTGCGCCCGCTTCGCAGTTGGTGCGGACGATCAATGCGGTGGGCCGCGATCTCGCCGTTGTGGTGGATCAGGGCGTGCAGAACAACAAATTTCAGTCGTAAGAGTTTTGAAAGTTTAAATCAGGGAGTTTCATAAGATCATGGCGGACATTAATGGAATTGCGGATCAGATTCAGGGCCTGACGCTGCTCGAAGCGTCGCAGCTCGTGAAGTTGCTTGAAGAAAAGCTGGGTGTTTCGGCGGCTGCTGCCGCGCCGGTGATGATGGCTGGCGGTGGTGGAGCGGCTGCGGCGGCCCCGGCAGCGGAAGAAAAGACTGAATTCACGGTTGTTCTCACCGCGGCGGGCGCCAATAAGATCAACGTCATCAAGGTTGTGCGCGAAGTCACCAGCCTCGGCCTCAAGGAAGCCAAGGATCTGGTGGACGCGGCGCCCAAGCCAGTCAAAGAGGGTGTCAGCAAGGACGAGGCTGAGACCATCAGGAAGAAGTTCGCAGACGCTGGCGCAAGCGTTGAAGTTAAGTAGTTTAACTTCCTACGTTTGTGTCAATTGCGGTCCCTTTGGTGGGGATTGAATGGCGGCGCTCAGGCCTCCCCGGCCGGTGCGCCGCCATTAGCTTTGTCTTGAAGAATTTGACGGGTTGACCTTCTGGTGCTATCCTTTTAAGGTTGGCGAGTTATGCACCGGATTTAAGACCCGGGAATAGGTGACGGTGGCGCTGGAACCCTGGAACTTGTACTGCAGCCCGGTCTTACCATCGCACGGAGGCGACGTGTCTTCGTGCGGCAACGCCATTGGTCTATTTCACAGCGCCCCAATTATTTCTGGCAACGCGGTTTCCGGCGAGGCGGGTTCCCGCGACTTTCCGTCACAAACGTCGGCAAAAAGCAATCTGACAGGCAATATTTTTCCACCCGGAATGGTAGTGGTTTTGGCGGAGCGTGCCCCTGTGTGTGGCCATGTTCCGCTTCAGTGTTTGGTTTCCAGGTAGCCGCTTCTTATTAGCGGCGCCTGTTGCAACGGAGCTCCCGAATCCTTATGTCTTCTGAAAACGG
>Ga0134125_10007137_pt1 | contig 12624 bp, 12 predicted proteins | sample KB31751_FD_96464 | JGI IMG/M metagenome (GOLD analysis project Ga0134125, IMG submission 96464) | Terrestrial soil microbial communities with excess Nitrogen fertilizer from Kellogg Biological Station, Michigan, USA - KB3-175-1 | ecosystem: Environmental > Terrestrial > Soil > Unclassified ... | reverse complement strand
CATGTTGACCACCGACGGCGTGTTGTCCTTCGTGTTGATGCGCTTGCCGGCCGGGTCGGCCAGCACGCTGGCGCGCAGCTTGTTGTCCGGGTCCATGTAGGCGCGGCGCACGCCTTCGTTGGCCATGTCCTCCAGACCCATGGTGGTGTCGTCCCAGCGCACGTTCATGCCCACTTTCAGGAACACGGTGACGATGCCGGTGTCCTGGCACAGCGGCCGATGGCCTTCGGCAGCCATCCGCGAGTTGATCAGGATCTGCGCCATCGCATCCTTTGCCGCCGGCGATTCCTCGCGCTCGTACGCGTCGGCCAGGCTCTTGATGTAGTCGACCGGGTGGTAGTAGCTGATGTACTGCAGCGCGTCGGCGACGGACTGGATCAGGTCTTCTTGCTTGATGGAGGCCATGGTTCGGAGTCGGTAGACAGGATCATCCCGTGGCTCGGGCCGACGGGGCGCAAACCGCCATTGTGCCGTATCCGCGACCTGTGGCAAAAGCCTGCGCCGCCCGTCGGCCCCACCATGGCGGGGTGGGAAAAATTCGCACTTTTCCCGGAAGCCCGCTGGTACTACGCTCGCCGCAGCGGCGCAACGCCGGTCGTCAGGGGGAACTGACGACGTCGCTGGGGAAGTTGCATTTCATATGTGAAACGCCGGGCTGAGCTCCAAAGCGCCGCCACCTTCCGTTTGTCTCTCGAAAGTGCATCCGCTTTCCAGCCAGCCCTGTCCACTCCAGGGAGTAACGCTCATGCACTTGAAATTGCGCAGGAAAGCCCTCGCCATCACCTTGGCCGCCATGTTGGCCGGCGTCGCCACGTCAGCCTCCGCCGCCGGCCTGCAGGCCGTCGCCGACCAGGGCTTGGCACCCACCGACCAAACCGTCACCGTCAGCCTCGTGTTGCGATTGCGTCACGAGGCCGAACTCGAGAACTACGTTCGGCAGACCGCCACGCCGGGCAGCGCGAACTTCCAGAAGTTCCTGACCACAGCGCAGTTCGCCGAACGCTACGGCGCCACCGATGCGCAGATCGCCCGGATCCAGAAGTACCTGGGCCAGCACGGCCTGAACGGCGAGGTGCTGGACAACCACATGGTGATCAGCGTGCGCGGCACCATCGGCCAGTTCAGCCAGTTGTTCGGCACGCCGGTGCACAACTACGTGTCGCGCAAGACCGGGCAGCGCTTCCATCGTCCGGCGCGTCCGCTGGTGATGCCGGTCGGGCTGGGCAACGACGTGATCCTCGCCAGCGGCCTCAGCAGCGAATGGCATTACGTGCCGCACCACACCTCGAAGCTGCCGGTGACGAACCTGCACATCGCCAACCCGCCGACCACACTGTCCGCGCAGGCCCGCACGGCCGCCGCCGGCAACCCCACCGCCACCGGGGTGCCGGGCCAGTACACCGTGGGCGACGTGGCCAACATGTACAACATCAACCCGCTGTACCAGCGCGGCATCAACGGCGCGGGCTCGACCGTGGCCATCGTTACCCTGGCCAATTTCGACCCGGCCGACGCGGAGGACTACTGGGCCGCGATCGGGCTGGACACCAAGCCCAACCGCATCACCCAGGTGCACGTCGACGGCGGCGGCGGCACGAACGGCGCCGACGAAACCACGCTCGACGTGGAGCAGGCCGGCGGCCTGGCGCCGCAGGCCAACATCATCGTCTATGACGCGCCGAACGCCGGCTCGGGCTATGTCGATGCGTTCGCCCGCGCGGTCTCCGACAACCAGGCCGACAGCATCTCGGCCAGCTGGGGCCTGGGCGAGATCTTCAACTTCGCCGCCCTGAACGTCGACGGCGCCAGCAACACCGACACCACCGATGTCGGCGACCTGCGGGCCTACCACCAGATCTTCCTGGAAGCGGCGGCGCAGGGGCAGTCGATGTTCGCCGCCAGCGGCGACTCCGGCGCCTACGACACGGTACGCCAACTCGGCAGCGGCGACGGCCCCGGCGAGTTCAGCGCGCCGCTGACCGTCGATGCGCCTGCCTCGGATCCGTACATCACCGCCGCCGGCGGCACCACGGTGCCGGTGAAGTTCGTCAATTCGGCCGGCGACGTGGTGCTCTCGATCGACCAGGAGAGCGTCTGGGGCTGGGATTACCTGCTGCCGTTCGTGCCCAGCCGCGACGCGGTGTTCTCGGTCGGCGGCGGCGGCGGCGTCAGCGTCTACTGGCGCAAGCCGCTGTACCAGTTCTTCACCGTGGGCACGCGCCGCAGCGAGAACAAGCAGGCGCTGGTGTACAACGATCCGGCCAGCGGCCCGTTCACCTATCTGAAACTGCCGAGCCACTTTGCCGGGCGCAACCTGCCGGACATCTCGCTCAACGCCGACCCCGAAACCGGCTACCTGCTGGTGTTCCAGGGCGGTCTGTACAGCTCCGGCGGCACCAGTTTCGTGGCGCCTCAGCTGAACGGGATCACCGCCCTGCTGCGGCAGAGCACAGGCCACCGCATCGGCCTGTGGAATCCGCACATGTACCTGCTGCAGAACATCTTCGGCTACGGCAAGTGGTCCGCCTTCAACCGCATCAGCGCCGGCAACAACTGGTTCTACGCCGGCAACGGCCGCTACAACCCGGGCGCCGGCATCGGCACCCTGGACGTGGCCAACTTCGACCTGTTCCTGCGGGTCGGCTTCTGACCTGAACACCGGCCCGCGCGCAGGCGCGGGCCGGTTCGCCGGCTTGCCGGCGGCCTTCGCCGATGCGATCCTCCGGCGGTTTGCTCAGCCGGAATCGCCATGCCGCGCTCACGCCGCTTCCTGCAACTGGATGTCTTCGCCAATCGCCTGCTCGACGGCAACCCGCTGGCCGTCGTGGTGGATGCCGACGGCCTGGATGGCGAGGCCATGCAGCGCATCGCACGCTGGGCCAACCTCTCCGAAACCACCTTCCTGTTGCCGCCGACCGAGCCGCAGGCGGACTACCGCGTGCGCATCTTCACCCCGCGCCAGGAGCTGCCATTCGCCGGCCATCCCAGCGTGGGCAGCGCGTATGCGGCGATCGAGGCCGGCCTGGTCGACCCGGGCAAGACCGCGCTTGTCCAGCAATGCGCCGCCGGATTGCTGCCGGTGCAGGTGATCGGCAAGGGCGCGGCACGGATCATCCACGTCCAGGCACCGCCGGCGCGGCTGGCACCGGTCGACGACGAACTTTCGGCGCAACTGGCCGGCGCCTTGCAGGTCGAGTTGGCAGGGGATCAGGCCAGCCATGTCGACAACGGCCCGCACTGGATCCTGTGCCACCTGCACGAAGCGGCGACGGTGCGCGCGCTGGCGCCGGACATGGATCGGCTGGCGCAGCTGTGCCTGCGGCACGATGCGGTAGGCGTCAGCGTGTTCGGACGCGAGCATTCCGGCGATGCGGCGATGGCCGTGCGCGCGTTCTGCCCGGCCGACGGCATCCCGGAGGATCCGGTCACCGGCAGCGCGAACGCGGCGATCATGGCGTGGCTGGCGGCGCGCGACGACCGCGACGGCTACGGCCTGCACTACCGCGCCAGCCAGGGCCGCGAGGTCGGCCGCGACGGCATGGTCGAGGTGGCCCGCGATGCCGCCAGCGGCGCCATCACCATCGGCGGCGCCTGCGCGATCGGCGTGCGCGGCGAGCTGCAACTGCCGCCGGGCTGACCCGCATCTTGCCGGATGACCGACGCGACGCCATGCTGTCGCGCCGTCCCTTCCCGAGCCGACCGATGTCCGCACCTCCCCCCGCCGGTACGTACCTGCGCAGCCTGCGCCCATGGGATGCCGCGCTGGTCGTGGTCGGCGGCATCATCGGCGGGGGGATCTTCCTCAACCCCGGCATCGGGGCGTAGCGCACCGAGTCGGGCCTGGCCGTCGTGCTGATGTGGGCAGGCGCCGGCGTGCTGTCCCTGGTTGGCGCGCTGTGCTACGCCGAACTGGGCGCGCGCCGGCCGCATGCCGGCGGCAGTTATGTCTACCTGCGCGAAGCGTTCGGCTCGCTGGCCGGCTTCCTGTTCGGCTGGACGATGCTGCTGGTGATCTATTCCGGCTCCAGCGCCGCGGTGGCGACGATCTTCGCCAGCTACGCCGCTTCGCTGTTCGGCCTGCCGCCGGCCTGGGCGCTGCCGCTGACCATCGGCGGGCTGGTCTTCGTCACCGGCATCAACCTGTTCGGCATCCGCCTCGGCGCGCAGATCCAGAACCTGTTCGCCCTGCTCAAGCTGCTGGCGGTGGCGGTACTGGTGGTGTGCGGACTGTTCTTCGCCGGCGCCGGCCACGGCCAGGTGCTGGCGGCCGATCCGGCGCGCCAGGGCGTGGGCTTCATCGGCGCGGCGCTGCCGGTGCTGTTCGCCTACTCGGGTTTCACCTACCTCAACAACCTCGCCGGCGAAGTGCGCGAACCGCAGCGCACCCTGCCGCGTGCGCTGGCACTGGGCATGGGGCTGGTGATCCTCGCCTACGTGCTGGTCAACGTGGCCTACCTCGCCGTGCTCGGCCACGCCGGACTGGCCGCCAGCAGCGCGCCAGCGGCGGACGTGATGCAGCAGGTGGCTGGCCCGGTGGGCGCGAAAGCGATCGCGCTGGGCGTGGCGATCTCCACCCTGGGCTTCTGCAACATCACCCTGGTCGCCGGCGCGAGGGTGCTGCAGGTGATGGGCGAGGACGGCCTGTTCTTCCGCGCGGTGGCTCGCCTGCATCCGCGCTGGCACACGCCGAACACCGCCTTGCTGCTGCTGTCCGGCTGGGCGATCGTGCTGGCGCTGTCGGGCAGCTACGGCCAGTTGCTCGATTACGCCACCTTCGGCGACTGGCTGGCCTGCGCGGTCGGCGTGGGCACGCTGTTCTGGTATCGCCGCCACGACACCGACGCCACCGGCTTCCGGGTGCCGGGCTACCCGTGGCTGCCGCTGCTGTTCATCGCGGCGGTCGGTGCGGTGGTGGTGGCCACCCTGCTCGACAACCCGCGCAACGCCGGCATCGGCCTGTCGATCATGCTGGCCGGCATCCCGGTCTACCTGATCTGGCGCCGCCTGTTCAGCCATGCACCGCCCCAGTCGGGCGACGGCGATGCCACAATGGACGGATCGACCCCACGGAGATGATGGATGGCGCCCGTGCAAGCCCAGATCCTGCCGCCTCCTGCGGACAGCAACATCGTTCCGGAGAAGATCCGCGACGGCATCGATCTGCAGATCAACGGCGAGCACTACCGCCACACCGGCGATCCGAAGATGCCCTTGCTGTGGTATCTGCGCGACGTGTTGCGGCTCACCGGCACCAAGTACGGCAGCGAACACGGCGAAAACGGTGCCGACCTGGTGCTGGTGGGCGACAAGGCGGTGTCCTCGATCACGCTCCCGATGGATACGCTGGCCGGCAAACCGGTGACCACGGTGGAGGGCCTGGCCGCCCGTGACGGCACCTTGCATCCGCTGCAGCAGGCATTCATCGACGAGGACGCGATCGGCTGCGGCTACTGCACTCCGGGCTGGCTGATCGCCGGCGTGGCCCTGCTCAGGCGCAAGCCCAAGCCCGGCGACGACGATATCGACCAGCTGCCCAACCTGTGCCGCTGCGGCTGCCAGACGCGGGTGCGCCGTGCGATCAAGCGGGCCGCCGCCGGCAAGGCGGGCCAGCCGTGAGCGCACATCGGGGGAACGACACGATCCGGCTCGACCGCCGGCGCTTCCTGCAGGTGCTGGCCGGTACCGCCGGCGCGCTGGTGGTCGGCATTCGCGTGGCCGACGCAGTCGATGCCCCGCTGCCGCCGGCCCTGCTCGGCGACAACTTCCACGGGCTGGGCGCCTACGTGCGCATCGACGCCGACGGCAACGTGCTGATCGGCGCGCGCGATCCGGACACCGGCACCGGTGTGGCCACCTCGCTGCCGCGAATCATCGCCGACGAACTCGATGCCGACTGGAACCGGGTCAGCGTGGTCGCGCTGGGCCTGGGCGTCGGCGACAGGAACGGCCAACCCGACTGGATCTACGGAAGCCAGGTGGGCGGCACCGGCCACTCGATCCCGGCGGCGTGGCGCGACCTGCGCCAGGCCGGTGCGCTGGCGCGCTGGCTGTTGCTGCAGGCCGCCGCGCGGCGGCTGGGCGTCTCCGCCAGCCGCCTACGCTGCGACTCGGGCACGGTGATCGCGCCGGATGGCCGCCGGGTGACCTACGGCAGCCTGGCCGCGGACGCCAGCCAGATCGCCCTGCCCGGGCAGGCGCCCGCAGTGAAGGCCGCCAGCAGCTATCAGTTGATCGGCCGCCCGGCCGGCGACGTCAACGCCCACGACATCGTCACCGGCCACGCGCGCTACGCCATCGACGAGCACCTCGGCGATGCGCTGGTCGCGGTGCTGGTGCACTGCCCGTGGCCGGACGGCACGCTGGCACGCATCGATACCGGCGACGCGCTGGCACAGCCGGGCGTGGTCAAGGTGATCCAGCTGAAACCCGAGGCCGGACAGCCGCTGGGCAGCACGGTGATCGCGCCGGCCGTTGCCGTGCTGGCGACGAATACCTGGGCAGCCCTGCAGGGCCGCGCGAAACTCAAGCTCGAATGGAAACCCGGCGCCAGCGGCAGCGAGAACAGCAGCACCATGGAGCAGCAGGCGCTGGCCACCTTGGCCAGCCAGGCCGCGCCCACCACCCGCGTACGCAACGACGGCGACGTCGACGCGGCTGGCAAGAAGGCGGCACGCCGCGTCGAGGCCACCTACGTGCAACCCTGGCTGGCCCACGTCACCGCCGAGCCGATGAACTGCCTGGTGCGGCTGGACAAGGATCGGGCCAGCCTGGTGGTGCCGACCCAGGCGCCGCAGAAGGCCTGGGCCGTGGTGCAGCGCCTGACCGGCCTCGCGCCGGCGCAGATCCAGATCCGCGTACCGCGCGTGGGCGGCGGCTACGGCCGTCGGCTCGACCACGATTTCGTGGCCGAGGCGGTGATCCTGGCGCAGGCCGTCGACAAGCCGGTACGCCTGCTGTGGACACGCGAGCAGGATTTCGCCCACGACTATTATCGCTCCGGCTGCGTGCACCAGCTCAGTGCCGTCGTCGACCGCCGGCGCCGGCTGACCGGCTGGAACCAGCGCATGGCCAGCGCCTCGGCGCTGAGCCGTCGCGGCGTGCCCGAAGATCGCCTGTGGAGCTCCGAGCTGCGCGCCGACCAGTTGCCCGCCGGCCTGGTGCCGAACTTCCGCAGCGACTGGTACGCGCAGCCCTCGGCGATCCCGCGCGGGCCGTTCCGCGGCATGCCGCACCTCAGCAACGCGTTCGCAGTGGAAAGCTTCATCGACGAGATCGCCCACCAGTTGCGCGAGGATCCGCTGAAGACGCGCCTGCGCATCCTCGGCGAGCCGCGCCAGCTGCCGCTGGGCGATGGTGCGTCGCTGGATATCGGCCGGCTGCGCAACGTGCTGCAACTGGTAGCCGACCGCATCGTCTGGAAGAACTGGCTGCACAGCATCAATGGCCTGGGCATCGCCTGCTGGCACGTCGATGGCGCCTACGTGGCGCACGCCGTCGAGGTCGCCCTGCAGGGCGAGACGCTGGTCGTCCGGCGCGTCGCCTGCGCGGTCGACGTGGGTCGGGTGATCAATCCGCTGGGCCTCGAAGGGCAGATCGCCGGCGCCACCCTGGATGCGCTGTCCACCGCGCTCAACCCGGCGATCACCTTCAAGGACGGCCGGATCCAGCAGCACAGCTACAAGGACTACCCGCTGGCCAGCATGACCCAGCTGCCGCGCGAGGTCGAAGTCATCACCGTGCCCGGCGATCGCACGCCCGCCGGCGCCAGCTTCCTGGCCATGCCCAGCGCCGCGCCGGCCCTCGCCAACGCGGTGTTCCGCGCCAGCGCCGTGCGCGTGCGCCGGCTGCCGTTGATGAAGGAACTGTTGCGCTTGCTGTGAGAGCTTGTGAAGAAACTACCTTGCCTTTGCTTCCCTCCATGCAGCGGGGGAAAGAAGAGCGGAGCCCCACGCCAGCCCATCGAATTTTTCGCGGGCGGTGAGCCATCCGCCAGCGACGAGTTCACGCCGCCGGCGCGCCCAGCACGGTCACGACCACCCGGCGCCGGTGCGGGGCGTGCCGGTGTTCCCACAGGTAGATGCCCTGCCAGGTGCCGAGCAGCAGCGCACCGTCGCGTACGGGTACCTGGAGGCTGACCCCGGTGAGGATCGAGCGGACGTGCGCGGGCATGTCGTCCGGGCCTTCGGCATCGTGGCGGAAGATCGGATCGCCATCCGGCACGGCGCGGGCGAACCAGCGCTCCAGATCCTCGCGCACGGTCGGGTCGGCGTTCTCGCCCAGCAGCAGCGAGCAACTGGTGTGCGTCGTGAACACGTGGGCGACGCCGGCTTGCAGCCGGCTCGCCGCCACCGCGTCGGCCACTTCGCGGGTGATGTCGCTGAAGCCGCGACCGCCGGTGCGCACGACGAACTCGCCCTGCGCAACACCCGGCGCATGCGGCGGCGGGATCACGGGTACAGCAGCCGGCTGGTCCAGGTCTGCCCGTGGCGGCTCCAGCGCACCCGCTCGTGCAGGCGGAACGCGGCGCCGTACCAGAACTCCAGCATGTCCGGCTCCACCACGAAGCCGCCCCAGTGCGGCGGCCGGCTGACCTCGCGCCCGGCGAACTCCGCTTCGTAATGCTGCACGCGCCGCTCGAAGGTGTCGTGATCGGGCAGGGTCTGCGACTGCAGCGAGGCCCACGCGCCGATCTGGCTGCCGCGCGGGCGGCTGGCGAAATAGGCGTCGGACTCGTCACCCTGCAGCTTGCGCGCGACCCCCTCCACCCGCACCTGCACGCCCTCGCGCAACTGCTTCCAGTGGAAGCACAGCGCCACCTGCGGATGCGCCTCCAGCTGGCCGCCCTTGTCGCTCTGGTAATTGGTAAAGAAACGGAAGCCGCGCTCGTCGACGCCTTTCAGCAGCACGATGCGCGAGGCCACCTGGCCGGCGCTTTCGATGGTGGCGAGGTTCATCGCGGTGGGTTCCGGGTCGCCGCTGGCCTTGGCCTCGTCCAGCAGGTGCAGGAAGGTGTCCAGGATTTCAGGTTTGAGCATGATGTGTGAAACTTCCCTTTTGCGTCGTGGCCAAAGCGCGCCATCGTGGAGCGAATGAACCTGTCCGATGATAGTGCAATGATCCCCGCACCCCGTGTCGCCCCAACGCCGGCGACGGCGCGATGCTTCCGCAAGCCGGGTGAAGAAGGCGGCAACGGCGACGACCGGGCGCGCTGCCGGCGGCACGCGCCCGCCGGTGGCGAGGTTCGACGCCGATGATGTCGCAGGCACAGCGGCAGAACGAGGCGCTGGCCGGCCACCTGCTCGACCAGTACGCGGGGCGCATCGCCCGCTCGCGGCGCCCCTACATCCTGGGCCTGTCCGGCCTGCAGGGCAGCGGCAAGAGCACCCTGGCGCGCGTCATGCAGGCGCAGGCCAAAGCGCGCGGCTGGGCCACCGAAGTCCTTTCGCTGGACGATTTCTACTACGCCCGCAGCGAACGCGAGGCGCTGGCGCGCGACGTGCACCCGCTGCTGCGCTCGCGCGGCGTGCCGGGCACCCACGAGATCGAGCTGCTGCTGTCGGTGCTGGCCGCCGTGCCGCAGGCCTCGGATCGGCTGGCGGTCACCCACCCGCGTTTCGACAAGGGCCGCGACACCCGCCTGCCACCCTCGCGCTGGCCGCGGATCACCAAGCGCCCGGTGCTGGTGATCGTGGAGGGCTGGGCGCTCGGCATCCGGCCGCAGCCGCTGACCGCGCTGGCCCGGCCGATCAACGCGCTGGAGTACGACGAGGATCCCGATGGCACCTGGCGGCGCTGGGTCAACAAGCAGTTGCGCGGCTACCAGCCGCTATGGCGCAAGTTCGACGCGCTGATCGTGCTGCAGGCGCCCAACTGGGACATCGTGCGCCGCTGGCGCGGCGAGCAGGAGGAGGAACTGCTGGCGCGGCATGCCCCGCTGGCGATGGACGCCGCCGCCATGGCACGCTTCCTGATGCATTTCGAGCGGCTGAGCCGCCACGCGCTGGCCACCCTGCCGGCGCTGGCCGACACCGTGGTGGAATACGACGACGACCGCCACGTGACGGGGCTGACCCACGGTTGACTGGGCGCGGGGAGCGGCGCGGCGCGATGCCGCCCCGGTTCCGCGCCCCGTGCCGGCCTCGCTCAATCGACGACGAAATTGACCTTCATGTTGACCCGCCATTCGGTGACGCTGCCGTCGTCGCCGGTGACCACCTTGATCTCGTTGACCCAGGCACCCTTGATCTTCTTCACCGATTCCGCGGCCTTGCGCAGTCCATGCTGCACGGCATCCTCGATGCCCTTCTTCGACGACGCGTTGATTTCGATGACCTTGGCTACTGTCATGGCGTGAATCTCCCGTCCAGACGTGCAAGCGGCACGCAGCGCTCCCTGTCCCGAAGCCCGAGTCTGGCCCCGGCTTGCGCTGCAGGACAAGCCGCACTGCGTCATCCGCTCAGGCGGGCTGAACCTGCACCGCCGTGCCGTAGGCCAGCACCTCGGTGACGCCCTGGGCCACGTCGTTGGCGTCGTAGCGCATCGCCACCACGGCGTTGGCGCCCATCGCGGCAGCGTGCTGCAGCATCAGTTCGAAGGCTTCCTCGCGGGCCTTCTCGCACAGCTCGGTATAGATCGAGATGTTGCCGCCGACGATGGTCTGCAACGCGGCGCCGAGGTTGCCGACCACGCTGCGCGAGCGCACCGTGATGCCGCGCACGATGCCGAACGCACGCACGATGCGGCAGCCGGGTATCTCGTTGCCGGTGCTGACCTGGTGATGCGGGACGGAATTGGCCATGACGTTCTCCTCGGGTTGCGTGTCGTGAACTGGCGGATCAGGAATCAAGCATTGCCGCATAGCCCGCGCGCGCATCCGGCCAGCGCGGCACGAAGCCGCTGGCCAGCAGGCGCGCATTGCTGAGCCGCTTGCTGCCGATGCCGGGCGGTGGCGGCCCCGCGGCGGGCGGCGGCGCACCGAGCAGGTGCGCCAGGTGGTCGTACAGCACGTCGAGCGGCAGCGGTGTGCTGTCCACGCCGAGATAGCAAGGCTGCGGATCGGCCAGATCCAGCAGGTGCACGATCGCCGCGGCGGCGTCGTCAACATGGATGCGGTTGGCCCAATGCGGAGTGGCGCGCGGCACCCGCGCGGTGCCGGCGCGCAGGCGATCGAGCAGTTGCAGCCGACCGGGCCCGTACAGGCCGGCCAGCCGCAGCACGATCGAGCGGATCGGCTGCGCCGCCAGCACGCGCTCAGCCGCCAGCAGACTCGCCCCGTTGAACCCGGGCGGGGCGGCGGCCGTATCCTCGTCGACCCAACCGCCGGCATGCTCGCCATACACCGCGCTTGACGAAACGAACAGCACGCGCCGAAGCGTGCCGATTCGCGCGGCCGCCAGCAGGTGTCCCAGGCCGTCGACGAAAACGGCACGGTAGGCCGCGGCATCGCGCCGATCCGGTGTCGGCAGATAGACCAGTCGGGTGATCCCGCGCGGCAGCTCGCGCAAGCTGTCCGGCCGGGTGAGATCCGCGCGCAGCCAGTGGATGCCGTCGTCGTCCATGGCCGGCGGATGCCGGCGCAGCGCCCACACCTCGTCGCCGCGCTGGCGCAGCAAGTGCGCCACGCGCAGGCCGAGGTCGCCGCAACCGGCCAGCAATACCCGCTCGCTCACCACGAGCCTCCTTCGACGCCTGTTAGCATTTGCCCATGAATCCGTCGTGCAACCTGTTCATCGTCGGACCGACCGGCGCCGGCAAGACCTCGGTCGGGCGGCGGCTCGCCGATCATTATGGCCTCTCGTTCGTCGATCTCGACCAGGAGGTCGAACAGCACTGCGGGGTGGACGTGAACACCGTGTTCGAGATCGAGGGTGAAGCCGGTTTCCGCCAGCGCGAGAGCGCGCTGCTGGATGCCCTGAGCCAGCGCGCCGGCGTACTGCTGGCCACCGGCGCCGGCGCCGTGCTGGCCGCCGGCAACCGCCAGTGGCTGGGCCAGCGCGGCTACGTGATGTGGCTGCAGGCCAGCATCGAGCAGCAACTCGAACGGCTCGAGCGCGACCAGCGCCGCCCCCTGCTGGCGGTGCCCGATCGCCGGGCGCGGCTGCAGGCGATGGCCGCCGCGCGCGAACCGATCTACCGCGAACTTGCCGACCTCGCCGTGCCCGGCCACCATGGCAGCGTCAACGCCGCCAGCGAGCGCTGCGTCGCCCTGCTCGACCGGCACTGGCAACGGCTCCCTCCCTCTCCGTCCGCACACCAGGCATGAACAAACCACCCCTGCACAGCATCCACGTCGCGCTGGGTCAGCGCAGTTACCCGGTATGGATCGGCAGCGGCCTGCTCGCCGACCACACCCGCTGGCGCCCGCTGCTGCGCGGCCGCCATGCGCTGGTGGTAAGCAACACCACGGTGGCGCCGCTGTACCTGCCACGGATCGAGGCGGGGCTGGACGGCCTGCGCTGGTCGTCGTTCCTGCTCGATGACGGCGAACTGCACAAGAGTTTCGACAACGTCGGCCGCGTGATGGACGCGCTGGGCCGGCTCGGCGCCACCCGCGACGCTTGCGTGATCGCGCTCGGCGGCGGCGTGGTCGGCGACCTCGCCGGCTTCAGCGCCGCCTGCTGGATG
>Ga0134125_10007134_pt1 | contig 12627 bp, 9 predicted proteins | sample KB31751_FD_96464 | JGI IMG/M metagenome (GOLD analysis project Ga0134125, IMG submission 96464) | Terrestrial soil microbial communities with excess Nitrogen fertilizer from Kellogg Biological Station, Michigan, USA - KB3-175-1 | ecosystem: Environmental > Terrestrial > Soil > Unclassified ... | reverse complement strand
CTCCACGCGCCTGCGGATGCACGTTCTTCCGGCGTGCCGACGGTGCCGATGCGCGCGTCGTCACGGTCGACCCAGTCGACAGACACCGTGCCCGTCGTGGTGAGGTCGAAGTCGTACTCGCCGCCTGCGGGCGTCTCCGTGAGGAGCGTGCGGAGCAACGCCACCGGGGTGTGCTTCCACTCGGCTTCGAGTCCGGTCACCGCTTCGAAGTCCGAGACGTCGAAGGAGCTGAACCGCGCGGAGCGGGTCTGTACGGGAATCAGGCCCCAGCCGCCATCGGTGTGCTGTTTGGAACCGAGGCGGGAGTGATCGATCTGGGCTGAATCTGTGGGCAAGGTCGTGGGTGAGGCTGTGGCTGACATCTAGCCGACGGATCCTTCCATGCCCATTTCGATGAGCTTGTTCAGTTCGAGTGCGTACTCCATCGGAAGCTCGCGCGCGATCGGTTCGATGAAACCTCGAACGATCATCGCCATGGCCTCGTCCTCCGGCATGCCTCGCGACTGCAGGTAGAAGAGCTGCTCGGCGCTCACCCTCGACACCGTGGCCTCGTGGCCCATCTGCACGTCATCCTCACGGATGTCGACCGTGGGATAGGTGTCGGAGCGCGAGATCGTGTCGACCAGGAGCGCGTCGCAGCGCACCGTATTCGCCGAATGGTGCGCGCCCTTGGCGATGCGCACTTCGCCGCGATAGCCGGAGCGTCCGCCGCCTCGCGCGATCGACTTGGAGACGATCGAGGACTGCGTGTACGGCGCCATGTGGATCATCTTGGCCCCGGCATCCTGATGCTGGCCCGGACCGGCGAATGCCACGGACAGGGTCTCGCCCTTGGCGTGCTCACCCATCAGGTAGATCGACGGGTACTTCATGGTGACCTTGGACCCGATGTTGCCATCGACCCATTCCATGGTCGCGCCCTCGTAGGCCATGGCCCGCTTCGTGACCAGGTTGTACACGTTGTTCGACCAGTTCTGAATCGTCGTGTAGCGAACGCGAGCGTTCTTCTTCACGATGATCTCGACGACCGCGGAGTGCAGCGAATCGGACGAGTACACCGGGGCCGTGCAGCCCTCGATGTAATGCACGTAACTGCCCTCGTCCGCGATGATCAGGGTGCGCTCGAACTGCCCCATGTTCTCGGTGTTGATGCGGAAGTAGGCCTGCAGTGGAATCTTGACGTGCACGCCCGGTGGCACGTAGACGAAGGACCCGCCCGACCACACCGCGGTGTTCAGCGCCGCGAACTTGTTGTCGCCGGCGGGAATGGCCGTTCCGAAGTACTCGGTGAAGAACTCCGGGTGCTCGCGCAGCGCCGTGTCGGTGTCAAGGAAGATGACGCCCTGAGCCTTCAGGTCCTCGTTGATGGTCTGATAGACGACCTCGGACTCGTACTGGGCGGCAACGCCGCTCACGAGCTGCTGGCGCTCGGCCTCGGGGATCCCGATGCGCTCGTACGTGGTCTTGATGTCGTCCGGGAGGTCCTCCCAGCTCATCGCCTGCTTCTCGGTCGAGCGAACGAAATACTTGATGTTGTCGAAGTCGATCCCGGAGAGATCGGCGCCCCAGGCGGGCATCGGCTTCTTGAAGAAGATCGAGAGCGCCTTCAGGCGGTTCTTGAGCATCCACTCCGGTTCGCTCTTGTGAGCGGAGATGTCGGCGACGACCTCCGGCGAGATGCCACGTTTGGCGGATGCGCCAGCAGCGTCGGAATCCGACCATCCGAATTCATAGATTCCCAGGCTTTCAAGCTCGGGACGGTCGATCAGGACGTCTGACATGACTCTCCTCTTTTCCTGCTGTTGCAAACCCGGCTGGCTTCGCCAGTATTCCTCGCGCAGCGCGAACGATGGTTTCGGGTGTTGATGCCGTGATGGGCGCCGTCGTGTCGGTCACACAGTTGTCGTTGACACATCTGATGAACGCCGACGTTCTGAGCGGGACGGGTCATCGCAACGACTTCCGACCAGCTGTGGGATTACCCCTGACTTCGGCGTCAACAGTCACGCGGTGATATCCCTGCAACTGAACCAGTACCCCAATCTTACAGGCTCAGGGCCTCTTGTGGCAGGAATTGCTCGCGAACGACGCCGCGGAACAGCGTGGGATTGACCTCCAGCAGCACCCGCAGTGCGCCGACCCAGACGAGGGCGGCGCCAAGCAGGTGGAGCTCCACGAGCAGCGCGGGAAGAGCATCGAGCGCCTGGGTGACGCCGATCGCCCCCTGTGCGATGACGACGGCGATGAAGACAATCGTCCTGAGTCTGGCGAGGACTGCACGCGATTCCCGGCGGAGCATGATCCACAGTGCGACGGCGAGCACGAGCACACCGAGGCCGAGGATGCCGTGGACGATCGTGATCGCCGTCCAGTCGAGCGGGATGCGTTTCACCTCGGCGGAGTCTCCCGAGTGCGGTCCAGAGCCGGTCACGAGCGTACCCACGACGATGAGCACGAGCGTGGCGATCACGAGGGCCCAGCTCAGGCCACGGGTGCCGGGAACCGTGGGCACCGGCGTCGCGGGCACCGTCTCGTGCACGCGGTGCCAGGTGAGGGTCGTGGTCGTCAGCAAGGCGATCGCGAGCACGAAGTGCATCGCGACGATCCAGGGGTTGAGCCCGGCGAGCACCGTGAACCCTCCGGCGACGGCGTTCGCGACGACGAGCCAGAACTGTGACCAGGCGAGTCGGGTCAGCGAACGTTGCCGCGGCTTCTGCAACCTCGCCGCGATGATCACCCAGGCGACCGGCACAGCGATGAAGGCGCTGAACAGTCGGTTGGCGAACTCGATGACGCCGTGGATGCCCATTTCGCCTGTGGGTGCCAGCGAGTCTGGATTGCAGTTCGGCCAGGTCGGACAGCCGAGACCGGAACCCGTGACGCGAACAACTCCCCCGGTGAGGATGATCAGGATGCTGACGATGAGTGCGGAGGTCGATGCCCAGCGCAGGGCGCGTGGCGACAGCGTGAAGCGATCGGCCACCAGGTCGAAGGGTGTGCGCATGGTGATCAGAGCGCGAACAGCGTGAAGTGGAGAAGCGGGTCGATGCCCACGGCCACGAACAGCACGGTCAGGTAGCTGATCGAACTGTGGAAGACGCGCATCGGCTTGACCTCGTCGTGCCTGATCGCCATCGCGTACAGGCGGTGTGACTCGAAGATGAACCAACCACCCGCGGTCGCCGCGATGGCCGTGTAGAGCACGCCCATGCCCGCGACGGGGATGAGGAGCAGCGAGCAGGCCACGGTCGCCCAGGCGTACAGGATGACCTGCAGTCCGACCTGGGTGCGGCCTCGCACCACGGCGAGCATCGGGACGTTGGCCGTGGCGTAGTCGGTGCGATATTTCATAGACAGCGGCCAGTAGTGCGGGGGCGTCCAGAGGAAGATGACGACGAAGAGGATGAACGGTGCCCAGCTGAGCGAGTTGGTCACGGCCGTCCAGCCGATCAGTACGGGGAAGCAACCGGCGATGCCGCCCCAGATGATGTTCTGGGACGTGCGGCGCTTGAGCACGAGCGTGTAGAGCAGCACGTAGAACAGCAGCGCGACGAGCGACAGGATCGCCGACAGCCAGTTGACGAGAAAGCCGAGCCAGACGACGGATGCCGCACCGATCACCCACGAGAACACGAGGGCCTCGCGGTCCGAGAGCTCGCCCGTCACGAGCGGACGCTTGCTCGTGCGCTTCATGACCCGGTCGATGTCCCGGTCGATGTAGCAGTTGAATGCTCCGGCCGAACCGGCACTGAGCGCGCCACCGACGAGCGTGGCGAGCACGAGCCACAGGTTGGGGATGCCCCGCTGCGCCAGAATCATCACGGGCGCCGTGGTCACGAGCAGGAGCTCGATGATCCGTGGTTTCGTCAGCGCGACATACGCTCGCAGCTTTCGCGAGAATCCGATGCTCTCGCGCTCGACGCGAGTCTGTACAGCTACGTCCATCACTCCTCTTATGGGGTCTCCCCCCGCATCGATTCTAGGCGGTAGTCACGCCCGTGAGGTGCGCGGGCATTTCGACACAGACCCACGGCCGACCCCCGGTTTTCTCTATACTTGAAAGTGCTTGCCAGCCGCGGACCTTCTTATCCCCGACCTCTCACCCAGTGGTGTGGTTCATCGGGTTGCCTGTGGCAGTGCCGATGACGTCCGGGCGAGTGCACACTCAGAGTGATCGACCCCGATCGGGGCGGTCGCCGTTAACGAAGGGTCATCAAGCACGTGACAACTCTCCAATGGGATCCCATCGATAACAAGGCAGTGGACACCGCACGCGTCCTCGCCGCAGACGCCGTGGAGAAGGTGGGGAACGGTCATCCCGGCACGGCGATGAGCCTCGCTCCGGCTGCCTACCTTCTCTTCCAGAAGGTCATGCGCTCCGATCCGAGCGACCCGCACTGGATCGGTCGCGACCGATTCGTGCTCTCCTGCGGACACAGCTCCCTCACGCAGTACGTTCAGCTCTATCTCGGCGGCTATGGTCTCGAACTGAGTGACCTCGAGGCGTACCGCACCTGGGGTTCCAAGACACCAGGACACCCGGAGTACGGCCACACCGCCGGAGTGGAGATCACGACCGGCCCGCTCGGCCAGGGGCTCTCCTCCGCCGTGGGCTTCGCCTATGCCGCTCGATACGAGCGCGGACTCTTCGACCCGGAGGCCGAGGCCGGCACGAGCCCATTCGACCACCACATCTACGTCATCGCCAGCGACGGCGACCTCGAGGAGGGCGTGACGAGCGAGGCCTCCTCCCTCGCCGGTCACCAGAAGCTCGGCAACCTCGTCGTCATCTACGACGACAACCAGATCTCGATCGAGGGTGACACCAATATCGCCTTCACCGAGGACGTGCGGGCGCGCTACGAGGCGTACCACTGGCACACGCAGGTCGTCGACTGGAAGAAGACCGGCGTCTACAAGGAGGATGTCGCCGAGCTTCACGCGGCCATCGAGGCCGCCAAGGCGGTCACCGACCAGCCCTCACTGATCGTCCTGCGCACCATCATCGGCTGGCCTTCGCCCGGAAAGCAGAACACCGGCAAGGTGCACGGCTCGGCGCTCGGCGCCGACGAGGTCGCCGCGGTCAAGGAGGTGCTCGGTTTCGACCCGAAACAGTCGTTCAACGTCGACTCCGAGGTCATCGACCACACGCGCAAGCTACTCGAGCGTGGCACGGCGGCGCGTGCGCAATGGCAGAAGAGCTTCGACGAGTGGTCGAGCGCGAACCCCGAGAAGCGCGCGCTGTTCGACCGCATCGAGTCCGGCAAGCTCCCCGACGACGTCGAGGACGCGCTTCCCGTCTTCGAGCCGGGCAAGGATGTCTCCACGAGGGCGGCATCCGGCAAGGTGCTGACCGCTCTCGGCGCCGTCGTTCCCGAGCTCTGGGGCGGCTCAGCCGACCTCGCCGAGTCGAACAACACGACCATCGAGGGCGCAGAGTCCTTCGTGCCGCAGACACACTCGACCCACGAGTGGGACGGCAATCCGTACGGCCGCGTGCTGCACTTCGGTATCCGCGAGCACGCGATGGCGGCGATCGTCAACGGCATCGTGCTGCATGGCAAGACCCGCGCCTACGGCGGAACGTTCCTGATCTTCAGCGACTACATGCGCCCCGCCGTGCGACTGGCCGCGCTCATGCGCGCACCGTCGATCTACGTCTGGACCCACGACTCGGTCGCGCTCGGCGAAGACGGACCGACACACCAGCCGATCGAGCAGCTCGCTGCTCTTCGCGCGATCCCGCAGCTCGATGTCGTGCGTCCGGGTGACGCGAACGAGGTCGCCTGGGCGTGGAAGACGATGCTCGAGCGCCGCAACGGACCGGCTGGTATCGCGCTCACTCGACAGAACATCCCCGTCTTTGATCGCGGCGACGACGTCGCGAGCGGCGACACGCTCGCGTCCGCTAAACACGTGGCGCGCGGCGCCTACGTGCTCGCCGAGGCCGCCAATGGCACGCCGGACGTGATCTTCCTCGCCACCGGCTCCGAGGTGCAGATCGCGCTCGACGCGCGCGAGCAGCTCAAGGCGGACGGCGTGAACGCCAGGGTCGTCTCGGTTCCGTGCCTCGAGTGGTTCGAGGAGCAGGATGCGGACTATCGCGAGTCCGTGCTCCCCGCCGCGGTCAAGGCGCGCGTCTCGATCGAAGCGGGCACCGACCTCACGTGGCGTGGCTATCTCGGCGACGCCGGACGAAGCGTGTCCATCGAGCATTTCGGCGCATCCGCCGACTACAAGACGCTGTTCAAGGAGTTCGGAATGACGACGGGGCACGCAGTCGCCGCAGCCAAGGACTCGCTGGCCGCCCTCTAGGCGCCGGCTACAAGAGGAAAGAGACACCATGACAGGCACCACATCAGCGCTCGACGAGCTCACCACGACCGGCGTCAGCATCTGGCTCGACGACCTCTCTCGCGATCGAATCGTCTCCGGAGGGCTCCAGAAGCTCATCGATGAGCGGCACGTCGTAGGCGTCACCACGAACCCGACGATCTTCGCGACGGCCCTGGCCAAGGGCGAGAGCTACGACGCACAGGTCGCCGAGCTCGCCGCGGCGGGCACTTCGGTGACGGATGCCGTCTTCGAGATCACGACGCACGACGTCGCTACTGCGAGCGACATCTTCCGCCCCGTGTGGGAGGCGAGCGGCCACGTCGACGGTCGCGTCTCGATCGAGGTCGAGCCGAGCCTTGCCTACGACACCGAGGGAACCGTCGCCCAGGCCAAGCAGCTCTGGGCCAAGGTCGACCGGCCCAACGCCATGATCAAGATCCCGGCGACCCAGGCCGGGCTCGAGGCGATCGCCGAAGCGACCGCTCTCGGCATCAGCGTGAACGTCACCCTCATCTTCAGCCTGGAACGCCACCGCGAGGTCATCAACGCCTACCTCAGCGGCCTGGAGAAGGCCAAGGCCGCGGGTATCGACCTCTCGACCATCGAGTCCGTCGCCTCGTTCTTCGTCTCCCGCGTCGACACAGAGGTCAACAAGCGCCTCGACGCGATCGGCACCGAGGAGGCCACGGCGCTCAAGAGCAAGGCGGGCATCGCGAACGCGCGACTCGCCTACCAGGTGTACGAGCAGGCATTCTCCAGCGAGCGCGCGAAGCTGTTGCTCGAGGCCGGAGCCAATAAGCAACGACCGCTGTGGGCATCCACGGGTGTCAAGGACGCCTCGCTGCCAGACACCCTGTACGTGACGGAACTCGCGGTAGCGGATGTCGTGAACACGATGCCCGAGAAGACGCTCGAGGCGACCTTCGATCACGGTGTGATCCAGGGTGACCGAGTGACCGGGTTCTACGACGACGCGAACGCGGTGCTCGATCAGCTCGCGGCGCAGGGTATCTCCTACGACGAGGTCACTCAGTTGCTCGAGAAGGAGGGCGTTGACAAGTTCATCGTCTCCTGGAACGAGTTGCTCGACACCGTCACGGCCGCACTCGAGGCGGCGGGTGCTCAGAAATGAGTTTCGACATCACGGTCAGCGGAGCGGCCGGTGAAGCCGTAGAGCGGGTCGTACCGCAGCTCGTGAGCGACCTCGTCGCCTCCCGCATCTTCGGACAGGACGCCACCCTGTGGGGAGCCGACGCCGAGGAGGAGTCGGCCAAGCGGCTCGGTTGGACCGAGGCCGTCGTCATCTCGGAATCGCTCGTCGATGACATCATCGCGCTGCGCGACAAGTTGCATGCGGACGGTGTGAACCACGTCGTGCTCGCGGGAATGGGCGGCTCGTCGCTCGCACCCGAGGTCATCACCCGCACCGCCGGTGTGGAGTTGACGGTGCTCGACTCGACCGCACCCGGCCAGGTGCTCGCGGCCCTCGGCGATCGACTCGCGACGAGCGTGCTCGTCGTCTCGTCGAAGTCGGGATCCACGGTCGAGACCGACAGCCAGCGCCGAGTCTTCGAGGCCGCGTTCCACGACGCGGGCGTCGATCCGCTCGAGCGCATCGTCATCGTGACCGACCCGGGCTCGCCGCTCGACGTCTCGGCTCGCGAGGGCGGGTTCCGAGTGTTCAACGCGGACCCGAACGTCGGTGGACGCTACTCAGCGCTGACCGCGTTCGGACTCGTTCCGTCCGGACTCGCCGGTGTCGACATCGCCGCGCTCCTCGATGAGGCGTCGGTCGTTTCCGGCCGACTCGCGATCGACCGGGCAGACAACCCCGGCCTGATCCTCGGCGCAGCGATTGCGGGCACCCGTCCGCTCAAGGACAAGCTCGGTATCGTCTCCGACGGCACCTACATCGTCGGCTTCGCGGACTGGGCCGAACAGCTCATCGCGGAGTCCACCGGCAAGCTCGGCAAGGGCATCCTGCCGGTCGTGCTCGACACGCACTCCCCCGAACTGACGGAAAACCTTCCCGACCTGCAGATCGTGCGCCTGGTCGAGAGCGCCAGGGCTACGGAAGACGTCGCCGACGGCGAGATCGAGATCAGCGGTACCCTCGGCGCGCAGATCCTGGTCTGGGAATTCGCCATCGCGGTCGCCGGGCGCCTGCTCGGGATCAACCCATTCGACCAGCCGGATGTGGAGTCCGCCAAGACCGCCACCCGCGGCCTGCTCGACTCTCGCCCGGAACCGGCAGCACCGGCCTTCGTTGAGAACGGCATTGAGGTGCGTGGCACGGCGGACGTCGTCGGCGATGCAGACACGCTCTCCGCCGCCCTCGACTCCCTGCTCGCGAAGCTCGGGGACGACGGTTATGTCTCGATCCAGGCCTACGTGGACCGCGTCGCACATCCACAGCTCGCGCGGCTGCGCGATCTCCTGGCTGCGCGCTGTGGCAGGCCCGTCACCTTCGGTTGGGGCCCACGCTTCCTGCACTCGACCGGCCAGTTCCACAAGGGCGGCCCGGCGGTCGGCGTCTTCCTGCAGCTCACCGAGACCTCGGATGTCGACGTGGCGATCCCCGATCGTCCATTCAGCTTCGGCCAGCTCATCGAGGCTCAGGCCAATGGCGACGCGAGCGTGCTCGCCGAGCACGGCAGGCCGGTGTTGACACTGACCCTCACCGAGGCCTCGAGCAACATCGCCGCGCTTACAGCTCTCCTCAGCTGAGCACCCGCTCTCGCTGACCGCACTCCCCTAACAGAATCCAAGGAGTCGAATGTCGCCGGTGGAAATCACCCCGGAATTCAACCCACTCAGGTTGCCCTCCGATCGTCGACTCAATCGCATCGCCGGGCCGAGCAGCCTCATCATCTTCGGCGTGACGGGCGACCTGTCACGCAAGAAGTTGATGCCGGCCGTCTACGACCTCGCCAACCGCGGGCTCCTGCCACCGGGCTTCGCACTCGTCGGCTTCGCGCGACGGGACTGGGAAGACCAGGACTTCGCCCAGGTCGTGCACGATGCGGTGAAGCAATACGCGCGCACTCCCTTCGATGAGGACGTCTGGGCCCAACTGTCGCAGGGCATCCGCTTCGTACAGGGCGAGTTCGACGATGACGCGGCTTTCGAGAACCTGAAGTCAACGCTCGACGAGCTCGATCGCACGCGCGGAACGATGGGCAACCACGCGTTCTACCTGTCGATCCCGCCGAAGTCGTTCCCGCAGGTGACAGAGCAGTTGCGCCGCTCGGGTCTCGCCGAGCAGGTGGATGGCCAGTGGCGCCGCGTGGTCATCGAGAAGCCGTTCGGCAGCGACCTCAAGACGGCCCGAGAGCTCAACGCCGTCGTCGAGTCGGTGTTCCCGGCGGACTCCGTCTTCCGGATCGACCACTATCTCGGCAAGGAGACGGTTCAGAACATCCTCGCCCTGCGCTTCGCCAACCAGCTGTATGAGCCCATCTGGAACGCGAACTACGTGGACCACGTGCAGATCACCATGGCCGAAGACATCGGCGTCGGTGGTCGCGCGGGGTACTACGACGGCATCGGCGCGGCCCGCGACGTGATCCAAAACCATCTCCTGCAGTTGCTCGCGCTCACCGCGATGGAAGAGCCGGTCTCGTTCAACGCCGCCGACCTGCGTGCGGAGAAAGAGAAGGTGCTCTCTGCCGTGCGTCTCCCGAAAGATCTCTCCACGGCAACCGCGAGGGGTCAGTATTCGAGCGGGTGGCAGGGCGGCGAACGAGTCGTCGGCTTCCTCGACGAAGACGGCATGAACCCCCAGTCGCTCACCGAGACCTACGCGGCCATCCGCCTCGACATCGGCACGAGGCGCTGGGCGGGTGTTCCGTTCTACCTCCGTGCCGGCAAGCGTCTCGGTCGCAGGGTCACCGAGATCGCTGTCGTGTTCAAACGGGCGCCGCAGTACCTGTTCGCCGAGAGCCAGACCTCCGCGCTCGGCCAGAATGCGCTCGTGATCCGGGTGCAGCCCGACGAGGGCGTCACCATTCGCTTCGGGTCGAAGGTGCCAGGCACGAGCATGCAGGTGCGCGACGTCACGATGGACTTCGGATACGGACACGCTTTCACCGAGGCCAGCCCCGAGGCGTACGAGCGGCTCATTCTCGACGTGCTGCTCGGCGATCCGCCGCTGTTCCCACGGCACCAGGAGGTCGAACTCAGCTGGAAGATCCTTGATCCGATCGAGGAGTACTGGGCGACTCTCGGGCAGCCGGAACAATACCGCCCGGGAACCTGGGGACCCGCGTCCGCAGACGAACTCCTCACCCGCGACGGCCGAAACTGGAGGCGTCCATGATCGTCGACCTGCCTGACACCACGAGCAGCCACATCTCGAAGGCGCTCGTCAAGATTCGCGAGGAGGGCGGCGCAGTCGCCCTCGGCCGCGTGCTCACCCTCGTCATCTCGACCGCGCTCGGTCACGAAGAGGAGGCGATCGAGGCCGCGAACGACGCTTCTCGCGAGCACCCGATGCGCGTCATCGTCATCTCGACGGAGCCCGAAGGGCAGCGCGATCGTGACGCGGCGCGCCTGGATGCCCAGATCCGCGTGGGCGGCGATGCCGGCGCGAGCGAGGTCATCGTGCTGAAGGCCTATGGAGACACCGCCTCCGACGAGGAGGGGCTCGTCACCGGGCTGTTGCTGCCGGATGCTCCCGTCGTGGCCTGGTGGCCCGGTGAGGCGCCGCCTGTGGCCTCGGAGTCGCCGCTCGGGCGCATCTCCCAGCGCAGAATCACGGATGCTGCGGCGCAGAGCAATCCGCGCGAGTTTCTCGCTCACCTCGCCTCGACCTACAAGCCCGGCGACACGGACTTCTCCTGGACCAGGCTCACGCTGTGGCGCGCGCAACTCGCCGCTGTGCTCGACCAGCCACCGTACGAGGCGATTACGCAGGCCGAGGTACACGGCGCATCCGACTCCCCCTCCACCTCGCTGCTCGCGGCCTGGTTGCAACTGCAGCTGCAGGTTCCCGTTCGTCACGAACTGCTTACCCCGTCGGCGGGATCCAGCGGCATCCAGGGCGTCAAGATGCACCGCGCCTCCGGCGTGATCGAGCTCGAGCGCACCCACGTCAACATCGTCACTCTCGTGCAGCCGAACCAGCCCGTGCACGACATCTCGTTGCCGCGCCGCAACCTGCGCGACTGCCTGGCCGAAGAACTGCGACGTCTCGACCCCGACGAACTGTTCGGCGAGGTCATCCAGCGCGGGCTCCATCAGTTGCACCAGCCCTCGACAATCTCACCCGACGAAATCACAGTCGGAGACGCTACGGTGTCACACAAATGAGTAACGAACGCAGGGTCATCGTGCATCAGGACCGCCAGGCGCTCACGGGCGCCGTGGCGGCACGGTTCATCACGAAGGTGGTCGACCTCCTCGACGAGAAGCCCGAGGTGAACATCGTGCTCACCGGCGGCACGTCTGGGATCGGTGTTCTCGAAGCGATCAATGCCTCGCCCGCGCGGGACACGATCGACTGGTCTCGCGTGCACCTGTGGTGGGGCGACGAGCGCTGGCTTCCCAGCGGCGATGCCGAACGCAACGACGAGCAGGCGCGCATCGCGCTCCTCGATCAGGTGGCGCTGCTCGAGGCGCACATCCACCGCTTCGCTGCCGACGATGGGGAGCTCGACCTCGATGCTGCGGCTGCCGCCTACGAGCGTGAACTCGCTGCGGCCGGTGGCGAGACGGGGCTGCCGCTGTTCGACATCCTGTTCCTCGGTGTCGGACCGGATGGCCACATCGCCTCACTTTTTCCGGGCATGGAGGGCATTCAGGTCACGGATCGTGCGGTGGTCGGTGTGCGCAACTCCCCCAAGCCGCCGCCCGAACGACTCAGCCTGACCCTCGGCGCGATCAACAGCGCGGACCGAATCTGGCTTGTCATGGCCGGTACGGACAAGGCCTCGGCGCTCGGACTGGCGCTGGCCGGAGTCAGCATGTTCGAGGTGCCGGCGGCCGCGGCCGAGGGCCGTAAGCGCACGGTCTTCTTCGTCGACCAGGATGCCGCTGCAGAGGTCCCCGAGGACCTCATCGCCACCGACTACTAGCCGGATCGCGCCCACTCACACAGGTGGCGGGCGACGTGGTTGTGGCCGAGCTGGCTGCTACTTCGCGCTCAGCTTGCCGCGGCGCGCGCGGAGTTGGTTGAGAGCCTCGTCGAGAAGCGTGACGGCCTCTTCTTCGGTGCGGCGCTCCTTCACGTAGGCAAGGTGCGTCTTGTAAGGCTCGAGCTTCGCGACCGACGGAGGATTCTCCTTGTCGCGG
>Ga0134125_10007133_pt1 | contig 12628 bp, 7 predicted proteins | sample KB31751_FD_96464 | JGI IMG/M metagenome (GOLD analysis project Ga0134125, IMG submission 96464) | Terrestrial soil microbial communities with excess Nitrogen fertilizer from Kellogg Biological Station, Michigan, USA - KB3-175-1 | ecosystem: Environmental > Terrestrial > Soil > Unclassified ... | reverse complement strand
ACGCGCTCGCGGATGGCGCTGCGTTCCAGTTCGGCCAGGGCGGCGATCATCGTGAACATCGCCTTGCCGGTGGGAGTGGTGGTGTCGATCGCTTCCTTCTGCGACACGAAATCGATACCGAGTGAGTGAAACTCTTCGAGCGCAATCACCAGTTGCTTCGTGCTGCGGGCGAAGCGATCGAAGCGGAAAACGATGACGGCGTCGAAGCGGCGGCGCCGGGCATCGGCCATCAGTTCCACGAGCGCCGGGCGATTTTCCTTCGCTCCGCTGGCGCGATCGGTGTAGACGTGTTCGACCGTCCAGCCGCGGCGCTGGACAAACTCGCGCAGAGGCGCTTCCTGAACCTCGGGGTTCTGTTCGCAGATGGCCGCGTCAGAGTCGTTCTGGCGCGGCCTTTTCTTCGTGGTGGAAACGCGGAGGTAGAGCGCAGCCCGCATCAGTCTTCGTCTTCGTCGTCCGAATCGTCATCGGGATCATCTTCGTCATCGTCATCGGGCGAGATCTGCTCGCGCAGTTCAGCGAGCTTTTCGACGACCTCTTCGCGGGAGAGGCGCGGATCGAGTGCGTCGTCGAGGGTATCGACGACCTGATCGAGCGCGGCTTCCAGGTCTGCTTTCGAAGGGCCCTGCGGTGCCTGCCGTCGTGGCAATCGTGGCATATGTTTCGCTCCTTTCCACCCGATCATCAGCGGGAAAGGAAAAAAGCGAAAGGGCCGGAAATCGGTGTCACCGATATCCGGCCCCTGATTATTTTCGGGTGCGATGGAGGCTATGCGGCGGGCGGCAGGAAGCCGTGACTCTTCGCGTAGGCTTTGGCATAGCTGCGCAGGCGGCGCATCACACGCTGGCGTTCGTGGGGGACCGGCGGCCTTCTTCCTGGCGCAGCCCATACCTCCTCGAAGCACTGCTTCCAGGGTTTATTCTCCCGATAATGTTTGTGGGCTAATTCCGGAGTTTCCGGCAGCGGCGGACGGCCCGCTTTTCCGGTGAGCGCGCGGTCGCGCCGGATGCGCGCGCCGAGCTTATGAAAGTGTCTTTCCGCCGCGAGTGTTTTTTCCCTGCGCTGCTCCGGCGTATCGGAATGGCGCGGGGAAAACGGTATCCGTGAGTCGGGGCCGGTGTAGATGCGGCTCACAAAGCGTGACTGAAAGCGGCCTGAGGGTGAATGCGTCATGGAGATTTTTTCCGGGAAGCTTTTTCAGACTAGTCTAGAATAGGCGCGGCGGGCCGAATAAAAATATTCGCGGCCCTATGTACAGTACAGTAATATACCGTTCGGCCAGCAGCCGTCACATGCGGTTCAACTCGCGTTTTTCAACCCTGTCAGCATCATGTCAATGCTTCTGAGCACAGCCTGTTGATGATGGCCGGGCAGTGTTTCAATACTCTCCAGACGCCGCAGCACTTTGCGGCTGGGCTTCCTCGCCGTGTTCTTCGGCGCTTTCGGCTTCAGCAGCTCATCGAGCGAGACATCGAGGGCGAGTGAGAAACGCACCGCCATCTCAGCGCTGAGTCGCAGGCGGTCTTTTTCGTAGTCGGTGACAAGCGTTTGCAGTATCCCGATTTTTTCGGCCAATTCCACCTGCGTGTAGCCGCGCTCTTTGCGGATGCGGGCAACGCGCTGGCCGGGTGTTTCCTTCCCCCAGTCGATGGGAGGCAAAGCGAGCCTGGAGACGCGTGGCATAGCAAAGCCAGTTTAAGGCCGTCAGAAGCCCTCCCTTGACTAATACTGTATCAAACGCTAATTTAGAAAGCGTAACTTTTTCACATCGCCACTTGACAGGTTTTTTCAGGGGAGGACGTTTTCGACGATGCCGCGCATACCGGAAGAAACCATCGAACGGCTGAAGCAGGAAATATCGCTCGAACGTCTGGCCGAAGCGCGCGGTGTGAAGCTTACGCGGCACGGCGCGGACCTGATCGGCCTCTGTCCGTTTCACGACGATCGTGAACCGTCGCTCGTCATCAGCCCGAAGAAAAATCTGTGGCACTGCCTGGGGGCATGCCAGACAGGCGGCACAGTAATCGACTGGGTGATGAAAGCCGAAGGCGTGAGCTTCCGTCATGCGGTCGAGTTGCTGCGCTCCGATGTCCCGGTCACTGGTTCGCAATCCGTCAAACTTTCCACCGTTCGCAAGCTGCCGCCGCCGGTAGATCGCGATGCCGATGACGCGGCCATGCTCGAACAGGTGGTCAGCTACTATCACGAAACCCTGAAGCAGTCGCCGGAAGCGCTGGGATACCTGGCAAAGCGCGGGCTCGCGCATCCGGAGATCGTGAGCCGTTTCCGGCTGGGTTTTGCGAATCGCACGCTGGGTCTGCGGCTGCCGGCAAGGAACCGGAAGACAGGCGCGGAGATGCGGGAGCGCCTGGAGAAGCTGGGCATCATTCGCGAATCAGGCCATGAGCACTTCAACGGCTCGATCGTGATTCCGGTGTTCGACGAACGCGGCCACGTCGTCGAAATGTACGGGCGCAAGATCACGGAGAACCTGCGGCCCGGCACGCCGCTGCATCTGTATCTGCCTGGCGATCACCACGGCGTGTGGAACGAAGCGGCCCTGGGGGCGACGAAGGAAATCATTCTCTGTGAATCGCTGATCGACGCGCTGACGTTCTGGTCGGCGGGTTTTCGCAACGTGACGGCAAGCTATGGAGTGAACGGCTTCACGGACGATCACCGCGCGGCGTTTCGGAAGCACGGCGTGGAGCGCGTCTGGATCGCGTACGACCGCGATGAAGCGGGCGAGAAAGCAGCGGCGGCGCTGGGCGCGGAGCTGATCGCATCGGGTATCGAGTGTTTCCGCGTGCTGTTTCCGAAAGGCATGGACGCCAATGAATATGCCCTGAAAGTTACTCCGGCAGAGAAAAGCCTGGGCGTGCTGCTGAACAAAGCGGAGTGGATGGGCAAAGGGAAAAGACCGCAGCCTGCACCAGAGCAAGCCGCTAAAGAAGAAACCATCGAAGCGGTTGCGGAGCCTGAACCTGTTCTTCCTTTAGCCGCCGTTCCGGGGGCTGCGGCTGCAATCGACGTGCCGGTGGAGACGCACGGCGAAGAGATCGTGATCACGCAGGGTGACCGCCGTTACCGCGTGCGCGGCCTCGGGAAGAATCTCAGCTACGATCTGCTGAAGATCAATCTGCTGGCGTCGAAAGACGAAGGTTTCCACGTGGATACGCTCGATCTCTACAGCGCACGCCAGCGGGCTGTGTTCGTGAAGCAGGCGGCGCTCGAGATGCAGGTGAAAGAAGACGTGGTGCGGCACGATCTGGGGCGGGTGCTGCTGAAGCTCGAAGAAATGCAGGATGCGGAAATCCGCAAAACGCTCGAACCGAAACGGGAAGAGATCGCCATCGGTGAAGAGGACCGCGCCCGCGCGATGGAACTGCTGCGCGATCCTGATCTCACCGGGCGCATCCTGCGCGACTTCGAGCTGTGCGGCGTCACCGGCGAAGAGACCAACAAGCTCACCGGCTACATCGCGGCTGTCTCGCGGCATCTGGACGCGCCGCTGGCGGTGCTGATCCAGTCCAGTTCGGCGGCGGGAAAAAGTTCGCTGATGGAATCGATCCTGGCCTTCCTTCCCGAAGAGCATCGCGTCGAATACTCCGCGATGACAGGGCAATCGCTGTTCTATATGGGCGAAGCGGACCTGAAAAACAAAGTGCTCGCCATCGTCGAGGAAGAAGGGGCGAGCCGCGCGGCGTACGCGCTGAAGCTGCTGCAGAGCGAGGGCGTGCTGACGATCGCGTCCACCGGAAAAGACCCGGCCACAGGGCGTCTGACGACGCATCAGTATCGCGTAGAAGGCCCCGTCATGATCTTTCTGACGACGACCGCAATCGATCTCGATGAAGAACTGCTGAATCGCTGCCTGGTGCTAACGGTGAATGAAGAGCGCGGGCAGACGCAGGCGATCCACCGGCTGCAGCGCGAGCGCCAGACAATCGAGGGGCTGCTGGCGAAGGAAGACCGCGCGGAGATCCTGCGCGTCCACCGCAACGCGCAACGGCTGCTCAGGCCGCTTTACGTGGCGAATCCGTACGCGCGGGAACTGACGTTCCCCGATCATCAGACGCGCACGCGGCGCGATCACACGAAATACCTGGCGTTGATCCGCTCGATCGCCCTGCTGCACCAGTACCAGCGTCCGGTGAAAACGCTCCTGCACCGCGGCAAGGAAATCTCCTACATCGACGTCACGCTCTCTGATATCGAAACCGCGAATCGTCTCGCGCATGAAGTGCTGGGGCGCTCGCTCGATGAGCTGCCGCCGCAGACACGGCGGCTTCTGCTGCTAGTGGATGAGATGGTGAGCGCGGAGTGCAAGCGCCTCGCGATGGAACGCGCGGACTTCCGCTTCAGCAGGCGCGACGTGCGCGCGTATACGGGCTGGGGCGATACGCAGCTCAAGATACATCTGCATCGTCTCGAAGAGCTGGAATATCTGGCGGTACATCGCGGCGGGCGCGGCCAGAGCTTCGTTTACGAACTGCTGTTCGAGCGGGCGGACGGCGGGTCGAAGCCCTCGTTTCCGGGCCTGATCGACCCGGCCCGATTAACGTACGACGAAAAGAAGTCGGGGTTAAGAGAGGTGAAGTCGGCCCCCGGTCGGCCCCAGGTCGGGGGGGGGTCGGGGGGTGGTCGGGTGCCGCCAACATCAATGATGACGGGCTCGGGAACGCGATATGCGGCAGCGAAGGCGTAAACGCACTGTACAGGAGCAGCCAGTAATCCATGACCGTATGCATGGGCTGCTCGAAGAATACCTGGTCTGGATGCAGACGCAGAACTTTTCCGATGACACGGTTGCCACGCGCCGCACGACGATCGGTTACTTCCTTGCGTGGACGCGCGAGCGCGGGCTGGATGCGCCTGCGGAGATCACGCGGCCCGTGCTCGAACGCTACCAGCGTTCGCTCTACCAGTACCGCAAGAAGAACGGCGAGCCGCTGACCTTCCGCACGCAGAACACGCGGCTGCGCTCGCTGAAGGGCTGGTTCCGCTGGATGGCGCGGCAGAATCATATCCTGCACAATCCGGCATCGGAGCTGCTGCTGCCACGGCTGGAGAATCGGCTGCCGAAATACATCCTCAGCGTGGAAGAGGCAGAGACGGTGCTGGCAGTGCCGGACGTGGCGACGGTCGAAGGACTGCGCGATCGCGCCATGCTGGAAACGTTCTACTCAACCGGGATGCGCCGCATGGAAGTGGCGAATCTGAAGCTCTACGATATCGACCGCGAGCGCGGTACGGTGATGATTCGTCTGGGCAAGGGGAAGAAGGACCGGCATATTCCGATCGGCGAGCGTGCGCTGGCGTGGATCGGCAAGTACATCGCGGAGGCGCGGCCGGAGCTGCTGGGCGCGGCCGACGACGGCACGGTGTTCCTCGATGAAGCGGGCGCGGCGTTCGATCGCGTGCGGCTGACGACGCTGGTGCGCGGTTACATTCGCAAAGCGAAGATCGGCAAGCAGGGCGGCTGTCATCTGTTCCGGCACACGGTGGCCACGCTGATGCTGGAGAACGGCGCGGATATCCGGGTGATTCAGGAGATGCTGGGGCACGCGAAGATATCGACGACGGAAATGTACACGCGGGTGTCGATCAATCTGCTGAAGCAGGTTTATGCGGCCACGCATCCGGGGGCGGGGCTGCATCGCGCGAGCGTTTCCGCCAGCCCCGAAGCCGTGGCGGAACTGCAGGCGGCGCTGGAGGAAGAAGCAGCAGAAGAAGGTTTATGATCGAAACAGGTGCAGGAATGACTGTCAGGGAAAACGTCCACCAGCTCGTTGACACGCTGCCGGAAGGAAGCCTGGAAGACGTGCTCGATTATCTCGAAAGCCTCGCCGAACCCGATGAGCCACTCAGCGCTGAGGCGCTGGCGGCGATCGAGGAGGGCCGCGAGGATTTTCGCAATGGCCGCACGGTGACGCTCGAAGAGTACTGCCGGAAGCAGGGCCTGTAGGCGCGCGGCTCGCTCCTGCCGACTAACAATCATGAGATATGAGATTCGGCTTTCGAGCCGGGCCCAGCGCGAACTGAGCCGCCTGGACCGTCCCACGCAGCAGCGCATGAAGCGGCGGCTGAATCAACTGGCCGAAGACCCTTTCGATCCCCGGCTTTCGAAAGAGCTGGTGAATCAGGGCGGCCTGCGCAGCTCGCGCATCGGCGGCTGGCGGATCATCTTCGAAATCCTGGAAAAAGAGATCGTGCTGGTGCTGCTGATCGAGCGGCGCGGGCAGGTTTATCAGCGTATCTGAGCGCGGCTTCCTTGCTCTCTGAAAGCGGCTAAAATAACAGAGACGTGCTGGCCAGCACGTCTCTGTTATTTTAGCCGCTTTCAGAGAGCAAGGAAGCCGCGCTCAGATACGCTGATAAACCTGCCCGCGCCGCTCGATCAGCAGCACCAGCACGATCTCTTTTTCCAGGATTTCGAAGATGATCCGCCAGCCGCCGATGCGCGAGCTGCGCAGGCCGCCCTGATTCACCAGCTCTTTCGAAAGCCGGGGATCGAAAGGGTCTTCGGCCAGTTGATTCAGCCGCCGCTTCATGCGCTGCTGCGTGGGACGGTCCAGGCGGCTCAGTTCGCGCTGGGCCCGGCTCGAAAGCCGAATCTCATATCTCATGATTGTTAGTCGGCAGGAGCGAGCCGCGCGCCTACAGGCCCTGCTTCCGGCAGTACTCTTCGAGCGTCACCGTGCGGCCATTGCGAAAATCCTCGCGGCCCTCCTCGATCGCCGCCAGCGCCTCAGCGCTGAGTGGCTCATCGGGTTCGGCGAGGCTTTCGAGATAATCGAGCACGTCTTCCAGGCTTCCTTCCGGCAGCGTGTCAACGAGCTGGTGGACGTTTTCCCTGACAGTCATTCCTGCACCTGTTTCGATCATAAACCTTCTTCTGCTGCTTCTTCCTCCAGCGCCGCCTGCAGTTCCGCCACGGCTTCGGGGCTGGCGGAAACGCTCGCGCGATGCAGCCCCGCCCCCGGATGCGTGGCCGCATAAACCTGCTTCAGCAGATTGATCGACACCCGCGTGTACATTTCCGTCGTCGATATCTTCGCGTGCCCCAGCATCTCCTGAATCACCCGGATATCCGCGCCGTTCTCCAGCATCAGCGTGGCCACCGTGTGCCGGAACAGATGACAGCCGCCCTGCTTGCCGATCTTCGCTTTGCGAATGTAACCGCGCACCAGCGTCGTCAGCCGCACGCGATCGAACGCCGCGCCCGCTTCATCGAGGAACACCGTGCCGTCGTCGGCCGCGCCCAGCAGCTCCGGCCGCGCCTCCGCGATGTACTTGCCGATCCACGCCAGCGCACGCTCGCCGATCGGAATATGCCGGTCCTTCTTCCCCTTGCCCAGACGAATCATCACCGTACCGCGCTCGCGGTCGATATCGTAGAGCTTCAGATTCGCCACTTCCATGCGGCGCATCCCGGTTGAGTAGAACGTTTCCAGCATGGCGCGATCGCGCAGTCCTTCGACCGTCGCCACGTCCGGCACTGCCAGCACCGTCTCTGCCTCTTCCACGCTGAGGATGTATTTCGGCAGCCGATTCTCCAGCCGTGGCAGCAGCAGCTCCGATGCCGGATTGTGCAGGATATGATTCTGCCGCGCCATCCAGCGGAACCAGCCCTTCAGCGAGCGCAGCCGCGTGTTCTGCGTGCGGAAGGTCAGCGGCTCGCCGTTCTTCTTGCGGTACTGGTAGAGCGAACGCTGGTAGCGTTCGAGCACGGGCCGCGTGATCTCCGCAGGCGCATCCAGCCCGCGCTCGCGCGTCCACGCAAGGAAGTAACCGATCGTCGTGCGGCGCGTGGCAACCGTGTCATCGGAAAAGTTCTGCGTCTGCATCCAGACCAGGTATTCTTCGAGCAGCCCATGCATACGGTCATGGATTACTGGCTGCTCCTGTACAGTGCGTTTACGCCTTCGCTGCCGCATATCGCGTTCCCGAGCCCGTCATCATTGATGTTGGCGGCACCCGACCACCCCCCGACCCCCCCCCGACCTGGGGCCGACCGGGGGCCGACTTCACCTCTCTTAACCCCGACTTCTTTTCGTCGTACGTTAATCGGGCCGGGTCGATCAGGCCCGGAAACGAGGGCTTCGACCCGCCGTCCGCCCGCTCGAACAGCAGTTCGTAAACGAAGCTCTGGCCGCGCCCGCCGCGATGTACCGCCAGATATTCCAGCTCTTCGAGACGATGCAGATGTATCTTGAGCTGCGTATCGCCCCAGCCCGTATACGCGCGCACGTCGCGCCTGCTGAAGCGGAAGTCCGCGCGTTCCATCGCGAGGCGCTTGCACTCCGCGCTCACCATCTCATCCACTAGCAGCAGAAGCCGCCGTGTCTGCGGCGGCAGCTCATCGAGCGAGCGCCCCAGCACTTCATGCGCGAGACGATTCGCGGTTTCGATATCAGAGAGCGTGACGTCGATGTAGGAGATTTCCTTGCCGCGGTGCAGGAGCGTTTTCACCGGACGCTGGTACTGGTGCAGCAGGGCGATCGAGCGGATCAACGCCAGGTATTTCGTGTGATCGCGCCGCGTGCGCGTCTGATGATCGGGGAACGTCAGTTCCCGCGCGTACGGATTCGCCACGTAAAGCGGCCTGAGCAGCCGTTGCGCGTTGCGGTGGACGCGCAGGATCTCCGCGCGGTCTTCCTTCGCCAGCAGCCCCTCGATTGTCTGGCGCTCGCGCTGCAGCCGGTGGATCGCCTGCGTCTGCCCGCGCTCTTCATTCACCGTTAGCACCAGGCAGCGATTCAGCAGTTCTTCATCGAGATCGATTGCGGTCGTCGTCAGAAAGATCATGACGGGGCCTTCTACGCGATACTGATGCGTCGTCAGACGCCCTGTGGCCGGGTCTTTTCCGGTGGACGCGATCGTCAGCACGCCCTCGCTCTGCAGCAGCTTCAGCGCGTACGCCGCGCGGCTCGCCCCTTCTTCCTCGACGATGGCGAGCACTTTGTTTTTCAGGTCCGCTTCGCCCATATAGAACAGCGATTGCCCTGTCATCGCGGAGTATTCGACGCGATGCTCTTCGGGAAGGAAGGCCAGGATCGATTCCATCAGCGAACTTTTTCCCGCCGCCGAACTGGACTGGATCAGCACCGCCAGCGGCGCGTCCAGATGCCGCGAGACAGCCGCGATGTAGCCGGTGAGCTTGTTGGTCTCTTCGCCGGTGACGCCGCACAGCTCGAAGTCGCGCAGGATGCGCCCGGTGAGATCAGGATCGCGCAGCAGTTCCATCGCGCGGGCGCGGTCCTCTTCACCGATGGCGATCTCTTCCCGTTTCGGTTCGAGCGTTTTGCGGATTTCCGCATCCTGCATTTCTTCGAGCTTCAGCAGCACCCGCCCCAGATCGTGCCGCACCACGTCTTCTTTCACCTGCATCTCGAGCGCCGCCTGCTTCACGAACACAGCCCGCTGGCGTGCGCTGTAGAGATCGAGCGTATCCACGTGGAAACCTTCGTCTTTCGACGCCAGCAGATTGATCTTCAGCAGATCGTAGCTGAGATTCTTCCCGAGGCCGCGCACGCGGTAACGGCGGTCACCCTGCGTGATCACGATCTCTTCGCCGTGCGTCTCCACCGGCACGTCGATTGCAGCCGCAGCCCCCGGAACGGCGGCTAAAGGAAGAACAGGTTCAGGCTCCGCAACCGCTTCGATGGTTTCTTCTTTAGCGGCTTGCTCTGGTGCAGGCTGCGGTCTTTTCCCTTTGCCCATCCACTCCGCTTTGTTCAGCAGCACGCCCAGGCTTTTCTCTGCCGGAGTAACTTTCAGGGCATATTCATTGGCGTCCATGCCTTTCGGAAACAGCACGCGGAAACACTCGATACCCGATGCGATCAGCTCCGCGCCCAGCGCCGCCGCTGCTTTCTCGCCCGCTTCATCGCGGTCGTACGCGATCCAGACGCGCTCCACGCCGTGCTTCCGAAACGCCGCGCGGTGATCGTCCGTGAAGCCGTTCACTCCATAGCTTGCCGTCACGTTGCGAAAACCCGCCGACCAGAACGTCAGCGCGTCGATCAGCGATTCACAGAGAATGATTTCCTTCGTCGCCCCCAGGGCCGCTTCGTTCCACACGCCGTGGTGATCGCCAGGCAGATACAGATGCAGCGGCGTGCCGGGCCGCAGGTTCTCCGTGATCTTGCGCCCGTACATTTCGACGACGTGGCCGCGTTCGTCGAACACCGGAATCACGATCGAGCCGTTGAAGTGCTCATGGCCTGATTCGCGAATGATGCCCAGCTTCTCCAGGCGCTCCCGCATCTCCGCGCCTGTCTTCCGGTTCCTTGCCGGCAGCCGCAGACCCAGCGTGCGATTCGCAAAACCCAGCCGGAAACGGCTCACGATCTCCGGATGCGCGAGCCCGCGCTTTGCCAGGTATCCCAGCGCTTCCGGCGACTGCTTCAGGGTTTCGTGATAGTAGCTGACCACCTGTTCGAGCATGGCCGCGTCATCGGCATCGCGATCTACCGGCGGCGGCAGCTTGCGAACGGTGGAAAGTTTGACGGATTGCGAACCAGTGACCGGGACATCGGAGCGCAGCAACTCGACCGCATGACGGAAGCTCACGCCTTCGGCTTTCATCACCCAGTCGATTACTGTGCCGCCTGTCTGGCATGCCCCCAGGCAGTGCCACAGATTTTTCTTCGGGCTGATGACGAGCGACGGTTCACGATCGTCGTGAAACGGACAGAGGCCGATCAGGTCCGCGCCGTGCCGCGTAAGCTTCACACCGCGCGCTTCGGCCAGACGTTCGAGCGATATTTCCTGCTTCAGCCGTTCGATGGTTTCTTCCGGTATGCGCGGCATCGTCGAAAACGTCCTCCCCTGAAAAAACCTGTCAAGTGGCGATGTGAAAAAGTTACGCTTTCTAAATTAGCGTTTGATACAGTATTAGTCAAGGGAGGGCTTCTGACGGCCTTAAACTGGCTTTGCTATGCCACGCGTCTCCAGGCTCGCTTTGCCTCCCATCGACTGGGGGAAGGAAACACCCGGCCAGCGCGTTGCCCGCATCCGCAAAGAGCGCGGCTACACGCAGGTGGAATTGGCCGAAAAAATCGGGATACTGCAAACGCTTGTCACCGACTACGAAAAAGACCGCCTGCGACTCAGCGCTGAGATGGCGGTGCGTTTCTCACTCGCCCTCGATGTCTCGCTCGATGAGCTGCTGAAGCCGAAAGCGCCGAAGAACACGGCGAGGAAGCCCAGCCGCAAAGTGCTGCGGCGTCTGGAGAGTATTGAAACACTGCCCGGCCATCATCAACAGGCTGTGCTCAGAAGCATTGACATGATGCTGACAGGGTTGAAAAACGCGAGTTGAACCGCATGTGACGGCTGCTGGCCGAACGGTATATTACTGTACTGTACATAGGGCCGCGAATATTTTTATTCGGCCCGCCGCGCCTATTCTAGACTAGTCTGAAAAAGCTTCCCGGAAAAAATCTCCATGACGCATTCACCCTCAGGCCGCTTTCAGTCACGCTTTGTGAGCCGCATCTACACCGGCCCCGACTCACGGATACCGTTTTCCCCGCGCCATTCCGATACGCCGGAGCAGCGCAGGGAAAAAACACTCGCGGCGGAAAGACACTTTCATAAGCTCGGCGCGCGCATCCGGCGCGACCGCGCGCTCACCGGAAAAGCGGGCCGTCCGCCGCTGCCGGAAACTCCGGAATTAGCCCACAAACATTATCGGGAGAATAAACCCTGGAAGCAGTGCTTCGAGGAGGTATGGGCTGCGCCAGGAAGAAGGCCGCCGGTCCCCCACGAACGCCAGCGTGTGATGCGCCGCCTGCGCAGCTATGCCAAAGCCTACGCGAAGAGTCACGGCTTCCTGCCGCCCGCCGCATAGCCTCCATCGCACCCGAAAATAATCAGGGGCCGGATATCGGTGACACCGATTTCCGGCCCTTTCGCTTTTTTCCTTTCCCGCTGATGATCGGGTGGAAAGGAGCGAAACATATGCCACGATTGCCACGACGGCAGGCACCGCAGGGCCCTTCGAAAGCAGACCTGGAAGCCGCGCTCGATCAGGTCGTCGATACCCTCGACGACGCACTCGATCCGCGCCTCTCCCGCGAAGAGGTCGTCGAAAAGCTCGCTGAACTGCGCGAGCAGATCTCGCCCGATGACGATGACGAAGATGATCCCGATGACGATTCGGACGACGAAGACGAAGACTGATGCGGGCTGCGCTCTACCTCCGCGTTTCCACCACGAAGAAAAGGCCGCGCCAGAACGACTCTGACGCGGCCATCTGCGAACAGAACCCCGAGGTTCAGGAAGCGCCTCTGCGCGAGTTTGTCCAGCGCCGCGGCTGGACGGTCGAACACGTCTACACCGATCGCGCCAGCGGAGCGAAGGAAAATCGCCCGGCGCTCGTGGAACTGATGGCCGATGCCCGGCGCCGCCGCTTCGACGCCGTCATCGTTTTCCGCTTCGATCGCTTCGCCCGCAGCACGAAGCAACTGGTGATTGCGCTCGAAGAGTTTCACTCACTCGGTATCGATTTCGTGTCGCAGAAGGAAGCGATCGACACCACCACTCCCACCGGCAAGGCGATGTTCACGATGATCGCCGCCCTGGCCGAACTGGAACGCAGCGCCATCCGCGAGCGCGT